>AACY020559814.1_pt1 | contig 10180 bp, 9 predicted proteins | sample 267378 | NCBI WGS metagenome assembly AACY02 (sample SAMN02954345, study PRJNA13694) | marine metagenome | biome: aquatic; feature: ocean; material: water; isolation source: isolated as part of a large dataset composed predominantly from surface... | reverse complement strand
AGGTAATAAGGCAATGTCGTATGTCAAATCCAAGCCAAGAGATGGACATACTGTTTTAGCAATTACGCCAACACATTTATTTAGAATGGCAAGAGGTGGTGCTGCATTAGATATTGATGATTTTGTTGGTGTTGCAAGAACTACAGTTGATCCAATTGTAATTTTTGTAAATGCTAAAAGCCCATACAAAACAATTGAGGATCTTATAAAAGCAGGTAATAAAAAACCTATTAAATATGGTGGAACAAACGTTGGAAGTGTTGACCATATTTCAGGTTTGATTTTTGCAAGAGAAGCAAAAACAAAAATTGCTTTTGTACCATTTGAAGGTGGGGGAGCAATTATGACTAACTTGGTAGGAGCTCAAATAGATGCTGCAGGTTTAAATTTGGATGAAGGTAAAGATCAATTAGAAAGTGGAGAATTAAGAGTATTAGCTGTGATGGCTGATGAGAGACTTTCTGCTTTACCAGATACTCCAACCTTAAAAGAAAAAGGTATCAATGCGTCTTTTGCAACAGTTAGAGGAGTTGTCGTTCTTAAAGGAACACCACCTGAAACAATTGCAAAACTTGAAAAAGGTTTTTTAAAAGCAATGGCTCATCCAGTATATCAAAACTATTTGACTGGAGCAGGTCTTGATGCATCAAGTGTAGCTGGTTCGGCTGCCTGGGACGCTGAAATCAAGAAAATTTACAAGGAAGCTAGAGCTGCTCTTGTAAGTTTAGGTTTAGCAAAATAATAAATTAAAGTTATATAAAAGGGGAACGTTATTGTTCCCCTTTTTTTTAAGAATTCTCTAGATGATAAAAGATATAAAAATTTTGTCGGTAATAATTACCATCACTATATTGCTGTATATCTATACTTTTTCATTTGATGAAGTACCAGAAATTCTAGCTCAAGGCATGCAACCAACTATGATGCCTAGATTGATATTTACTTTGATAGTATTTTTAAGTTTATTTCAAATTTATCAAAATAAAAACTTAGTAGAGGAAAAAAAAGAAATAATAAAAACCAATGCTTTTATAACATTTGGATTTATATTATTTATAATTTTAATAGCAGATAAATTAGGTTTTTTTTTAACAATTTTAATATTTACATTTGTGACGCCATTACTTTGGCAAAGAAAAGATAAATTTTTTGTTCTTTTATATTCAATTGGAATGACAGTTTTTGTATTTGTTTTTTTTACTCTTGTATTACAACTTAAATTTCCACAAGGTATATTAGAAGATTTTATAGTGAGGAATTTTTATTAATGGAATTAATTAGTAAGATAACTTTAATATTAGATTTAACTACATTTCTTCTAATTTTAGGATCTACAATTGTAGGAGTTTTAATTGGAGCGTTACCTGGATTAAGTTCAGGTATGGCAATTGCTTTATTATTACCATTTACTATATATTTAGAACCTAATCAGGCAATTGCAGCAATGGCCGCTTTATATTGTGGAGGCACATTCGGTGGATCAATAACAGCAATATTGATTAATGCACCAGGAGCTCCACCAGCTGCGGCAACTGCTTTTGATGGATTTCCAATGGCACAAAATGGTAAAGCTGGAAAAGCTTTAGGAATGGCAGCGGTTTCCAGTGTAATTGGAGGAATTATATCTTTAATAGTTTTAATAATTTTTGCCCCTACTTTAGCAAAAATTGCATACAAATTTGGTCCTCCTGAATATTTTGCACTAGCAATATTTGGTTTATCTATGCTTGCATCTATTAGCTCCAAATCTCCTGTTAAAAATCTTATTGGAGGTTTAATAGGTCTATTTGTTGCAACAATTGGTGTTCACTTAACTACAGGAATATCAAGATTTACTTTTAGCGTTGATGAACTGTTTGAAGGTGTAAGCTTTGTACCAGTTTTAATTGGTTTGTTTGCAATGTCTGAAATTTTTGTTCAAGCATCAAAGAGTGAACTTCTATTAGAAAGAATTAAATTCTCTGCAATAAAATTACCATCCATTACTGAATTTAAAAATTGTGGAAAAACAATTTTAAGATCAACAGGTATTGGAACATTTATTGGAATACTTCCAGCTGAAGGAGGCACTGTAAGTGCAATGATAGGCTACAATGAAGCTAGAAGATGGTCTAAAAATAAGGATAATTTTGGTAAAGGTGAGATTGAAGGTGTAGCGGCACCTGAGGCAGCTAACAATTCGGCAACTGGTGGAGCCATGATACCAACTCTTGCTTTAGGAATTCCAGGATCTGCAACTACAGCAGTTATATTAGGAGGTTTTCAAATTCATGGTTTAAGAGCAGGGCCATACTTATTCGAGCAACAACCTGATCTTCTTTATACAATTTTTTATGGAATGCTTTTAGCTAATTTTATATTTTTAGTATTTGGTTTATTAGGTGCAAAAATATTTTCAAGAATTTCCTTAATACCAAGGGGATTTTTGTGGCCATCTGTATTTGTTTTCTGTTTAGTCGGATCCTATGGATTGTCCCAATCGATGGTTGATGTTTATATTATGCTGATATCTGGTGTTGTAGGATTTTTTTTAAGGAGAGCTGGTTTTTCACCGGCACCTATAATAATGGGTATAGTACTTGGCCAACTAGTTGAAAATTCGTTAGCACAATCAATCATAATTTTTGACCAAAACCTATTTATGTTTTTTACTAGACCAATTGCAATGACATTTTTTATTCTCACATTTTTAAGTCTATTTTATAAACCAATTAAAAATCTTTTAACTGAAAGGAAAAGAACATGAAGAAAGCTTACACACCAAATATAAATAGCTCCAAAGGTAAAGAACTAACTAATTACGTTTCAAAATTTGTTTATAAAACTAAATTTAAAAATATTCCTTCAACTGTAGTTGAGTTAGCTAAAAAGCATATTTTAGACGGATTTGGTTTAGCTTTATCTGGTTCTGTTGCAAGAACTGGCGAATATTTATTTAAACAGATCAAGAAAAATTCGGCAAATGGTAGAGCCACTGTAATTGGCTCAAAAATGAAAGTTCCTAGTCAATTTGCAGCTTTAGCAAACGGTGTAGGTATTCACTCAGATGATTATGATGATACACAATTAGCTGTTGGTTCTGACAGAGTATATGGTTTATTAACTCACCCCACAGCACCATGTTTACCAAGTGCTTTTGCAGAAGGCGAAATAAATAGTATTAGCGGAAAAGATTTTCTTAATGCATACCTTATTGGTGTCGACGTAGAGTGTAAAATTTCTGAAGCAATGTCTCCTAGACACTACCAACATGGTTTTCATTCAACAGCAACTTGTGGAACACTTGCTTCTGCAGCTGCTGCAGCAAAAATAAGAAAATTTGATGTCGAAAAAATTCAAAAGTCTTTAGGTGTAGCAGCTTCATTGAGTGCCGGCTTAAGAGAAAATTTTGGAACAATGACAAAACCTTTGCATGCAGGGAGAGCGGCAGAAAGTGGTGTGGTTGCTTGTGATTTGGTTGGTTACGGATGGTCAGCAACTGATAAAATTTTAGAATCTCCTAGAGGTTTTTTTCAAGCTCATGGTGGTGGTTATGATTTAAATTCAATAAAAGGAAAATTAGGTCGACCATGGACTTTTAGTAAACCAGGGATATCAATTAAACCTCACCCATGCGGATCTTTAACTCATCCAGGTATGACAAAAATGTTAGAATTAATTAACAAATATGACATCAAACCAGAGCAAGTTGTTAAAGTTGATGTTGGAACAAATCATAACATGCAAAATGCATTAATTCATCATAGGCCAAAAAATGAATTTCAAGCCAAATTTAGCATGGAATATTCTATGGCCATTTTGTTGATAGAGAGAAGAGCATACATTCCTGAGTACCAGGATAAAAGAATAAACAAACAAGATGTTCAAGGAATGTTAAAAAAAATAAATTTTTATAAAAATCAGAAAGCAGAGGCAGCTGGATACGATAAAATGACAACGATTATTGATATCTATTTAAAAAATGGAAAAAAGATATCTGGTAGAGGTGATTTTGGCAAAGGAAGCCCAGCAATTCCAATGACATATGATGAAGTGGCAGATAAGTTTATGGGATGCGCAGAATTTGCGAAATGGCCATTAAATAAATCAAAAAAAATAATTAGTACAATTAAAAATTTAGATAAAGTTAAAAATATTAAATTACTTAGCAAATTATTAAGTAAATAAAATTAATATGTGGTTACTAATTATTCTGACGAAATTTTGATAAAAGAAGTGGCAAGAATATTACAATTAAAAATATTCTTAAAAAATGATGGTAGCTTACAAAAATAGGATCAATTTTGTATGCTACACTTATAACTACCATTTCATGAATTCCTCCAGGTGCAAAACTTAAAAATGTTGGAATAAAATCAAAACCCGCATAAGTTAAAACATAAGCAGTAGTCATTGCAACAATTACCAAAATTGCACTAACAATTAATCCATGAAATATAAAATAGAACAATTCATTTAACTTTAAACCATTCAATCTAGTACCTAATGCGGTTCCCAAAAAAACAAATGCAATATTTATGAATGTATCTGGAAATCTAGCATCAATTATCTCAAAAGTATAAAATAGTCCCGATAAAGCCATAGCACCAATTAATGCAGGAGAGGGGATGTTAAATTTTTTAAGCAAATTTGCGAATAAAAAACAAATCGATAGAAGAAATATAATTTCTAAGAAGTATTTGTAATCATAAACGTTAGAAAAATTATAACCTGTTATTTCTGAAAAACCTAAATTATTTATGAAAAATATCGGAACGAAACTAACAATAAAAATTACTCTTGTTGCTTGAGGGATCAAAACTTTTTTATCATCTTTACTTTTGCCAAATTCTAATAATGCTGCTGAAATTGGAACAAATGCCCCAGGAAGTGCAGCCAACACTGAAATAAATTTACTAAACTTACAAATTTTAAAAAAATAATATCCAGCCAAAATAGTACTGATAACTGTACAAAAAATCATTGCAATAGATGAAAAAATCCACAAATGAATTTTATAAAGTAGTGATACATTTAAGGTTCCACCTAAAATAATACCTACTATTAAAAAAACAGGATTTAAAAGTTTAGTAGGGAATTTAATTTTAAATTTTGTAAATGCAAAACAAAGATTTAAACTTAATGAACCTAACAACCAAGGAAGAGGTAGACCAATTACTGTTCCTAAATAACCACCTATCAATCCTATAATTATAGCTTTATAACTTTTGATTATAGAACTAAAATAATTTTTAATAGTTGTGTAATTAATAAAATCGAACATTAATAATTTTAATTAGTTTAAAAATTGAAAACTTGTAATTTAAAAAAAATTTTTTCTATTGTTTACCCACAATAATTTTTTAAAAAACAATTTCAATTGTTAGTTGTACTAAGAAATTATAGGTTGCATAAACTAAGGCAATGTAATTTAATTTAATCTTAAATAAGAGAGAGAGGAATATAATGAGAAATATAAAAAAAATTGTTTCAGTATTATTCTCGGCAATCCTATTATTCTCAGCATCTACAACTAGTTCAATTGCGATTGAAAAAATTCACTTCGTGATAGGCGGTGGTGCTGGTGGTGGTTGGGATGGAACTGCTCGAGGTACTGGAGAAGCTTTAACAAAAGCTGGAATGTTAAAAAGTGCATCATTTGAAAATATGTCAGGTGGTGGTGGTGGTAAAGCGTTAGCTTATATGATTAATACAAAACCTGCGAATACAGTCTTAGTACAATCTACACCATTAGTATTAAGATCAATTACAAGACACAAAGGTTACGTAAAAGGTAACGGAACTTTATCTTACAAAGATGTTGTGCCAATTGCAGGTGTGATTGGTGACTATGGTGCAATAGCAGTTGCTAAAAACTCACCATACAAAAACTTTAAAGATGTTGTTGATGCCTATAAAAAAGATCCAAACTCAATTAAAATGGCAGGTGGATCAGTAAGAGGAAGTATGGACCATTTAATTGGTGCATTAGCTTTTCAAGCCGCAGGTGCAGATCCAAATGCTGTAGCATACATTCCTTATGATGCTGGTGGAAAAGCTTTAGCTGGCCTTTTATCTGGAGAGACACAAATTATCTCAACAGGTTTAGGTGAACTTATGGGTGCAAGAGACCAAGTAAGAATTATTGGTATAACTGCTCCATCAAGGGTTTCAGATGCTCCAGATGCGCCAACTCTTAAAGAACAGGGTTATGACGTGCAATTTGTAAACTGGAGAGGATTTTTTGGTCCTCCAGGTATGAGTAATTCTGATAAATCTAAAATTGCTAAAATGCTTGGTGATGTTCAAAAAACTTCTGAATGGGAAGCTGTTAGAGCAAGAAACGCTTGGGTAAATATTTATAATCCTGAGGGTAAATTTGTTTCTTTCTTAGAAAAACAAACTGAGGAAATGACAGCTCTTATGAAAAAATTAGGAGTTATCTAGTCTTTTAGATTAGTAAGTTAAAATTAGAGCAGTGAATATAAATACTACTAAAATTATATCGCTGCTCTTTTTTATATTTTCAGCATTCTATTTATATACAGCTTACCAAATTCAAGTATTCGCATTTGATGAAAATGCACCATTTAATGCAAAAACATTTCCAATTTATTTAGGTTATGCAGGATTATTTTTTTCAGGGTTAAAATTAATTTTACCAGATCCAGAAACTATTAAAGTTGAACATAAAAATTTAGAATATAAAAAAACAGCAATATTAATTATTATTGCAATTATTTATGGAGCAACAATTTTAAAAATTGGATATTTTTTAACTACTTCATTTTTTTTATTTGGTTCTTATTATTTTTTAGGTGAAAGACGTTGGATATTGATGTTTTTATTATCTTTCCCTTTTGTAGCTGCTTTTATGTATTTGTTACATGGTGTCCTTGAGATTTATTTAAGAGATCCTTTTTTGAAGTTGATTGGAGTAATGGGATGATTGAGGGAATATTAATAGGTTTATCAACTGCACTAACATTTCAAAATATATTCATGGTTATGATTGGTTGTTTTTTTGGAACAATTATAGGTATGTTACCTGGTCTTGGTCCAATGACTGCAATTGCTCTTATGATTCCTATTACTTATGGTTTTGATCCGGCAACAGGGTTAATATTGATGGCGGGTGTTTATTATGGAGCAGTATTTGGTGGGTCAACTTCATCAATATTATTAAATGCACCTGGTGTTCCGGGAACTGTTGCAACATCTTTTGATGGCTATCCGATGGCCCAACAAGGTAAAGCTGGAAAAGCTTTAGCTATTGCTGCCTGGAGTTCATTTGCTGGTGGAACGTTTTCAGCAATTTATTTGTTATTTTTGGCCCCAAGTTTATCTAAAGTTAGTTTATCATTTAGATCTCCAGATTATTTTGCTTTAATGATTCTAGGTTTAACTGCAATAGCTGCATTCTCATCTAAAGGACAGTTTTTAAAAGCAATGATGATGGTAGTACTTGGTTTGATGTTAGCTTCAGTTGGTCAAGATAGCTTATCCGATATTACAAGGTTTACGTTTGATAATATGAATTTAACAGATGGTATCAGTTTTGTTCTAGTAGTAATGGCGACATTTGCAATGAGCGAAGCTTTGACAATTATTTTAAAAAGAAATGATCCAACCGCTGCTGCTAAACAAGTTTCTTTAACTGAATTAGGTTCAATAAAAATTGAAAAAGAAGATAGAAAAAAAATGTACAAAACAATTCCTCGATCTTCAGTAATTGGTTTTTTAATAGGTGTTTTGCCTGGGGCTGGAGCAACCATTGCATCATTTTTAGCTTATGGAATGGAAAGAAATTTAGTCAATGATGATGAAAAACAGAAGTTTGGTAAAGGGAGTGTGAATGGACTATCTGCACCAGAAACAGCAAATAATGCTGCATGCTCAGGTTCATTTGTACCTATGCTCACTTTAGGAATTCCAGGAAGTGGAACAACAGCAGTGATGTTAGGTGCTCTCCTAGGATTTGGTGTTCAACCAGGACCAAGACTCTATATGACTAATCCTGAAATTTTTTGGTCAATTATTATGTCCATGTATATAGGGATGGTTATCCTATTAATTTTAAATTTACCCCTTATACCATACATTGCTAGAATTCTTGCTGTACCAAAAAATTATTTAATTCCTTTAATTTTATTTTTCTCAATCACTGGTATTTATGTAATGTCTTTTAATAATTTTGACATTTATTTAATGATTGGAATTGCAGTAGTTGCAACTTTTTTGCGCTTATATGATTTTCCTATGCCACCGCTAATTTTAGCTTTTGTTCTTGGGGGACTAATGGAGGAAAATTTAAGAAGATCTTTATTATTAAGTAATGGATCTTGGGAATTTTTATGGGACAGAACTTTGACACTATGTATTCTACTTACAACAGCATTTATTGTAATTTGGCACATGTACAAAACATTTAAAAAAAATTAATTTAAAATTTTTTTATAATCTTCGATAATTTTAGTCCACTCGAATTTAGTCACAAATTCTTTTGCATATTTTCCATACTCTAGATATTTTTTATTCTCTAGAATTGAATTTATAGATGAGTAAACATCATCTAAATTATTGCCATCACATATTAGACCTGTTTTTTCATGCTCAATTGCATCTGCTGCACCACCATCTTTTCCACCAATTGAAGGAATTCCATATTGAGCAGCCTCTACATAGGCAATTCCAAATCCTTCAACTGATGTTTTGTGAATTATAGAAGGCATCACAAATACATTAGATTTTGCAATCAAAGCATTTTTTAAATCATTAGTTATATCCTTAAAAAACATAACCTGACCCTCTAAATCTAATTCTTTGACAAGATTTTTTATATTTTCTTCCTCTTCACCATAACCAATACAAATGTAAACTATATCAGGATAAATTTGTTTTAAATTTCTTAAAGCCATGATTACTTTTTCATGATTTTTTCTTTTATCAAATCTTGAAACTGTAATTAAACGTGGTGTTTTTACTTTAAGTAAACTCTCAACTTTATTCATAGTTTTATTCTCTAATTCTTTAGCTGGATCTATTCCAGGATTGATCACAATAATATTATTTTCATTAACACCACACTCAGTTGCTAAATTTTTTGTAAATTGTGAATTAGCAATTACTTTATCAACATTATTTAAAACATTTAAAACTCTTTTATTTAAACTTGAACCTTTTGGATGATTAATTTCTTTACTATGAATTAAACAATATTTTTTTTTTGATGATTTGATTAGCTCCAAACTCTTCCAGTGATCAGCAATAATTCCCTCTATCTTGTTATCCCTAATAAATTCATTAATCAATTGTGCCTTTCTATATTTTCTTAAGAGTTTTATTCCTCCAACTCTTTCAATCGAAAAAGAAGCTCGGTTATCAAAGTCTTTGTGCCCCTCAATATAATCTGCAAAAACTTTAATCATAAAGTTTTTTGATAATTCTCTTGATAAACCCCACATCAAACTTTGCATTCCACCAAGTTCAGGCGGAAAAGTTCTGGTAACGATTAAATACATTAATCAAATTTCCACTTAATGCCACAACCAGCACTTGGAATTTGTTCCTCTGGACCCTTACCTGTTTCTGCAATTTGTTTCATTGCTTGTAATAGATCACTCTCACCACTTCTCACTGGAATAAGTTTTTTTAATTCCCGCATTCTACCTCTATATTGGAGCTCTAAATTTTTATTGTACCCAAAGAAATCAGGCGTGCAAACAGCATCATAAGCTTTAGCTACTTCTTGTGTTTCATCAGTTAAATATGGAAAACTAAAGTTATTTTCATTAGCAAACTTAATCATATTTTCAAATGAATCTTCAGGATAGTTAATTGCATCATTAGAGCAAATCGCAATTGAGTTTATTCCAATTTTTTTTAGATTATTACAATCTTCAACAATGTCTTTTGTAACTGCTTTGACATATGGACAATGGTTACAGATAAACATTATTAAAGTTCCATTTTCACCTTTTATGTCATCAAGTTTTAAAATTTTTTCATCAGTTGATTTAAGTTCAAATGGAATAGCTTTTTTACCAAAATCACATATTGGAGTTTGTATCGGCATAATGTAATAATATATAAATTATGTTTTACGATTTAAAAGATAAAAAACCAAAAAACTCTGGCGAAAATTGGGTAGCACCAAATGCAACTATAATAGGCGATGTTACATTAGAGAAAAATACAAGCA
>AACY020089386.1_pt1 | contig 10180 bp, 13 predicted proteins | sample 267378 | NCBI WGS metagenome assembly AACY02 (sample SAMN02954345, study PRJNA13694) | marine metagenome | biome: aquatic; feature: ocean; material: water; isolation source: isolated as part of a large dataset composed predominantly from surface... | reverse complement strand
GAGGATGCTTTAGACCTATTGGAACGCATGACATCGGCGGTACACGATTCACGTATGTTCAGCAAGACGAATTCGTCGAGTTTATGAGAGACCTCAAAGATCCGTATTGGGAACACAAAAAGAAGCCTGACGGCGCTCTCATCAGTGATGACAAAAAGACACTCTTTATCATCGAGTGTAAGCACCAGATTGTCGCGGGTTCTGTCGACGAGAAGCTTCGTGCGGGACCATGCCTACTTGAAGAGTACAAAACACTGTATCCCAGTATTGAAAATGTCCACCTGATGTTTATTGTAAACCATTGGTGGTTTGGTCGCCAAAAGAAGTATGAAATTCCTATCGCGTTTAACGAAAAATTTGGGATTCCAGTATTTTTCGCGAAACAGGCAGGTTCGACGTGGAGAGTACACATCCAGAGAAGTAAAGATATATGGACAATTTATCCAGCTTTTTATGATGTGGACCAAGATGCTATATTTAATTGGATGACGAAACAAGTACTTCAGTCGTCGTAGATTCTGGATTTTTACTGTTGATAGCTCTACGTGCTTTTACGTCTTTTATATTGTAATCTGAAAATGTATTTGTAACCATATCTACCTTAGCATTACTCATCACAAAATTAGCCCCGGATGTCTTAGTTAAATTGAATAAATCTTCGTGGTCCTTGATTCCGAATCCATCCTTTGTATATCCCACAAAGGATGTTTTTGTCTCCGGTGCATAGGGTGGGTCCACATACACAAAATCACCCTTTTCTACTTCCTTAAATGCTTCACGAAAATCACACTGTCTAAAGTGTACGTCTTTGATAAGGTCACTCACCTTTAAAAGTTCCTCTTTAGTAATAATCGTGGGTGTAGTTTTATAGTGCCCATACGGTACATTAAATCCATTAGGTCCTTCTCGATACACACCTCTAAAACACGTTTTATTCAAAAATAGAAATATAGCTGAACGCTCAGCTGTTTCTTCCTTATTTGAATTAAACTTCTTTCTCATCCAGTAATAATAATTTTCTTTCGCCTGCTTGGCTTCTTTTAGTGTTTTGGGTTCGCGATTAATGTCGGTACCTGAACACTTATCATACTCATTCATCATTTTTTGCAAGTATTTATGAACCACATCTGGTTGTCTTTGAATATTCTGATACAGGGCTATCAGGGACCCGTTAAGGTCGTATGCACATACCTTACCATTCGCAAGACCTTTGGACAAGACAGATAGAAGAACGCTTCCACCACCCACGAATACTTCGTGATAATTGTTAATTTTTGTAGGAAAAGAACCTAAGACATCTTCAATAATTTGAGTTTTTCCACCGACCCATTTAATAAATGGTTTCATATTCTATTTTCAAATTAAAGTTTTAAGCTGTTATACATACATGGAAGAGATTCGCCGAAATCACAATGAAGCGAAGAGAATGCTCATACATTCCGTGGCTAAGGGAGGTCAACATATTCTCGACGTGGGTTGTGGGTTCGGTGGAGATCTTCAAAAATGGGCTAAGTGTGGGGTAAATATTAACATGTGTGACCCAGAACCATCAGCTCTAGAAGAAGCTCGCTCCCGTGCAAAAAATATGCACATGCGCGTAAATTTCTATGAAGGCGACATTCACGATTGCCCAAATAGAAAATTTGATATCGTGTGTTTTAACTTTTCTCTACATTACATTTTTGCATCAAGGGAGCTCTTTTTCAGTTCTATACACGAAATACGAAAACGCGTGAAACCTGGTGGACTTCTCATAGGTATCATCCCTGATTCGGAAAAGATTATATTCAAAACACCATACACGGATGCATCTGGAAACTTTTTCAAACTCAAGGACCATGGGAATGGTGGTTTTGGTGAGAAACTTTTCGTACATCTCGCGGATACACCCTATTATGCAGATGGTCCTAAATCAGAGCCAGTGGCCTACAGAGACTTGTTAATCACACATCTAGAAGAGTTGGGTTTCACATTAGAAGCGTGGGAGGGTCTCACGGGAAATCCAATATCACAACTTTATAGTAAATTTATCTTTGTATATAAGAGATGAGGACATTGATTCTTTTATTAGTAGTAAATCTAGTACTTCTTTATTATACCAGGCAACCACCCGAACTTGTCGAGGTAAAAGAAAAATACACAGTTCTCAGGGAACATTTGCGTGAAACTAATAACCAAAAGTATCACATGCTTCATAGGCATATACCCATAACTGGTATACGTAAAATGAAGGGGTCTGTAGGATCCAATACCAACAAAGGAGGTGAGATTGCCGTGTGCCTCGATGGTAAGCCAAACGAAATCTTTCATGTACTCATACATGAGTTAGCCCACTGTACCGTGAGTGAATATGAACACTCTCCTCAATTTTGGGAAAATTACATCGAACTCAGAAACATGTGTATTCAATTAGGTATCTACGAACAAATTCCACAAAAGACCGAATTTTGTGGTCAGCACATTCAGGATAAATAATCTCAGTTTAGTTTAAATGAAGACACCGGTAAACATTTTGATTACGGCCATCGCGTACTGGATAGTCCTTTATGCCGTGACCCTTGTACCACTCATTTCCAAGAGTTACCACCTTAACCTCATATGGTTCACTGTCGTTATACCCAACGTCATCCGTTTCGCCATCGGTAACATCCCACGACTCGCCGTGGATCGGATATTTTTCCTCTCCGCGACCTTCATCGCGTTAGTTATCACCTTCCTCATTAATCAAGTTTCGTCTGAGACGAAGAGGGCTATGACTGACCACAAAGCCGACGTTAACAAGAAACTTAAATTGAGTGCCTTGTTAGCGGGAACATTCGCTATGGGTGCTCTCGGTACGTATTATTCTGGAATTGATAATTCCATTTACAGTAATATGGGTTGGGAAAGGCCTGTTTAAGGCTTGATGACATAATCCTTCATAAAATAGAAGACAATAGCCGCAACTACACCAGTAGAAGCAAGACCAACCATACTCCTACCCCCTTGCTCGTTAAGGAACTTGGGGATAGAAGTCGCTAACTTGTCCTGGACAGGCTTGCTGACGGCGAGCCCGGTGCACGCCGCGACAAGAAGAGCGGTCATCTGCTCGTCGGTGAGGTTCATAGGGTTCTTACTGGCTGGTTTCTCAGCCTGACCGTTAGAGTAAGCACCTTGGGGATCGGGAGCGGCCATCTGCATGCTCTGCATCTTAGGCTGGTCGGTCATCATTGGGGGTTCCATCATAATATCATTAATAGGAGTAGAATCCATCGTCTCTTTATTTTGACTCACATTTTTTTCAGGTTGAAAGGTAGGCGCGTCGTTTTTTACAAAATTGGTCGACTGATTCTGATTAATGGGAACCATTCCCTCACCGTCATCTGAGAGGTTCATGGTAAACACTTGTTCTGAAGCCATTTAATATAGCCATATGTTTTAGAATAATTTGAGAGACGCACTTATTTCGTCTTAGTGATTTTAAGTCTTGTTTTCTTTGAAGCGTTTTTAGCGTCATCTTCTCTCTGTTGTTGATGTTTGGGATTATACATCTTCTGGTGTAACCTCCATAGGTCTGGACCACCCACTCTAAAATTCTTCCTGAGTGATGCTTTGTACCAAAATACACAATCCTGTATCCTATTAGACTTAACCGTATTGTCTAACACGAGACACTCATAATTTTCCGTACAAGCATCCATCACCTTACAGAACATATCAAACGAGGGAAAGATACCAAAGAAGGATTTGTACAACTTTTCTCGGTTTTGTATGATATTCTCCCTGAGAACAAATACGTAATCAACGTTAGCACGAAGAGCGGGTGGTAAATCCATAACGTACTGCATCGTGAGCATAAAGAAAATCTTCCAGTGACGACCGTTCATAAAGCACTGACGTATACAGGTATCTTTAAGGAATTTTGAGTCATACATACAGTCATCCAAAAGCATAAAGGCACCGCAATTTGATTTATTCGCACCCACTAATTTTCTCTGTCTCGCCATCACTCTTTCTATCGCATCTCTGTCATAGTCACCATAAATGAAGAGATCTGGAATGAAGTTTGAATAAAAATGATTACCCTCTTCTGTACCTGACAGTACTATACCCGCTGGTAAATGCTTCTTGTAGTACATGATGTCTTTGACCAACGTCGACTTACCCGTGTTTCGTTTTCCTATAAACACACACACCCGATCATCACTCATCGTCTCGGGTTTGAATTTTCTCAACTGAAGATTCATTCTATTGTAGTGTTTCGTTTTATTTACCAAAATTTTACTCATATACAGTAGGAATGGCTGGTCGACTGAGACTCGCCGCCACTGGAGTCCAAGACGAATGGCTCACAGGTGAACCACAGTTTTCTTACTTCCTGGCAAACTTTAAACGGCACTCCAAGTTTGCATTTGATTACATAGAGAGCCAATTTGATGGGGATATAGATTTTGGAAAGAGTATCATATGTAAAGTGCCTGGAGACAGGGGTGACCTTATACGAAATATGACTCTTAAGATTACATTGAGTGACCCAAAACCTGATGATGGTGACGAGAACGATATGGTGTGGTCACCATCGGTTATTACTCATATGATAGACTATGCCGAGCTCTTGATTGGCGGGCAACCCATTCAGCGTCTTACAGGGGAGTATATATACATACATCAACAATTACATAATACGAATGATGATATAGAACAGACGCTCTATTTTCTTAACGGACACGGCAATTTCCTGAGTTACGCCGACCCTTATACATACTTCTTGGACCTTCCTTTTTACTTTTATAGAAATCCTTCACTGGCTATACCCACATGTGCACTTACAAAACAAGCTGTAGAGGTCCGAATTAAGTTGAAACCCTTAATAGATGTTGTACGAAACATTAGTGCGAGCGACCCTTCTGACAACTTTCTCGACGCAAACGCTTCTATCAAGAAGTTCTCTATGGATACCGAGTTTGTGTACTTGACCGAAGAAGAAAGAAACTTTCTCATGGCTCGTCCACTTGATTACGTCATCACACAGGTGCAAATGTCTAAATTTGTGATGAAGCCGGGTGAGAATAAAAAGAGTGTGATGCTTAACTTTCGACACCCAGTCAAAGAAATGTTTTTCGTTTCACAAAATGAATTGGCATATCTTCTAAACATGTCTAACTATTATAATAGTATAGTGAACACGGAATTACGTTTTAATAATGAAGTTGTATTCAGTAGAGATGGATTATTTATGGAATATGAACAGGCGTTCAAACATCACGTAAACTCCCCATCGTTTGAAACTCGAACAACACAAACATTTAATGGTACAAAACCCATATTAGGACCTTCTAAGTTTGGTATGTATTCGTTTTCCATGAAACCAGAAGTACCATACCCAACGGGACAAGTTAATATGAGCCGTATATCTCATAAACTTCTCACTCTCGAGATTTCGCCCATAAATTCTGTGTACGAAAATGCTACACGTGTGTATGCTGTAAATTATAACGTATTACATATTGCTAGTGGATTAGCGGGATTAAAATTTTAGATAGATATAGTAGTAATGGCTGGGCAGCTTCAGTTGATGGCGGTTGGACCCCAAGAGAGGTATTTCACCTTAGACCCAGACTACAGTCATTTTATAGAGAGTTTCAAAAAACATTCGAATTTTTCCAGAGACTACGTAGACATAGATCCAGAAAATGCAGCAGACTTTGGAAAAAAGGTTCGATTTAAGATTCCACAAAATCAGGGGGATATTCTAAACACTATAAGTGTAAAATTCACACTCCCAGAGATTATTCAGACGAGCACCACCATGTATATAGAATCCGTTGGACATGCACTCATAGAATATGTAGAACTCATTATAGGTGGTAAGGTTGTTCAACGTATATCGAGTGACTATCTTCAAATTTATTCGGAGCATAACGTCACACAGACAAAACAAAAGGCTCTCGATAGGCTGATAGGTAAATATCCTCTTCGAACAGCTGATAAAAAGGTGGGTGAGGTAACATCTGGGGGTGGAGGAAACACTGGTATTGTCATTCACAATACTCTCGGTTTGTCCAGTGATGAATCGTTCTTTGTGGATATACCATTTTACTTTTATAATCACCCAGAACTCGCCATACCCCTTTGTGCCATTACAAAACAAGAAGTTGAAGTAGAATTTAAATTGAGGGATGCTCAGGACCTCGTGATTAAGGGTGATGGCACATACATTACTTTACAGGAAACTCTCAAAATTAAAGAGTTTAAACTTTGTACAGAAATCACATTCATCGATTGTGAAGAACGAATTAAATTTCGGAAAACGAATAGAGATTACCTCATCACTCAAATTCAACAAAATGTGTTCGACATAGATGCCGGTGTTAACCAGGGGAAGTTCAAACTTGATTTTACGAATCCAGTCAAAGAACTCTATTTCGTCATACAGCGTCAAGGAACAACTGGAGACGGTGTATCTCAGGGCAATTTTGTAACTATTTTTGATTATGATAACACAGCGGAGGTTCAAAATGGTAAATTTATACTTTATGAGAACCTCGACTATTTAACTTTGACATTAGATGGTCAAGAAATCATTGCACAAGATACAGGTAATGTCATCTTTTTGAAAGCGGTCCAGGGGGCGATACATCATTCAAAGACCCAGCTCATTCGACGATTCTATTCGTATAGTTTTGCTCTCCAGCCAGAAGAGTGGTATCCAACAGGGCAGATTAACTTCAGTTTAGTGAAAGAGCAACTTTTAAACCTAAGTCTCACCGATTGTCCCAATTTTAACAGACAAATACGTGTGTACGCAATAAACTATAACGTCCTTCGTGTAAGTGAGGGAATTGCAGATACTCTTTTTGATTCTAAACAATAAAGATGAATATGCAAACTGGTTTTGGTGATGGAGGAGACGCCATGGTTGAACAATATATTCAAACCATGACGAATATACTTCTTCCAGTTATGGAAAAAGGTATAACACTTGCATGTGAATATTCCAAGGCTTGTGGACGAGATACTCTTCTTCCAGAAGACGTGGAATATGCAACAAAGTATTGTGCAATGTACAGGGTCGGTGAAGATATTGGCTCAATTTATCCGGACATCTATGAACAGGTCGATGACGAAGAAGAGGATGAGATGCCCACCGTCGACCCCGAAGACTGCCCTCCATTTGAGAGATATTCAGGAAACAACCCTATTTATTTACAGATAAACGACGCCTACGACCGTTGGAATGATTGGAAACCCCAGAATCCGACAGAAGAGATGTTAAAAAATGCTATTAATAGTAATGAGCATCTCGGAGCCTGAAGCGTGGAGTCTTTCAACTGGTAAGCTTAAAGTAAGTAATATCGAGACAAGTTCAAGTGATGACTCATCCGATGATGAGCAACTTTTTTCAAAAACAAAAACAATCAGGAAAAAAAAGTTTAAAAAACTCGTGAAAAAGGAAGAAATCACGTCTGATTAATTTTTTTCCCAATGTATAGTATAACAATCACAATGGCCGACGCTGCTCTTCAGACCGTAAACCTTGTCACCCAGGAACTCCAGACCCAGACCCTCAACTCTATCGTTGGTGGTTTCTCTTTCGCCGCCGCGATGTCTTGGATGGACTTCGTTCGCTGGACTATTACCCAGATTATCAAGGTGCCCAAGAACGGTGGCGTTCAGTACGCTCTTACCGCTCTCCTCACCTCCCTCCTCTCTGTTGTGGTCTTCCTCGCGATCTCTCGTGTCAACGCCAAGGTCGCTAAGCCCGCGCAACCCGTCTACGCGATAACCCGCTAAATGGTCTCTTTTTCATAAAAAAGAGCAATAATATACCAACCAGGGTTATTAATCCAATATAGATATACTCTTTTCTCCACCTATAAGTATTTTTCACAACTTCGGGAATACTTATTATTGGCTTGTCTTCCTTCTTTTCCTTTTTCGGTTCTTCGAGTGGAACTTTTGGCAAATTTTCAAGTTTGTCCGTACTACCCGTAATCTCAAACTTTAAAACGTGATCTTGGTTTCTAAAATCATATGGAATAAGACGACCGTGACTCATATAAAAGAATTCTATTTTGACATCCTTTATTACTTTTTGAGTTCCGGAGTGGAAATGATGTACCAGGGTATCATCCGCTCCGTTAAAATTGATAAAATCGGAACCATCTAAAAGTATGTGTCCAGTATAAAACGGATTTGATGTGTACACTGTTTGGGTAAACTCATCGGACCCCGTAGTAAGTTTCAAGATGAGAGAATTAGGTCCACTTATATTTATCGCACCCGACTTAATAGTGTCAGCCACAGAACTGTGATTATTGGAACTAAATCCCAATACTTGATGAGGTGTTGTAAACTGTGACGAATTGCTGGAATAACCGTTCGTACCGTCATAAAATTCGAGTGTAAATTCATTATCACTAATATGTGTATTAGAGAACGTAAGGGAATTTGTATCAGTATCGAATACAACAGAATTAATATTTGAGTCAGGTGGAGCTAATTTTGTAGTTAAATCTGATGCAAGTTCCGTCCCTGATGTATAATTCGTCTCATCCAACGAAAACACATTTCCATTTACACTAAATGATTTGTTGGTTGCACATGTAATCAATTGGGGGGTAGGAATACGTGCTGATACGAGTTTTATTTTAGACACATCGTAGATAGGGTTATCTAACGTTACGACATAGTTATTCGCATACGAATACACGTTAGTATCTCTCTCACCACTATCTATGTTAAGGGTGTGAACCTTCATTAAAATATAGGCACAATATTTTAATGATTGTTTTTGTCTAATACATGAAATTTTAATGAGAAAGGGAGTGCGCGAGAGGGTTGTTCTGAAGCTGTCTCTTGGCGATGTCGAGGTTCGATGTGTTAGGATTGGCGTTACCCTTGTATGCATTGAACTGATGATAAGGCTTCTGTTGATACTGTTGGGTCCAACCACCGTTCGCAGCATTCATACGTCCATCTATGCGAGTCGTATCGGAACGAACAGCCGTAAGACGACCACCCTGTTTGAGTGCAGTCTCACGTACATTCATTCTACCCGGGTTACCCATTCTATTTGCCTTTCCTCTTCGGTCCTCGGGACGGAAACCATACTTCATGAGTTCTTCATTGTTCTTGGAAGCTACCTTAACGGCGGCACTATTCGTGTATGCGCCATGATGACTATGAATACCAGGGGCTGGGTGGTTGGCATACATGTATTGTTCATCGTTGCGGTCAGTCTTAAACCTGGTAGGGTCCTGAGGCATCGCGTTCGCGGGTACGAAACGCTTGGCACCACTGAATCCTAAACCATCCGCGCGATGACCAGTCTCCGACCGATTCGTAGTACGCTTAGTCTTCTCATGCTCGTTTCTGGGAACGACACCGGACATACCTTGAGCACGTCCAGCCATCGTAGGCCTTCGAGAAGGTAAATAAGCAGTAGTTTCAGGCTTATTATGTGTAAGTTCACCGACCTTAGCGGAACGACCACCAGTTACATCCGCCGCTGGACCCGCACGCCCTGGAAGAGTTGTTAACCTATACTCACCTACGTTAATGGGGTTCACACGAAAACTCTGTTGGAAACCACCTACAGCGGGTACGTGGGGGCCGACACCGAGACCTGGGCCGACGAGTTGCTTCTCGATGGGACTCAAATTATTCATTCGACCCTGGTCATACATACGATTGCGCATGTTCAGGATTTCCTGACCACCACTACGCTGCTGTGGGCTGATATCGCCGAAACTCTCCATTTCCCTCTTGTGAGGAACATCAACGGGAGCGTCAAAATTATTCGATTCTACTATTTCTGGATTTTTCAAAGTTGGTGGTGATGCATCTTTGGGTGGTTCAGACTTGGTACTCAAGTTTCGCCCGGCAAAAACAAGACCAGCAACAGCCATGAGTGATATAGGATCAGCCATTCTTACTTCTTATTAACATTTTTATTAAGATACCTCTTCTCAAAGAGACCATTCTGGACATCGGCACGAGTACTCGAAGGGTCGTATTTCTGTGTACGGAGAGGAACCTTGCACTCCATGTTGGTGAGAGGGAAAAGGTTGCGCTCGTACGTTTGAACGATATGCTTGTTAAATCGAGAAGTAGATTGAGGGCGAAGCTGATCACTGGTATCAACATGCTGCGCTGGCGAACCCTTGCCAGCCATGTAAGGGGCGGTACCATACAACAT
>AACY020484888.1_pt1 | contig 10181 bp, 12 predicted proteins | sample 267378 | NCBI WGS metagenome assembly AACY02 (sample SAMN02954345, study PRJNA13694) | marine metagenome | biome: aquatic; feature: ocean; material: water; isolation source: isolated as part of a large dataset composed predominantly from surface... | reverse complement strand
GACATGCCTCCCCTGGTATGTATGCCAGAGCATTTATGGAGGGTCGACTTACTGCAAAGCAATTAGATGGATTTCGCCAAGAGCTATCCCATGATGGCGGAGGGTTATCTTCCTATCCTCACCCTCGGCTTATGCCAAATTTTTGGGAGTTTCCAACTGTTTCAATGGGTATTGGCCCAATTAATTCTATTTATCAAGCAAGGTTTAACCGTTATCTACACGCCCGTGGCTTTAAAGATACCAGTGATCAAAATGTCTGGGCATTTTTAGGAGATGGTGAGATTGATGAGCCAGAAACTTTAAGTGCAATCTCACTAGCTGCAAGAGAGGGCTTAGATAATTTAACCTTTGTGGTCAATTGCAACCTGCAAAGATTAGATGGACCAGTGCGTGGTAATGGCAAGATTATTCAAGAGTTAGAGTCAATCTTTGGTGGCGCCGGGTGGAATGTAATTAAAGTTGTCTGGGGAAGAGAGTGGGATCCTCTACTTGCTGCAGATCGTGAGGGTGCGCTTGTTGATTTAATGAATAAGACTCCAGATGGAGATTTTCAAACCTTTAAATCTGAAAATGGCGCTTTTGTTAGAGAAAACTTCTTTGGTAGAGATCCAAGGACTGCGGCCATGGTTGCATCTTGGAGTGATGATGAGATTTGGAATCTAAAACGTGGTGGACATGATTACCAAAAACTTTATGCCGCCTACAAAGCAGCGAGTGAACATAATGGCCGCCCTACTGTAATTTTGGCAAAGACAATTAAGGGCTGGACACTTGGGTCTCACTTTGAAGCTAGAAACTCAACCCATCAGATGAAGAAGATGACGTTAGATGATTTAAAGAACTTTAGAGATCGCTTATTTATTCCAATTAAAGATGAAGAGTTAGATGCCAAGTTGCCACCATATTGCCATCCAGGAATAGATTCACCTGAGTATCAATACATGATGGCACGACGCAAAGAGTTAGGTGGTTTCCTACCCTCACGAAGAACGGTCGCTAAAGCATTGCCACAACCAAAGGATGAAAGTTATGAATCGGTAAAACGTGGCTCTGGTGCACAAGAGGTTGCTACCACTATGGCATTTGTCAGATTACTTAAGGATTTAATTAAAGATCCAGGTTTAGGAAAGAGATTTGTGCCAATCATCCCAGATGAGGCTAGAACATTTGGTATGGATTCACTCTTTCCCACCTTAAAAATTTATTCACCACATGGTCAGTCCTATACCTCAGTTGATCGAGAGTTAATGCTCTCGTATAAGGAATCTACCGAGGGTGTGATTTTGCATGAGGGTATTAATGAGGCGGGATCTGTCGCCTCATTTACTGCAGTTGGCACCTCTTACGCCACCCATGATGAGCCGATGATTCCAATTTATATCTTCTACTCGATGTTTGGTTTTCAGCGAACTGGGGATTCATTTTGGGCAGCAAGTGATCAATTAGCTAGAGGATTTGTCCTAGGCGCCACAGCAGGGCGCACCACATTAAATGGCGAGGGATTACAACATGAGGATGGACACTCATTACTATTGGCCTCAACAAATCCCGCCGTCATCTCTTACGATCCAGCATTTGCATACGAGTTAGGTCATATTGTTAAAGATGGATTGCGGAGAATGTATGGGGAAAATAGTGAAAATATTTACTACTACCTAACAGTTTATAACGAGCCATATCAACAACCAGCTGAGCCTGAGAATTTAGATATTGAGGGGGTAGTAAAGGGAATTTACCTACTTAAGAAACCTATAAAAAGAAGGCGGAGAAAGGTTGCGATCTTAGCTAGTGGTGTATCGGTTAATTGGGCGCTAAAGGCACAAAAATTACTAAATGATGATTTTAGAGTGGCAGCGACAATCTACTCAGTTACCTCATGGAATGAGTTACGAAAGGATGGCTTGCAGTTGATCGACACAATCTGTTAAATCCAGATAAGAGATTAACCGCCTACATCACCAATAAGTTGAAAAAAGTTAAGGGGCCAGTAATTGCGGTAAGTGATTTTATGAGAGCGGTTCAGGATCAGATCTCACCTTGGGTTAATCAACCCTTCTACTCTCTTGGCACAGATGGCTTTGGTTTATCAGATACTAGAGGAGCACTTCGTCGACACTTTAAGGTTGATGGTGAATCGATCGCAGTTGCAGCTCTTGCTCAACTTGCTAAGGCTGAGATGATAAGTAAGCGTGCGGTAAAGCGAGCTATAAAGAAGTATCAGATAAATGATGTTACCGCCGCTGAGGCGGGCAATACTGAGGGCTCTGGTTAAACTTTAATAAGAGTATGGAGTCATTAGCCTTCTTTGCAGCGGTGATCGTATCCCTTACTGTTATTGGTGGACCGCTAGCGGTTGCTCTTACCTATCTTCCCCCTAAATTACTACCAGCAGCCTTTCTAAATATCTTTGCCATATTAATCTCACTAATTGCAATTTTAATTGGCATAATGTTGATCATTAATGTCGACTCAACTGGTGCAAGGATTATGGGATCCTTTGGTACAGCCTGCGGCATATTTGCAATATATCGGGTAGCTAGAAAGTTTAAGTAGGTTAATTTAAGTGGAGGTGCCGGGAATCGAACCCGGGTCCTCTAGCAGTAATTCAAAGTTTCTACGGGCGTAGTGCAATTAGCGCTTTTTTAGTCCAAACTCTCACATGCACAAGTAGTTTGCGGACTTAGCTACAGATTTATGTCCCGATTAACCTCCGTAACACGGTTAATGGTAAGTCCTCTAGCGACGTTAGATCCGAAGGCGAGAACAAACTTCGGGTAACGGATAACAGAGCTAGCTTAGGCAGCTAGTTGATAATCAGCGGCAGTTTTACTTGCGCTTATAGTTTGCCATGTTTTTGTGGTTAACGAGATCATCACGGCTTCCTCGGCCCGCTTGCCTTGAAGTAATGACTAAAGTCGAGACCGTTCACCCCCAAGAGTTAAGCGAATAAGCTACTTTCCATATTTAGTTGTGTGAAGGGGTTATTTTACCGGCTTTTTTTAATTACCGTTAATTCAACTACTAATCGTAATCATCCTCAGTTTTTTTGCGCCTACCTGTAGTTGATTTTCCAGATGCATGCCTAGATAACTCTCTATCTACCTCTCTACTTGCTTGTTGTTGCTTTAAGCTCTCGCGTTTATCATGCGCTTTCTTTCCCTTAGCCACTGCAATCTCAACCTTGACCTTGCCATCTTTAAAGTAGAGTGAGAGCGGAATTAAAGTTAAACCACCCTGCTTAATTACCCCCGAAATTTGGGCTATCTCACGTTTATTTAACAGTAATTTTCGATCTCGTCTAGGTAAGTGGTTGGTCCATGAACCCTGGTTGTACTCTGGAATATGAACTCCGCTAACCCAAATCTCACCATCTCTAGCGAGGGCGTAACCATCAGTTAGTGATGCTCTACCTGCTCTAAGTGATTTAACCTCAGTACCTGTTAAAACTAAACCACATTCATAAACATCCTCAATAAAGTAATCATGTCGGGCGCTTTTGTTTTGGGCAATAACTTTTTTGCCCAACTCCTTGACCACAAGCAACCCCCTTAATCTAAGTTGGTGGTGGTTAAACCTTTAAATACTTACGAAGTGTTAAGACCGATGCAAAGGTTGAGACCACTACTCCAGTAAGTAGTAACCAGGCAGAGGCCACCCAAACATCGCGCCAGGTGAAAAACTGAGTAAAGGTTAGAAGTGGTGCCACCCTAGAATCTACTACCGCTTTAAATGCTGCTAACACACCAGTTGCAACTATCCAACCTGAGATTGCTGCGAAGATTCCCTCAAGTAAAAATGGTAATTGGATTGAAAAACTAGATGCGCCAACTAACTTCATAACACCAGTCTCTCGTCTGCGATTAAATGCTGCAATTCTTAGAGTGTTACTAATTAACAAGGCTGCGGTCAATACTGAAGCTGCACCAATTACTAATGCACCATTTCTTAATACATTTAACAACCTGAAAAATTTATCAAGTATCGCCCGTTGATCCTGCACAATATCTACCCCAGGGCGTCCGGCAAAGGCACTTTCGATAACTGCAAACTTGGTTGGGTCTTTTAACTTAACTCGAAATGACTCTGGAAGTTGATCTGCCGTTACATTTTGCGCAATTGCTGAGCCTTTAAATCGCTCCTGAAAACGTTTGAATGCCTCACTTTGGGATTCATAAAAAATCTCTTGCACAACTGGTAGTGATTGTAGATCTCGTTGAATTGAGATTTTCTGCTCTTGGGTGATTACCCCTTTTGCACAAGATTGTGTTTCAGATAGTGATCCACATAAAAATATTGATACCTCAATCTTGTCATACCAATAATCTTTCATAACTCGAACCTGCGAATTGGCTAGTAATCCAATACCTAACAGGGAAAGAGAGATTGCTACGGTAATCATTACCGCAAAGGTCATTGTTAAGTTTCGGCGCAGCCCAATGCCCACCTCACTCATCACAAACTTAGCGCGCATTTAGTCACCCTATCTTTCCGAAGTAAAAATCAGCCGGTATAGCCATATACGCCACGAATTTGATCTCGAATTACATGCCCACCCTCTAATTCAATAACGCGCTTTCGCATTTGATCCACAATTCCTGAGTCATGGGTAGCCATTACTACCGTTGTTCCCTCACGATTAATTCGATCTAAAAGTTTCATGATGCCAACAGATGTTGCAGGATCTAAATTTCCAGTTGGCTCATCTGCAATTAAAATTGTAGGTCTTGAAACATATGCCCGTGCGATAGCTACTCGTTGTTGTTCGCCACCTGAAAGCTCACTTGGTTTACGATCACTTTTTTCTTCCAGACCAACTAACTCTAAAACCTCTGGCACCTCTCGACTAATTTGCTTATTTGAGTAACCAAGTACGTGAAGCGTGAAGGCGACATTTTCAGCCACGCTCTTATTTGGCAATAATCTAAAATCTTGAAAAACTGTACCGACTTGCCTTCTAAGTTCTGGCACTTTGTGGGCAGCTAAGTTATTTAAATCCTTACCCACAACATGAATAACTCCAGAGCTAGGCCTTTCCTCACGTAAGACTAATTTTAAGAATGTGGATTTACCAGAGCCCGATAAGCCAACTAAAAATACAAACTCACCCTTTTCAATATCCAAATTGACACCATCTAAGGCAGCTTTATCCTGCTTTGGATAGATCTTGGTGACATTCTCAAACTTGATCAATGAAAAACCCCTCGGTAGAACTTGTGGAACTATTGGTAGAACTAGTGGTGCACTTAGGCTAGTTTAGATAAGTAATCACATATCTATGGTTATTTACCGCGTATTTTCGATAATTATCGCTGAGAATTATGCTCAATTGTGAGATTACTCGCGCCCCTTACGCCATTTGATACCAGCTTCAATAAATCCATCCAGATCTCCATCTAAGACTGCAGATGGATTTCCAACTTCAAAATCTGTTCGCAAATCCTTCACCATTTGATAAGGCGCTAATACATAAGAGCGCATTTGATTTCCCCATGAACCTAAATTATCGCCCTTGAGCGCATCCAGTTTCGCCCGTTCCTCTAATCTTCGCCGCTCTAATAATTTAGATTGTAAAACTGCCATTGCTGTTGCTCTATTTTGAATTTGAGATCTTTCATTTTGGCATGAAACCACTATGCCTGTTGGTGCGTGAGTAATTCTCACCGCTGAATCAGTTGTATTAACACCTTGTCCACCTGGACCAGATGATCGGTAGACATCGATCCTTAGATCCTTCTCCTCAATCTCAATATGATCACTTTGTTCAACAACTGGAACTACCTCTACTCCAGCAAAAGATGTATGACGACGTGATTGAGAATCAAATGGTGAGATACGAACCAATCGGTGCGTACCCTGCTCGATTGATAATCTGCCATAGGCATATGGTGCACTTACCCGAAATGTTGTTGATTTAATCCCTGCCTCTTCAGCGTATGAGGTCTCTAGCACCTCAACTTTGTAGCCATGACGCTCACAAAATCTTAAATACATTCGCATCAGCATTTGTGCCCAATCAGCTGCTTCAACTCCCCCAGCTTCAGATCTGATAGTAACTAACGCATCTCGTTCATCATACTCACCACTTAATAAAGTCTGAACCTGTAAATCATTTATAACTTGAGTGAGGTCATCTAATTCTTTATCTATATCTTTAAATACTGCTGATTTATCTTTTTCGCTATTAGCAATTTCAATCATCACTGGAAGATCATCTAATCTGCTTCGAATGCTATTAATCTTATTAATAGTTGCTTGAGCTCTAGACAAACGACTAGTAATCACCTGAGCTGCCTGCGGATCATCCCAAAGATTTGGCGCACTGGCTTGCTCTTCTAATTGAGCTACGCTCTCTTTGAGTTTAGGCAAATTTAAAACCTGTTCAATGGATTTTAAGATGAGATCAATTTTTTCTATCTCAACTTGATACTCTCTAGCAACCATAGCCTTAGGGTAATCTAATTTGCCAGGTATTCCGAACTTGCACCCACTTGGGTGCGGATGTTGAAAGTTGAAATATTATCTATAGTAAAAAATGGAATTTGGATAGGTAATTTAGCCAAAACTGAAAGCTCGGCTGTAATTGAATAAAGATCGCAATCTATAGAAGTTATCGATATTTTATTACCACTTAATTGATGCTCATTAATAAGTTTTGAAAATACTTGCGAGGCTGCTGAACAGTGAATCGGTACTTTTTTATTTGATTGAAATCGATTTAATTGGGCGTAGTAAGCTGGCAGATTTATGGTGTGAGCTGCTTTATTTATAGCCGCTTCAGCAATATTTGTTAACTGTTTCTTCGTTGCATATGCGGTGGAGACATTTATTGATATAAAAATTAAGGTGATAGAGATTATAAAAAAGCCAAAGGAGAGCGGGATTAGAGATCCGCGATCAGATTTTTTAAGCCAAAGTGCTAGCGCCATAGATCTACATACTCAGAGGCTGATGCTTTCTGGGATGGGCCAATACTTACAGTAGCTGTGATGAGATTTCCAGGAGTAAAACAGGGATATTTTTGGCAAGTGATCTCTAACATTATTTTTCGCTCACCTTTTCTCTTATCTGATAAATGCGATCTATAGATATCTATTACTTGATTTGCTCTAGGAAGTGCTAAATTCTCACCAGGTGAGGTTACAAATGCCCTAACTGCTTGCCGAGCCAAATTATCACTTTCTGAAATTGCAATTGCCTTTTGGTGGGTCAGATTTACCAATATTAAAAATACTGTAAAAAAGGGAAGAGTAAAGATTACAAATTCAGCTATGGCAGATCCGCGGCTTTGCTTAAATAAACTCCTAATTATGTTCATCTTCATCAACTGCAATTGCCACAATCTTTCTACTTGCACTTGTGCCAAAGTCAACAAATTTATTGATTGACTCTGATTGATCAAAAATAATCAGGGAGCCACCACCAATTAATGAATGACGAACATAATCTCTACTATCGCCAGCTATTGCAATTTTAGAGATACTTCCTTGTGTTAAATAAGTATCTTTAATAACTTTAAATTGCATAAAAACTAGTTGAAACATTATAAGAAAGACAAAGACTTGCGGTATTAAGGTGAGGAAAGATTCAACTGAGCCCTTACTTTTTCCAAAGATTAGATTGCGCAACTATCTAATACCGCCCATAGCATCTAGAGAGTTGCGCAATATTGTGGTCAGCTTAGGAGCTGCAATCGACCATATCCCAGTGACTAGGGCGGTGGTCATCAAAACTACTAACACCCAACCAGGCACATCTGCTCGACTTTTTCCAGTTAAGTGCTTACTTAAAAAATTTGAAATCTGCAAAATAAAATTAATATATTTTCTATTCATAAATTTATTCTCCCAAGTGATTTTCTATACCTTATAGAGAAAAATAGGAACTAAGATCAGATTTAAAAAATTGTGGAAATCTATTTCTAAATTAACAAAATGAATTAATGGGTTTACCCTATGTAATTGCTATAAATTAATGATCACATCTGCTCGATTTGCAGTATCTTGAACAATCTTTGCGTTTATCTCATCAGATCCGTTAGCCCATGCAATTGCTGCTTGCTTATCTTTTCCATAAAACTCATGCCGTTTAACTAATCTATCAATCCTTAGATTATCATCAATATTTATATACCAACTCTCATCCAACTCAGGCACAACTTGCTCCCAACCTGCTTTATCAAATAGTAAGTAATTACCCTCAGTTAGCACCAATTTAGTACCTGCTGCCACAACTCCATCTGCTGAGTATGACTCCTCAATCTCGCGGTGAAAAATTGGAAAATAGATATCTTGATCAGGTTCGTTATTAATTCTACGTAGCAGTGATATGTAGCCGGCGTAGTCAAAGGTATTAAATGCACCTTTTTTATCTGCTAATCCCAACCTTGCTAATTGCTGATTACTTAAGTGGTATCCATCCATGGGAACAAGAGCTACCAATTCTTTCGGTAATTTATCTAACAAAAATGAGGTAATGGTTGATTTACCGGCCCCAGGTTTTCCTACAATTCCAATTACAACTCTTTTGCTAGATTTTGCTATCAACTCATTTGCGCGCGCTAGCGCCTCATCTGCACTATTGAGAATCATTGGCATATTAGATTATCCCTAAGCAAACTTAAATTATCTAAATATTCCAACTATTGCCTATAGACCAATTTCAGTTAGCGAATTAGAAAATATCTCTAACCCACTTTTTGCCTCATCTTTGGAAATATTGCAAGGTGGAACTAGATGAATTCGGTTGAAGTTGCTAAATGGCATCAATCCATTTTTCTTGCAGGTGGCAACAATTTCATTCATCTTTGGACTACTACCGCCGTATGGGGCAAGTGGTGCTCTGCTTTTAGGATCTGAAACCATATCAATTCCCCAAAAAACTCCTACTCCCCTGATATCGCCGATCGAATTATGTTTTTTAGATAGTTCAGAAAGTGCTGGAGCTATAACATTTTCACCAATACTTGCAGCATTCTCTACCATTTTTTCACTCTTCATAGCATCGATTGTTGCGACCGCTGTCGCACAAGCTAGTGGATGACCGGAGTAAGTTAGCCCACCTGGAAATGCTCGTTCATCAAAACTCTTCGCAATAACATCTGAAATCACAACCCCACCAAGTGGTATGTAGCCGGAGGTGACACCTTTGGCAAAAACGATTAAATCTGGAACGCTGTTAGAGAGTTGATATCCAAACCATTTTCCACATCGACCAAACCCAGACATAACCTCATCTGCAATCCAAAGAATTTCGTACTTATCACATAACGCTCTAATTCCATCGAGATAACCCTTTGGTGGCACCAAAACTCCTGCAGTTCCTGGCACGCTCTCAATTAAGATTGCAGCAATTGTTTTTGGACCTTCAAAAATAATGGTTTGCTCAAGGTGTTCAAGTGCTCGCTGACACTCCTCTTCCTCACTCTTTGCCCAAAAAGCTGATCGATAAAGATATGGGCCCCAAAAATGGATATGTCCATATCCAAATTCATTTGGTAATCGCCTTGGATCTCCTGTGGCATTGATCGCAGCACCAGTATTTCCGTGATAAGAACGGTATGTGGAAAGAATTTTGTGTTTATTGGTATGAAGCCTTGCCATTCGAATTGCATTTTCAATTCCATCTGCGCCTGCATTAGTGAAGAAAATCTTCTGAAATTTATCTTCAACTAAACTTAAAATACTTTTTGCTGCCTCATTTCTTGCCTCATTTGCATGTTGTGGCGCAATCGTTGCCAAAATATCTGCTTGCTTCTTAATGGCAGCTATGACTTTGGGATGTTGATGACCAATGTTTGTAAAGACTAATTGAGATGAAAAATCTAAGTATTTCTTCCCAGTAAAGTCCCAAAAGTAAGAGCCGCTTGCCCCCGCGATTGGCATGGGAGAAATTTGTGCTTGAGCAGACCATGAGTGAAACACATGTGCTCGATCATCAGCAAAGACCTTAGCTGCCTTCTCGGGATTATTTTCTTCGTTACCCAATTCAACTCCTACTTACTTTATGAATATAGGTATATATCTAATCACTTATGCCCATTTTTTGGTAGCAGGTGGAAGTGAGATTAAACCTGAAGTATTGTTCCACTTATGAAGACGATTTCGCATTGGATAAACGGTTCAACCTCATTGGAAAATTCTGACCGTTATGGTGAGATATTTAACCCAGCAACTGGTGAAGTA
>AACY020295740.1_pt1 | contig 10192 bp, 10 predicted proteins | sample 267378 | NCBI WGS metagenome assembly AACY02 (sample SAMN02954345, study PRJNA13694) | marine metagenome | biome: aquatic; feature: ocean; material: water; isolation source: isolated as part of a large dataset composed predominantly from surface... | reverse complement strand
GGGGCCCTCCTCGGTGCGTCGACCCCATCTGAGATCGAAGGCTGTTCGTCGTGCTTGCTGTTCGTGCTGGTGGTTCGTGCTGGTCGGTCGTGCTGGTCGGTCGTGCTGGTCGGTCGTGCATCGTGCCTGGTCGAGTAGCGGAGGCCGGACTTGAACCGGCGACACAGCGATTATGAGCCGCTTGCTCTACCTGGCTGAGCTACTCCGCCGCGTGACCGCCGAGACCTCCCTCGTGAAGGGCGGTCCCGACCGTGCAGAGCCCCAATACGGAATCGAACCGTAGACCTTCTCCTTACCATGGAGACGCTCTACCGACTGAGCTATTGGGGCGGTGAAGCCTCAGCAGACTACACGCTGGGCGCCACGGCGGCCCAGTCGGGGACTCCCCCTTTCCGGAGAACTATCTTTGGCCAACGGTCGACGCCACAGGGATCATCTCCTCGACCGGCGACCACTCGCGAGACCCCTCCGCCTACGGCAGGCTGGGACCATGTCGAACTCCCGATGGACCGCCGCCGACATTCCCGACCTCACCGGACGCACCGCCATCGTCACCGGTGCCAACTCGGGGATCGGCCTGGTCACCGCAGAGGAACTCGCCGCCCACGGAGCACAGGTCACGCTCGCGGTGCGCGATGTGCAGCGCGGACGCACGGCCGCCGATCAGATCCGGTCCCGTTACCCGCAGGCGCACGTGGAGATCGGCAATTGCGATCTGGCCAACCTGACATCCGTGCGCGAATTCGCGAGTGTGTGGGTGGACGGGCACCCCCAAGGTCTGGACCTGCTCATCAACAACGCCGGGGTCATGGCGATCCCGCGCCGAGAAAGCGCCGATGGATTCGAGATGCAGCTAGCGACGAATCACCTGGGCCATTTCGCCCTCACCGGACTTCTCCTCGGCACGATCTCGGACCAAGGCCGCATCGTGAACGTCTCCTCCGGCGCACATCGCATGGGGCGCATGAAATTCGACGACCTGATGGGCGAGCGCCGCTATTCCCCATGGTCGGCCTATGGGCAGAGCAAATTGGCGAACCTGCTGTTCACGAATGAATTGAGCCGCCGACTCTCCCGGGAAGGAGCGAGCGTTCTCGCGCTCGCCGCACACCCCGGATACGCAGCGACCAACCTGCAGTCGGTGGGGCCGACCATGTCCGGAAGCAAGGTTCAAGGCGCCCTCACCGCACTCGCCAATCGGCTCATCGCGCAAAGTCCGGAAATGGGTGCCCTTCCCACCCTGTATGCAGCGGTGCAACCCGGCCTCTGCGGTGGCGACTACGTCGGGCCGTCAGGCCTGGGTGAGACGCGCGGTCATCCGCGATCGGTCGGAATGTCAGCCGCCGCCCGCGACCCGCTCGATGCGAAGCGCCTGTGGGACGTGAGCGAGGACCTCACCGGCGTGCGTTACCTGTGACGAGCTGCCTGACGACGCAGTTCCGCCTTGGCCAGGGAAGCCTCGTGCACTTCATCGGGTCCATCAGCCAGACGCAGCGTGCGAATCCCCGCAAAAGCTTCCGCGAGCGGGAAGTCATCGCTCACCCCACCGCCACCGTGGGCCTGGATCGCTTTATCGAGGATCCACTCGACCGTTCGCGGAGTCGCGATCTTGATGGCTTGGATTTCGGTGTGGGCACCCTTGTTTCCGACGGTGTCCATCAACCACGCGGTCTTCAACACGAGCAGGCGCAATTGCTCGAGGCGGACCCGAGACTGTGCAATCCATTCGCGCACCACACCCTGCTCCGCCAGCGACCGACCGAACGCGACTCGGTCTGAAACCCGGTCGCACATCAACTCGATGGCGACCTCGGCCACCCCGATCGACCGCATGCAGTGATGGATGCGACCGGGCCCGAGTCGAGCCTGGGCGATGGCGAACCCGCCGCCTTCCTCTCCGATGAGGTTGGTCACCGGAACGCGCACGTCCTCGAAGCGCAGGACACCGTGACCCCCATGGCTGGCATCGTTGTAGCCGAACACCGTGGTGCCCCGTTCGACTGTCAGGCCCGGAGTGTCCCGTGGCACGAGAACCTGACTCTGCTGGCGGTGCCGATCGGCGTTCGGGTCGGTCTTTCCCATCACGATGAAGATCGCGCAGTCGGGATTCATCGCACCCGTCGTCCACCACTTCACACCATTGATGACGTAGTGGTCTCCATCGCGAACGATCGACGTTTGGATATTGGTCGCGTCGGAGGAAGCCACCGCCGGCTCGGTCATCGCGAAGCCGGAACGGATGTCACTGTTGAGCAACGGTTCGAGCCACTGCTCCTGCTGCTCGGGAGTACCGAACTCGTTGAGGACCTCCATGTTGCCGGTATCCGGAGCCGCGCAGTTCAGGGCAGGAGGCGCTAGGTGAATACTGCGGCCGGTGAGTTCCGCCAGCGTTGCGTACTCGAGGTTGGTCAACCCGGCACCGCGCGGACCTGGCAGGAACGCATTCCATAGACCGAGTTCTCTCGCCTGATCCTGCAACTCCTTCAGGATCGGCGTACGGCTCCAGGCCCAGGGATCATCCAACTCGCGCAACTGCTCCTGGAACACCGGTTCGGCGGGTTCGATGCGATCTCGGAGGAATTCCTCCAGCGTTTCGCGTGCCTGTTGAATTCGAGCGTCCTCGGCGAAATCCATCGGAGCCTCCCTCGGCACAGTCCTTGGCGTGGCAGGTGCAGGATTCGAACCTGCGTAGGCTTTCGCCGACGGATTTACAGTCCGCTCCCATTGGCCGCTCGGGCAACCTGCCGCACCCGCTGAGCGGGCCCACTCATGCTACTAGTGGCCCCGGCCGATGCTTGGAGCCCCCGGGGGACGATGCGTCGCGGACTTCCCCCACCACTCGCGATACAAGGAACGGACCGGTGCTCCGGTCGGTGCTCGGGTTGGATCGATTCGCGGACAGGGTGCGCGGTCGTCGTGACTACCGGCACAATGTCACCCATGGCCGACAACAGTTTCGACATCGTGTCCGAGGTCGACCGCCAAGAGGTCGACAATGCGTTGCAGCAGGCAGCCAAGGAGCTCGCCCAGCGCTTCGACTTCAAGAACACCGGCGCCGCGATCACCTGGTCGGGCGAGATGGGTGTGGAGATCGAGGCCGAGACCGAGGATCGGGTGCGGGCTGCACTGGAGGTCTTCAAGGATAAGTTGATCAAGCGCGGGATCAGCCTGAAGGCGCTCGAAGCGGGAGAGCCCCGAGTGTCGGGAAAGGTGCACAAGATCACCTGCACGCTCAAAGCCGGGATCAGTCAGGAGCAGGCCAAGAAACTCGGCAAACTCATCCGGGACGAAGGACCTAAGAAGATCAAGGTCCAGGTGCAAGGTGATGAACTCCGTGTCTCGAGTTCCAGCCGTGACGATCTACAGGCGGTCATCGCCTTGGTCAAGGAAGCCGACCTCGAGTTCCCCGTGCAGTTCACGAACTACCGCTAGCGGTCGATGCTCAAGGCATCGATTCCCGCAACGAGATCAGACTTCGCACTCGCGCTCGGTTGCAACGCTGGCGACCAGGCGAGAGCGTCGAAGGGGCACACCTCGACGCAGATCCCGCAGAACATGCACAGGCCCCAGTCGATGGTGAACGTGTCGAGCACTGCGACGCTCCGCGGCCTCCGGCTACCAGGCTCGTCGATCTGCTCCGTGTGACTGGACAACTCGATGCACCATACGGGGCATTCGCGAACGCACAGCATGCACGAGGTGCAGGCCGGCGTGTCCAGAATGATGGTTCCGCGAGCCTGTGCCGTTCCATGGGCCTGCGCCACGACCTGCTCGTCGGGCTGCAGATGCTGATCGGATTCATCGGGCTCAACGTTGCGCATCGGAACCTCCCCCTTCGGCCGAGTCGGTCAGCCAAGACTGCGGCACACCGGGTGGACGAAGCGCCCGGCGCGAGCGACGCGATCTCGTCTCACCGCCACCGGGTTCGTGGACTCCCGGCCACGGGGTGGTCAATCGCGCCACCAACGGTGTCCGCTTGCGCAGCGGATATTCGAGTTGCGATACGGGATGCTTCCTGTCGATGTCGCGGCCTACCAGCAGCAGCGGTCGTTCGAGGGACTGAGCGGCGCCGGTGAATTCAACGCCGAACATCTCGTGAATCTCGCGTTCATGCCAGGCGGCTGCGGCGAACAGATCGGTCACCGATTCGATCTCGGGTTCATCCTGCACTCGTCGAATCCACCGCCGCGCTCGATCGCTGGGCCGCAGCAGATGGGCGAGAAACTCCCACGGTCCAAGCTCACCCGAATCAAGATTCGTGCGATCGACAACCGTCAGCAGATCGAGGAACACGAAACCGGCCCCGTGGGTGGCAGACAACGCATCGTGCCACGACTGAGTTCCAGCATCGATCTCAGCGTCAGCATCCATCTCGATGAGCATTCAACTCACCTTGCCTGCGGTAACGCTGGATTCAGCGAGTCCCGCGAGCGCTTCGATCAAAGCCTCCGGACGTGGCGGGCACCCGGGCACGTATCGGGTGACGGGGATCGCATGATCGATTCCTGGAGCGACGGCATAGGAATCCCAGTAAGGCCCCCCGGAGATCGTGCAGGCACCGAAGGCGAGCGCCGCACGCGGCTGGGGTAGGCCCTCCCACACGCGAAGCAGGGCTGGCTCCAGCGCGTGCGTGAGTGTTCCCGACACGATGAGCACATCGACGGTCTGCTGGTCGGCCTCCGATCCGACTGCCGCGGACGCGTCCTCCGTGGGCTCGGGCACCAGTAGACCGCGCGACACCGCAGCGACGAACTCCACCGCGCAGCAGGCCAAACCCAGGTCGGCAACGTGGGCGCGCAGGTGCGGCATTCCGGGAACTCGATACCGGCGGATGAGGGCCATCGGGCCCAGGATAGTGCCCATCCGCATCCCCGTGTGTTGCCGCAGAACGCACAGCGGCCGGACTGGGCACTTCGCCGAGACCGGTTGCACACTCGCGTCTGTCTGCCTCGCGATACCGTGGTCGGGTGACTTCGCCGGCCCAATCCCGCGACCACCAGGTATCCACTGAAACCTCGACGACCCCTCCCCCTGCGAACCTCGAGCACGACACTCCGCTGGACAAGGACACGGTGACCCTCGGCCAGGTTGTCATTCGCCTTGCCGGGGATTCCGGGGACGGCATGCAGCTGACCGGCGACCGATTCACCTCCGAGACAGCAGGCCTCGGCAACGACCTATCCACCCTGCCGGACTTCCCCGCCGAGATCCGCGCCCCGGCCGGCACGTTGCCCGGAGTCTCGGCCTTCCAACTGCATTTCGCCGATCACGACATCATGACGCCGGGCGATCGACCCGACGTGCTCGTCGCGATGAACCCGGCGGCGTTGAAGGCCAATATCGAGGCGCTGCGACCCGGCGGAGACCTGCTGGTGAATACCGATGAATTCACCAGTCGCAATCTCGCCAAGGTCGGCTATAACGCCAATCCACTGGAAGACGGTTCGCTCGAGGATTACCGGGTCCACCCCATCCCCCTCACCTCGATGACGGTCGAGGCCCTCGCCGATTTCGATGTCTCGAAGAAGGAAGCCGAGCGAGCCAAGAACATGTTCGCGCTTGGTTTGCTGTGCTGGCTGTACAGCAGGCCTACCGAGGGCACCCTGGCATTCCTGCGATCGAAATTCGGGGCCAAGCCCGACATCCTCGCGGCGAATATCGCCGCCTTCGAAGCCGGCTGGTCATTCGGTGAGACCACCGAGGACTTCTCAGTCCGTTACGAGGTCAAGCCGGCACCAATGGGTGCAGGGGTGTACCGCAACATCTCCGGCAACCTCGCCCTGTCCTACGGACTGGTTGCCGCCGGTGTGCAGTCGGGACTGCCGGTGTTCCTCGGCAGTTATCCGATCACCCCAGCGTCGGACATCCTGCACGAGTTGAGCAAGCACAAAACGTTCGGCGTGACGACATTCCAGGCCGAGGATGAGATCGCCGGAATCGGTGCTGCACTCGGAGCCTCCTATGGTGGCGCACTGGGGGTGACCACAACCTCCGGACCGGGAATCGCGCTGAAATCCGAAACCATCGGCCTGGCGGTATCCTTGGAACTACCGCTGGTCATCATCGACGTGCAGCGCGGTGGACCATCGACCGGTTTGCCGACCAAAACCGAACAGGCTGATCTCCTGCAGGCGATGTTCGGCCGCAACGGCGAGGCTCCCGTCCCGATCGTGGCGCCCTGCTCACCCGGTGACTGCTTCGATGCGGCCGTCGAGGCGGCTCGCATCGCCATCACCTACCGCACCCCGGTGTTCCTACTCTCCGACGGCCATCTCGCCAACGGATCCGAGCCCTGGCGCATCCCCGCTATCGACACCCTTCCGGTGATCGATCCGGGCTTCGCCACCGAACCCAACCACGGTATCGACACCGAGAACCCGGAGTTCTGGCCCTATGTGCGCGACCCGGAAACGCTGGCCCGCCCCTGGGCGGTGCCGGGAACTGCAGGCCTGGAACACCGCATCGGTGGATTGGAGAAGGCCGACGGCTCCGGAGCGATCTCCTACGATCCTGACAACCACGACCGGATGGTGCGCCTGCGCCAGGCGAAGGTCGATGCCATCGCCCGCAGCATCCCGCCCCTGCAGGTCGAGGATCCCGACGGCGGTGCGCACGTGCTCGTCATCGGGTGGGGGTCCACCTATGGCCCAATCGGTGCGGCCTGCCGGAAACTGCGCGCAGCCGGACACTCGGTAGCCCAGGCCCACCTACGCCATCTCAACCCGATGCCGGAGAACACCGAGCAGGTGCTGCACAGTTACGACCGGGTGATCGTTCCGGAGATGAACCTCGGCCAACTCGCCCTGCTGTTGCGCGGCAGGTTCCTCGTCGATGCCATCGGCTACAACCGCGTCCGGGGGATGCCCTTCACCTCCGATGAACTCGCCGAGACCATCAGCGATGTCATCGCCCATCTCGACACACCAGCCAGGACGTGAGGGAGACACCACGATGAACCCCGCCATCACACCATCGGCATTTCCGGCTCTCGATCTGGTGCCCAAGACCGATGAACCGCAGAAGGCCAAGGACTTCAAGAGCGACCAGGAGGTCCGCTGGTGCCCCGGGTGTGGTGACTACGCGATCCTCGCGGCAGTACAGGGGTTCCTTCCCGAGCTCGGCCTGCGCCGAGAGAACATCGTGTTCGTCTCCGGGATCGGCTGCTCCTCGCGATTCCCCTACTACATGAACACCTACGGCCTGCATTCGATTCACGGACGAGCGCCTGCGATCGCGACGGGCCTGGCCGTCTCTCGTCCCGATCTGTCGGTCTGGGTCATCACCGGTGACGGCGACGCACTGTCAATCGGTGGCAACCACCTCATCCACGCCTTGCGCCGCAATGTCAACCTGAAGATCCTGCTGTTCAACAACCGCATCTACGGCTTGACCAAGGGACAGTACTCACCGACCTCGGAGACCGGCAAGATCACCAAATCCACTCCGATGGGTTCCCTCGACTATTCCTTCAACCCGGTGTCCGTCGCACTCGGTGCTGAGGCGACCTTCGTCGCTCGCACCATCGACTCGGATCGAAAGCACCTGACATCGGTGCTGCGTGCCGCGACTGCCCACGAGGGGACTGCATTGGTCGAGATCTATCAGAATTGCAATATCTTCAACGACCATGCCTGGGAGCCGTTGAAGGATGGCGATACCCGTGACGACATGCTGATCCGGCTCGAACACGGCGAACCCATCCGATTCGGCACCAATGGTGACCGCGTCGTGGTTCGTGGCGCCGATGGTCATGTAGGTGTGGTGGCGGCATCGGAGGTCGACGATTCGCAGATCCTGAGCCATGATGCCCATGCCGACGACCCGGGCTTGGCCTTCGCCCTGTCTCGCCTGTCCGATCCGCACACCCTGGCTGACACTCCGATCGGAGTGTTCCGAGATGTCTCTCGTCCTTCCTATGACCGAATGGCCCGGGAACAGATGGCGGCCGCTCGAAATGCCAAGGGCGAAGGGGATCTCGCCGTCCTGCTGGCTGGCTCGGATACCTGGACCGTCTCCTGAGCGCAGCAACACCCGCGCATACGAACCTGTGGCGTGGGTTGGGCTTCGCTGGCATCGCCTACGGGCTCTGGGGCGCGTTTCCACTGTATTTCGCGCTCTTGGACTCAGTGTCCCCCGTCGAGGTCGTGGCGCATCGAGTGATCTGGTCGCTGGTGTTCTTGCTGATCGTCATCGCCTTCCTTCGCGGGTGGGCGTCGGTCCGCTCAGTGCTTCGCTCTGCGAGATCGGTTGCGCTCCTCGCTCTCGCAGCGGCCGCGATAACCGTGAATTGGACGACGTACGTCTATGCCGTCAGCACCGACCAGGTCGTGGAGTCATCACTGGGATACTTCATCAATCCGCTCGTTTCCGTTGCCCTGGGCGTGGTGGTCCTGCGCGAGAAGCTACGCGGCGCGCAATGGGGTGCGGTCAGCCTCGCGACGCTAGGGGTGATCATCATCGGTATCGGTTCCGGCGCCACCCCGGTGATCGGCTTGACCCTAGCGTTCTCGTTCGGCACGTACGGCTTGGTGAAGAAGATCGCCGGGGTCGATGCGATTCCCAGCCTCACCATCGAAACCGCGATGCTGTTCCCCATCGCGGCAGTAGTCCTCGCGGTTGCCGAGATCAACGGCTCGGCCGCATTCGTCATCGACGGTATCGGCATCACGGTGCTGCTCGTTCTCCTTGGACCGATAACCGCCGTTCCCCTCCTCGCATACGTCGCAGCGGCCAATCGCCTGCCGCTGAGCACTCTGGGGATCACGCAGTATCTGACGCCCACCGTCTTGTTCATTCTCGGTCTGACCGTCTTCGGCGAGTCCGTCACCGTGACGGAATGGTCCGGTTTCATCGTCATCTGGCTCGCCCTGATCTGGTTCACCATCGACCTGTATCGACACTCGCGTCGTCCGACGCGGGCCCAGGAACTCGAGGTGACCGAACCGACCTGAGGTGGGATGGGTGAATCCAGAATCACCGTTCTAGAGTGCTGGTATGCCGTCCGATACGTGGAACACTCCACAGCGCCAGGATTTGCGCAAACTCGTCACCGACTTCACCACCCGATCCATCGCACCGTACCTGCCTGACTGGGAGCGGCGGGAGCAACTCCCTCGCGAACTGCACCAGCAGGCTGCGGAACTCGGGCTACTCGGACTCGGCTTTCCCGAGTCCTTGGGCGGTAGCGGTGGGGATTTCCTCGACGTCGTGGTGATGACCGAGGCGATGCTCGAAGCAGGTGCCAGCGGTGGTGTGATCTCGGCCCTGTTCACCCATGGAATCAGCCTGCCCCACGTGATCGATGAGCATGACCGCCGCGAAGCCGCAGGCGATATCGAAGGAGCTCGCTACCTCGCCGAGACCGTGATCCGACCTGTTCTGGCCGGGGAGCTGATCTGTTCACTCGCAGTGACCGAACCCGATGGCGGATCCGACGTCGCTCGCCTACGCACCAGCGCTACACGCGTCGACGATGGATGGCGGGTCAGTGGCGCCAAGACCTTCATCACCTCGGGTGTCCGCGCCGATCGCGTGGTCACCGCTGTGCGCACCCCCGAAACTGGCGACGGAGCAGCCGGCATCACCTTGATGCTGCTCGATCCACAATCCCCCGGATACGCGACACCGCGGGCGCTGGAGAAGATGGGCTGGTGGTGTTCAGACACCGCTGAACTGTCCTTCACCGATATCCCGGTCATCGATCGAGATGTGCTCGGACTCGGGGAGGGATTCGGTTCGCTCGCTAGGCACTTCGTCTCCGAACGACTATCGATCGCAGTCACGGCCTATGCGACCGCGCAGCGAAGTCTTGATCTCGCAGTCGCCTGGGCCCGTGACCGCGAGACGTTCGGCCGCCCGCTCATCACCCGGCAGACGATCCGACATCTTCTGGTTGACATGTATCGACGCACCGACGTGGCTCGCGCCTACACCCGCAGTGTCGCGCAGCGATACGCCGCGGGAGACAACCTCGTCGTCGAGGCTGCGTTGGCCAAGCAGACCGCGGTGGAGGCCGCGGAATTCGTCGTCGATCGAGCAGTGCAGATCCACGGAGGCATGGGATACATGCGCGAGGTTGAAATCGAACGGCACTACCGGGATGTGCGGGTGCTCGGCATCGGCGGTGGAGCGACCGAGGTGATGACCGATCTCGCAGCCCGGCTCCTCGGCTACTGACCCCAACTCCGCACCG
>AACY020312668.1_pt1 | contig 10199 bp, 11 predicted proteins | sample 267378 | NCBI WGS metagenome assembly AACY02 (sample SAMN02954345, study PRJNA13694) | marine metagenome | biome: aquatic; feature: ocean; material: water; isolation source: isolated as part of a large dataset composed predominantly from surface... | reverse complement strand
CATCGCTGGACCGAGCCTGATCACGGGATCTGGGAAATCCGAGATCACCCGCGCCATCACGTTCACTCACGCATGATGTGCTGGTTGGCTGCCGATCGTGGTGTTCGGGTGGCGCAGCGTCGCGGGGTGCCCCATGCGGAGTGGGAGGTTCTCGCCGGACAGATCATCGCCGACATCGAGGCGAATGGCTTCGATGAAGAACTCGACGCCTATGTGTGCGCGTATGATCGACGAGTCGCTGATGCTGCTGTGCTGCAAGGCATTCTCGAGGGCTATCCGGCGTCCCCGGAACGCATTGCCGGGACGATCGCCTTTATCGAGAAGCACCTGCGTCGTTCCGGCGGCGTCTACCGCTACCTCTACGACGATGGGCTCTCCGGTCACGAGGGGGCGATGCACATCTGCGGCGCTTGGCTTGCCGCAGCCTATGTCCGTCTAGGTCAACTCGATCATGCTCGCCAGATGCTCACTGCGATGTCCGACGCAGCGGGAGTCACCGATCTGCTGCCCGAGCAGGTGGACCCCAGCGATGGGCGAGGCTTGGGAAACCACCCGCAGGCGTACTCGCACCTGGGTGCGCTCGTGGTGGCACGTGAGTTGAGTCGGGCGTCTCGTTAAACGATGTCTGGGCGACATGAACCGTTATCGCCGCCACCGGATCGCCGGTACGGGCGCATACCTGCAACGGCACCCGGACCCAGCGGTCCGCAGATGCTGCGCTCGTTCGGTCAGATTCGCAAGGATCCCCTGCAGTACCTGGTGCGAACGAATGCGGAGTTCGGGCCGATCGTGCAGTTTCCCATTCCCCGGCCACCGAGTTATCTCATCGCCGATGCCGCTGCGGCACGTCGGGTGCTCGTCACCAATGCCCGCGCCTACGACAAGCACACACTGCAGTACTCGTCTCTGTCGTTGGTGACCGGCGAGGGGTTGTTGACCTCCGATGGCAATGTGTGGCGGCGTCAACGCCGACTCGTCCAGCCGGCCTTCCACCATGAGGCGATCCACGCGGTGGGTGGTCACGTTGCGCAGGCACTTCAGCGCCTGGAGGGATCGTGGCGGCAGTTGCCGCCACGCGGGGCCATCGTCGATCTCGACGACCTGCTCATGCGGATCACCCTCGAGGTCGTCGGATCATCGTTGTTCGGCACCGATCTCTCGGGTGCAGCGCACCGGCTCACCGAGGCCACCCTGTCCGCCCTCGACGTGGTGATCGCCAGGGCTCGGGTGCCTCTCACCCCTCCGTCGTGGATTCCCACACCCGCCAATCGGAAACTGCGCACGGCGGTACGCACCCTGGATGAAGCGGTCGACGGCATGGTCGCTGTGCACCAGACCGAGGCCACCGGATCACGACCGACCGATATGCTCGAGCTGCTGCTCGCTCCTGATGCTGACGGCGACCGATTGAGCACCGCCGAGATTCGCGATCAGGTGGTGACGTTCATCGTCGCCGGGCACGAAACCGTGGCCAGTGCGCTCACCTGGGCCATGTGGTTGATCTCCGGTGATGACGACGTGCAGGATCGATTGGCCCATGAGGCGCACGATGTTCTGGGGAGCAACGCGGTGTCGATGGATGATCTGCCGCGCCTGCCCTTCGCGCGGGCTGTTCTCGATGAAGCGCTGCGGTTGTACCCACCGGCGTGGCTGGTGACGCGTCGTTCATTGGCCGACGATGAACTCGGCGGACGCGAGGTTCCAGCGGGGTCGCTGATCATCCTCAGCCCGTATCTGGTGCATCGAGACGGATCAGCATGGTCGGAACCGGATCGGTTCGATCCCTCCAGATTCCTCGACGTATCCACGCGAGGCGGGGACGCTGCGGTGCACTACTGGCCCTTCGGTGCGGGCCCACGCCTCTGCATCGGGCGAGAGTTCGCCCTCGCCGAAGGGACCCTCCTGCTGGCCGGAATCGCGCGGCGAGTGCACGTCGCACGCGATCGAGGTGTGCCGGATCCGAGGGCCGTGCCGCTCGTGACGATCCGGCCCGGTGCTGGATTGCCGCTGGTGGTCACCCGCCGCGATTGACGTAATCCAAAAGCGCGGTCTTCTCGTCCTCGAGGGCCGAGAGTTTCGCTTTGACGACATCGCCGATGCTGACCAGTCCCACGAGGAGCCCTTCGTGATCGATGACGGGTAGGTGTCGGATGCGCGAATCGGTCATGATCGACATCGCCTCGTCGATATCCGCATCCAAGTCGATGGTCACGACGGGAGCGGACATGATGCTGGACACCGGACGCGGGCGCACCCCACCGGTGGTTCCGGCATCGGGATCTGCGGCCATGGCTCGCACGATGTCTCGCTCGGAAACGATGCCATCGATGTGGGAGCCATCGCGTGTTGCGACAACGGCTCCGATGCGGTGCTCGGCGAGGAGGGCGAGCACCGTGACCACCAGGTCGTCAGGTGAGGTGGTGACAACGGAACCGCCCTTACCGTTGAGGAGCGTAGCGATTTTCATACCCACAGGGTCACCGACCACGGCGCCGGCCGTCCAGCGGTTCGGTGAAGGTGAGTCAGGTTCGTGACCGGTGTGCGACATCCCCGGTGGGCGATGTCAGTCCGTTGCGCTCAGCATTCCCAGTGCGTCGTCGTGCAGGTGCCCATTCGTCGTCAGGGCACTGTCGAGGGGCACACCTCCGGTGTATGAGGTGATCCGGCCGCCCGCCTCGGTCACGATCGGCACGAGTGCGGCGATGTCCCACAGGTTCAACTCCGGTTCCCCCGCGATGTCCACCGCACCTTCTGCGACGAGCAGGTGCGACCAGAAGTCTCCGTAGGCGCGCATTCGCCAGGTCGCCTCATGCAGACGGTCCAGTGATCCGGCGGGCCAGCCGGTCGGATCGGAGAAACTCACCGAGGCATCGACCAGGTCCCGAACGCCGCTGACCGTCAAGCGCCTCGGCTGAGCGTCTTCGGGTCCCTGGCTGAAAGCGCCGTGGCCGGTTGCGGCCCACCAGCGTCGACCGAGTGCGGGTGCGCTGACTACCCCCAGCATGATGTCGTCTTCAAAGGCGAGTGCGATCAACGTCGCCCAGACGGGAACCCCACGGACGAAGTTCTTGGTCCCGTCGATGGGATCGATGATCCATCGGCGCGTTGCTGCAGTATGCGATGCGCCGGATACGTCACTTCGTTCCGCACCGAATTCCTCGCCGAGGATCGAGTCGTCGGGGTGCTTGGTTTCCACGATCTCGCGCAGTTGCCGTTCGACAGCCTGGTCGATCTCGGTGACCGGGGTCAGGTCCGGCTTGGTGCGGACCACGAGATCGGCAGAGCGGAACCCGCGCATCGTGATCGTGTCTGCGGTGTCGGCGAGGCGCAGCGCGAAGGTCAGATCTGCATCGAGACCGTTGCCGGAGGAGGAATCGCTCGTCACGGAACCCCACGGTATCCCGTGCGGTGAGGCTCGTGGCGCGTACGGTGGTGGCCATGCTCGAGACGGTCTTCGGCCTGCCCGCTCACCCGCTGGTCGTCCATGCCGCGGTCGTCCTTGTTCCGCTGGCGGCTATCGGCGCGATCGTCATGGCCTTCGCGCCGAAGTTCTCCGTCCGGTTCGGTCCAGCTGTCGTGGTGGTCGCCGCGATCGCAGTCGTGGCCTCGATCCTGTCTCGTCAATCGGGAGAGTCGCTGGCACTGGTGCGCGGTGTGAGCGCTGACCACCAGTCGAGTGGCTCGCTGATGCCGTTCTTCGCCCTCGCCCTCTTTGCGGTCGCCCTCGCACTGTGGTTGATCGATAGGCGTGGTGGTCGACGTCGCGTGCTCGGCACCCAGATCCTCGCTGTGGTCGTCGTTGCCATCGCGGTGTTGTCGACCGGGTGGACGATCCGGACGGGACATACGGGTGCGCAGATGGTCTGGCAGGGGATCTATCCGGCCTAACGGCTGGCCAACAACCGGCGCAGCGAATCGAGCCGGGCTCGCGCATTCGGGTCTTCGCCGACGAAGTCATCGAGTGCGCATTCGGGTTCGTCATGGGTGCACCCGCGGGGGCACGCGTCGAGGCCGGGGGCGAGATCGTCGAACGCCCGCAGCACAGCATCGGGCGACACGTGTGCGAGCCCGAACGAACGCACCCCGGGGGTATCGATGATCCAGCCACCGTCGTGCAGCGCGAGCGCAACGGCCGAGGTGGATGTGTGACGGCCCCTTCCGGTGACCTCGTTCACTGATCCCGTCGCGCGATCGGCGCCCGGGACGAGAGCGTTCACCAGTGTCGATTTGCCGACTCCGGAATGCCCGACGAGTACGGTCACGTGGTCCCGCAGTGCCGCACGGACGAAATCCAGATCGGCCGGATGCGGGATCTTGGAATCATCGCCGGTGTCATCGCGGGAAACCGTCACCGCCTCCACGTCCAGCGCCGCATAGGCCTCGAGGAGCTCGGCAGGATCAGCGAGATCGCACTTGGTGATGATGAGAACCGGTCGCAACCCCGCCTCGTACGCCGCGACAAGTGTCCGATCGATGAGTCGCGGGCGGGGTTCGGGATCGATGATCGAGGTCACGATCGCCAGCTGATCGGCATTGGCGACGATGACCCGCTCGACGGGGTCGGTGTCATCGGCCGTTCGCCGCAGGATGGTTTGGCGGGTATCTAGGCGCACGATGCGGGCGAGGTCGTCATCGGAGAATCCGGCCATGAACCACACCGAATCACCGACCACGACTCCGTTGCGCCCGAGCTCGCGTGCCTTCACGGCAGCGAGTTCGCGCCCGTCATCGGCCCGCAGGCCGAAGCGACCTCTGTCGACGCTGGTCACCAAGGCGTGAACAGCATCGAGGTGCTGGGGTCGATCCTTGGAACGGGGACGGGACTTGCTGCGCGAAGGACGCACCCGGACGTCGTCTTCGTCCCAGCGTCGCGGACCTCGACGCGCAGGTGTCACGCGCGCTGCTCCAGCATGTCGGTCCACATTCCCGGGAAGTCTAGAAGGGTTTTGCGTGTTGTTGCGATATCGCGGATCCACACATCGGGGGTACGCAGACCGAGCACGGCCGCAGCGGTAGCCATCCGGTGATCGCCATAGGACGACACTGTCCCACCATGTAGGGGTCGCGGTGTGATGCGCAGATCGTCGTCGCCGAACTCGACTTCGCCACCGAGTTCGGTGATCATCTCGGCGAGCGCTGCTAACCGATCGGTCTCGTGTCCGCGCAGGTGGCCGATGCCCGTCAGGTGCGATGGTGTCGACGCCAGTGCCGCCGCTGCTGCGATCACCGGTGCGAGCTCACCCACGTCGTGCAGATTGGCGACTAGTCCGCGCACTTCATCCGGTCCTGACAGTGTCAGGCCACCCGGGTCGCGTTCGACGTGTGCGCCCATCTGCGCCAGCAGATCGCGCAGCCTGTCACCGGCCTGGGTCGTGTGCTCTGGCCAGTCGGGAATGCGGATGCGTCCGCCGGTGATCAATCCGGCGACGAGGAACGGTGCCGCATTGGACAGGTCCGGTTCGATGAGCCGGTCGATGGCTGCGATCGGTCCGGCTTCGATGTGCCAGGTGGGATGCTCGGAGGAGCCGCTGCGATGCACGGTGACGCCATGCTCGGCCAGCATCTCGATCGTCATGTCGATATGGGGCTGGCTCGGCAGATGCGCGCCGATGTGCGTCAGTTTCAGACCGCTGTCGAACCGTGCGGCGCTGAGCAGCAGCCCGCTCACGAACTGACTCGAGGCCGACGCATCGATGCGCACGTCACCACCGGCGATTCGACCGGTCCCATCGATCGTCACGGGCAGGTGGCCGTCGGCATCGGTGACCGTTATCCCGAGATATTTCATTGCGTCGAGCATCGGGCCGAGCGGGCGCTCGCGAGCTCGTTCATCCCCGTCGAAGGTCACCTTGGCTCGAGACAGCGCGGCCATCGGTGGCACGAAACGCATCACCGTGCCGGCGAGTCCTACGTCGATCGTGAGGGTCGAATCCCCGGGGGCCGTCGCGGGAGTGACGTGGCAATCGAGCGTGCCGTCGACTAGTCCGGATGTTGCGGTGATGATCGCGCCCAGTGCGGTGAGGGCATCGATCATCAAGGAGGTATCCCGGGCATCGAGGGCACCGATGATGCGGGAGGGCCCATTCGCGAGAGCGGCGAGCACGAGGGCCCGATTGGTGGCCGACTTGCTGCCGGGCATGGCGATCTGCGCGGTCACCGGTCGCGAAGCGAGCGGCGCCGGCCAGGGGTCCGGGGGTAGGGACTGCATCGCCTAGGAGCGTAGTGGTCGATCGGCGACTCAGGCGCACCCGCGATCCGTGGTCCTGGTTGCCATGGGTCACTCTGGAGTCATGTGTGGACGATTCGTCGCCGGTCGCGATCCAGTGAATCTCGCCGCAGCCATGGGTGTCGAGGAACTCCCCGAACGGGTCCTGCCGCCGAACTACAACGTCGCTCCCACCCAGGACGTCTACATCGTGCGCGACCATCGCGATGGTGACGATGAGCGAATCGCACGGGTTCTCGACATCGCGCGCTGGGGTCTGGTCCCGCCCTGGGCGAAGGATGCTGCGATCGGCAATCGGATGATCAATGCGCGAGCCGAGACCGTGGCTGATAAGCCCGCCTTCCGATCGTCGTTCACCAAACGGCGCTGCATCGTCCCCGCCGATGGGTTCTACGAGTGGCAGCAACCGGGGGAACCGGGGGGCCGCAAGATCCCGCACTACCTGCATCCGGCCGACGGGACGGTCTTGGCGATGGCCGGGCTGTACGCCCGGTGGCGTGACCCCAGCGTGGCCGATGACGACGATCCCGCGGCATGGCTGCTTTCGACCACGATCTTGACCACAGCCGCCGAGGGAGCCGTGGCCGGGATCCACGATCGCAGCCCGGTGCCGGTCGCCCCTTCGCTATGGCAGGAGTGGCTCGACCCGCAGGTGACCGGCCCCGATGTGCTGCCGCGGATCCTCATCGCCCCACCGGAGGGGTACTGGGACATCTATCCGGTTTCGACCGCCGTGAACAGCCCCCGGCACAACTCACCTGACCTGATCGATGCAGTCTCACCTCAGTCGTGACCCGGTGACGGAGTCTCGGCGAGAGCGTGGCTCTCGGGAATAGCCTGCGACAGCAGCGGCGTTGAGACCGGGTGTGACGGGAGCCCTTACTGCCGACATCGCAACTGCTACGCAGGATCGCTCGTTTCGGGAGTGGCTGCGCGTCGGGTTAGGCTCATCTGTGATGAGTGATTCAGCAGATCTCGAACAGATCGAGACCGACGAGGGGCGGGCCGCGCGATTCGAGCGCGATGCCCTGCCCTACCTGGATCAGCTGTATCGCGGGGCTCTGCGCATGACACGAAACCCCGCCGATGCCGAGGATCTCGTCCAGGAGACGTTCATCAAGGCATTCGCGAAGTTCGACACGTTCCGCGAGGGCACCAATCTCAAGGCCTGGCTCTATCGGATCATGACCAACACGTTCATCACGTCGTATCGGAGGCGCCAGCGCGAACCGCTGCACACCTCCGCCGATGAACTCACCGATTGGCAACTCGCCCAGACCCCGGCGTTCACGACGGGGGAGTTGCGTTCGGCGGAGGCGGAGGCGCTGGACCGCATCACCGACTCCGTGGTGCTCGAAGCGCTGGCAGCCATCCCGGAGGATTTCCGCATCGCGGTCTACCTCGCTGACGTCGAAGGGTTCAGTTACAAGGAGATCGCCGAGATCATGGGGACTCCGGTCGGAACGGTGATGTCACGGTTGCATCGTGGGCGTGCGCTTCTGCGCACCCAGCTCGCCGACTACGCCCGCGACCACGGGTTCGTGACGGCCGGTACTGATGCGGCGCTTGAACCGCTCGCTGCCGAGGAGGTGGCCCCATGAACCACCCGAACTGCCGACAGGTTCAGACATCGGTACACGACTTCCTCGATGGTGAACTTCCGCCCTCCAGTGCTGAATTCATGACCGAGCACCTACAGCGCTGTCCCGAATGCGCTCACCTCGTCCGATTCGAATCAGCCGTGAGAGCCCGGATCCGCGATTGCTGCTCCACTGAGGCCGCCCCACCGGAACTTCGCGTGCGCATCATGACCCGGATCACCCATGTGGTGACCCAGGTGCGTGTGACCTACCAGGAGCGACCCGGCGATGTGGAACGATAGGGTGCGGCTCGCGCACGTTGCGCACCGGTTGAGGAGGACAGCATGAGCAAGCGGGCTCGCAAGAAGCGCGACCGTAAGAAGAGCGGCGCCAACCACGGCAAGCGTCCCAACTCCTGACAGGAGTGACATCCGTGACGACACTGCCCACTCGAGTCGAGGTTCGCGCGGAGATGGTGGCCAGTGTGCACACCATCGTGGGCGCGGTCGGCCAATCCGTCGACGTGGGCGAGATCCTGGTGATCGTGGAGTCCATGAAGATGGAGATCCCGATCCTGGCCGAGGTTGCCGGTCAGATCGTCGAGATCGCCGTCTCAGCGGGAGATGTCATCCACGAAGGGGATCTGATCGCGGTCGTCGACCACCGACCCTAGGAAACTCGTGAATAAGACTCGACTGACATTCACCGTTACCGACGATGACACTGCCGAGGCGCTGGGCAGTGGCGACGTTCCCGTGCTGAGCACCCCGCGACTGCTGGCCTGGTGCGAAGCGGCCTGCGTCGAGGTGATGGGGGACCTGGGACCCGATGCCACGAGCGTGGGCACTCGGGTCGACATGGAGCACGAGCGGGCGACCCCGGTCGGAGGCGCCATCATCGTGGCGGCACGGCTTTCTGGGCGAGACGGCCGCCGGCATACCTTCGACGTCTCCGTCGAACACGATCTCGGGGAAGGCCCGGTGGCCGTGGCCCACGCCACGATCACCCGTGTGGTCGTGCGGCGAGAATCCTTCCTGGCCCGCATCACCGCCTGACGTTTCTGCGACGGGCCTGCGACACGGCCGTTATATCTCTGTTATGGTCAGGCGCATGTCTGAAGTGACCGAGCCTGATCGGACGGGGTCTGAGCTCACCGGTACTGATGCGGTGCTCGCACCGCGCGCTGCCGGTCACGCACCGGCCGGAGTCTCACAGCGCAAGGCCGCACGGCTTGCCCGGCGCGCCCGCATCGAGGCTCGACGGCGTCGCCAGCGTCAGGTCGTCGCGCTCGGTGCGACCACGGCACTGGCGGTAGGTGCCCTGGTCGCCGTTCCGCTGGCCGTCGCCTCCCCATCGGATGAGCCGCCGGCCGTATCTGCCACTGCGGTCCCACAGGCGCCGGAGCCGACGCAGATCGACGCGACGTCGGGAGCTATGCCGGCAAACGCCCCGGCTGATGCAGCCGACTCCCGTCCGGCCGAGGACGCCGCTGCGGATTCGGCAACCGCCTCGGATGATGCAGCCGTGACGACGACCGCCGATGATGAACAGTCTCCGGCCGAGGACACCATGATTGCCACCCGCTCGCGTTCCCAGTCCGAATCCGCAGTCGATTCCGCCGCGATCGATGATCGCGACGCGCAGCCCACGATGGCCGCGTTGCGCAGGCAGTCGGCCGACCTACCCGCGGTGTCCGAAGGCGACAGTGGTCGCGTGGTGAAGGTGGCCCAGAAGGCCCTCGGCGTCAACCCGGTGTCGGGCTACTTCGGACCGCAAACTCGCAAGGCCGTCAAGAAGTTCCAGGCGGGAATGGGGCTGCCCAAGACCGGCACGATCGCCACGTGGACATGGGCTGCCCTCGGTGGCGATGTCGTCGCCAAAGCCGAGAAGGTCGCCGCGAAGTCCGATGGCTATACCGCCGGCAGCCCGGCTCCCGCCCGCTCGACCGAACCGCCGATCCTGGAACAGGGTGACACCGGTGAGGCAGTTGCTGTCGTGCAGCGGGCCCTCGACGTGGAGCCGGCTTCGGGGTACTTCGGACCCAAGACCGCGGCCGCGGTGCGCGACTTCCAGACATCGGTCGGCCTGCCCGGCACCGGCACGATCGCGACGTGGACCTGGAAATCGCTGGGTTCGACGGTCGCCGATGCAGCCGGCCGTGCGCATGCGACCTATGGCACGGACTTCGGCCCCGGTGCCCCCACCTCCTCGGGTTCGGGCTCCTCGGGTTCATCCGGGTCTGGTTCATCCGGGTCTGGTTCATCCGGATCCGGTTCCTCGGGTTCGGGCTCCTCGGGTTCATCCGGGTCCGGCTCATCCGGGTCCGGTGGCAGCGGCTCGATCAACGTCAACGGGCGGTTCTGCCCGGCGGCATCGTTCACCTACGGCCAGGG
>AACY020565532.1_pt1 | contig 10204 bp, 6 predicted proteins | sample 267378 | NCBI WGS metagenome assembly AACY02 (sample SAMN02954345, study PRJNA13694) | marine metagenome | biome: aquatic; feature: ocean; material: water; isolation source: isolated as part of a large dataset composed predominantly from surface... | reverse complement strand
GTAAATAATCCTAGCTTAGCTATTTCTATAGCTCTTTATATGTTTTCTTTTGCTGGAATTCCACCTTTGGCAGGTTTTTTTGCAAAATATTATGTTTTTATTTCTTTAATAAATGAGGGATTAATCTTTTTAGCAACCTTTGCTCTTATTGCTAGTGTTATTGGAGCATTTTATTATATTCGTTTTGTTAAAGTAATGTTTTTTGATGAGGTTGCTAATACTAAAAAAATTACATTTTCAAGATCTTTAGGATTAATCAATTCAATATGTTTTATTTTTATACTTGGATTTATTTTTGTTCAATCAGTTACACCTTTAGCAAATATAATAAGTAATGCAACTTTAGCTTTAAATTAAATTATAAATGAGCACAAAAGAAATAGATATTATAATTTTAGATGAGATTGATAGCACTAATAATGAAGCTCAAAGAATTTTAGATCATAAAAGTAATTTTCCACTTTGGATTATAGCAAATGAACAAACTTCGGGTCGAGGAAGAAAGAATAGATATTGGGTTTCTCAAAAAGGTAATTTTATGGGAACTTTTATTCTAGAACATGAGATTGAAAAGCAATATATACCTCATTTATCTTTTGTTACATCTTTAGCTCTCAAAAAGACCATTGAAGATTTCAATTCAGGTGTGAGAGATATTTTTTTAAAATGGCCAAATGATATTATAATAAATGACTCTAAATGTGCAGGTATTTTAATTGAGAGTTTAAGGTCAAATAACAATAAAGAATATTTAGCAATTGGAATAGGTGTAAATCTTATAAAGTATCCATTAAATAGTTCATTTAAGGCAACTAGTTTAAAAGAAGAATTTAATTTTGATGTTGATAGAGATGAATTCCTAAATAAATTGAATATTAATCTCTTAGAAAATATTAAAAGGTGGGAAAAAGGAAAAAATTTCTCTCAAATTTTAAAAGATTGGAAAAAATTTGCCTATAAAATTAATGAGAGTATTTCAATGTTGCTGCCCACAGGAAAAAAAATTGAGGGGATATTTTCTGACCTAAATGATCAAGGAGGGTTGATTTTATCTCATAATAAAGAAACAAGTGTTTTTTATGCCGCAGAAATTATTGAGGAATTGAAAATTGTCTAAAAATTATTTTTTACCATTAGGTGGGACAGGTGAGATTGGAATGAATCTTAATCTTTATGGATACTCTCATGAAAACAATGAAGAGTGGATCATGATAGATTGTGGAGTTACTTTTTCTCAATCAGGAACACCAGGAATTGACCTCCAAATGGCTGACCCAAACTTCATTGCGAAAAAAAGGAAAAACCTTCTTGGTATTATATTAACACATGCACATGAAGACCATATCGGTGCAATGCCGTTTATATGGCCACATCTTCAGTGCCCAATTTATACAACTAAATTTACTGCTTCTCTATTAGAAGAAAAGTTTAATGAATATAAAATTAGTTTTGATGAAAAATTAATAATTATTGATGACCAGGAAGAATTACAGATTGGTTCATTTAATATTAAGGCGATTGGGCTTTCACATTCTATTCCAGAAATGAATGCAATTGTAATAGAAACCCCAAATTTAAAAATCTTTCACTCAGGTGATTGGAAAATTGATGATGATCCAATAGTTGGTGGAAAATTTGATAAAAATAAGGCTAGTGAATTAAGTAAACTAAATATTGATTTGCTTGTTTGTGATTCAACTAATTCAATTGTCCCAGGTAGATCCGGATCAGAGTCAGAGGTTAGAGACTCATTAATAGACATTATTTCAGATATTGAAGGAAGAATATTTATAAGCACATTTGCATCTAATGTAGCAAGATTGACATCGGTAGCTGAAGCAGCAGCTATTAACGATAGGCAAGTTGTTTTATCAGGGATGGGAATGCACAAAATTGCTAGAGCTGCTAAGAAGTCTGGTTACTTTAAAGGTATACCAGATTTTGTTGATGAGGAAGACGCGGGCTACCTTCCTGCTGATAAGACATTAATATTATGCACAGGAAGTCAGGGTGAATATAGGGCAGCACTATCAAAAATAGCTAGAGATGAGCACAGAAATTTATATGCTGATGAAGGTGATACGGTAATTTTTTCATCAAAAATGATTCCAGGTAATGAATATGGCATTCTGCGTTTACAAAATACATTTGCAAAAAGAGGTATAAATGTAATTACAGAAAAAGATAGTTTTGTTCATGTATCAGGGCATCCATGTGAGGATGAATTAATAGAAATGTTCAATCTTTTGAAGCCTAAATATATGATACCTGTACATGGCGAGCATAGACATTTAAGAGAAAATGCGAATATTGCTAGTCAATGCGGGATTCAAGCGAAAGTTATTGAAAATGGAGAACTTATAACTATCAGCAAAGATGGTTTTAGTGATGTAAAGACTGTTGAAAATGGAAGATTATATAAAGATGGTAATATTTTAGAGCATGATTTTGAGTCAAATTCTTCTGAGAGAAGTAAATTGTCATTTTCTGGAGTTTTAACAGTAAGTATTCAGGTAAATAATAATAAAATTCAAAAAAAATCTATTGTAAACACTATAGGGATACCAGAGTTTGATGAAAAAGGTATACGATTAGTAGATTTGGTTCAGGAAAGACTATCTCAAATTCTGAAATCAAGTAAAGTAGATGAAAAATTAGAAAATAGAATTAAAAATGCCGTTACAAAAGAAATAAATTATATATGGGGAAAAAAACCTTTCGTAGAAGTAATTATCCATTACAATTAAATAATGGACTTAAACAATGAAGTGTTAATAACAAGAGGTAACAATGTACTGGTCAAAATCTTTTATTCCGACTAGCAAGGAAAATCCATCAGGCGCGAAGATACCTTCTCATCAATTATTAATTAGAGCAGGTATGATAAAACAAGAAAGTGCAGGTATTTATTCCTGGCTACCATTAGGTTTTAAAGTTCTTAAAAATATTGAGTCAATAGTAAGGGAGGAACAAGAGGCTGCCGGAGCAATAGAAATTTTAATGCCAACACTTCAATCATCAGATTTGTGGATAGAGTCTGGAAGATATGAGGGTTATGGCGAAGAGATGTTAAGGATATCTGATAGACATGATGCAGATTTAATATATGGACCAACAAATGAAGAACAAATAACTGAAATTTTTAGGTCATATATTAAATCATATAAAAATCTTCCTTTAAATCTTTTTCATATTCAATGGAAGTTTAGAGATGAAATCAGACCACGTTTTGGTTTGTTAAGAGGTAGAGAATTCTTAATGAAGGATGCTTATTCATTTGATTTGGATAAAGAGTCTGCAAAAATATCATATTTTAAAATGTTCACTTCATATATGAGAACTTTCAAAAGATTAGGTTTAAATGCAATACCGGTAATTGCTGACAGTGGTCCTATAGGCGGTGAATTAAGTCACGAGTTTTCCATTATTACGAATACCGGTGAAACAGAGATTTATTATGATAGCAGAATACTTGAAATAGAAGACTATGATTTTGATTATTCAAAAAAAGACTCCTTAGAAAACTCTTATAATAAATTCACAAACTTTTATTCTTCAACAGATGATAAGCATTCTGAAGATTTGTTCCAAAAAATACCGGAGGAATTTCAAAATAAGGGTAAGGCAATTGAAATTGGTCATATTTTTTCTTTTGGCTACAAATATTCAGAACCTATGAACGCATTTGTTAATAATGACAAAGGTGAAAATATTCCTGTCTATATGGGTTCTTACGGAATTGGTGTATCCAGATTAGTATCAGCTATTATTGAAGCCTACCATGACGATAGAGGAATATTATGGCCAATCTCTGTAGCGCCTTTTCAAGTTGGTATAATTAATTTAGGTAAGAATGATGAGAAGTGTAAAAAAGTCTCAGAGAATATTTATCAACAATTAAGAAGCAATAATATAGATGTTATTTATGACGACAGGGATGAAAGTGCAGGGAGAAAATACGCTGATATGGATTTAATTGGAATTCCATATCAAATTATTTTAGGCCCAAGGGACTTAGAAAGTAATAAATGTGAATTAAAAAATAGATTGAACGACCAAAGAGTGAGTATCGATTTAGATAATATCATTAAAGAATTATTAAAATTAATCTAACGGAGTAAATCATTAAAAATTTATTGTTAGAATTATGGATTTCAAAAAGATACCTTCGCCCGAAAGGTAAAGAGGGTTTTTTTTCAGTTATAACTCTTATTTCTTTTCTTGGTATTGCCTCAAGTGTAGCAGTTTTAGTGGTGGTAATGTCTGTTATGAACGGTTTCAGAACAGAGCTAATAAATAAAATTGTAAATATTAATGGACACATATTAGTTTATTCTACTCAACAAGAGGGAATTAAGGATTTTGAATCCATTGAGAGCAAAATCAATGATTTCGAATTTGTTGAGAAATCAATCCCTATGATAGAGGCTCAAATTCTAGCTTTAGGGGAAAGTCAATCTTCTGGAGGTTTATTAAGAGGAATTCCTTTAGAAAAATTATCTACGATTGATATTGTATCTTCAAATATAATTCAGGGTAATCTTATTGAAAGTAATAATGGTGTCGTAATTGGATCTAGATTAGCGTCCTCATTATCCCTTGGCTATGGTGATAATTTATCTATTATGTCTCCAAGGGGAATTTCATCTCCCTTTGGCACAATTCCAAGATCATACTCCTACGATGTTGATGCGGTATTTGATATTGGTATGACTGATTATGATTCAACTGTTATTTTTATTGATTTACCTGTTGCCCAAGAATTTCTTAATTTGGGAAATGTTGCCGGTGTAATTCAAATTTTTGTTGATAAACCTGAGAGGTCGATAATTTATAAACAAGATATAGATAATGCATTAGAAGGATTTAATGTTTTTTCAAGAGATTGGACACAAACGAATGCCAATCTACAGGAAATGTTAATAGTAGAGAGAAATGTAATGTTTCTGATATTTTCACTATTATTAATAATTACAGGAATCAATATTGTTTCTGGATTAATAATATTAGTAAAAGATCGATCTAGAGAAATATCTATCTTAAGAGCAATGGGAATGAAAAAAGTAAGTATTGCTAGGTTATTCATAATATCAGGAGCTAAAATAGGTTTTTTTGCTACAATTATTGGTTTAGTTGTCGGCATTCTTGTTAGTGTCTATGTTGAAAATATAAGATTATTTTTAATGTCTATTTTCGATATTACACTATTTAATCCAGAAATTTATTTTCTAATTTCTATGCCTTCCGAAATTCATGTTCCTGAAGTGATAACAATTACTATTTTATCATTATCTTTATCAATAGTTGCAACAATCTATCCTGCTATAAGGTCTGTTTCTAAAGATCCTGCAGAGGCTTTGAGAAATGAATAATATTTTATCTCTAAATAAAGTATCAAGAAGTTATTTCGTAAGAGAAACACTTATAAATGTTTTTTCAGATATAGATATTGATATTAAGAAGGGAGAAAAAGTTGCAATAATTGGTCCATCTGGATCAGGTAAAACATCTATTTTAAATATTGCAGGCCTTATTGAGAGACCTAATTCAGGATCTGTCTATGTAAATAACTCTGAAGTTGATTGGGAATCTGATAAAAAAATTTCTAATTTGCGCAAGAAAAACATAGGCTATGTTTTTCAATTTAATAATCTCTTATCCGATTTTACAATACTTGAAAACATTGCCTTTCCTCTAATTATTAATGGTATGCAGAAAAGTCAAGCTATGGAGATAGCTAGTGATTTTATAAAAAATGTTAATCTTTCAGATAGAGGAAATAACTATCCTAACCAAGTTTCCGGCGGTGAGCAGCAAAGAGCAGCTATTGCAAGAGCATTAATAAATAAGCCATCCCTTATTATTGCTGATGAGCCAACAGGAAATTTAGATAGCAAAACTGCGATTAGTGTTGTTAGTTTATTTAATGAGTTAGTTGATGAGTATGATTGCAGTTTGATTTTAGCCACACATAATCTTGGAATAGCAAATCTACAAGATAGGTTAATTAATATTGAGGATCTGATAAAATAACCAAATGAATAGTTTAAGTTATATTCCGTTAAGAGCGACTTCACAATATTCCTTGCTAGAAGGAGCCATGCAAATAGAAAGTATAGTTGAAAAAGCTATAAACCATAATATTCCAGCTGTTGGTCTTACTGATAGAAATAATTTATTTGGAGCACTTGAGTTTTCTGAAAAGCTTATTGATAAAGGAATTCAACCAATTGTTGGATGTAATTTATCATTTTATGATCAAAAAAATTATGGATCGATGGTTTGTTTAGCTAAAAATGAGCAGGGCTATAAAAACTTAATAAAGCTATCATCTGAGCTTTTTTTAACAAATGATGATGAAAAATTAAGTTTAAATAGATTATCAGAATTAAATGAAGGTTTAATACTGCTAACAGGTGGATATGGGGGCTTAATCAATAATTATCTTAAGTCTGGTCTTAAAAAAAATGCCTTAGAATTAACAAAAAAATTAAGCTCAATATTTCAAGATAGGATTTATATTGAAATTCAAAGAATGGGAAAAGATGACTTTGAAAATGACTTACTTGATATAGCTAACGATATAAAAGTACCAGTTGTTGCATCAAATACTATATTTTTTGAATCCAAAGATAGGTTTACTTCTCATGATGCGCTAATAGCAATTAAAGATTCGACAACAGTTAATAGCTCTAATCGAGAAATATTAACTAATGAATTTTACTTTAAATCTCCAGAAGAAATGATTGAATTATTTAGTGATATGCCAGAAGCAATTAATAATACATTAGAAATAGCTTACAGGACATCTTTTAAGGTAAGTAGGTCTGAACCGCGATTACCAAGGTTTAGCGGTCTTGACTCCGAAGGTGAAACAAATGAATTGGTTAATCAGGCCAAAGAAGGCTTAAAAAAGAAAATCTTAGAAAATAAAATTATTAACGAAGAAATGTATTGGGATCGCCTTAATAGCGAGTTAGATATAATTATATCAATGAATTTTCCAGGATACTTTTTGATAGTAGCTGATTTTATAAAATGGTCTAAAAGTAAAAATATACCTGTTGGACCTGGAAGAGGTTCTGGTGCAGGATCTCTTGTAGCATGGGCGCTAACAATCACTGATCTTGACCCAATTAAATTTAATTTAATTTTTGAAAGATTTTTGAATCCTGAAAGAATTTCTTTACCTGATTTTGATATAGATTTTTGTCAAGATAGAAGAGAAGAGGTCATTGAGTATGTTCAAGAAAAGTATGGTAAGGATAGTGTAGCTCAAATTATTACATTTGGAAGTTTACAATCTAGAGCAGTACTTAGAGATGTCGGAAGAGTTCTCGGACTACCTTATGGTCAAGTAGATAGAATATGCAAGCTCGTACCAAATAATCCTGCTAATCCAACAACTCTTAATGAAGCAATTGAAGGTGATATAAGAATTAGAGAAGAGAGAGATAATGATGATGATATTGCTTCAATGCTTAAAATTGGTCTAGAATTAGAAGGTTTATATAGAAACGCATCAACTCACGCTGCTGGCTTGGTTATAGGTGATGTGCCTCTGCAAAATACTGTTCCACTTTATCGTGATCCAAGATCAGAAATGCCTGTCACGCAATTCAATATGAAATGGGTAGAGGCCTCTGGCTTAGTTAAATTTGATTTTTTAGGATTAAAAACACTCACCGTAATTGATAAAGCAATAAATCTAATAAATCAGAAAAAAGGAATTAATCTAGATATTTCACAAATACCTTTAGATGATAAACAAACATTTGATTTGCTTGGTACTGGAAATACAATTGGAATATTTCAACTTGAAAGTAGTGGAATGCAAGATGTTTTGAGAAACATGAAGCCAGATTGTTTCGAGGATATTATTGCCTTGGTTGCGTTATACAGGCCAGGACCTATGGATAATATTCCAAAATATATAGCTTGTAAAAAAGGAGATGAAAAACCTGATTATATGGATTCTAGACTTGAAAAAATATTAAAAGAAACATATGGAGTGATCATTTATCAGGAACAAGTTATGCAAACAGCCCAAATTTTATCTAATTACACACTCGGGGAAGCTGATATTTTAAGAAGAGCAATGGGTAAAAAGATTAAAAGTGAAATGGATGCTCAAAAAGAAAGATTTATTTCTGGAGCTATTAATAATGATATAGAAGAAAAAAAAGCAGATTATATTTTTGAACAAGTAGCAGAATTTGCTGGATATGGATTTAATAAATCTCATGCAGCTGCTTATGCCTTAATTGCATATCAAACTGCCTATCTTAAAACTCATTATTCTGAATATTTTATGACCGCATCAATGTCCCTCGAAAAGGATAATACAGATAAATTGAGTGTATTTTTTAATGATGCAAAAAAAATGAATATAAAAATACTACCCCCAGATATAAATAAATCAAAAATGGATTTTGATGTTGAAGGAAGCGATATTAGATATGGCTTAGGAGCTATTAAAAATACAAGTCAAAAAGATATGGATGAAATAAACGAGGAAGTTTCTAAAAATGGTAATTTCTTAGATTTATATGACTTTGCTCAAAGACTTGATGCATCTATATTATCCAAAAAAAATCTTGAATTTTTAACCTATTCTGGAGCGTTTGACACCATTGAAAAAAATAGAAATAAAGTTTATCAATCTATAAATATACTTTCTAGTATTTCTAATGCTGCAATGGAAAAAAATTCTAATAATCAGGATTATTTATTTGATGATGAGTTTGATAATTTCAGTCATATTCCTCTCCCAGAAGTTGATAACTGGACAACCTCCGAACTTTTGGAAAAAGAATTTTCTGCTATAGGTTTTTACCTTACCGGACATCCATTAAATGAGTATTCACAAATAATAAAAGATAGAAAAATAAAACACTTTAATGATTTAAATAACACCGAGACTAAATATAAAATAGCGGGAACAATATCCTATGTTAAAGAAAGAAAGTCTCAAAGAGGAAGGAATTTTGCTTTTGTAGGATTAACTGACGAAAATAGTCAATTTGAGATAACGCTTTTTTCAGATATTCTTTTTAAAGTTAGAGACTTTTTGATTCCAGGGCTTTCGATAGTTGCTGAGGTAGAAACTCAAAGAAATGAGAATAATTTAAGATTACTTGCAATCGATATATTTCCTCTTGAAGAACTTATGAAAAAAAATATTAATACTTTAAAGGTTTATGTGAATAATCCAGAAACTATATTAAAAATAAGAGATAGGGTAGAAGAAAAAGGAAATTCAAAAATATTTGTTCAAATATTAATGAATGGACATGATAAATATCGAACAGAATTAAAGTTAGGCAATAATTTTGTTGTTAACCCATCTATTAAAGCATCAATTAAAGAAATTGAGGGTGTATTAAAAATAGAAGAATTTTAATTTTTTGTTGCAGTTTCCTAATAAATAATATTATATCCCTTTCATTACGCACATGAATATAGCTTTTCCAGGCAATCCGGTGCCATTAGGTATGTATTCATGGAGGTTTAACCGGTAAAGGAGGATAAATTGTCATTACCTGAATTTTCAATGAAAGAATTACTTGAAGCTGGTGTTCATTTTGGGCATCAAACTCATAGATGGAATCCTAAAATGAAGGATTTTATTTATGGGGAGCATAATAATATACATATAATAGACCTTTCTCAAACAATGGGTATGTTAAAAAATGCTCTTGGAGCTGTTAAAGAGGTTACTCAATCTGGCGGTCGAATTTTATTTGTAGGTACCAAAAGACAAGCTTCAGAAACAATATCTGAAAGTGCATCTCAATGTGCTCAATATTATGTTAACCACAGATGGCTAGGTGGAACTCTAACAAATTGGAAAACAATATCAAATACAATAGCAAGATTAAAATCAATTCAAGAAACCTTAGATGAAGAGGAATCAGCTGGTTTAACAAAAAAAGAATTACTCAAACTTACTAGAGAGAGAGATAAACTAGAATTGTCTATTGGTGGAATAAAAAATATGGGCAGTCTTCCAGATTTAATTTTTGTTATTGATACTGTTAGAGAGCAAATAGCGATTAAAGAGGCAAAAAAATTAAATATTCCTATTGCGGCAATAATAGATACAAATTGTGACCCTGAAGGAATTAATTATCCTATTCCTGGTAATGACGATTCTACAAAATCAATTAAATTATATTGTGATCTTGTGTCCCCAAGCTGTGCT
>AACY020308315.1_pt1 | contig 10208 bp, 8 predicted proteins | sample 267378 | NCBI WGS metagenome assembly AACY02 (sample SAMN02954345, study PRJNA13694) | marine metagenome | biome: aquatic; feature: ocean; material: water; isolation source: isolated as part of a large dataset composed predominantly from surface... | reverse complement strand
CCTTTTCGGTGGTCAGCAAAGGCCAACCTTCCCGCAGGCATAGATCGGCTACCGCCTGCCACTCACTCGGGCGGAAAAGGTGATGATCGCGAAAGCGGAAGTGCCTGCCTATCCGATATCGGTGCTCAATTTCGGCCAGCATGGGTTCAGGCCGGGCTATGCCGGTTAAAACCGCCACCGTACTATCCGGCGCGGGGGGCGGTTCCGGTCCTTTAAGGGCAGCATAATGCAGGTAGCTAAAAAAAACCGGGGCGGCGCTATACTTTTGGGCCTTACGGCGCATTTTTTCCCTTTCGGGGATGCCCAATTCGGGGGGACATTTGGTAATCAGTACTGCGTCGGCGCGACGGGCGCCTGCCCGGAACTCGCGCAGGCTTCCCACCGGAAGGGGATAATCCCGCCAAAAGGGCCTTTGGAAAGTGGTGAGCAGCAGATTTAAATCGCGGGCCACCCAGCGATGTTGGTAGGCATCATCCAGAAGAATGCGCTCGGTTTGGGGGTGTTGGGCCAGCAAGGTCTTTATGCCCAAGGGTCTTTTTTCCGCCACTACAAGGGGCACCGCCGGGAAATGGCGGGCAATTTGCAGGGCCTCGTCACCAAACTCTTCAGGGGTACCTTCCCGGGAAACCGGCCGCACCCCTTTGCTCTTGCGCCCGTAACCGCGCGAAACTACCCCGCAGCGGTATTGAGACCAGCGCCGCAGCAGGCTTTCCGTAAAGGGGGTTTTACCGGTACCGCCCGCGCTGAGATTTCCCAGGGCCACCACCGGGCGGTCAGGCCGATTGCTCTTGAGCAAACCCACCGCAAAGCACCAATTGCGCCCGGCCATAATTCCGGCGTAAATTAAGGCCAGGGGCCAGAGGAGGTGGCGGAGGACCAGCCGTAAGGAACCTAGGAAGGCGCGCATAGGCGGTCCAATTTAGCGGGATTGAGCCAATCTACCGGCATCCGGCGAAACCAGGTGACTTGTCTTTTCGCATAGCGGCGGGTGTTTTGCTTCACTTTTTCTACCACCTGCTGATAGGGTATTTCGCCTTCGAGATAGGCGAAAAGCTCCTTGTATCCTACGGTTTGCAGGGCGGGGTGCTGCCGCCAGGGATACAAGGCGCGGGCTTCCTCCAGCCAGCCGGCGGCCAACATTTCGTCGCTGCGCCTATTGATGCGCGCGTAAAGCTGTTCGCGAGGCCAATCGGGTCCTACCAGGCGCCAGGTATAGGGCAACTTATCGGGGGTTTCCTGTTTCTGGAAACTGCTGAAAGGCCTTCCGCTGAAACGGATTACTTCCAGGGCCCGCAGTACCCGTTGAGGATTCTTCCGGTCTACCTGCCGGAAATATGCGGGGTCTTTTTCCGCCAACTCGTCCAACAGCGGAGCCAAGCCCCTGCTTTGCCATTGCCTGTTCAATTCCTCGCGATAGGAGGGAGGAATTTCAGGGAAATGGTCAAATCCGTAAAGCAGGCCCTGCAAGTAAAGGCCGCTGCCACCTACCAGGACCACTTTTTGGTGTTTGGCCATTAGCACCTCTAGCCTTTTTCGGGCCCTTTCCGCGTAGGTTCCGGCACTCCAGTGTTCGGCTACCGACAAATGGCCCACGAAGTGATGTGGTACCCGGGCCAATTCGGAAAATTCCGGTGGGGAGGAGCCAATGCGGAGTTCCCGGTAAAACTGCCGGGAGTCAAAGGAAATGATCTCGGTGTCCCAAAACTCAGCCAGGCCCAAAGCGAGGGCCGTTTTACCCGAGGCCGTGGGGCCCACCACGGCAATGACCCGCTCAGTCCAATTCTTCACCGCAAAATTGACAATACCGGGCATTGGAACGGTGGCCCGATTTACCACAGCCACTGCAGTTTACGTCCACCAGGTCCAAGCGGCTCTGTTTGGAAATTTCAGAAGTCACGATACCGGTGGGCACCGCAATAATGCCGTAGCCCAAAATCATAATTACCGAGGCGAGAATCTGCCCCAGAGGGGTTTGAGGAGAAATGTCGCCATAGCCTACGGTGGTAAGGGTAACAATGCACCAATAAATGGCTTTGGGAATGCTGGTGAAGCCGTTTTCCGGACCTTCAATCAAATACATCATGGTGCCCAGAATAACGGTGGCGCAAACCACCGCAATGATAAAGACGGTGATTTTTTGCCGTGAGGCTCGCAGGGCATTGCTCAGTACCTGGGCTTCACCTATGAAGCGCATCATCTTGAGCACCCGGAACACCCGCATCAAACGCAAACTGCGAATCACAATAAAATACTGAGCCCCACCAATGGCAATGGCCAGGTAAGACGGCAAAACGCTTATCAGGTCCACCAAACCGTAAAAGCTAAAAATGTAGCGCGTCGGCCGCTTTACGATATAGAGCCTCAGCAGGTACTCGGCAGTAAAAAGGAGGGTAAAAAACCATTCTGCTGCGGTAAAATAGGCCCGGTAATGCTGAACCCAACTTGGAATGGTTTCCAGCATGATAACGACCAGACTGGCCAAAATGGTTAACAGCAAAAAGACGTCAAAACGCCGGCCGGCGGGGGTGTCCGATTCAAAAATGATTACGTACCAGCGCGCACGCCAGGTACCCGGCTCGGGAGCGTTGTGGTCCAAAATTTATTTATTGCTGAATGGGGCAAGGTAGTAAGACAAGGCTGAATTTGCTATCTTTAGAGAATACAGATTTAAAGAAGAAAAAATGGCTAGCGATAAACCGGTCCTAAACCGAATAGACAAAGAATCAATCTCCGCATTGCGCTTTCCCACGGAGGAAGTGCTAAGCGATCCCCAGGCCAGAGAGCTCCGCCGCGACCGACTGCATCAAGCAACCCGCTTGGGCAATCTGGAAAAACACAAGGTATGCATTCGCTTCGTGGACGGGGAAGGTGCCAAGGAGGTCTATACCACCATTTGGGCCGTAACCGATCAGAAGGTTTTGCTGAAGGCCGGCCGTTTTATTCCCGTACAGCGTATAAAGGAGGTGGTGGTGAGTTAAAAAAAAAACCTCCCCGAATAATCGGGAAGGTTTTAAAAAGAGGGGTATCCAAGCGGAGGATTTAGATGAATTTCAGTTTCAGACGATAAGTCTTCTCACGCTTTTCTGCGGCGGTGTATACTTTTTGACCGTTCAGTACCTTTTCTACGTGACGGGCCAAAAACCCGTTTTCGGAAAGGACCGATTCGATCACCAGCTCCTGTTGGGCATTGATGGAGAACTCGAGGATGACTTCGTTTTCTCCCATCAGGTTTTGATTGAACTGGGTAAAGGCCAGATTCTGACGGATTTGCGTCGTAATCTCTGAAGAAACTTCAGTGCTTACGGAGCGATTTTCTCCGCCTTTGGCCTCGGCATTAAGGGCTAACATTACAATGGCAACAACCGTGGAAAGGACGTTCGGGGTTTTCATTTTTGATTTCGTTTTCAGATTTATTAGATCGGGGTGATTTTGGAGCATTTTTCTTACCGTTAACCGCATAAAAAATTGTCAAAGAACGCTGAAAATCAGGGCCTGGATGACCCCCTCAAATTCTGCCGCAAAAGTCCGATTTTTTGTGCTTTTAGAAGATAGGAGTGTCTCTCGAAAAGGGTTAAATATTTGTTATTAAAACAAGCCCTTTTTGCACCCTATCTTTGCGCCATGGATTCAGAACAGCAAGGGCTACTCAATCGGGGAGAAATACTTCCTTTAATGGAGGATTTCCAGACTTTGCAAGGAGAAGGTTTCCACACTGGAAAGGCCGCCTATTTTATTCGCATTGGGGGCTGCGATGTGGGCTGCCATTGGTGCGACGTCAAGGAGAGCTGGAATGCCGCGCTTCACCCCGCTACGCCTACCCAAGAGATCGTTGAGCGCGCCATCCCCTACGCCGATACGGTGGTCATTACCGGAGGAGAGCCCCTCACCTGGAATATGGAACCCTTGACCCGGAGTTTAAAAGAGGCCGGTAAACAAATCCATTTGGAAACCTCAGGAGCCTATCCGCTTAGCGGTCATTGGGATTGGATTTGTTTGTCGCCAAAAAAGACCAAGCCTCCCTTGGCTGAGGTCTATTCCCGCGCCCAGGAATTGAAAGTGGTCATTTACAATTTTCATGACTTCCAATGGGCGGAAGAACACGCCGAAAAGGTGGGACCGGACTGCGCCTTGTTTTTACAACCCGAGTGGAGCAAAAGAGAAAAAATGATGCCCCACATCAGCGCTTACGTACTGGAGCATCCCAAGTGGCGCATGGGTCTACAGAGTCACAAATACATGGGCTTGCCTTAGTTGCTAAAACGCGCGTAGCTTTTTACAAAATCAGCAACGAGTACGGCCAGACTTTTTCCGGTAAGGATTCGCAGCTCTTCATTGGCCGCCAGCGGAGGAGCTGCTTCGCACAGGTGGAAGTAGTGGGGCTGGGCCAGGGCTGCTGCGGTTTTTACCAGGGTGCGGGTTTGGCGCATACTCAAGCCACTGGGATTGAGGGCGCTAACCGGCATTTTGCTTACCGAGTCCAGATCCAGTTCCAGGGCAATTCCTTTGTGGCCCAACCAGTTCAGGGTGTCTCGAAAGAGTTTGTCCCGCTGCTGGGTACTAAAGGTGAGCAGTTCATCAAAACTCACGTAAAACAGATTGGCATTCTCCCGAAAAAGCTCAATCGTTTCGGCGTTGTTGTAGGACTCGTGGAGGCCAAAAACGGCGTACTTCTCAATTTTACCTTCCGCGAAAGCGTACCGAAAGCCATTGCCGCTGTGCCGCCCCTCCTGGCGCCGGAAGTCGGCATGCGGATCGATGTTGAGCACCGGAATGGACTTAGCCAGAGCTGAAGCGGTGCCGCAGATATTGCCGTAGGCATTGTTGTGGCCCCCTCCTACAATTAGGGGAATTTTGCCAGCGCCGATTGTTTTGCTCACCAGGTCCTGGACCTTACGGTCAACAATAGCGGTCATTTCCCGCAGCCGCTGGAGGTCTTTTTCCTTCTGGGGATTGAGTTCTTCTGCTTCGGCTTGCAAATCCGTAAAGCGCAGCACCCCTGCCAGCAGGAGATCTTCGCCCCGCATAAAGCGATTGTCTTGCAAATTGAGCAAGGCGGGCAAAAACCAATCAAAGGCCTCGGCTGCCCCGGGACGCCCCAGATTGGCCCGAATGCCGATGTCTTCCGCAATGCCGATAACCGCGAAGCGGGCAGGATGGGTGGCCATCTGGGCCAAATCCTCCAGCGCGGTCATCCGTTCGCCGAGTTTTACTTCTCCGGGGCGCCGTTGAATTAAAGCAGCAAGCTGATCGGAATTATAGGTTTGCAACATATTCTACACCGTTTAAAAATATCTTGTTGAGGTGATGATGTCCAAAATTGTAGGCCAGAAAAGTGGCCGAGGGCAATGGTCGGGTAAGGATAAAATTGGCCCTTTTGCCCTTTTCAATACTGCCTATTTCGGGGCTGAGCTCCAGTGCAGCCGCACCGTTTAGGGTCGCGGCGGCCAGGGCTTCTTCGGGACTCATCTTCATTTTTATGCAAGCCAGGGAAATCATCAATCCCATATTGCCACTGGGTGCAGAGCCCGGATTAAAATCGCTGGCCAAGGCCAGGTAAGCCCCCTGATCGAGCAGCTTTCGTGCCGGGGCAAAGGGAATCTCCAGAAACAAGGAACAGCCAGGCAGCAAGGTGCCAATGGTTTGGCTCTTGGCCAGGGCCGCACAGTCCGCCTCTTCCATCACTTCCAGGTGATCGAGGCTGAGCACTCCTTCGGCTACCAAAGCCGGCACCGCCCCGAAGCTATTGAATTGATTTACGTGGAGCTTGCTCTTCAAACCCAAATCGCTGGCTTGCCTGACCAGATAGAGGGTTTCTTCCAAATCAAAGTAGCCACGCTCACAAAAAACGTCGAGATAATCCACCAGTCCCTCCTCTACCAGGGCGGGCAGCATTTCCTCGCTGAGCAGTTTCACATAGTCTTCCCGTCGGTTGGCGTATTCGGGGGGCAAGGCGTGGGCACCGAGAAAGGAGGTTTTTATGGGCAAAGGAAAATCCTTACCCAGTTGCCGGGCTACCTGCAGCATTTTCCGTTCGCTGTCGGTGCTCAATCCGTAGCCGCTTTTTATTTCCAGTGCTCCCGTGCCCATGGCAATCAGCTCTTCCAAACGCTGGGCGGCCGACAAGTAGAGGGCTTCAAAGGAGCTTTCCCGCAGTTTTCGGGCCGAATTGAGGATACCGCCTCCCCGAGCCGCGATTTCCGAATAAGTCAGGCCCGCGAGGCGTTGCGCAAATTCGTCTTCCCGGGTGCCGGCATAAACCAGGTGGGTGTGGCTGTCCACAAAAGTGGGTAAGACCAAGCCTCCTCCGGCGTCGACTTTTTGCTCTGCAGGGGGAGGATTTTCCTGACCCCAGTCGGCGATGCGATCGTCTTCTACGAGCAGCCAGGCCTTTTCGGTGCGGGGGAATTCACGCATTTGGCTTTTGCACAGCACCCGGGCATTTTGGGTGTTGATGTGGAGAATTTGCCCAATGTTTTCAATCAGCGTTGTGGCCATTTCCAGGAATTATGGTTTGGTGGCTTTCGCCGGAAGGCCATACCGATTAAATAGCCGCGAAAAAATCAATAAAAACCTCTTCGCAGGCGATTTTGGATGGTGCCCAAATCCAGTTCCAGCACAAAGCGAAGGTACTGCGCATAGTTGGCACGGTTCCAGTAGACCCCGCTGTGATCGGCCAAAGGCAGATACAATTCCAAAAAATCGGTAAGGAAGGCCAGGCGCACGCCGTACCCCCAATAAGTATCGCCATCGGCCAAGGCCGCATCTCCGTAAAGACCTAAAAAGGAATAGAGGGGGAGGGATAGGTTGCTGCTGAGCAGGTATTCCTGGGCAAAAACACCGGTTCCGGAACGAAAACCACCGTCGGTGCTAAAGAACTGTTGACTCCAAATGCCGCTCTCGTCGCTCCGGCCGATGAAATCGTAGTCGAAGAGGTAGTCCTGAGTGCCGCTCAGGCCAAAACCAAAGTAATTCTGCTGGGCAGAAGAGATGGTATTGTGGGCAAAAACCCCACCAAAAAGTCTGAGGATTAGCCATTTTCGATTGGGAAGCATCCAGCGCTGGTCCAGCTCACTGTAAAATTTGCTGAAGTTTTCGGCAATTTCAAAATTCAAGCGGTGAATAAGGGGATGGAGGATATGGGTGTTTTCCAGGCTGTACTGGGCGTGAAAAACGGAATAGCTGGCAAAGCCCGGTTCAGGGGCAAAGGCCATGGTGGCTTGTTCCCGGTCTACCCGCACCGCTCTGAAGCGCAGGCGTTGAATGAGGGGACTGCGCGGATAAGGCTTGCGGAGCCAAAAGCTGAGGCTGGGCGAAAAGCGGAAAAAGCTCAGGTCCCGATCGTAATGGTAGTATTGAAAGTACAATCCTCCGCTAATTTGCCGCAACCAGCTCGTTTTTAGGGGTAGGTAGTGGTGCACCAGCGAGCCCGATCCGGTAAGGCGGCCGGTGCCGGTACTGTAGTCGGGGTTGATACTGAACTCCCAGGGTTTTTGCACCAGGTAGGAGGTATTGGTAAGATTGATGCCCACCAACAACTGATCGTAGGCATTGTAGCTCAAGGTGGGAAACCAAAAGAGTTGGCTGCGGTCTCTTTTTTCAAAGCTGTTGTAAAAGGTGAATTGCAGGGGCTCCAATTGGGGCATGAGGCGGCCCGGGTAAACCCGGTTGTTCTTGAGCCGAAACTCCGGGGGATTGGCGTGGGTATTGAGTTCCACGTAATCGTAGTCGTCGGGATGCATGGAGACCCGGCGGGTGCCTTCATGGCCGGCAAACCACTCGGTGATTACCGCTTGGCCATTTCTATATCCGGTAAGGGAATAGGGCCAAGCCTCCTGGCCGGTATTGCGCACCTTTACGGTGGTTACGTTGGGGCATTGCTCAAACTGGCTCAGGCGGTAGTCCTGCTTATCGGCGGAAGCCAAAAAGTCTTCAAAAAACCAGCCCAGGGGCCGATTGCTGTAGTACTGCAAGGCGGCAGAAAACCCATCTTCCCGATATCCATCCGCGCCCCAGCGCTGCAAACCGCGCCGAAAATTGTGCTCGCCCATCAAGGCCCGCAAATGATTAAAGGCCATATAGGCCTTGGCCTGGACGATGGCCTCGTAGTTTAAACGGGTAAGCTCCTCGGCAGAGGCATTCAGGGCCTGATCGAGGTTTTGACGCGCGAGGAACCAAAAGAGGAATTGGTTCTGATAGGCGTAATCGTACTGATCGAGGGCAAAGAGTTTTCCCAGGGCGCCTTGCCCAAAAGGCACCCAGGTTTCCTGGGGATACTGGCTGCGGATAAACCAATATTTAAAGCTGTAGGGCAAACCCCGCCCCAGCCAGGGTTGCTGCCAGGAGGATGTGTTGCCCGCGTAGCGATAGACCGATTCGGCCCGGGCGCGGAGCAATTCCGCTTCCATTTGAAAGGCTTTTTTTTGGGGGGGCAGACTGAGCATTCCCTTGCTTTGATATTCCCCGATTTTTTGGGGAAGCAAGACCACTTTTTGGGCGCCCAAATTGCTGTCGCCCAATTCTTTTTGCATAAAGGCATTGGTGGTGCGCCAGGCAGTTTGCCACTGTTCCGGGGGGTAGCCAGCCCCGGCCTGATAGATCAGGGGGCCTTGGGGCCAGTGAATTTCCCGCCAATCGGCGCGCCAATGCACTTGCAGTTGCCGTGTCCTTCCGCGAAAGCGCCAAAGGCGATGGCTTGGAGAGCTCGCGGTTTCAGGGCCAACCTGAGGAAGGTTGCCCACGGGCTTGTAAACAGACTCCAGCTCCAAGTCGAGCACCACCGACGCGGCGGCGGCCTGGTCGTCGCCGTAAAAGTTTACCGGCACGGGCTGCCAGACGCTGTCGTGATAAGTGGGCAGCCGGGGCAGCCAATCGATAAGGCTAACCCCCCAGTCGTTGGCACCACTGGGTGCCAAACCGGCCTTGGGCAAACGAATTTCATAAGCCAAGTGGAGTTGGAGGCTATCCGCTTGTGAGGGTAGGGCAATGGCCAGGAACTCACCATCGCTCTTCAAAGAAAGTTCGCGCTCTCCCAATTGGGCGCGATGGATTCGGATGTGTCCCAATTCTGCGGACCGCGCAAAGTGGAGGGCCGAGTTTTGCCATTCCAATTGTTGCGTGCGATAAAAGGATTGGGCCTGGGATATCGCGCGGGGCGGAAGGTGAAGGAGGAGGCTGTCGCCGTAGCGGGCGGGGGCAAAGGTAAAGGTGCTTTGCCCGGTAAGGGTTTTTTCCTGACGATGGTAGAGCAATTGGTGCTCGACGCGGTATTGCTGAGCCCAGAGGGGCAGGCCGATGAGCAACCAAAGCCAGGTGAAGCAGGTTTTCGCCATAGCCGGCAAAGATAGCTTGCCGCCCCAGCAATACGGCAGGGCCGTACTGCTAATCGGGATGGCAAGCTTTCGCCGGAACGCTTGATCAGAAGGGGACCTTCGTCCGCATCCCCTCAAACGGCCCGGAAGTCGGCGGTATCGGCAGGGCTATCCTCTTCCCGCCCATCCGTTTCGGCTTCCAGGCAATCGGCACATTGCAAGCCTTCGGGGGTCATCGTCCAGTGGTGGCCGATCATATCCCAGTCCCAGTAGTTTTCCACATTTTGGATATCGTAGATGAGCTCTTCCGTTCCTGGCGCCAGAAAAACGGTATCTCCTTCCGCAAGGTAAAGGGTGAGGTCCACCGATTGCCCCCGGAACTTGCCTTCTTCCGATAGGGCGTAGTAAAGGGGAAAGGCAATTTGCTCTTCGCTCCATTCCGCTTGGTACTGAATGGCGCGGGCATTTTTCAGGGCCTTTCTGCGGTCAGGGCCGCGCGCTTCCACTTCGGTAAGGAGATAGGTCTCTCCCTTTTTGGAGGCGCGGATGTCGAGCCGCACGTTGCGCAGTACCGCGCTATCCCCTACGGGCAGCCAGAAGGCTTCAAAGTCCGTATCGGCGTAGCGCCGGTAGGTTTCATCCTCCAGAATTTGCAGGCGTCGCTGAGAGCTGGCGGGGAGAACCGTTTCGTAACTGTAGGTGCTCTCCTCCTTGAACTGAAGGCCCAGGCGTGTGGCGGTGCTGGCGGTAATGATCAAGCCCAGTAAGGCCAGGAGCACCAGGCCATTGCGCACCGAGCGCTTGAGGGGCTCCACCTGAAAGAGCAGGCGAATGCCGAAGTAAATGAGGAGAAAAAGCGGCGCCACCAGGAGCAATACCGTGCCGGTAATGAGGGTTGGA
>AACY020565156.1_pt1 | contig 10220 bp, 6 predicted proteins | sample 267378 | NCBI WGS metagenome assembly AACY02 (sample SAMN02954345, study PRJNA13694) | marine metagenome | biome: aquatic; feature: ocean; material: water; isolation source: isolated as part of a large dataset composed predominantly from surface... | reverse complement strand
TATTACATACTATTGCATCAGAACTTGGTGCAACTTTTATCCATGAGCCATCTTTATTTAAAACTTCTAACCCGCCCTCTTCAGCTCCAATAAGTAATGTTATTAAATTTATATCTTCGTGAGCTCTTGCTCTATGAGGATTAGATTGAGAATCTACTGGAGGGTAATGGATAGATCTTAAAAGCGAATTACCTTTTTCAACCCAATGATCAAAATAATTATTATCAAGACCTAAGGACAATGCGATTACTTTTAAGACTCTTGTACCAATTTGATGAAGTTCTGTATATAACGCATCAAAATGTTTATTGAAGTTTTCTACTTCTTTGATGTTTATGTTTTTAGGAATTTTGTCGTCATAAGTTTCATCTACTACTGGCCCATGATGCCAAAACTCTTTTTGGTCTGCTATCTTCTCTCCAACTGCAGTCTCTATTCCTTTTGGTGTATACCCTCTTGCGCCTTTTGATCCAACTGAACTATATGTATTTTTAGTCTCAAAATCTAAATTAAAAAAATCTTTTGAAGATTTATAACAGCTATTAATAAGATCTTTAGATAATCCATGATTAGTAATTGAGAAAAAACCATGATCCGATAATGCTTCATTTAATACATTTATTGAAAACGAATCACCTTTTTCGATGTCCTTAAATGATAATTCAGGTATTAAATCACTCATAATAAAAAAGGCGGTATAAAACCGCCTTTAAATTATATCTAAGTATGCTTAGAAATTATACTTAAATCCTAATTGAGCTCTCCACACACTTTGTGTAGCAGAAAGGCTCATATTGTATGGATTATCAAAATTATATCTATATGCATTTCTGCTATAGTCATATTTATCTCCATCAACAATCCTTAAATCAATTACTGGAATTCTTCCTGAGTAATACCCATATCTCACAACTCCCTTATCGTCATCAATTAGGTTGAGTAGATTCTCAATACCAAGTGTGATGATAAATTCATCATCAGCTCTAAAACCAGGTAATATTTGGGTAACTTTAAAGTCTAATGAAGTTTGTGATGGGAATGTCATTGATCCTCTATCAGCAATTTGTCCAGCTTTACCTTCTAGACCAAATACTCCATATAAAAGATCTAATACAGCCTTCTCTCTTGCGATAGCATCAGCTGATCCTTCTGTATAACATTTATATGAATAACATACTTTAGGATCATTTCTGGTTGGAATATAAAGCATTGATGAACTGTCATCATTTAAATTATAGTCATAACCAAACGCTTTTGTTTTGTAATCTCCTGTCCATCCTGTAAATGTATCAAATGTAGGATATGCTGGAAGTCCTGATTTTCTTTCATAAATTAATGTGAAAGTTGTTGGCTTATCAGCACCAAAGAAATAATGCTTAGATCTCAGTGTTGCGAGAACTCTATGCTCAGTCTCATAAACAGATGTCATTGGTCTTCTATTATTAAAGTCAATAGCTCCTGTCTTACCATAGTTTGAGTTAGATGTTGAAGAAGTCATACCATTTAGGTCAGTACTATCTTGTCCTGTGTAGCTTAAAGAAACTACCGTATCTCCATCTCTAAATGATTTATTTAAAGTTGCGGAAATAACTTCTCTTTCACCACAACAGTCATTATATAAACCTGCTTTATATGTTCTTCTTCCTGTCATGTTATAAATAGGTCTTCCATCTGGTGCAACTTCTGTTGGAACTGTTGGAATATCTCCATTTAATGGATAACCAGTATCTATAACTTTATATAAAGCCTCTTCTTGTTTAGATTTTAAATAAGTTACTGTCATATCCATATCACGAGGAAGGTCTCTCTCATAAGTAATATTTAAGATTCTTGAATCCGGCCATTCAAAGCTAGGCGCTATGAAGTCAATCTTAGAATCAGTTAATGGAGCATTCTTAATTGCGTCCTGAACACATGCTGGTAATCCAGACCCTGCAGATGTAAGCGGATTACATCCTGCTGCTGCATTAGAACTACTATATGCAGAAACTCTTACTCCATCATTGGTATATGCATTTGATATCCAAACTGCTGGAAGTTTTGCTGAGTAAGTACCATAAGTAACATTTATATCACTAACTTCATCAATAACTAAATCCATGCCAAGTCTAATATTTAGAAGATCTGTACCAGCAATACCTGCATTCGCAAATCCATATGTTGATTCAAAAGCAGCATTTTTAGCCGGATCATCATCTGAATCATACTCATCATATCTAATACCTGCTGTAAGACTTAATCTATCTGAATAAGCATACTCATCCATTAAATAGAAAGATGTTAATCCATACTCAAAAGCAGCAGCTGCATCTTCAACTGTCCCAGTTTTTGCATTGTTAGCAAAGAAACTGCTTGCAACACCAGCTTCATAATCTGCTAACGTATCAAATTCCCATGAGCCATCTTGTGCAACAATAAATACATTATAAATATCATAGGAAGTTTGTTCATAACCTGCAGTAATCTTATGATCGCCAGTGTAGTAAGTTAACTTTCCTTTAAAGAAATCCGTTTCAGTTGCTAATTTATTAGCACTTCTATAGATATCAGCACCAAGATAAACTCGCATACCATATGCATCGTCGATATAAAAATTAGGTACATCTTGACCTGCTGGGGATTCTTGACTGGTATCAGTAGATTTATTTGACCAGTAAATCTCTGAAATCAAATTATCTGCCCAATCTGAAACTAATAAAATACTTGAAGTATCTGTTTCTTCACCTTTAAAGTATGAAGCTGATTCAAAGTAAAAACTTGAGTTACTTCCAGATGCTCTTAATCTGTCACCTTCAGTAAGCTTATAGTTATAAGTTAATCGATGATTTTCATTAACTATATAATCTATTCTTATAGAGGTATTTTCTTGTTTAGACTCTGTTGTTGATGCTACACCTAAAGGATCCCATCCATACTTAGTTTTTGTAATATTTCTAATATTATCAACCTGAGCTTGTGTAATAGATTGTTCATTAGCTGCTCCAGAACCTGCTGGACCATATAAAACAGGGTTTGTTACTAATGTGTCTTCATAAGTTACATAAAAGAAAGCTTTATCTTTGATAATTGGTCCGCCGAAAGTGAAACTTTCTGCTGTATCTTCTTTATCAAAAGTATATTTTTTACCTTCAATTTTATCTCCATAAAATGAATCACCTCTATCATAGTAACCTACGCTACCCTCAAATTCATTTGTACCACCTTTGGTAACAAATTCAATCACACCACCTCTAAAATTAGAATATTCAACTGATGCTGGTGCAACTTTTACAGACATTTGTTCTATCGCATCAAGATTGATTGGACTTCTTTGTGAAGGATAACCATTATCATTTAATCCAAAATCATCATTAAATGAAACACCATCTACCTTAATATCATTACTTCTAGGGTGAGCTCCACCAATTGAGATACTTGCATAATCATCTTCAGCATCATCTAAAGATACTAATGGATTTAATTTAATTAAATCTTTTATATCTCTTGTTATAGAAGGAGTTTCTTGGATAGTTTGAGCATCAATAGTTGACGAATAACCAATTCCGTCATCTGCCGCTATTCTTTGTGCAGTAACTACGACATCATCAACAGCCGATGCTGAATTTAATACAAATGATATTCTTGAAGTTTCACCAACCGTTAAACTGGCTGACACTTGATCTGAATTTAATCCAGCTGCAGTAACTTTAACTGTATACGGTCCACCCGGCCTTAAACCACCAGCAAAATATTTACCTGAAGAATCAGTAACTCTAGTTACTACGGTATTAGTTGGTTCATACGTAATTTCAACCTGAGCACCACTCACTGAACCATCTGCAGAAGTCACTGAGCCAGTGATATCTGATGTTAGTTCTTGGGCTAAAATTATTGGTGAAATTAGTATTGATAATAAAGATAATTTAAAAAAGTTACGAATCATATTACACACCCCTAAATGTGAAAAATTAATATATATATATAATATATCTTAAAATTTTATAAAGAACTATTACAATTTTGTAAAATTTTTGAAAATTTTAATCAACACTAAGGTTTATAGAACTCAAAACCTTGCCTGATTCATCTTTAATTATAATATTTATACTTTTTTGAAATATTTCTAAAATACTATAATTTGCTTGAGGGTATGTTTTTCCAATTAAATAGTTGTCGGTTTCAAAAAAAGTTGATCCCGGTTTATTCATTGAGGATGCTGTAACCTCTATTATTCCATCTTTTTTATAAATACCACTTCGATGTCTATCTCCAGAAAATAATATTGTTTGATCATTATATTTTTTGATCATATTAAGAATCTTATCTCTTTCTTTCGGGAAATTATCCCATTTTTCAAAACCATGATCTTGAGGAATAATTTGTATAGAACTAAAAATCATCAAAAAATCAAAATCTTGATTTAGTTGATCTTCAAACCATTTCCATTGTTCAATTCCAAGAATTGTTGCATTAGGTTCATTGTTCTTAGCATATCTTCCTTTTCTACTCTTTAATTCTGACCTAAAGTATCTTGTATCGAGAAAAATAAGTTTAAATTTTTTGTTAAAAAATATTTCTTCTTCAGAGAAATATATTCCTTCTCGTTTATGCCTAAGATCATCTTTGGGTATTTCCCAAAAATCTAAAAACATTTTTTGTGATCGTTGTTTGTTTCTGTAGTCAGAGCCACCATCATTAATACCATAATCATGATCATCCCATATTGACAAAATATTTATCTCATCTAAAAAATCTGGAAGAATTGATTTTTGCTTTTGATAAGCACGTCTCATTTTTCTTAGTGATCCACTTGGCACGTCTCCATAGACGTTGTCACCAAGAAAAATAAAATAATTAAGATCTTCATTTTGAATTGATTGCCAAATGGGCTGTGGATAATCTTGATCAAGACATGATCCAAGGCCAAACTTTATAGAATCAGCTTTAACTATATTAAAACTAAAACAAAATAAAAAAAATATCTTAACTAATGTATTGTGTATCAACTGGTCTTAAGTGTATCCGAGCCAAAATATTCCTGTAAACAACTTGGAATTTTAATTGAGTCGGTACCATTATAATTGTTTTCTATAAGAGCAATAAGGGTTCTTCCTACAGCAAGACCTGATCCATTAATAGTATGAGCAAAATGAGTTCCTTCTTTATTTTTAAATTTAATATTTGCTCTTCTTGCTTGAAAATCTGAGAAATTAGAACAAGATGAAATTTCTCTATATCTATTTTGGCTAGGCATCCATACCTCAATATCAAAAGTTTTGCAGGATGAAAAACCTAAATCACCAGTACATAACTCTACGACCTGATACGGAAGTTCTAATTTATTAAGAATCTCACATGCATTAGCTAATAATTCATCTAAACATTTCATAGAATTGTCAGGATGAGTAACCTGAAGAAGCTCAATTTTTTCAAATTGATGTTGCCTCATAAGTCCACGCGTATCTTTTCCATAACTGCCAGCCTCAGACCTAAAACATGGAGTATGTGATGTAACTTTTATTGGAAGTTCGTCTTCATTAACAAATTCATTTCTAAATAAGTTTGTTAATGGGACTTCAGCTGTAGGTATCAAATATAATTTATCATAAGTCTTAAAAAGATCTTCTTCAAACTTAGGTAATTGTCCTGTTCCAATTAATGAATTCCTATTCGCCATAAAGGGAAGATAATATTCTTCATAGCCATGGCTCGTTGCATTATCTAACATAAATGTAATCAAAGCTCTTTGAAGTTTTGCTAAATCACCCTTTAAAACTGAAAAACGAGCTCCAGCAAGCTTTACTGCTAAATCAACATCTATCAATCCAGTTATTTCTAAGTGATCAAGTGTATTTGAAGAATCTATTGAACCATGAGTGCTAACAACTACATTATCTTCTTCATTTTTACCCTCAGGAACAGAATCATCTGAAATGTTTGGTATTCTTAATAAGAAACTTTCAATTTTATCTAAAATAATTTTAAGCTCACTATCTTTCTCATTTAGCTCAAGAGTTTTCTTGTCTATAGTTTCTTTTAATGAATCAGTGCTTTCTCCTGCTGATTTAAGTTTTCCAAATTCTGAAGAAAGTTTATTTTTATCAGCTTGAAGATTTTCAACATCTACTTGAAGCACCTTTCTTTTTTTATCTAAAGATTGGAACTTTTCTTGATCTATATCAAAACCACGCTTTTTTAAAGCTACCTTAACTTCTTCAAAATTATCTCTTAATTTTCTTATATCTAACATTATCTAGATACTAATGCTCCTATATATGTTGCTATGACCGATAAAATTATTGTGACTATTATATATGAAAGAGCAGAAATTAAATTTGAATTTATCATCATAATTGTTTGATGTGTGAAAGCAGACATTGTTGTAAATGAGCCTAAGAAACCAATAATAAAAAAATAATATAGCGTATCTTTTGTGGGTACCGACATTCCAATTATTAAACCTATTAAAAAACACCCAATAACGTTAATAAAAAGTGTTCCGAATGAGTTGGAAAGCAAGAAATATTTTTCGAATAGTTCATTTATACCAAATCTAGATACAGCCCCTAAGGCCCCTCCAATTCCAATAAATATAATATTACTAATCATTTTTATAAAACTTAATTACGTTATCTATTTGCATATTATCTTTAAATTTAATTTGAACGGTATTTTCGTTTATAAAGTCTATAAAAAAAACCTTTTCATTAACAGTAATCTTATTATTAAAATTTTTAGGAAACCCTACAGATAAAAAATTAATCAACATGGTTTCATTTTTATCATTTATAGGTATTTTTTTTATTTGATTAAAATCAAGGTCATGAATTTTAATTTCATTATTATTTATGAAATATTTTTCTCTAAATGGTGAGTTGATTTCTATAATAATCGATTTGTCATCATTTTTTATATAGGTGCCTTTGGACTCATCAGAAGTATTATTTAATTTATTTATACTGGTTTGTATGAAAAACAATTCATTATTAAAAAAAGTATTTAATTGCTCAGAGGTATCTGAAAAACAATTTGTAGCAAATATCAATAATAATGAAAAGAGCTTGTCTTTCAAATCAGTCTCTTTTGGGAACTAAAACTTCTCTTGAGCCATTAGAACTCATTTCTGAAACAATACCAGCCTCCTCCATTGTTTCAATAAGTCTTGCTGCTCTGTTATAACCAATTCTAAGTTTTCTTTGAACTGCAGATATTGATGCTCGCCTTGATTCAAGCACAAAATTAACTGCTTCATCATACAATTCATCTGCATCTTCTGGCGATCCAGTGTCTACGCCCGACCATCCTGGTATTGGTCCAGTATCTTGGACTGAAGAAACTATTTCTTCAACATAATTTGTCTCAGCTCTTGATTTCCAATCATTAACAACTCTATGAACTTCATCATCGCCAACGAATGCCCCATGGACTCTTACTGGCACACCAACTCCTGGAGGAAGATACAACATATCGCCATAACCCAATAATTGTTCTGCGCCACCTTGATCAAGTATTGTTCTTGAATCAATTTTAGTAGATACCTGAAAAGCAATTCTTGTAGGAATGTTAGCTTTAATTAGGCCTGTAATAACATCAACAGATGGTCTTTGGGTTGCTAAAACAAGATGAATGCCTGCTGCTCTAGCTTTTTGAGCTATTCTTGCTATTAAATGTTCTACTTTTTTACCAACCAACATCATCATGTCTGCAAATTCATCAACGACAACAACAATAGATGGAAGTACTTCTAAATATTCTTCTTCATCTTCATTAAGTGGATTTACTATCTGCTTACCATTTTTTTCTGCATCTTGTATTTTTTTATTAAAGCCCGCTAAATTTCTTACTCCCATCATAGACATAAGTTTATAACGTCTATCCATTTCAGCTACACACCATCTTAGACCATTTGATGCATCTGTCATATCAGTTATAACGGGAGTTAATAAATGAGGAATGCCGTCATAAACTGCAAGTTCTAACATTTTTGGATCGACTAAAATCAATCTCACATCTTCTGGGTCAGATTTAAAGAGAAGACTTAATAACATTGCATTTAATCCCACAGATTTACCTGATCCTGTGGTTCCTGCTACAAGCATATGCGGCATCTTAGAGAGATCGACTACTATTGGATTGCCAGAAATATCTTGACCAAGGGCTACGCTTAAATTTGATGGTGAAGATTTAAAGGCCTTTGAAGATAAAATTTCAGTTAGTCTGACCATTTTTCTATTGTTATTAGGTATTTCTATACCTACAAAAGATTTTCCTTCTATAACTTCAACTACCCTGACGCTACTTACTGAAAGAGATCGTGCAATATCTTGAGCAATATTAGTTATCTTGCTTGCTTTCGTTCCAGGTGCGGGTTGAATTTCAAATCTGGTTACAACAGGACCTGGCAATACTGATTCAACAGTAGCTTCTATGCCAAACTCATCTAATTTGTCTTCTAATAACGAAGCTATTTGACTTAATTCACTTTCAGTTAATGAGGCGCCATCATCAAGAGCTCTATCTAATAGCTCAGTGCTTGGCATTACAGTTTTTTCTTTTTGTTCTTCTGGTTCAATTTCAATATTTTCTTTGGGTACTTCTTTTAATGGATTTTCTTTGGATAATGGTAGGTCTTGTTGCTTACTATTTTTTGTTTCTTCAACTGTCTTCTCATTTATCTGTGGTTCATTACTTATTTTTGGATTGGATTTTTTTTCCTTCTTAATGGTTTTATTATTTTCTTGTAATGAAAGGACAATTTTTTTAAGACTTGAAAAAAATAAAATTATTATTTTTTTAATATAGCCTAGAATAGATTTTATTTGATCTAATATAAATTTAGAAAGTTTAACAATAATAATTCCAATTTGATCAATGGTATTAATCCATGAAAAATTAAAAGATAAAGATGTTGCTGGAATTACTAAAATAACAAGAAAAATAAGCGTACCAATACTACCTAAAGATGAAGATAGAATATTAAGAATATTACTACCTACAATACCACCAAATTTATTCATAAAATAAAACTCGCCAATAGCAGAAAAACAAAGAAGTAAAAAAATTGAGCTAGCTAATCTAACTAAAGTTTTGTTTGCAGAGCTTACTGAATCTAAAAATAATGATTGTATTGACCAAACACAACCAATTAAAAGTATTAGAAAACTACCGTAACCAAATAAAGTAATTAAAAAGTCAGAGATAGATGCTCCAAGGGGTCCACCTAAATTATTAATCTCAATTGATGAATTTTTATTAAAAAAACCTGAATCACTTGGGTTGTAAGATATTAATGAAATAAAAATATATAAAGAAAAAGCAATTAGAAAAAAACTAAAAAAATTTAAAAGTGTGTTTTTTATATATGGAGGCATTTAATTATTTTACTTAAATCTTATAGTAATTATAGGCATAAACGATAACAATTTCTTTATATTCAATTATAATTTCTATAATGTCTAACGATCATCACAAATTAATTATATTAGGTTCAGGTCCTGCTGGTTATGCTGCAGGTGTTTATGCTGCAAGAGCAGGATTAAATCCAATTATTATTGCTGGCATGCAAGAAGGTGGTCAGCTAACAACAACCACTGATGTTGAAAATTGGCCAGGAGATAGCGATGGTCTTCAAGGCCCAGAACTAATGGACAGAATGAAAAAACATGTTGAACAATTTGATGTAAAAGTTATTAATGATCATATCAATGAAGTAGATCTTAAAACTAAACCATTTAAGTTAATTGGGACGTCCGAATACACTAGCGATGCTCTTATTATAGCAACTGGTGCTAGTGCAATGTATTTAGGCCTTCCCTCTGAACAAAACTATCTAGGAAAAGGAGTATCAGCTTGTGCAACATGTGATGGTTTCTTTTACAAAGATCAGGAAGTTGCTGTAATAGGCGGAGGAAATACAGCTGCTGAAGAAGCTTTATACTTATCAAGAATATGTTCAAAAGTATATTTAGTTCACAGAAGAGATGAGTTAAGGGCTGAAAAAATTCTTCAAGATAGAATATTTAAAGAAGAAAAAGCTGGCAAAATTGAAATATTATGGGACTCACAACTTAAGGAAGTTTTAGGTGATGATATGGGCGTGAATGGAATGATGATTGATACTAAAGGCAGTGAAGTTAAGAAAGATGTTATGGGAATATTTATTGCAATAGGACACAAGCCAAATACTGATATCTTCAATAATAAGTTAGATATGGAAAATGGTTACATATTAATTAAATCGG
>AACY020361041.1_pt1 | contig 10220 bp, 8 predicted proteins | sample 267378 | NCBI WGS metagenome assembly AACY02 (sample SAMN02954345, study PRJNA13694) | marine metagenome | biome: aquatic; feature: ocean; material: water; isolation source: isolated as part of a large dataset composed predominantly from surface... | reverse complement strand
TGAACTCGGTGCTGGTGTGACTGCTGAGAAGCGGTTAGTGTCGAGTACGTTTAAGGCTTTGTGATCGATACCCGTGATTTCGCGCAGTGCTTCATAACTATTGGCAAGGGTATTTTCTGCCAAAATTTCAGAGGCTGAGGCTAAGTCATATTGTGCTTGAGCTTCATGAACGTCAGTAATCGCAGTTAAACCAACGGCAAAACGTTGTTTAGTTTGCTCAAGTTGACGCTCAATCGCGCGTTTTTCTGCACCTTGGAACTCGTAGTTATCTTTGGCTGTTAATACATCAAAGTAGGCTTTAGTCACGCGAGTGATCAAATTTTGCAGTGCCGATGCATAGGTTGAGTCAGCTTGAGAAGCGGCTTTCTCCGCAAGGCTTAAACCTACCCAAGCACTATGGTCATAAATGACTTGATTGAGCTTTAGGTTGCCAGTCAGGCCGCTGCTATCATCTCGAGGATCATTCCATGCCTTGTCATAACCCACGTTTGCACTGATAGTCGGTAACAGTGGCGCACGATTTTGTTCAATCTTTTCAAACAAAGCGTTACGTTGCGCTTGCGCTTGCAACACGAGTGGGTCACTTGTCAGTGCCTGTTGATAAATTTGCAGTAAATCATCTGCTTGAACCGCAGGAGCGGAAGCGGCTAGAGTTAATGCTACGCATAGAGAACGGATCTTAAATTTCATTTGCTGTCCTTATTAGACAAAATCTCCAAAAGGAGAAATATATAACTTCGTTTAGACTAAGTAATGCCTTTACCAAGGCGGTTTGCGCTTCCCGACGCTTCCCGATACAGCTAAAACTTAATGACGTAGAGTCTAAAAACTCCAACACGTTCAAGTCAACTGCGAAGTGTAACAGATTTTATTTAAAAATGAGCCAAATTGCCTTGATAATAGGCGAAAATTTAACTGTTAAGGATAAGATATGAAGCCTCAGGTTTTTTCGCAAACAGATATTGAAATCCTCGAAAAAAAATCGCTATATCAAGGCTTTTTTGCCTTAGAGCAATTTACCTTCAAACATAAGCTATTTGCTGGAGGCTGGAGTCAGCCAGTCACCCGTGAGGTCTTTGAACGTGGCCATGCAGTCGTTGTGCTGCCCTATGATCCTAAGTGCGATAAGGTAGTGTTGATTGAGCAAGTTAGGTTTCCTGCATTAGCAACCACTAAATCTCCTTGGCTTATGGAGTTAGTCGCGGGTATGATTGCGCCCGACGAAACGCCAGAGGATGTCGCGCACCGCGAATTGTTAGAAGAAACTGGCTTGACCGCTCGCCACATCCATTTTGTGAGCAGTTATCTTGCAAGCCCTGGTGGCAGTACTGAACGTTTCTATTTTTATTGGGCTGAGGTGGATTCATCACAAGCTCAAGGTTTGCATGGATTAGCTGACGAACACGAAGATATTCGATTGCATGTTGTAGACCGTGAGGTTGCCTATCACGGTGTCGTTAATGGCGAAATAGACAATGCATCGAGCGTTATTGGATTGCAGTGGCTGCAATTAAACTATCAGCAACTGGTTTAGGTTGGAAAAGGTTTGACGCATTCAACATCACATCAAAAACCGCGTTATCAACCCAACGTGAGCGACTTTTTAGCGCTATGCGGGCGTAACTATGGCTATATGCAAAAGTGGTTGCCACTGGATATTGCTGTAGGTCAATCTTGGCAACTTGAAGGTGAATTTGGTGTATTAGTTATCCGTATTTTAGAAAATACCAAATATACTCAATTAGTTGAAATCTCACGCCCACTACAAATAGTGGAGTTTGTTAATATTCCCAAGGTGTTAGTGAGAATTTATCATGATGCTAAATTAGCAGAAGTGTTAACTGGTCAACAGATTTACCAACTGCGCCCAGTGTATGATTATCCCAATTTACGTATGTATCATAGTGATGAGAAGTACCAGGTAAATGCATTCCTGGGAGAATTATTGAAGATTGGTGGCCAACAACGTTTGGTTTGCCAGTCTTAGAATTGGGTATTCAATGTGCTGAAAGAGGCTATCTCTTACTCTGTAGCTGATGAAAATGTGCGCATAGTGCAAGTCACCGACCCGCACCTCTTTGCCGATCCTGAAGCTCAGCTACTTGGTGTTAATACCAGCAAAAGTTTGGCCGCGGTACTCAATACGATCCGTGCCGTTAATTACCCTGCGCATCTTATGCTTGCCACAGGTGATTTAAGTCAAGATTATTCCCCTGAGTCTTATCGCCAATTTGTGTCAGCGGTCGCCCCGCTCAATTTACCTTGCCATTATCTTCCGGGTAATCATGATGATCCGCGGATCATGTTTTTGCATATGCAGGGCGAGCGGATTTTTGGCCAGCAACGTATCTTAGTTGGTAAATGGCAAATTTTGATGCTGGATTCCACCGTGAGAGGAAAACCTGGTGGTCATATGGCCGCGAGTCAATTCGAACTCATTGAACAGGCTATAGCCGCACATCCAGACCGCCATACCTTACTGGTGATGCATCATAATCCTATTTTGGTTAATTGTGCTTGGTTAGACCAACACTGCATGGATAATGGGACGGAATTTTTAAAGCGTGTCGCTCAATACCCGCAGGTCAAAGCTTTGCTTTGGGGCCATGTGCATCAACAATTGGATAGCCTTTACGATGGTCCCCATGGTGCGTTGCAATTAATGGCGACACCTTCTACTTGTATCCAGTTTAAACCGCAATCGCCTTATTTTGCCCTCGATGGACTGCAACCCGGTTATCGTTTGCTGGAGCTCAAGGCCGATGGTGGCATCAGCACTAATGTGTATCGCGTACCGGGAAATCTGTTTTCCCCCGATAAAGATTCCAGCGGTTATTAACGCGAGTGACCGCAGCTTGAGGAACTATGCTGCTCTATATTCACGGATTCAACAGTTCTCCTTTCTCTGATAAAGCGGTGATGACGGCACAATATATGGCCGAGCATCACCCGTCCCTCACTTTTCATCAGCCACAGTTACCCAATACACCCAAAGCAGCGATGGCCTTACTACAGCGCTATGTTGAAGAGGCTTTGCAATCGGGTGAGCCGCTTAACTATATTGGCTCGTCCTTAGGGGGTTATTTTGCCAGTTATTTGGCTGAGCATTATGGTGGCCGAGCCGTGTTGGTGAATCCGGCAGTAAAACCCTTTGAACTGTTTGATGAATTTATGGGGCCGCAATTTAACCCTTATACCGAAGAGCATTATCAGGTATTGCCAGAGCATAAGCAGGAAGTGACTGAATTTAATACGACTGTTATCCGCAATCCCGATCGTTTTTTGGTACTATTGCAAACGGGCGATGAAGTGCTGGATTATCGCGAAGCGCTAAATAAATATCATCATTGCCAATTACGGATTGAATCCGGTGGTGATCACAGTTTTGTGGGTTATGAGCGATATCTGCAAACTGTAAGCCAATTTTTACACTTACCTTGACAAATCGTCATCCACAGCCGCAACATGGCCGGATATAACAACCTATAGCGTACACTATGACTAATCAATACACCTCTGACGCCATTGAAGTTCTTAACGGACTTGACCCAGTTAAACGCCGTCCAGGTATGTATACCGATACCAGCCGACCTAACCATTTAGGCCAAGAGGTCATAGATAACAGTGTCGATGAAGCCTTAGCTGGCCATGCCACTAAAATCGAAGTTGTGCTCCACACAGATAACTCGCTGGAAGTCACTGACGATGGTCGTGGTATGCCAGTGGATATTCATCCCGAAGAAGGTATTCCTGGGGTCGAGCTGATCCTGACTAAACTGCATGCCGGCGGTAAATTTTCTAATAAAAATTATCAATTCTCCGGTGGTTTGCATGGTGTAGGGATTTCAGTCGTTAACGCCCTGTCTCGCAGAGTTGAAGTCACTGTGCGCCGAGATGGCCAAGTGTATGATATGGCTTTCGAAAATGGCTTTAAAGTCGAAGATTTACGAGTCAGTGGTACCTGCGGTCGGCGCAATACCGGTACTCGAGTACATTTTTGGCCTGATGCGAGTTATTTTGATTCGGCGAATTTCTCCAATTCCAAACTTATTTATTTACTGCGTGCCAAAGCAGTATTGTGCCCCGGTCTTAGAATTAAATTCACTAATAAGCACACTAACGAAGTGCATGAGTGGTACTACGAGAGTGGCTTAACCGATTATCTTAAGACGGCGGTAGGCGATAATATCATGCTGCCGGAAGAGCCTTTTATCGGTAGTTTTAAGGGGCAAATTGAGGCGGCAGATTGGGCTATTACCTGGTTGCCAGAGGGCGGGGAGTCGATCAACGAAAGTTATGTCAACTTGATCCCAACGCCATTGGGTGGCACCCATGTGAATGGCTTTCGCCAAGGTTTGTTGGAGTCGATGCGTGAGTTTTGTGAGTTTCGTAATCTCATCCCCCGCGGGATTAAGCTCTCTCCTGAGGATATTTGGGATCGCGCAGCCTTCATTCTGTCAGTGAAAATGCAAGACCCGCAGTTTGCGGGACAAACCAAAGAGAAGCTTTCGAGCCGTCAAAGCTCAGCCTTTGTTTCAGGTATCGTGCGTGATGCATTTTCGCTTTGGTTAAATTCGAATACCGAATTAGCCGAGTCATTGGCTGAAATGTGTATTAATAACGCGCAAAAACGCTTAAAAGCAGCCAAAAAAGTCGCCCGTAAAAAAGTCACATCAGGTCCCGCATTACCGGGTAAATTGACCGATTGTAGTGGCCAAGATCCAATGCGCGGCGAACTCTTCCTTGTGGAAGGGGATTCTGCGGGAGGCAGTGCTAAACAGGCTAGAGACCGTGAGTTTCAAGCTATTATGCCGCTACGTGGTAAAATCTTAAATACGTGGGAAGTGGATGCATCTCAGGTATTAGCGTCGCAGGAAGTACATGATATTTCGGTGGCAATTGGTTGTGATCCCGATAGCAATGATATTTCTGAGTTAAGGTATGGCAAAATCTGCATTCTCGCCGACGCCGATTCCGATGGATTGCATATTGCGACTTTACTCTGTGCACTGTTTCTGAAACATTACCGAGTGTTGGTTGAGCAGGGGCATGTTTATATCGCCATGCCGCCACTGTTCCGTATCGATATAGGTAAAGATGTTTATTACGCTTTAGATGAGGCTGAAAAAGAAGGTATTCTCGATCGTATCAGCGCTGAGAATAAAAAAGGTAAAGTTCAAGTAACACGCTTTAAAGGTCTGGGTGAAATGAATCCACTGCAATTGCGTGAAACGACAATGGACCCTAATACTCGCCGTTTAGTGCAGTTAACTATTGATGATGCGGAAGAAACTGATTCTCTTATGGATATGCTGTTAGCTAAGAAGCGTTCACCCGATCGTAAAAACTGGCTCGAAGATAAGGGTGACATGGCGGTACTTTAATGTTGTGCACTATTGCCGATAACAATAACACTTAGGCATAAAGAAAATTACCATGTTGTATATTAAAACGAATAATTATAAATGTTTAAAGGTGTTCTCTGCCTATTGGACCCTACTGGTGAGTCTGGCTTTGTTACCATTCCAGAGCGCTATTGCAGGGTCTCAGTCGATCATGATTACCGTCTCAAAGGGATTTGGTTTATCGCTCTATGCTTCCGATCTTGGGGATGCCAAACAGCTTGCGATGGGGGCAAATGGCACCTTATTTGTCGGCTCCAATAAGAGTGGCACAGTGCATGCGCTTGTTGATAGTAATCAAGATGGTCGTGTAGACAAGCGTTATGTCATCGCCAAGGGGTTAGAGTCTCCCGATGCGATCGCCTTCCATAATGGTGATCTGTTTGTGGCAACTGAAAACCGAATTGTCCGCTTTATTGATATCGAGCAGCGCTTACGCCGTCCAAGTCGTCCTAAAGAGATTTATAGTGATTTACCAGAGTCAGATAAGAAAAGTGCACGAGCGATGAATTTTGGTCCTGATGGCAGGCTCTATGTCTCTATCGGTGCACCTTGTAACGTGTGTGAAGCGAGCGCGCCCTATAGCAGTATTATTGCGATTAATGTGGATACCGGCGCCAGTGAGCAAATTGCGTCAGGTATTCGCGATGTGACAGGTTTTGACTGGTCTCCTCAAGACGGCAAATTGTGGTTTGCCGATCAAGGACGCGATTGGATGGGCGATAACTTACCCCCCGATGAGATTAACCGCATCGATGTGGCGGGCAGCCATTATGGCTTTCCGTATTTACACGCATCATCCGTGGTCGAACCTGCCTATGAAAAGCCAAAAAATTTAAAAATTTCTGTACCGATATACGAACTGCCTGCACACGTTGCACCAACGGGACTGGCATTTTACCGTGGTAAGCAATTCCCAGAAATCTATCATAATCAATTGTTTGTTGCTGAAAATGGTTCTTGGAACCGTTCAAGCAAAGTCGGTTATCAAATCGTCATGTTGAAGCTTGAGAATCAACAGGTGGTCAGCCGCGAAACCGTAGTGAGTTTTCTCGACGGTGAGTTTCCTGTCGCCCGCCCCTATGGATTATTGTCCGGTGAAGATGGGGCCATGTACATCTCGGATGATTTGAAAGGTAACCTGTATCGACTGTTCTATAGGGATGGCGATAATACTGAAGAACCACAGGAACTAGAAGAAAATGAGTGACGCAATCAAGTTAAGCTTGGATGGCGTAGAGCAGATGCCATTGCGGCGCTTTACCGAAGAAGCTTATCTGAATTATTCCATGTACGTCATTATGGACCGAGCCTTACCCCATATTGGTGATGGCCTTAAACCCGTACAACGACGGATTATTTATGCTATGAGCGAGCTTGGTTTATCGGCTCAATCAAAGCATAAAAAATCAGCTCGTACAGTGGGTGACGTATTAGGTAAGTACCATCCCCATGGCGATAGTGCCTGTTATGAGGCGATGGTGCTGATGGCGCAGCCATTTTCCTATCGTTATCCACTGGTAGATGGTCAAGGAAACTGGGGGGCACCAGACGATCCTAAGTCATTTGCAGCAATGCGTTATACCGAGGCGCGCCTGTCGAAGTTTTCTGAGCTGTTATTATCTGAGCTGGGACAAGGTACGGTTGACTGGGGGGCGAACTTCGATGGCACGTTAAAAGAGCCCAAAGTGCTGCCTGCACGTTTACCCCATATTTTGCTGAACGGGATCACTGGTATTGCGGTGGGCATGGCGACAGATATACCGCCACATAATGCCAGAGAGTTAGTGAATGCCTGCGTTGCGCTTTTGGACGATCCCAAACTCGACCTTGCGCAGTTGATGGCCTATGTGCCAGGGCCTGATTATCCTACAGAAGCTGAGATCATCACCCCGTCTGCCGATATTGCCAAAATCTATGAAACTGGGCGGGGCTCCTTAAAAGCCCGTGCGGTTTATACTGTCGAAGCCGGTGAAATAGTGATCACCGCGCTACCACATCAGGCGGGTAGTGGTAAGATTTTAGAGCAGATTGCTGCTCAAATGCAGGCGAAAAAATTGCCTATGGTTGCTGACTTGCGTGATGAGTCTGACCATGAAAATCCCGTTCGCTTAGTGATTGTACCGCGCTCAAATCGCGTCGATTGCGATCAACTGATGGCGCACTTGTTTGCGACTACCGATCTTGAGAAAAGTTTTAGGGTAAACCTTAACGTACTGGGCCTTGATGGTCGTCCAAGAGTTAAGGGCCTAAAAGACTTACTCACCGAATGGCTTGAGTTTCGTGTCGATACCGTAAGACGGCGCCTCGAATATCGTTTAGATAAAGTGTTGGCGCGCTTACATATCCTTGAAGCGTTAATGATCGCTTTTCTCAATATTGATGAAGTCATTGAGATCATTCGTTTTCATGATGAGCCCAAAGCGGAGTTGATGGCGCGTTTTAACCTGACAGACAAGCAGGCTGAGGCCATCCTCGAGTTAAAATTACGCCATTTAGCTAAGTTAGAAGAATTTAAGATCAAGGCTGAGCAGGACGAACTGGAAGCTGAACGTGAAAAGTTAGAGCAATTATTAGGTTCTGAGCGCCGCTTAAAAACCTTAATAAAGAAAGAATTAATCCAAGATGGTGAGACCTATGGCGATGATCGACGCTCTCCTATTGTAGAACGCCATGAGTCCCGTGCCTTAACAGAGCAAGAGCTTACCCCGAGTGAACCTGTGACTGTGGTGTTATCAGAAAAAGGTTGGGTGCGTTGTGCTAAGGGCCATGATATTGATGCCGAGTCTTTATCCTATAAGGCGGGCGATCAATATCTCTGTAGTGCCATCGGACGCAGTAATCAGGTGGCAGTGTTTATTGACTCATCCGGTCGCGCCTTTGCCACCGATAGTCATAGTCTGCCATCGGCTCGTACCCAAGGCGAGCCCATTACTACGCGCTTTAATATGGCATCTGGTGAGACCATGCAGCATGTTATTTTGGGTGAAGACGAGCAATGCTTCCTCTTAGCAACCGATGCGGGTTATGGCTTTATTTGTACTTTCAATGACATGGTGTCTCGTAATAAGGCGGGTAAAGCGCTATTGAGCTTACCGACGAATGCCAAGTCTTTACCACCCAAACCGATTGATCGTAATCGAGAGATGTCTATCCTTGCCATCACCAATGAAGGTCGTATGCTACTGTTTTCATTGGAAGCATTGCCGCAATTATCTAAGGGTAAAGGTAATAAGATTATCGGTATTCCAAGCGAGCGCGCTAAAAACCGTGAAGAGTTAATGACACATTTACAACTTGTGCCAGCAGATACTCCAGTTACTTTGTGGGCGGGTAAGCGCAAACTCACACTTAAACCAAGTGATTTAGAGCATTATCGCGGTGAGCGCGGACGTCGTGGGGCAAAATTACCACGTGGATTACAGCGTGTTGATAGTGTGGAATTAGGCGAAGGTGCTGAGGTCTTGCCTAGCATTTAACTGTTAATTTGAGGCTGCGTAAGAGGTAGCCAGCAGAAGTTATCAAAACCGTTAATCAAAGCCACTCAAGTTTCACTGGAGTGGCTTTTTTATTCTCAGAGTTATGCGCTACAGAGTCACTTTTCTTAAATACAAGGCATAAAAAAACCTACCGCTTGCGGTAGGTTTTTATTAGCGAATATCCGTAAGGATATTAGAAGTCGTAACGTACACCAACAGAGAATACGTTGTCGTCTTGTAGGTCTACTTTGTTACCTGCTACGACATGGTCACCACGGTACATTGCGTATTGACCGTATACCATAGTTGATTTAGAGAAACGGTAGTCAGCACCCACGTTGAAGTTTTGTACGCTGATGTCTGCGCCTTTTAACAGGTTTGTACCAGTGGTAACGTTTTTGTAGTAGTTACCAAAGCCCGTTTCATCAAAGCCGTATTCGGCTTTCAGGTTAACACCGTTTAAAGTGTAAACAACGTTAACAAAGTAAGTGTTACCATCTACTGAGCTATCAGTTACGCTTTCAGAGTTTTGGAATAAACCACCCACTTTGAAATCGCCAAATTTAACTTGTGCTACACCACGGTATGCATCAACACCCGCAATACCTTTGTTATAGGCAACTGCTAAATAGTAGTTTTGATCTTTGAACTTGCTATCACCCAGAGTTGCACTCAGAGCGTATAAGCTTTCGGTGGTTTTTGCAGTAGTGTCGTTATCATCGAACAGGTAAGTGGCGTTTAAGGTCACTAAATCAGCGATTTTTGGTGAGTAGTACCATACACCATCTGCGCTACGAGTTTGTGCGCTGACTAAACGGTCGATATCGGCGTTGGTGTTACCAAATACGTCTACGTTACCTTCTGCTTGCTTAAATACTGTGTCATTACGACCCACTAATACAGTACCTGCATTAGTTTTTAAACCGAGGAAAGTGTTACGAGCTTTGAACACATCACCTGAGCCAGAAGTGTTTTCAACTTGGAATTCCATTTGATAAACAACATCATAGCCATCAGCGATTTTCTCAGTACCTTTAACACCTAACAGTGAGAAGTTGTTTTCTAAATAGGTACCAGCATTGTTTTCATCAGCATAGTTTTTAGTATCAACACCATTGGTGCCTGATTGTAGAGTTGCACCTGTTTCAGTATTAGTTAATGCAAGCTCTAAACGACCATAGAAGCTTGGGCCTTCGGCTAGCGCACCGAATGAAGCCAGCGCTAATACTGATGCAACTGATGCAGAGATGAATGTCTTTTTCATGTTTTGTGCTCCCTCGAACCTAAGTTCTTATCCATTTTTCATGGTTTTTGTGTGGTTTAACACGTTTGTTACAGA
>AACY020524913.1_pt1 | contig 10222 bp, 5 predicted proteins | sample 267378 | NCBI WGS metagenome assembly AACY02 (sample SAMN02954345, study PRJNA13694) | marine metagenome | biome: aquatic; feature: ocean; material: water; isolation source: isolated as part of a large dataset composed predominantly from surface... | reverse complement strand
TTGAGCCGTGATCGCGCAGAAGCGCATTCACGCAGGACTGCGTCAACGCGGGAGCGTGTAGGCGCCAATTCCCTGACACGCCTGGGCGCCCGCTGATAAGACAGAACCATCGAAATGCCACATCCGACTCTCCATGGGTGCACTATCAAGGGCTGTAGCGCTGCGGTTCGCCGATAGCAGCACGATCGAAGCCGGTCGCTCCATCGAGCTGGGGATCAATCCTTCAGCCCGCTCAACCTCCCGCACGGTCAGTTACGACGCCGGCACCACCACCTCTCAGGCTGTGGCTCGGGGCCTGGGCGCCGGTGACAGCCGTGCCTACGCCCAGAGCAACCTGGATGCCCAGCCCAAGCCGGATGGGTTGACAGATCTTGAGTCTTACTACGACTCCACCAATCTGAGCCTGGAATCCGGCGGTGGTCTGCTCAGTGGTCAGGCGTTGGCAAACTCACTGGCGCAAGGGGCCGGTGACACCCTTTCCACCGCCCACGCCAGCAACGTCGGTCTTGCCAACGTTTCCTACCTCGATCGCTACGGAGGCAAGCTGGCGATCGGCACGGATGAGATCGCGTTCTCAGCGGTGGCTCTTGCTGCCAGCGACAACACGATTGAACTTGATCTTGGTGGCAACAGCACACCGATCTCCACCCCTGCCGGTGTCATCCCAACCCGTTCCACCCTGGTGGCTGACGCGGTTGTTCGCGGTATTGAGACCGACCCTGGCCAGATTTCCGAGATTCACGGCCAACCCACGGCCAATGTGGAGGCCAAGGCCACGATTGATCAGCTGGCCGAGTTCGTGCCGTTCGATGGCACCGCCTCCAGCGAAGCGATCGGCCTGGAGCGGGTTCTGGCCAAGAGTGTTCCGAATGGCAATGGCGACGGAGCCTCCACACTGGGTGGTAAGTCGCTGGCGGAAACCGAGGTGGTGGTGGGCTCCGGCTGGGGCCGCCATCCCGATGCGAGCGCCGGTATGGCGGCGGTTGAGGATCTCGACCTGCAGGCGATTGCCCTCGGCGTGACCGAATCGACGCTGTATGGAACACCCACGCTCAACACAGTGGTGGAAGCGGAAGGCCTTGCCCGCATTCTTCTCGAAGGTCGCAACAATCATCTGATCAACCCAAGCGATGTTGACACCCTCAAACTGGAGGGTATAGGACTGAAAGATTCAAGTGTCTTCACCAATCGCGGTGATGATGTGGTGCGGGCGATCGGTGGCGTCGACGACGCTGGCATCAGTTACGGCAACCGCTGGGCAGCGCCGCCGGAAGGCGATGTTGACCTGGGTCTGGTGAGCAATCCTCTGCAGGGATTCATGCAAACGGCGGGCATGCGCAACTCCGAGGTTTACACCGGCCTTGGCAATGATCTGATCGAAGGCAGAATTTTCACAGAGCAGGAAACCGGCATCGATGTGAATGGCGATGGCGAATTCTCCTCGTCGGTTTATCTGGATTACGGGGCGCGCGATCCCTATTCAGCCACGGGCTACAACGGCTTTCAGTTCAGCACCGTTGATGCAGGCGATGGTGATGACACGATCATTGGCGCCAGTAACGGCAGTTTCCTGTTTGGATCGGCGGGCAATGATTCGGTTGAGCTGGGGCGTGCACGCGACACCGCGGTGTGGGGTGGGCTTGATCAAGACTCCATCGCCATCAGCGGCCCTGTTCGGGGAGCGATCAACCTCTTCGGTGGCCTGGGCAATGACCGCATCCAGGCGGGCCTCGAGGCCGATGGCGTTGTGAACGTCCAGTCGCTCGATGGAGGCTTTGGCCAGGACATTCTGGTGGGCGCCGCCGGCGTTGATCGCTTCCTCTTCGGCAATGGCGGCGCCGCCCTGGCCGCCACGAGCAGTGCCACAGTCAATGAGCTGCTCACGGACGTGAGCTTCTGGGCGGAGATGAGCGATGCGGAGAAAGACCTGCTCTGGCGCGAAGGGGTGGTGCTTGCGGCCCAGCCCAAGCTGATTCAGGATCAGATCCGCGCCGCCGCCGACGCAGAGGGCATGCTCACAGCAGCCGGCACGAGCGCCGAGATCAGCGTCGATACGATCAGCAGCTTTGAAAGTGGCGCCTGGCGCGATGTGATGGAACTCACAGGATCGTTGGCTGGGATGACGCAGGAGTTGTGGCAATGCGAGGGAACACTGTTCTCCGTGGACTCCGAGGGCGATTTGGATGTGATTGAAACCTCAGCCCCCCACCCCAACCGCATCGGTATCGTTGCTGGAGCTCTGGAGGACATCCAGAAACTGGGCATCGGTTCTCCCCAGCTTGCCTACGCCACGGATACACGGCAATTGATGTTTGACGCCGACGGTAACTGGAGTGAGGGCTCCATCAGTCTTGGAACCGTGAACGTGAATGGCCCACTCACCAAGACCAACTTCCGCTTTGGCACCGACTCAGGCCCGAGCCTTGGCATTCCAGCCACAGCGCCACTCACCACGGATTGATCATCGGTGGTGCATCTGTTCCAGGGCCTCGTAAGCCCTGAGCTTCCGCAACCAGAGGCCCTGATCTCCGCCCCTGTCGGGGTGATAGATCAGAGCCTGGCGCCGCCAGGCTTTCTTGATGGCCGGCCAGTCGGCACTGGGATTCAGATGCAATTCCTCCAGGCAGTTGCGCTTGAGACTGAGTTGCTCCAGACTGTTAAGAAGGACGGTCTGGCCAGAAGGCGTGACGAATTTCCTTCGGCTCAATTCCCTTGCTTTTGCAGCGGCTACCATTTCGCGATGCCTGCGCTGCTGCTCCGCCCTCAGATCTTGAAGTCTGTTGATATGTTCATGCTTGATCAGGTCGCGCGCCGTTTCCAGAAGTGGGCCGATCGCCTTGATCACGAGCCACCAGCCCAGATTGGCGATCAACACGATCGCTACAATGGCCAGAGAGACCCCCAGAATCGTCGTCACCAGGGTCATCTGAGAAGCTGGGTGTCGTCATGAATGCGTCCGTATCAAGTGTATCGATTTCTCAGACTCTTGATAATGTTCAGCAGGGCTTACAAGAGAGACTGAAGCAATTCGATGGCCTCAGCATACCGCAGCTTCTCGATCGCCTCCAGGCGCTCAAACCGATCGCCAGAGAGTTGGTGATCACCCGGTTGCTCGACGCTGTGTCCTTTCATCCAGACGAGCATCCTGCCCTGATTCAACAGTTATGGAAGGGCCTCAGCTGCGAGCCACCCGCTTCGCTTGATTCTGAAGAGCAATGGCTGATGGGTGCCCCTGAATCGTCTCACTCGGCGTTGCGAGAACGCTACAAAGCTCTGAAAATGCAGAAGTTTCTCGAGCGTCAGTATGGCGATCAGGTGGAACCTTATTTCCTTCAACGTCGGGCTGATCTTGAACAGGTTGTCTACGGTGTGATCCGTGTTGAATCCCAGGGAGTTGCCGAAGAGCTCTACCTCAGCCTCCTGGATGAGGAACATGACTTCGGGGCCCTGGCGGAGCAGTATTCCACCGGAGAGGAGCGCTACACCCGCGGGCTGGTCGGTCCGATGGTCGTGACCCAACCCCACCCCCAGATCCGCAAGGCGCTCAGCGCCCTCAAAGTGGGAGAACTGCACGCGCCCATTCGCCTGGATCGTTGGTTTCTGCTGCTGAAACTTGAGCATCGGCTCACAGCCCGCCTCGATGAGGCCCAGCGTCAGAAATTGCTGCAGGAGATGTTCGAGCAAGACCTCGATCAACAGCTGCAGGTTCAGCTCGCCGAACTTCTCGACACCCAGTCGGAGGACAAGGAGCAGATCACCGGCGCATGACCGACCCCACCACACTCCGCGACCTCCTCCGCTCCTTTCCCTTCATCGCCGATCAACCGGAACCGGTGGTCGACATCCTCCTGAAGGGCGCAGACCTGTTGCGCTACCGCATGGGCCAACCGGTGTGCCGCCCGCAGCAGAGCCCTGGATCGATGTTGTTCCTCCTGAAGGGGAGCTGTCGTTCGGTGGTGCTGGCGCGACGCCTTCCCCATGGGGTGGCCACGCTCCAGAAGCTCGGCCCCGGAGCCCTCTTGGCCTGGTCCTCCCTCAGCAGTGGTCGCTGCTTTGAAACCCTGATCGCCTCCACCGAGTGCGTGATGCTGGCCGTCCCCTACGCCTCGATCGAGGAAGCGATGCGTCTGCATCCGCCCCTGGCGCAGCGGGTGCGACAGAGCGTCTCTGCAGCGGAACTGTTCAGCGTGCTCGATGCCTATCTCGAGCGATTTCCCCGCCAGCTCGGCACGGAGGTGGTCAAAGCGGCAGCGGAGCTGACCGAACGGGTCCGCGTTGTTGAGGTGTCATCGCGCCAACTGCAGCAGCTGGGGCTCGCCGGTGTGCGTCGCCAGTTACCCGACTCCGACATCTGGCTGGTGTCGGCGGGTGATCTGGCCCTTGGTGAGCCGCTGGATGCCTCAACCCAGCTGCCCGACTTGCCGGAAAATGTGGCGCCGGCTCCGCTGCGCCTGCTCGGCCTTCAGCCCGAGCTCCTTGAAGCGCAGCTGCAGCAGACAGCGTCAGCGTCGGGGCCCGACCCACAGACGGCTGATGCCTCCCTGCAGGAGCGACTGTTCCGGCAGTGGCAATTGCATGAAGCGGAACAACGGCGGCAGCAGGCGATCGCCGATGGACGCGCTGTCGATGAAACCGAGCTGCTGCCGGATCCCGATGCCGCTGCTGAGGATCTCACGCGCGAAGCGCCCCAGCTGCCCCGTGCCGAGACAACCACAGCCGATCGCGCCGATGAGCGACTGCCCCCCTCGGCCTATCCCCATGTCGCCGGTCGCGGTCCGCTCGACTCATCGATCGCCGCCTACAGAATGCTGGCCGATCATCTCGGCTTGCCCTTCCGGAAGGAGCTGTTTCGTCGCGTCTTCGGTGATCAGGTGAAGCGCCATGGCGAGGTGTCTCTGGCGCTCTGCGGTGCCGTCGCCGAGTCGATCGGTCTGCACACCCAGTTGCTGCAGGTGGGGGCCGAGGCCGTGCGACGCCTGGAACCACCTCTGTTGCTGCGTTGGGGCGATGGTCTGGCGATCGTGTATCGCAGTGATCCTTCGGGATTGGTGCTGGGCATACCCGCCGCCGTCAACACCCGCCTGAGCTGGGACGAGTTCACGGAGCAGTGGGGTGATGAGGGGGAACTTCTCACACTCAAGGTCACCGATCGAACGCCCAAACGGAAGTTCGGTTTTGCCTGGTTTCTGCCAGCACTCCAACAGCATCGGTCCGTCTTGATTGAGGTGCTGCTGGCCAGCTTTTTTGTGCAGCTGTTTGGCCTCGTCAATCCGCTGTTGATCCAACAGGTGATCGACAAAGCAATCATCAATGCGAGCCCTGATGCGATGGGGCTCTTTGGCTTGCTCCTGGTTGTGTTCGCTTTGTTTGAAGGGCTGCTGTTGTGTCTGAGAACATTTCTCTTCGTCGACACGACCAATCGCATTGATCTGGATCTCGGCACGCGAATTATCGATCATTTATTGCGTCTACCCCTGAGCTATTTCGACAGGCGACCCGTGGGTGAGGTGAGCAACCGCATCAGCGAAATGGAAAAGATCCGCGGCTTTCTCACCGGCACAGCGCTGACGACGGTTCTCGATGCCTTCTTCGCGTTGCTCTATGTGGTTGTGATGCTTCTCTACAGCTGGAAACTGACCATCCTGTCTCTTGCCGTGGTGCCGGTGCTGGTGGGCGTGGTGTTCTTTGTGTCGCCATTGGTGCGTCAACAACTGCAAAAGCGCGCCGTCGCCTCAGCCCGCACCCAGAGCCATCTGGTGGAAGTGCTTAGCAGCATGATGACCGTGAAAGCTCAGAATATCGAATTACGGAGCCGCTGGAAGTGGCAAGACTATTACACCGATTATGTGGCCGAAGGCTTTGACAACACCTTGCTGAGCACAACAGCTGGAAGCCTGAATGGATTTCTGAACAAACTATCCAGCCTGCTTGTGATCTGGGGTGGCGCCTACATGGTGCTCGATGGAGAACTCACCCTGGGAGAACTGATCGCGTTCCGCATCATTGCCGGCTATGTGACGGGGCCACTGCTGCGGATGACCACCGTGTGGCAGAGCGTGCAGGAAACGGCGCTGTCACTGGAACGTCTCAGCGATGTGATCGACCATCCAGAGGAAGCCCCTGAAGACAATTCCAAGCGGATCAACATGGCCTCGATCGAGGGCAAAATTGAATTCAGAGACATCGACTTTCGCTATCAGCCCTCATCACCGCTGCTGCTCAAGAAGCTTAATCTGAGTCTCGACAAGGGTCAATTCATCGCCGTGGTGGGAATGTCTGGATCGGGAAAATCAACACTCACGAAACTTCTCACAAGACTTTACGCGCCTGAAAAGGGAATGGTCTTGATCGATGACATTGACATCAGCAAGGTTGAGCTTTACTCACTACGACGACAGATCGGCGTTGTTCCTCAGGACACCGTTTTGTTCGACGGTTCTGTGGAAGAAAACATTGCCCTGACCAATCCTGAAGCCTCCAGTGAGGAAGTGATTGAGGCTGCGCGTGTGGCCTGTGCCCATGATTTCATCATGGCGCTACCCGCTGGATACTCCAATCAGGTGGGCGAACGTGGAAGCGGTCTTTCCGGTGGTCAACGGCAGCGGGTGGCCATCGCCCGAACCATCCTGCAACGACCGAATCTGTTGATCATGGACGAGGCGACCTCGGCGCTCGATTACCAAACCGAACGGGTCGTTTGCGACAATTTAATGAAGGCACTACGTGGCAATACTGTGTTGTTCATCACCCACCGTCTGAGCTCAATCACTGGGGCCGACAAGATTGTCGTGATGGGTGATGGTGTGGTTCTTGAAGTGGGCAGTCACGACGAACTGATGCGCAATCGTGGTCCCTATTTCGCCTTGTTCCGGCAGCAGGGAAGGTCATCGCCTGAGGGGTCACCGGTCAGCGTGGCATCAACCACAGCGCCGGAGTACTCCTCAGCGACAGCGCCAAGCGCTGCGCTACCGGCACCGCCAACCGGGTTTGACGATGGGGGAGGCGCTCCGCTCTGATGACGGCATCCAGCTCCAACCCAGCACCAAGCCTGGCCCCGGGTCGATCACCCACGGGTCGGCCCCGGCGTCGCACCACCCTGCCGCGATCGACACGTGGCTGGAGTCGCGGCATCGTCTGGACTCTGATCGGCCTGACGGTGTTTGGTGTGATTTACAGCCTGACGGCCAAAATCGACACCTCGGTGAGTGCACGGGGGAAAATTTCCACCATCAAAGGAACGGCAGATCTGTCACCCTCCTTTAATGCTCTCGTTGATGACGTGCTCGTCAAAGAAGGTCAACGTGTCACCCCCGGACAAGTTTTGGTGCGCCTGCGGGATCCGGCCGCAACTCTGGTGGTGAAAGACCTCTCCGCCGTGGAATCATTGCTAGCACAGGATCTGGCTGTGCAACGCAATTTACTCGGCTTGCCGGAGCTGAACGCAGCCGAGCTGACCCCTCTCGCAGAGGAAAAACAACGCACTTTCGCCGAAGACCTGGCCCTGCGAGAGCAAATCGCGGCACAAGCGCAGGAGCGAGCGCGCGTTGAATCAGCCCAGCAAAAAATCGACCTTAATGGCTTAAAACAGCAGCTCGACATCAATGAATCGATCACCACTCGAATGCGTATTTTGCAGAGTCAGGGGGCGATCTCTCGACTTGATCTTGAACGCAACGAAGAACAGTTAATCAAATTACGGTCCGCTTATGAGCGGGCTCGGTTAGAAGAGAGGAACGCTACATCCAGGCGAGCAGAAGCACAGTTGCGACGCCGTCAGGTTCTCAGTGATGACAGACAACAACTGCTGCAACGTTTCACCGCCACACGTCAGCAGCTGCTCGACGTGCAACGACAGATTGCTGAGCAGAAGCAACGTCTCGACCAGCAGACCCTCAAAGCACCAATCGAAGGTCGTGTCTTTGATCTAGCCGTCAGCAAGGGAAGCCTGGCCTCTCCCAATCAGGTGAGCCTGAAAATTGTGCCTGAGGGAGCCGTGCAGGCGAAGGTTTTTGTACCTAATAACGACATCGGCTTCCTGAAACTGGATATGCCCGCTGATGTGCGCATTGATTCCTACCCCTTCACGGAATATGGTTCGTTGGAAGGACGTTTGACCAGCATCGGTCTCGACAGCTTGCCACCCGATCAGTCGTATCCATTTGAACGATTCCCCATCACCATCAGCCTCAATGAAATGGTGCTCAAATCCAGGGGTAAAGATCTTCAGTTGCGCAGTGGGATGTCGATTACGGCACTGATCAAACTGGAGGAACGGCCTGTGATTTCTCTAATCAGTGATCGATTCAGTTCCTTCTTTGATTCCGCTCGCACCAGTCGATGAATCCTTGAAGTTGGTGTAGGCAAGCAAACGCGACGTTCCAGGGCCTTCACTACCTAGCAAATGCAGCTCCGCGGTGAATGGATCGGTAGCAGCACCATCATTGGTGGCAAGACCGAGGCCAAAACCATCCTGTTGCCAGCCATTGCGCAATGCTTCGAGTGGGGCAATCGGTAACTGTTTCGCGGCAGACAGATGATCAGCATCTGGCTCCGTCATCAGCACGGAGTCAAGGTTGTAATCCATGCTGTAAGCAAATCGATCGCCGCCATCAAGATCCACATCACGGAAGACAGGCAAGCCAGAGGTCCCGTTCCACTGCTCAGGGATGTCAGCACCAACACCAAGAAGTGTGAACACATCCGCGCCCTTGCCACCCGTAATGTCGTAGCCATTCCCCAACGCATCCCACTCGGCCAACCAGGGGGCCCAATCGAGAGTGATGGCATCATCAAAGTCGCTGCCTATCACTTCCTCAATGCTATCAATGCCCTCAGCAACATGACTGGATGTGCCTGCATGAAGATCAACAGCAGCTGCTCGCCAGGATTCAGAGAAATCGAGAGTGTCAATCCCTTTTCCAGCAAGGATCTGACCGCTGAGACCACCAAGATTCTTCATCAAGACGATGTCATCAGCAGCACCAAGGTCCAACGACTCGATCGATTCAAAGCCCATCGACCACACGTGACCACGATCGGTGCTTGTGATCGCCACAGCATCTTGATTGGCTTGGCCTGAGCTGACCAGCGTGTCGTGACCGGCGCGACCATCAACATTTTGAAATTCTGCCAGATTGCCAAGCTCCCAGCGGTCGTCGGCATCCGTGAGGACTTCACTGCGACGCACCAACGGCAATTGCACGAAGACATAGTCTTGTTCACTACGAATCTGGCTGTTTCCCTTCAGCTCACCTTGAAGAAAAAGCTGGTTGATGCCGGAGCCAAGATCGATCGTGGAATCAATCACGTCACCGCGTAAAACGACGAAGTCGTCGCCTGCACCCGTCGTCACAGTCGATTGATCGAGGCTGATCATATCTCGGCGAAGCTGAATCGCGCTTTCCGGATGAACAGGCCGCAGATCAGCCTCAAGGTAATCATCAATCGCGGTGAGAATATCCATTCTGTCATTGCCAGCACCGCTAGCGATCACGCTGCCACGGTCGGCACCGATCGCTGCCGCATGAATTCGAATCTCACTTTCAACCGCTTCTTTGCCGTTGGGAAGATCAAGGTCAATGCCGTAGTCTTTTTGATCCCCTGGTTCACCAACAATACTGGCACGAATCAACAGTTGATTATTACCTTCACCAAGGTTGATCTCACTGTTGCGAACACCAACCGAGGCAAGATTCAACTCAATACTGAGGCTGTCTGGATTGCCGATAGCCTTCAGATGAACACCCATATCACTCTCGAGATTCAAGCGATCAGGGCCATCTCCACCTACAAACACACTGTCTAACATGGCTAACGACTGATCATCAACCGTTGCATTCGCGACGACGCCGGAGTCGATCAACAAACTCAACAGATCTCTGGCAGTCACTTCGTACGTGCCACTGATGCTCGCGCCCTTGATGAAGGAATCAAAGACAGCTGCCTGACCGAGACTCTGATCCAGCGTGGCACTCCCCTGAAGACTCGCAGAAACCAGGCTCAAGTCTCGGCCTGTATGAATATTGCGCGTGGTGCCAGGCTGAGTCACATCCATCGCAAAAACAAGGTTGCTGTTTTCAAGCCCAACAACAAAGCTTTCCCCCTTCAGGTGACTATCGCCCTCCACACTTCGGGCTGCCACATCAGATTTGTCCCAGACATTGATCAAGGTCGGACCGATCAGAGGCATGGTGCCGACTTTGATGCCGGGATCCACTGGAGC
>AACY020375436.1_pt1 | contig 10226 bp, 9 predicted proteins | sample 267378 | NCBI WGS metagenome assembly AACY02 (sample SAMN02954345, study PRJNA13694) | marine metagenome | biome: aquatic; feature: ocean; material: water; isolation source: isolated as part of a large dataset composed predominantly from surface... | reverse complement strand
GGAAGACATGCTTTTGGAGATCAATATAGAGCAACTGATTTTTTAGTACCTGGAAAAGGTAAGCTTGAAGTTAAGTGGACATCTGATGATGGAAAAGATGAGAAAAATTATGAGGTATTTAATTTTCCAGGACCTGGTATTGCATTATCAATGTATAATTTAGACAAATCTATTGAGGACTTCGCTAGGTCTTGCTTCAATTATGGCTTAATAAAAAAATGGCCTGTATACCTTTCAACAAAAAACACAATTTTAAAAAAATACGATGGTAGATTTAAAGATATTTTTCAAAAAATTTTTGAAGAAGAGTTTAAAACTGAATTTGAAAAAAATAAAATTACTTATGAACATAGATTAATCGATGACATGGTTGCATGTGCAATGAAATGGAGTGGGAAGTATATTTGGGCATGCAAAAACTATGATGGTGATGTCCAATCAGATACTGTAGCTCAAGGATATGGTTCTCTTGGATTAATGACAAGTGTTTTGTTAGCTCCAGATGGAAGAACAATGGAGGCAGAAGCTGCTCATGGAACTGTAACAAGACATTTTAGAATGCACCAACAAGGAAAGGAAACTTCAACAAATCCTATAGCTTCAATTTTTGCTTGGACTAGAGGCTTGGCGCATAGGGGAAAGCTAGATAATAATAATGAGTTAATTAAATTCTCTAATACTTTAGAAAAAGTTTGTATTGATTGTGTAGAAAATGGATCTATGACAAAAGATCTTGCAATATTAGTTGGTCCTTCTACAAAATATCTTACAACAAATCAATTCCTTGATGAAATTGATAGAAATCTATTAAAGCAATTAAACTAGAGACTTAATTTTTTCAATAGCTTCATCTATTTTAGAAATATCTTGACCACCAGCTTGAGCGAAATCTTTTCTGCCTCCACCACCTTTTCCTCCAATAATTTCTGAACCAGCTTTAGCAAATTTAACTGCATCATACTTATCAATTAAATTTTGGGTTACGCCTACCGCCAAACCTACTTTTTCATCTTTGCTTGCAAATACCACCACTATTCCATCAATTAATTCTTTTTTTCCATTATCAACTAATTTTCTTAAATCTTTAGGAGGCAAGTCTTCTACTTTTTGAAGTCTAATTTTTACTCCATTAATTATTTCATCATTAACAATATTTTTCGATTTATCATTTAAAATAGATTTAATACTCAATTGTTCTAGTTGTTTTGACAGTTCTTTAATTAAAGCTTTTTGATCTTCATTATCTAAATTTGGTTTTTCTCCAAGTTTGATTATTTGTTCGGATAATTCTTTTATTGTTTCCACATCCTTTTGAGCCGAAAGACCAGATAGTTTCTCTTTATTTTTTAAGTAGTCATCCAACTGTTTATCTCTTAAAGCCTCCACCCTTCTTACTCCTGCTGCTATTGAAGATTGGCTTACTATCTTAAATTTACCAATATCACCGGTATTTCTGACATGAGTTCCTCCACATAATTCAGTCGAAAAATAACTACTTTCTTCGTCTCCCATTGATAAAACTCTTACTTCTTCTCCATATTTTTCTCCAAATAATGCTAAAGCTCCATTTTCTACAGCTTCTTTTGGAGTCATTAGTCTGGTTTTTACATCAGATTTTTTTTCTATCATTGTGTTCACATATGTTTCTATTTTCGTGATTTCATCTACACTTATTGGCTTCATATGGCTAAAATCAAATCTAAGTCTCTCTGGTTCAACTAATGATCCCTTTTGAGTTACATGCTCTCCCAAGACTCTTCTTAAAGATTCGTGCAATAAATGTGTAGCTGAATGGTATGCTCTAATATTATCTCTTCTTGAAACATTTATTTTCATTTCTACACTACTATTTAATTTTATTGATCCATTTTTCACATTTCCATAATGAACAAATAAATCTCCTAATTTTTTTTGTACATCTTTAACTTCAAATTTAAAATCTCCTGAAATTATTTCTCCTTCATCTCCAACTTGTCCCCCAGATTCTCCATAAAAAGGCGTTTGATTAACAATTATCATACCTTCTTCACCTGATTTTAATTGATCAACCTCTTTATTGTCTTTAAATAATGACAATACAACACCTTCTGCTTGATTAGTTTCGTAACCTAAAAATTCTGTTGCGCCAAGTTTTTCTCTAACACCAAACCAAATATCATCTATGGCACTGTCTCCTGATCCCTTCCAATTTTTCTTAGCAAGCTCTCTGCTTTCTTTCATCAAACTTTGAAATTTTTCATGATCAATTTTTAACGATTTATTTTTTAAAATATCTTCAGTTAAATCTAATGGAAATCCATATGTATCATAAAGTTTAAAAGCAACATCGCCTGGAAGAACTTTATCTATTTTTGCAATCTCATCATTTAAAATTTTAATTCCTCTATCTAAAAGTACTAAAAATTTTTCCTCTTCCATTTTTAAAGTTTCTTTAATTAAAGATTCTGCTCTTTGTAGTTCCGGATAGTTATCTTTCATTTCTTGAACTAAAGTTTTAAAAATATTGTAGAAAACTGGTTTCTTTGATCCTAATAAATGAGAATGTCTCATTCCTCTTCTCATAATTCTTCTAAGAACATAACCTCTGCCTTCATTAGATGGTAAAACTCCCTCGGCTATTAAAAATGAGCTAGCTCTTAAGTGATCAGCAATAACTCTAAAGCTTGATAAATTTTTTTCATTAGGTTTAACTTTAACAATTTCCGAAGTTGAGCTAATTAGTTTTTTAAAATGATCTGTCTCATAATTATCATGGGTTCCTTGAAGAAGTGCGGCAATTCTCTCTAAACCCATTCCAGTGTCAACAGATGGTTTTGGTAAACTAATTCTTTTTTCTTTTGATACCTGTTCGAATTGCATAAATACTAAATTCCAAATTTCTATAAAACGATCTCCATCTTCATCTTTTGAACCTGGTAAACCTCCTTTTAAATGTTCACCATGATCATAAAAAATTTCTGAGCAAGGGCCGCAAGGACCTGTTTCTCCCATTGACCAAAAGTTATCTGATGTAGCTATTCTAATGATTTTATCGTCGCTAAAACCTGCAATTTTCTTCCAATAATTAAAGGCTTCATCATCCTCATGAAAAACAGTTACATACAGTCTATTTTTATCTAAACCAAAATCTTTGGTAATTAAATTCCAAGCTAATTCAATAGCCCTCTCTTTAAAATAATCTCCAAAAGAAAAATTCCCAAGCATTTCAAAAAAAGTATGGTGTCTTGGTGTGTATCCAACATTTTCTAGATCGTTATGTTTTCCACCAGCTCTTACACATTTTTGTGATGTTGTAGCCCTTTGATAATCTCTTTTTTCTAATCCAGTAAATACATTTTTAAACTGAACCATTCCTGAATTTGCAAACATTAAGGTGGGATCGTTATTTGGCACAAGATTGCTTGACTCTACAATCCTATGATCATTTTTCTCAAAATATTTGAGAAACGTTTCCCTTATTTGATTCAATGTTTTTGCCATATTTTTTAAAATACAGCTTTTTTATTCTATGTAAATTCTAAATATACGTGTATTAACAAGCCTGCTTTGAAGCAAACTGTCTTCAATTAATATAAAAAGAGTAAAATTTTGATTCTGTTTATATTTTTTTCTAAAGGGAAAAAAGGCGCCCAATAAGGCGCCTTTTTAATAACTAAAAGTTATCTGCTAATTTTTTTTAGTAGGGATATCCTCTTTTGTCTCTGGCTCTGCCTTCTCTTCATTTAAGGGGTTGCCTTCGATTTTTTTTGAAATAACACCAGCTTTCTCTCTAATTGACATCTCAATTTCTGCTGCTGCTTTTGGATTTTGTTCAAGGAAAAGTTTTGCGTTTTCTCTTCCTTGTCCTATTTTTTCTCCCTTGTAAGCATACCAAGCTCCGGATTTCTCGACTATATCCGCTTTTGCTCCAAGATCTATTAGTTCCCCTACTTTACTAATTCCTTTTCCATACATTAAGTCAAATTCTACAACTTTAAATGGTGGTGCAACTTTATTTTTAACTACTTTAACTCTAGTCGTATTACCAATTATATTATCTTTTTCTTTGATAGCACCAATTCTTCTAATATCCATTCTTACTGAAGAATAAAATTTAAGTGAGTTTCCTCCTGAAGTTGTCTCAGGACTACCAAACATAACACCTATTTTCATTCTAATTTGGTTAATAAATATTACCATTGTGTTTGTTCTAGAAACTGAGCCAGTCAGCTTTCTTAATGCCTGACTCATTAATCTTGCCTGAAGACCAACATGATGATCACCCATATCTCCTTCAATTTCTGCTCTTGGCGTTAAAGCAGCAACTGAATCAACTACAAGGACTGACATCGAGCCTGACTTAATTAAAGTATCTGTAATTTCTAACGCTTGTTCACCTGTGTCTGGTTGAGAAATTAACAACTCTTCAGTATTCACTCCTAATTTTTTAGCATAAACTGGGTCTAGTGCATGCTCTGCATCAACAAAACCACAAATCCCGCCTGCTTTTTGTGCCTCTGCCACTACCTGTAAAGCCAGTGTTGTTTTTCCAGATGACTCTGGTCCATAAATTTCAATAATTCTTCCTTTTGGCAATCCACCAATTCCAAGCGCTAAATCCAAACTTAGAGAACCTGTTGATACAGACTCAATATCCATAGCTCTTTGTTCGCCAAGCCTCATTACAGAACCTTTTCCAAAGTTATCTGTGATTTGGCTTATTGCTGCGTCTAGTGCTTTGTTCTTTTCCTTGTTTTCCAATTCTTTATCTTTTGTGGATTTCACCACTTTTAAGTTATTTTTAGTCATTTTTTGCCTCTTTTTTTGCGTTTTTTAACAATCGAATCATCTTTTAAATGTACACATTTTGTTCTCATTGGCAATATAATTCTTAATTTTAGGCAAAATACTTTGAAATTACTTAAGTTTTAGATAGTCGCTGTTAAGTAGTCCAACAGACTTTAAGAGATTATACTGTGCCATTAAATAATTTCTCTGGGAATTTGCTAGAGAAATTTGCGCAGTAAGCAACAAAGAATTTGATTGAATTACATCAAGAGTGGTTCTGGATCCTCTTTCGTACTCAGCTGAAATACCTTCGTTTGCAATTTTAGCAGCTCTCACTTGTGCTTTAACTGAATTTAAAAAACTTTTTGAAGACTCTAGGCTAGACCAAGCGCTAGCAACTTTTGTATCATTAGTTTTTATCGCATCTTCTAATAAAAGTCTTTTTCTGTAAGTTAAATTAGAATTTTTATTGATTGTTGATCGTTTTTTACCCCCAGAATAAAATGGCCAACTTATAGTTGCTTTTAAAACATCTTTTTCTTTTTCATCATAAGTTGCGCTTAGATCTTCAGAATAAGATCTTTCTAAAGATAAAGATGCTGTAGGTTTAAGATCTGCTTCTGAAATTGCCAAATCTTTTTCAGACTGAATTAAATCGAGTTCAGCAATTTTAATATCAGGATTATTTTTTTTTGATAATTCTATAGCATTTTCTAAACTGCTTGGAATATTTGCAATTGCTTTTGAATTTTTTTTAAGTTTATTTGGATCAGGTGAATTTCCTACAATGTTCTCATAATTTAAAATACTAATTAGTAAATCGTTGGAGGCTTGAGTAAATTGCGCTTGTGCTCCTGCTAGTGAAGATTCTGATTGTGAAAGATCGGTAATTGTAATTTTTCCTCTATCTAATCTTACTTTGTCTGTTTCAACTTGTCTTACTAAAAGATTAAGATTTCTTCTGTTTATTTCTAATTTTTCTCTTGCTAAAATTAATCCAGTAAAAGTTTCGATTGCACTGTAAATAACATCTTGCTCTTTTTTTGATAACTTTGCTCTTGCTAATTCTAATCCAACTATATTTTTTTGATGAGAGATGTCCCTTCCATAATCAAGCAGACTTTGCTCTAACTTTATTGATGTTGTTAAAGGATCCACATCAGTGATACTTGCATTACCACCACTTTGATTTGTTAGCTTATTTGTATTTTCAAAACTTTTCGAGCCTGTTAAACTTAAAGAAGGCATGTAATCAGCTCTTGAAATATTTATATCTTCTTCTGAAGCTTTGATATTTTCTCTTTCTGCATTAAGCTGGGTATTATTTTTAAATGTATCATTTAAAGCTTCATATAAAGTCACTGCAAAAGCATTGCTCGTTAACAAAAAGATATAAATTATAACTGATAAAATTTTTTTCATTTTGATTTATTATATACAACAGATTTTATCTGTTGGTTACTATTTAAATTTAATATTATTGAAGCATATTTAGGAACACTTTTAAACATATTTTGAGTTATTCTTTGATATGTTTGCATAAAATTTATTATTTCTTTATCGCTCATTATTTTAAGCTTATTTGATCTTTTACTTTTTAAACTTAGTTTTTTTTCCTGTTTTATTCTCCATTGTCTTAACAAGCTAAAATTTTTTGCTTTTATAAATAATAAACAATTTAATTGATCATACAATTTTTTGTATTTTGATTTAAGCTGTTTATTAACGAACCTACGCCAAATTATCTTTTGATCCTTTAGTTTTTCTAATGAGTTTATGGGTGTCTTAAGTGAGTAATTTTGCTCAGCTTTGGCTCCTACGCACCATCCTTCAAAAATTATGACATCAGGTCTTCTTTTAACTGAATACCATAATTTTTTATTATATCTATCATCTATGGCTTTGTTAAATCTAGGAAGCTTTATTGATTTAAACTTTTTTTCTTTTATCCTTTTAAAAAAATCTAACATAACATTTATATCATGGGTTCCGGGCACTCCTCTAACCATTAATAGTGGGTGTACTTTTTTAGATAATTCTAATCTTTTTTTTCTCGTTTTATAAAAATCATCTATTGAAATTTTAAAAACATTTAATTTAAAGTATTTATTTAAAATAATTGATATTATTGAACTAATTGTTGTTTTTCCAGACCCCTGGCCTCCTGATAGTCCTAAGATAAATGGTTTTTTCTTTTCAACTTTTTTTGCTATCCAAAAGCTAATTGGGATAAGAAAAGACTTGATCATCTTTTCTTTATTTTTAAATTTTTCTTTAGAAGTTTCTTGTGATTTTATAAAACTTAAACATATTTTGTTAACTTTTTTATAACATTCAATAATGTGTAACACTATTTATTATTTTTTTGATCTAACACGTGATTTTCACCATCATTAACTGGAACATTTTCTATCTCAAATGGTTTAATACTTTCGACACAAGCAATGTTTACACCATATATTTTTGGGTTACTTCTAGGTCTGTTGTGTGTATGAATCCCACAAACTTTACAAAAATAATGTTTAGCAGTATTTGTATAAAATTGATAAAGTGTTAAAAATTCTTCACCTTTAATTAGTTTAAAATCATTTGGCTGAACTACTCCTATAATATATCCTTTTCTTTTACAAATAGAACAATTGCAACGCATAACTTTTTCAAATCCATTTTCAGGAACGTTAACTTCTGCTTCTATTCCACCACAATGACATGTTAATTTTTTCATCATTTAACCTCCTTTAAATTTTATTTTGATCGAGTTTTTAAATATTCTTTATACCTTTCAAGACTTTCTTTTGGCCATGTTGTCTTTGCATCATACATTTTTTCAAAACAATTAACATCTTCTGAAAGGTTTAACCATGGGTCTTTGTCTTTTAAAAAGATGTGTGCTTGAGGTGGAAACTTATCTGACTCTTTTAAAGTTTTAGTTCTAACATTTAGTCTACCTACTGCTGAATCATAATCGGTATAGAGATAGGTTCCACATTTAGTGCAGAAAAAAGCTCTAGATGCTGCACCGCTCCCTGCTGTAAGTTTAGTTGTCGATACTTCTCCATCAATCATTAAAGTATTTTCTAAAACACTTGTATTTACAACATACGAAGATCCAGTTAGAACCTTGCAATCTTTACAGTGACAAGCTTGGGTAAATAATGGCTTATCCGTGATTTGATATTTTACCTGTCCACAAATACATCCACCCTCTAAATGTTCGTTTTTATTCATCTTTATTTTTTTTCAATGTTTTGGAAATTTCATCTACTCTTATTGCAATAGCTAGTGCAATTCCCAATATACCTAATAACAACCAAGTTTCTAAATTCATAGATTTAAACTATATCTGGTTATACTTATCCACAACCCCACATTATTTATTTATAGATGTTCATGTTTTGATTCACTTTTGATTCACTTCCAGACTCAAAATACAACCTGATTGACACTATTGAATAACTTATATATTAATAAGAACAAAATAAGAACATTTATGAAGCTAACAGTGCCATATTACTTACATAAAGCTGGCGCAGGTTTTCCATCGCCTGCCACGGACTACATCGAAGAAGATATCGATTTAAACGTTCATTTAATCAAAAATGTTCCGGCAACCTTCATCATAAGAGTTCAGGGAAAATCAATGGTGGATGTTGGTATTAATGATGGCGATCTATTAGTTGTTGATAAGAGCTTAACACCAAAAAATTTTTCAACTGTTATTGCAAATGTGCATGATGAATTGGTTGTTAAAAGTTTTGTTCAAGATAAAGACAAAAAATTTTTAACATCTGGTTCTAAAGAATTTGTAGATCGAATTTTAATTAATGAAGAAGAAGATATTTTTATCTGGGGAGTTGTAACTTATGTCATCCATTCAGTATACTAAGAAAATAGCATTAATTGATTGTAATTCTTTTTATGTTTCTTGTGAAAGATTGTTTAATCCTAAAATAAGAAAAAAACCTGTTGTTGTTTTATCTAACAATGATGGTTGTATCGTCTCAAGATCTAACGAAGCAAAAGCTTTGGGAATAAAAATGGGTGAACCTTATTTTAAAGCAAAAGATATAATTATTAAAAATGATGTTCAAGTTTTCTCGTCAAACTATTCTTTATATGGGGATCTCTCTAGAAGAGTAATGAGAACTCTTAAAAGATTTAATTCTGATATAGAAGTTTACTCAATCGATGAGGCATTTATGGATTTAACAAATTTTTCTGATAGTGAAGTTCTAGATGTAGGACAAGAGATTAGAGAAACAGTATTACAGTGGACAGGCATCCCAACAAGTATTGGTATCGCAAAAACAAAAACACTGAGTAAAGTTGCAAACCATATTGCAAAGAAAAAACAATCAGGTGTTACAAGTTTTATTGGTATTGATAATATAGATCCATTGTTAGAAAGAGTTGATATCAATGATGTTTGGGGAGTTGGTAGACAACTAACGAAATTTTATCATAAAAATGGAATTTATAATGCTAAACAATTAAAAAATAAATCTAATACATGGATTAAAAAAAATTCAAATGTTTTAGGATCAAGAACTGCAATGGAACTCAGAGGTATTTCTTGTATTGATTTGGAAAAAACGAAATCAAAAAGGAAAAGTTGTGTAGTATCAAGATCTTTTGGTCAGAGAATAGAAAAATACCAAGAATTAAAAGAAGCAGTTGCAGGTTATTGTTTAAATGCTTGTGAAAAAATTAGATCAGAAACTTTAGTTGCAAAATCAATTACTGTATTTATAAGAACCAGTCCATTTCAAAGTCGATTTGGGTATTATTCAAATTCAAAAACAATTGATTTTCCAATTGGTACAAATGATAGTATTGAGATTGTAAAAACAGCTTTAACTGCTTTAGAAAGTATTTTTAAAAATGGTTATCGTTATCAAAAAGCAGGAGTATTATTATCTGGTTTATCAGAAGCTACTAATAATAAAAATTTATTCTCTTCTGAAAAAGATGAAAAAATAAATAGCTTAATGAAGTCTATCGATAATACTAATTATAGATATGGCAGATCAACTTTAAGCCTTGCAAGTGCCGGCGTTCATAAAAGATGGAATATGAAAAGAGAATACTCTTCTAAAATAGATACGGCTGATTTTTATTGTTTACCAATAATAAAAGCTACTTTGTGAAATGACAGTTAGGTTCAACTACAGTCCATGAAGCTGAACTAAAAGGTCGTTTTTTAATATTTAAATAATGATGAACGATATCCCATTGATAACTATTAAGATTGCTTTTGTTTTGAGACCATTTTTTTAATCGTTGAACATTTTCATGGTCAGGAAATCTTGTTACATAAGCGTAAAGCCAACCCCAATTACTACTTGATCTACTGTTGAGATCTTGTTTTTTATAATTTTTTGCCGGTCCAGGATGCTTCATACTTTTTGCATATTTAAAAACAATTTCGTTGTTTTCAGTAAAATCAATAAAAAATTTAC
>AACY020305083.1_pt1 | contig 10230 bp, 8 predicted proteins | sample 267378 | NCBI WGS metagenome assembly AACY02 (sample SAMN02954345, study PRJNA13694) | marine metagenome | biome: aquatic; feature: ocean; material: water; isolation source: isolated as part of a large dataset composed predominantly from surface... | reverse complement strand
AATCGGCCGCGAACGCATGGGCACGCTCACCAGGCGATCGGTTGCACTCATGCGGCGTCCTCCTCCGCAACATGGCCGGTCAGGGTGAGGAACACGTCGTCAAGGGTGGGCCTGCGTAACACGATGTCGGCGATTCCGACACCCGCCGCATCCAAGCCCCGGACTGCCTCGACCAACGCAGTTGATCCCCCAGACACAGGGGCTGATACTCGACGTTCCTCGGCGTCGGCGATCACCTCCCCATTAGCAACCGCGGCCAGCGCCTGGACCGCTGTCGAGACCTGTGCGGGATCGACAACCACCACCTCGATGCGGTCCCCTCCGACCGCATCCTTCAACGTGTCCGAAGTGCCCTGGGCGATGACGCGTCCGTGGTCGATCACCACGATCTCCTCGGCCAACTGATCGGCCTCCTCGAGGTACTGCGTGGTGAGCAGCACCGTGGTCCCTTCGGCAACCAGATCGGTGATGACCTCCCACAGCCCCAGTCGCGACCGCGGATCCAAACCTGTCGTCGGCTCATCGAGAAACAGGATCGACGGTTTCGCGATCAGGCTCGCGGCGAGGTCGAGCCGACGACGCATACCCCCGGAGTAGGTGCGCAGGGAACGGTCTGCAGCATCGGCAAGGTCGAAGCGCTCCAGCAACTCGGTGGTCCGGGTCCGCACATATTCCGGTGTCAGGTGATACAGATCGCCGAACATGCGCAGGTTCTCTCGACCGGTGAGGTATTCGTCGACGGCCGCGTACTGACCCGTCAGGCCGATCACGCTTCGAACCCGATCAGGCTGACGCAGCACATCGAATCCGGCCACTGTCGCCATACCGGAGTCGGGCTTGAGCAGGGTCGTGAGGATGCGCACGGTCGTCGTCTTGCCTGCACCGTTGGGTCCGAGCAATCCCACCACCGTGCCTTCGGGGACGTCGAGATCGAGTCCGTCGAGAGCGGTGACCTCGCCATAGGTCTTGACCAGATCGCGCGCTTCGATGACATTCGCCACGGTGGGAACGCTACACGCAGTGCTGTCAATCGGGGTGGGGTGCGTCGCGGCTGCCGGAACTAACCCAGGCTCGAGCTCAACTAGCCGATGCCTCGGAATCGGCTAGTTGACGACGAAGTACCCACGTTCGCGCAATGTCGCGACGACATCGTCACGATGATCGGGGCCCCGGGTTTCCAACTCCACCGCGATCTCGACCTCGTCGACAGCCAAACGAGCATTGGTTCGCGTATGCCGGACATCGACCACATTGGCATCGTGCGAGGAGATATCGGTAAGAAGGCCCGCCAGCGCACCGGGACGATCGGGCATGCGCACGGTGAGAGTGGTGAAACGCCCCGCTGCTGTCAGCCCGTGACGGATGACGCGCATCAGGAGCAACGGATCGACGTTGCCACCCGACAATGTCGCGACAACGGGCGGTGTGAACGATCGCGGATCGTCCAGGATCGCCGCGACCGCAGCAGCACCTCCTGGTTCGACCACGAGTTTCGAACGCTCGAGCATCAGAAGTTGCGCACGTGCCAGGGAATCCTCACTCACGGTGCGGATGCCATCGACATAGGTGTCGATGAGCGCGAACGGCACATCACCGGGGCGCCCTACGGCAATGCCATCGGCCATCGTGCGCATGGATCCCAGAGCTACAGGTGCGCCGGCCGCCAGAGAGGGCGGATATGCAGCCGCTCCCGACGCCTGAGCGCCGATAACCTGGATATCGGGACGCGCGGATTTCACCGCGAGCGCGATGCCGGCAAGCAGCCCTCCACCACCGGTGCACACCACGATCGTGCCGACCTCGGGCAGAGCTTCGAGGATTTCCAAACCGAGAGTTCCCTGCCCGGCAACAACGTCGGCATGATCGAAGGGATGGATGAGGATCGCGCCGGTCTCTTCGGCGAATCGTTCCGCCGCGATGATGGTCTGTTCGATCGTCGATCCGGCGAAATGAATGTCCGCCCCGTAGGCGCGGGTTGCGGTGACCTTCGGAATGCTCGCACCCTCGGGCATGAATACCGTGGCCGGCACGTCGAGTAGTTGAGCTGCGAGAGCCACACCCTGCGCATGGTTGCCCGCAGACGCAGCAACGACACCACGCACCTTTGCTTCGTCACCGAGCCGAGAGAGCCGCGTGTAGGCACCGCGGATCTTGAACGAACCGGCACGCTGCAGGTTCTCCGGGGCCAGGAAAACCGGGCCTCCCACCCGTTCGGACAACCACCGCGCGCCCGTCAGCGGAATGCGCCGGATGATCGGCGCGAGCAATTCGGCCGCGTCCTGCACATCGGCGAGGCTCGGCACCACTGCGGGAGCAGGTTGGTCCATGACCGCCATCCTGGCACGCCTCGATCGATGGACTGGACTCTACGAGCTACTCTCTCCGCCCGGCTCGACCCCCACCGCCAAATGGCCGGTATCCACTCGCCCCATGGTCTCCGATCCATAGTCGAGGTGACGAGATCGCATTCGGCGGGCCACACTGGACATATGACGACGTCCCATGTCAACGTCCGCGACCAGGCTCAGATCGCAACCGAACGAGTCGCCCACAGCGACATTCCCATTCCGAAGGATCGCCGTCGTGACATCCGCCGTCCAGGGGGTCCCTCGGGGGTCGGCTTCATCGGTCGATTCCTGCGTGGTGGAGACATTCTGGGCTTCCTCGATGATCTCGTCGTCGACCATCCCCGACTGGCACATATCCGCGTCATGGGCGAGCACCTCTATGTCCTCACGCACCCGGAAAACATCGTCGAGGTGATGCACGCCCATGGTCGCGACACGATGAAGGGTCGCGGGCTCCAAGCAGCCAAGGCGATCCTGGGCAACGGCCTGCTCACCAGCGAGGGCGAGGTGCACCTGCGCCAGCGTCGCCTTGTCCAACCGGCTTTCCATCGTGATCGCTTACACGGTTATGCGCAGCAGATGGTTGCGGCCACCGTGCGCCGATCCGGTCAATGGGACGACGGCGACACTCTCGACATGTCCGATGCGATGGGTGAACTCACCTTCGACATCGTCGGCCGCACTCTGTTCGGCAGCGATCTGCGCGGTGATGCCGCTGAGGTCGGGGCAGCGCTCGATGAGGTACTCGGCGGTTTGGGCCAGCGACTCATCCTGGGCCCGATGATCCTGCGGGTCCCGACACCCGGGCGACGTGCGGCGCTGGAAGCATCAGCGACCCTCGATTCGGTGGTGCAGCGCATGATCGATCAACACCGCTCCGACGGTGACGCCGAGGACATTCTCGGAATGCTTATCGCCGCGCAGGAGGACGGCACGGGGATGTCCGATGAGCAAGTGCGCGACGAGGTGATGACGCTCGTGCTTGCGGGGCACGAGACGACGGCGATGACACTGTCGTGGAGCTGGTTGCTGCTGGCCCAACACTCGACTCAGCGGGAGTGGTTGGAGGAGGAACTCGACGGGGTACTCGGCGGCCGCGAACCGACCTTCGACGATTACGCTCATCTGCCTCGTACGCGCGCAGTGATCGCTGAATCACTGCGGCTCTATCCACCCGCGTGGGTAATGGGGCGACGACTGCTCACCGATATCGAACTCGACGGGTGGTTGATTCCCCGTGGAGCGACGACCCTTGCCAGCCCCTGGATCACTCACCGCGATCCACGCTGGTGGCCGCGTGCGCGAGCGTTCGAACCGCAGCGCTGGTTGACCGCAGCCGGCGAATTCGACGAAGCGGCGCCGGGCCAGCCGCGCGGAGCCTGGTTCTCCTTCGGATGGGGCAATCGTCGATGCATCGGTGAAGCCTTCGCCTGGATGGAGGCGACTCTCGTGCTCGCTACCCTCGCTCAGCGCTGGCGCGCTGATCTTGTACCGGGCCGATCGATCACGACAACCCCTGCCGTCACGTTGCGGCCGGAACCTGGCATCCCCATGACGCTGCACCGGCGCTGAGTAACGACCGGTGCTCGTCAGCCAGCGAGCCCGGGGCCCTTCGTACCGATTCCCCTGGGGCTGGATAGTCGTGCATTCGCCGCAGCCTTGCGGCCAGCGTTGGATGCTGCGCCGCCGTGGCGGCTGACACTGCCGGAGTAACCGCTCCAGGATCCACGGGCACTCGAAGAGGATCGATAGAACGAGCGCACCTCGGATTCCTTGGCCCGCAACACGAGGGCTCCGGTAGCCGTGCCAGCGTCACTGATGTCGGGTGAGACTTCGACCACGGTCGACTCCGCCTGCACCATGACCTCGTCGCGCGCCTGCATCAAGCGCCGCCCGATGCGCTCGATGAATCCACGGTAGAACGCCGCCCGGGCTGTCTGAGAAGTGTGGGGTTTACGCCATCCATCGCGCGAGATGTAGGTGTCCTCACGCCATTCTCCGAGCGCCAACCAAGCGTTCGCCGATGCTGTCATCTGAGTAGCCAGCGATCCGAACAGGGCGCCAGCCAACTCCAGGTCGGACGGCATCCCATAAGCGATGACATAGGTCGAGTTGTGGGCGACATCGACCTGCAGGCCATTGCAGTGGCCGACCGTCACGAACAGCGTGACGAGGTGGGTGTTCGCGCGCTTGCCACGTTCACCGATCGTGATCGTGCGCTGGGTCGGCTGCTCGCGTGCCTCCCGACGAGCTGTTCGAGCGCGCGCAACAGCGAGATCGACGCTGGCCTGGGTAGCGATCGCCTGCGCCTTGGCCAGGTACACCTCGGCCTCAGCCTCGTGCTCGGTTCGCTCAGCCTTGGCAAGCAGGGCTGCGATCCGATCGAGTACCCGGTCCGCACCGCTCATGACGCCACCACTCCGGCCACGGGGATCCCTGCCGAATCGAAGGATGCGCGCAGGAGCAGAGCGGACTCCGGACCGATGACTCGTGCGTGCAGCGAGATCAGGTGTGCGCAGAATGTCGGTCCGTGGGCTGCTTCACCGCGAGCGCGGTCGTCATGGTGGGTGACATGGTGGGCGATCTCGTGTAGGAGCACCGACTCTCGCGCTGCCCAGCGGCGCCCATCGATCAGTTGCAGTGGCACCGCGATCGCAGCGAGTCGATCAGTTCGTGGATGCTCGTAGTGCGCTTTGCTCGCCGACGCGCGTTCACGCACGGTCACCGGCGGCAGATACGGGTCGATCACCGAGAGCACGGAGTCGACGAATCGCTGCATGGACGCCACATCGGCGAAGCGCCGCTCGATGGGCAGGGTCAATGTGGAGCCGAAGAACTCGACGGTGCCGCCGCGGTCCAACTGTCGGCCCAGAGCATCCTCGACCGAATACACCGCACTGCGATGGGTATCTCGGGCCATGTACCTAACCGTATGCGCCCACCCCATCGAGGAGTCAATGACTCGCGCAGGCTTGGGGATATCGCCGAAGAACGGCATCGCAGGCAGCGATGTCGATCAGGAAATGGGTGGCTCGGCATCGAGAAGCGTCGCGAGAGCGGCATCGAAGTCGGTCTCCTGATCCGAATCCGCAGAGCCACCCTTTCCGACCGTAGCGTCACGCGCGACCTCTACTGAATCGCTCATCGTCGAGTCGACCACGAGCAGCACCGCCGTGAACCCGTGCAGGTGATTGGCGCCACCGACCGGACCGATCTCACCAGCGGCGAAGAATCCACCGAGCGCCTGGGCACCGAGCCCGGTGGCGATGACCTCGCTGTCATGCGCCGGCGAGGTGAACATCGACCTACCTCTCCCATTGCAGGTGATCAGCAAACCACCCGCACTCGGACCGCCTTCAGCAACGGACATCACCGCTTGGCGCAGGTCAGCGTCTGCCGAGTCCGCATCGCGCAGATGTAGTCGCACCAGCGAGCCGACCGGCACCTCGTCACCGACGGTTACCGCTCCGATCGTCGGGTCGACACCGATGATGGCGCGCATGAGGTAATCCGCTGCGGAGTCGCCTCCGGCTTCGGGGGCGCGGGCGATCCCCATCTGCAGTCCGCGTACCGCGAGGGCCTGCTCTTCGGTCGGCAGTTCCTCGACGGTCGCTCGGATGCGTTCCAGGGCCGGGCGGCCGGCCATCTCGATCAAGAACGCACCTCGCGATGAGGTGACGGTCATCGGGTCGCCGATCGGTCGGCATCCATGGGAGACGACTGCCCTTACCGGTGCCGTCGAGTCCAAGACGAGCCCGACAGTGCCGCTATCGAGAACAGCACTGCCCAGGAGTAACCGGTTCTCGCCTCGCTGTCCCGCGGAGGCGAATCCACCGACCACCGGCAGGTCGCCATCGATGCGGGTGAATGCCGCCAGAACCTCGTCGATGGGTGAGGACCACGGATCGGCGAAACAGACCGCGAGGCGATCGTCATCGGTCAACTCGGGAAGACCAGTCAAACCGACGCCGCCTTCGGCAGGCCGTGCCGCCACCCGGAATGGCCGCGGAGGCGTCCCTGCCCACGAGGCCAGCCAGACGCTCACCGCAGGTTCCATCTCCACTGCATCGACGCCCCCGATAACGCCGTGAGCAGTGGTACCGACGACAGCGCAGTTCGGCGCTGCCTCCGCGAGCAGCGCCCCCGCGTGACCCAGGATCCGCCCACCGGTCACCGGATCGCCGGGCGCGGCCACGCACACCACGGCCATCGTCGGGCGAACAGCGCCTAGGCCGGCCAGAGCTTCGCGGACCGCTGCCACCACCCCGGACTCGATATTCCCCTGGGCGAAGCCGACAGCGCAACGGGCCGCTTGTGCCCGCGGCCCGCGAGGGGTGACGTCCGGAGAGGCCATGTCCTCCATCCTCCCGTACCGTCGTCATATGTCCACCCCGAATGCCGTACGACCGATCCCTCCTGCAGATCTGCCAGCCACCCTGGGCGAACTCCGTGCCAGCGGCTACGCGCCGAGGTCGGTGAAGGCCGAGATACGCGCCAATCTGCTGGCGCGGCTGAGTTCCGGCGAGTCGGCATTCCCAGGGATCGTGGGCTTCGAGGACACCGTGCTGCCGCAGGTCGAGCGTGCACTGCTCGCCGGCCACGACTTCGTGCTGCTCGGTGAGCGCGGGCAGGGTAAAACCCGCTTGATCCGCACCCTGATCGGCCTGCTCGACGATTGGATGCCCGTTGTCGCAGGGTCGGAAGTCCACGACGACCCGATGGCACCGGTGAGCGCGTATGGCATCCGCTGCGCAGACGAATGCGGCGATGACCTGCCGGTTGCCTGGGTCCATCGCAGCGAGAGATACGGCGAGAAACTGGCCACCCCCGATACATCGGTCGGCGACCTGATCGGCGACGTCGATCCTGTCAAAGTCGCTGAGGGCCGCACTCTCGGTGACCCCGAAACGGTGCACTTCGGGCTCGTCCCGCGCACCAATCGCGGCATCTTCGCCATCAATGAGTTGCCCGATCTCGCTGAACGCATCCAGGTCGCACTGCTGAATGTGCTCGAAGAGCGCGATATCCAAGTGCGCGGCTACACCCTGCGGCTCCCGCTCGATCTACTTGTCGTGGCGAGTGCCAACCCCGAGGACTACACCAACCGCGGACGCATCATCACTCCGCTGAAGGATCGCTTCGGCGCCGAGATCACCACCCACTATCCGCTCGATCTCGACCATGAGGTCGATCTGATCGCGCAGGAGGCCGATCTCGTTGCCGAAGTGCCGCGACACCTGCTCGAAGTCGTGGCGCGATTCACCCGCCAGGTGAGGGAGTCGAATGCGATCGATCCGCGCAGTGGAGTCTCGGCGCGCTTCTCGATCGCGTGCGCCGAATCCCTCGCCGGTGGCGCGCTGCGCCGAGCAGCCGTGTCCGGGGAGGATGCCGTGGCACGGGTAGGCGATCTGCCAGCGGTGGTGTCCACTCTGCGCGGCAAGGTGGAGTTCGAGGTCAGCGAGGAAGGTCGCGAAGCAGAGATCCTCGAGCACCTCGCCCGACGCGCGGTCGCCGAATCGTTTCGCGCGCACCTCGGTGGCATCGACCTCAGCGCCCTGATCGAACGCATCGACGAGGGCACCGTAGTCGAGTCCGGCGATCTTGTGTCTGCTCGATCCCTGCTCGATGCCATCGGTCCGATCGAAGGTATGTCGCGCATCGTCACCGCACTCGAAGGACCGGATACCGATGTCACCCCCGGACTGTCTGCAGCCTGTTTGGAATTGACATTGGAAGGACTGTGGCTGACCCGGCGGATCGCCAAGGATGACACCGGCGACGGGGTGGCGTACGGCACCGCGCGTCGCACGGAGGATGACGACGAGTGACGCGTTATCGCTATGGCGCCTACCGGGGAGGGCCTGATCCACTCGCCCCGCCCTTCGACGTGGGCGGGGCGGTCGATGATCTCGCCGACCGGATTCTCGATGGGCGGAGCGTGCGTGAATCCTTGCGCGACCTGATGCAGTCCGGCACCGAGTCACTGCGCGGGCTTGCCGAATTGCGCCGGCGCATCCAGCAGCGCCGCCGCGAACTGCAATCACAGGGCCGCCTAGGGGGAACCCTCGATCGGGTCCGCGAGTTACTGGATGATGCTGTGACCGCCGAACAGGATGCCCTGTTTCCCGATCCCAGTGACGATGCCCGGTTTCGCGAAGCGATGCTGGACAACCTGTCCGACGACACTGCACGAGCCGTCCGCGAGCTCTCCGACTATGACTGGCGATCCCCCGAGGCCAGAGAGTCCTATGAACAGATTCGCCAGATGCTGCAGCAGGAGGTACTCGACGCGCAGTTCCAGGGGTTGTCGCAGGCGATGTCCAGCCCTCAGTCACCTGAGGAGGCCCAGCGGATCAAGGACATGCTTGCCGACTTGAACGACATGATGGCCGCGCATCGGCAGGGCGAGGACGTGTCGTCGAAGTTCGAGGAATTCATGGACAGGCACGGGGAATTCTTTCCTGATAATCCCGAATCTTTCGAGGAGTTGCTCGACGATCTCGCCCGACGTGCTGCGGCGATGCAGCGCATGCTGGATTCACTCTCGCCCGAACAGCGCGAGCAACTCGCCGATCTGATGGAACAGGCGATGGATGATCTGGACATGCAGGCCCAGATGAGCCAATTGCGTGATCATCTGCAGGCGCTGCGCCCCGACCTGCCCTGGCAGGGACGACAGCGGATGACGGGTGAACAAGGCATGGGCATGCCCGATGCGACCTCTGCACTCGCTGAACTGGCGGATCTGGAATCGCTGGACGCCCAACTCGGACAGACCTATCCCGGAGCGACGTTGGATGACGTCGATGTCGAGGCGGTCGAGCGAGCCCTCGGTCGATCTGCTGCCGATGACATCGAACGACTACGCGAGATCGAACGTCGGCTTCGCGAACAGGGCTATCTGACCGATCGCATGGAGTTGAGTCCTAAGGCGATCCGCCGCATCGGTCAGACCGCACTACGGAGGGTGTTCGGTGATCTGGATCCTGGTAGCCGTGGCGACCACGATGTGCACGCGACCGGTGCATCAGGTGAACTGACCGGCTCCACACGCGAATGGCGGTTTGGTGACGAGCAGCCCATCGATGTCGTGCGGTCGGTGTCCAATGCGGTTCGCCGTCACGTCGCCGAGCGAGCGACCGGGTCGATCCGGTTGTCGGCTGAGGATTTCGAGGTGCGCGAGACCGAAACTCGTACCCAGGCGGCAGTGGCACTCCTCGTCGATCAATCGTTTTCCATGGTGATGAATGACACCTGGCGACCCGCTAAAACCACCGCCCTGGCCTTGCATGCGCTAGCGTCGACGAGTTTCCCCCTCGACGCAATGCAGATCATCTCGTTCGCGAACCTGGCCCGAACCGTCGCGCCGCACGAACTCCCTGACCTGGATGCCGCCGACATCCAGGGCACGAATCTTCATCACGCGTTGATGCTGGCGGGGCGCTTCTTCGATTGCCATCGCGGTGCGCAACCGGTGTGCCTCGTGGTCACCGATGGTGAGCCGACCGCGCACCTGATGCCCGACGGAGACTGGTGGTTCATGTGGCCGCCGGATCGCGAAACCATCAACGCAACCGTGGCCGAGGTCGATCGACTCACGCGCCGAGGTGTTCCCATTTCGTGGTTCCGGCTCGGCGATGACCCTCGACTCGAGCGTTTTCTCGACGCGATGGCCCGTCGCAACGGCGGGCGCGTTCTCGGTGTCGACGCTGACCGACTCGGAGACTTCGTCGTGACCGACTACGTTCGTGCCCGCCAGGCCCGCTAGCCCTTCTTCGGGTAGATCAGGCCCGCATTGAGCACTATCTACCCGAAGTACCACCCGAAGAACGGATCTACGGCGACCACCTAGAGTGGGGCGGTGCGATTCCGCGGCCGTGCC
>AACY020555013.1_pt1 | contig 10238 bp, 10 predicted proteins | sample 267378 | NCBI WGS metagenome assembly AACY02 (sample SAMN02954345, study PRJNA13694) | marine metagenome | biome: aquatic; feature: ocean; material: water; isolation source: isolated as part of a large dataset composed predominantly from surface... | reverse complement strand
ATGTAAGCAGAGTAAGAATACTTATTGCTAATGAGCTATTTATTAAAATCATATTTTCTTTAAACCATTTATTGATATTTAAATTTTTTATAGTTAACTTGATTGAGAAAATCATAAGCCCTAATAATATGACTAAAAGAGGTCCAACCAGAATGTCGTAATAAGATCTACCAATAGTTATTTGCCTGTCATAAAGCGTTTCATAAATTAGTGGGAAAATTGTTCCGATGAAAATAACTAGAGCAGAGGAAAATAAGAAAATATTGTTGTAAACAAAAAACCCTGCTTTTCCGAACCAATTTTCTATTTTTTTTGAGTTTGAAAAATATTCAATATTCTTCGATCCAATAACAATAAAAATAATTCCAAAAAGCATCATTCCAAACAGTAGATAAGTTCCAATATTCCCATTAGAGAATGCATGAACAGAAATTAAGACACCTGATCTTGTCACAAAAGTACCAAATATTGTAGATAAAAACATTAAGCCAACCAATATGTAATTCCAATTTAATAATGTATTTTGAGACTTTTGTATTTTTGCTGAATGAAGAAAAGCTGTTGCCAAAAGCCATGGTATAAATGAGACATTTTCAACTGGATCCCAAGCCCAGTATCCTCCCCAGCCTAAAACTTCGTATGACCAGGCAGCACCAAGTGTTATTCCGATTGTTAGAAATAACCACGGTATATAAGTTGTTTTTTCAGCAACCTCTATCCAATCGTTGGCATTTTGTTTTTTTGAATACAACCTACTTGTTGCAGCAACAAATGGCATTGTCATCCCAACATACCCTATGTATAGCATTGGTGGATGAATTGCCATTAGAGGGTGATTTTGCAGTAAAGGGTTAGGACCACGTCCAATGCTACTGCTTACTAATTCCTGAAAAGGTAACAAACTTGAATTATTACAACCTACAGCTGCAAGTTCAATACAACCTGCAAAAGGAGAGGAGCTAAAAACTGTGTATCCAACAAAAAAGATCATAATTAATGAAAAAATTTTTATATCTATATCTGATGAAGGATCTTTATATGATTTTAAATAAAGATACATAAAGAAACTTAAACATAGATTCCATAAAAGTATAGATCCATCTAAGGAACCCCATAAAGAAGCAAACTTATATAACGGAGGAGTAGATTCAGCAGAATAGTTTGCTATATAAGAAATAGAAAAGTCATTCAAAAATAATCCTATTTCAAGCAAACAAAATAAGAAAACTTGTACAAAGAGGTTTAATCTTACGAGTATTTCTGTAAAGATTTCTTTCTTATTAAATAATAAAATTACCAATAAGGCAAAGCTTATCCAGCTAAAAATAATTCCAGTGTTGTAAATCATTCTGAATAATTTTCTACGTTATATGTTTCACCATCGCTTGATACATATTCATTGTCGTGTTTAACAAGCATATCATCTGCTAGAAAAGTGTCATTACTAAACACTCCATCAAGAATCACACCCATATTTTCTTGAAATAATTCTGGTACAAAACCATCAAAGATTATTTCAATGTCTTCATTTCCATCAGTTATTGTAAAATTTGTAAATCCACCATCTTTAACAATAGTTCCCTCAACTACAAAACCCCCTAATTTGATTCTTTCTTCATTCTCTAGTTCAATATTCAGAGTTTCTGAGGTCGTATAGTAGTAAATAGTATTTCTGGATGCAATAATTGAACTTGCATAAATAATTAATCCAATGCCCAAAAGGACAATAATAAAATTTTTTTTCACTCTATTTAAATTTTAGCCCTTGATTTAGGATTTAAATAATTGTCCCATGAGATATCATTTGAAATTCTGAATCTTTTTGTGAGAAATGTATGAACAAGGGTAACTAATAACACACTTAGTAAAAGAGTAATTAGTATGTCAGAGGACATGGGGGCGTCTCCAGAGGCTACAGTTTCTTGGCTAAGAATGCTAGCTTGTTGGTGAACAGACCTCCACCAAATAACACTAAAATGGAGAATGGGTATTTGAACAACTCCAAAAATACCTATTAGTGATGAGTTTTTAGCTGTTTTTCCTAAATCTTTATTAAATTGTCTTGATGCAATATATCCCAAATATACCAGTAAAAGAATTGCAGTCAGGTTTAGCCTAGCATCACCCCAAACCCACCATGTTCCCCATGTTTGTTTGCCCCAGTAAGAACCAGATAACAAAGTGACAATAGTGAATACCACACCAGACTTTGCATTAGCAACAGCTAAAGAGTCGTATTTAGATTTTTTAGAAAATAAGTATAGTGCAGAATATACAAAGGTAAGAGTATAAGCTAAATATGCTATCCAAACAGTTGGAACATGAATATAAAGTAATTTTGATGATACACCCTGTGTGACATCATAAGGACCAAAGATGGTCAAAAGAAGCCATACAACAAGAGGTCCGTAAAGCATCATTGAGATTTCCTTATGTAAAAATTAGTAAATGCGTAAATGATCATAGTTATTCCTAAAAGCATCAATAAATAAATATTACTAATTTCTTGATTTACACCTAACCATATTGGAGCAATTAATATTGCAAAACCAATGTAAATAGGAACAATTAAAATAAATTGTACAAACCTGCTATTAAAACTTGTAAACATTTGAAAAAATAGATTTACCATAATTGCATTTAAGCAAAAGAATAAAACGGAGAAAATAATATATATTATTGAATTGTTTATAGAAGTATTTGTGAAACCTGAAAACAAAATTAAAAGGAGAAGTATTTGAGGATAAAAAATTCCAAACTCAGAAATAGTTTTACTATAAAAGTAATCTATTTTTTTTATTGTTCCAAAATTTAATTCCTTAATAAGAGCTTGCTCTTCCAGAGGGTTCCTTATTGAAAAAAGTGTTGTAAAAATAATTAGAAATAAAAGCTGGACAATGACAAATATATCATTTTCTACTCGAAACCTATTTTCAGAAAGAATTGGAAAAATAATAATTAGCACACACATTGTTGGTGTAATTAGAAATAATGAGGTATTATTTCTGAATTCCAAATTCAATTCCTTTTTAATAATGTATTTCTTAATCATTTAAATCTATAGTTCTTTCTATATTGGACAATGCATTGATGCTTTCTTGACTCGATAAAATTGAAGTAATCTTTTGTTTCTCTCGATAATTTAATAGATCTAATAAAAGCTGTATTCCACTTTCATCTAAATAAACTTTTGGTTCGTCAATACAAAGAACGTCTGGTTTTTTCAAATCTGCAATAGCCAATTCGCTTCGTTTAACCATTCCACTCGAAAATTCCTCAATTAAATCCTCTTTAAATTCATTTAATTGATATTTATTAAGTGTTTCAATAATTAACTTTTCATCAATATTTTCTTTGTAAAGAAAGTATTTTATATTTTCTATAAGGGATAATTTTGGAATTAATGATGGATTAGAACCAATCTCCATAAAAGAACATTCTCCTCTTTCAATATTTGAATTGAACGTATTGCCAATAAAGTTATTACTTATACACATAACTAAAGTTGTTTTTCCGGAACCATTTTTTCCAATAATTTCGTAATTATTTGAAACTTTTAGTGATATGTCTAGATTATTTAAAACAATTTGATTTCCATATCCAAGGGATAAATTATTTGATTTGAAAAATAAACTCATCTTCCTATTGTATAAGCTTCTTTATTTCTAATGAAACGTAAAATTAACAGAAGTTCACTATAGAAATTTATAATAGTGTCGTTATTTGGACGAATTTTTAAAAACTCAATATCTTCATCACTCAGTTCAATTTTAAGATTTACTCTAGTGTTAGATATCTCTATGTTTAAATTTTCTAAAATTTTAACAGTCTGTTTATCAAATGAAGTTATTTTTTCTCTAAAGATATTGAACTCAAGAAAATTTTGAAGCAATGATATGTAATTTTTGATTTTTTGGGCTTCCTCAAAATTTTGTTCTTTTGAGTATGCATTTAACTTATCGTTTAATCTCTTTACTTCTTTACTTGTATCATTAAAAAATAAATCCAGTTTTTTTCTTAAGTTGTAGTTATATTCTTCAAGATTAAATGAATCTATGCATGCACATTGTGAATCTAAAAGTATAGATATGTCACATTTCGTTTTTCTTGAATTATTTTTTTTACATTTAACTGTTTCAAATCTATCATCTAAAAAATTTTTAAAATTTTTAGCTTTTGAATAACTCAAGAAAGGACCAATTTGAAAAATTGTATTTTTTGATAATTCAATTTTGGAAATTTCTAAATTTGATTTGTTACTCTTAAGTTTTATCCAGTATATATTTCTTGGTATTCGCCCACTTCTATTTAGTTGAGGTTTAAATTTATTTATTAATCGTTGTTCAACTATTAATGAAATGAGTTCATTAGGTAGATTTATGACCTTTAAGTTATTTGAAGAATTTACAATTTTGTTTGATTTATAACTTCTTGAGTGGCTTAAATGTGAATTGACTCTATTTCTTAAATTACTTGATTTACCAACATACTTTAAAATTTTATTATTTGAAAATACATAAACACCATGTGAAGTTGGGATATTTTGTAAATTAAATTTATTTTTTAAATTTGAATCAGTACTGTTTAAAAATTTATTAACTTCTTCAATACTTCTATTATTTTTGATTTCATCAAATAATGACAAGTGTTTAAATACTTCATAAGTTGTGAGTACATCTGCTTTGGAATTATGTTCATTTTGATTAATTGTTTTAAAATATTTACTCAAGGTCACGAGTTTATGATTTTTTACTTTAGTTCTCAGTAACGCTCTTGAGAGATTTAATGTATCCAGTGTCATATTATTTAATTCATTAAAGTTTTTTTTGTTCAATTCATAATTTAAGAAAGATAAATCAAACCTTAAATTGTGACCAATAATTACAGAATCATCCACGAAATTTTTTATTTTTTCTATTTCATTATCAATTTTTGGAGAATTTTCTACATGCCATGGATATATACCGGTAAGGTTTGAAATAAAGAGGGGTATTTCTATTTGAGGATTAAATTTAGAATAATATTCATTTACAACCTCTTCATTAAATATTTTTAGCATATAAAGTTCAATAACTTTATCAACACCAGCTTTAATACCAGTTGTTTCAACATCTAAAATGACAAGATGTTGATTTTTTACAAATTTCAATTTATTTTGTTAATTCCCACATACCGATAGCCGCAGCAGTAGACGCATTAAGTGAGTCAACATTATTTGTTGATCGAATACTTAAAGATACATGATTAGATTCAAACCAATCATCTGAAATGCCATACTGTTCAGCACCAACAACCAGTGCGAAGTTTGCATCAGGTTTAAAATTTTCTAAAGCAGTTTCTCCTTCTGGGTCTAGTAATATAATTTGATATTTTTTAGTTTCTAGTAATTCAATTATTTCTTTATTTGTTCCACTTGAAATATTCATATTAAACAAGTGCCCAATAGAAGACCTGATGACATTTGGATTAAAAATATCTGTAATTTCATCGGAAAGGAAAATATTATTTATTCCAAAAGACTTTGCCGTTCTTATCATTGTTCCTAAGTTTCCTGGTTTTTCTATTTGATCAGGTATCAAAATAGGACCATTAATTTCAGAAGTTATACCAATATGTTCTGTATTAAAAAGTGATACAAAACCATCAGGCCTATCCCTATAAGACATAGCATTGAAGACTTTTTTTGAAACCTCAACTATTCTTACATTTGATTTTCGATATTCTTCTAAAAGATTCTGATTATTATTTCCAATAAATAGATCACTGCAAAAGTACAAAGTATCTATTTCGTACCTAGATTCTATTAATTGGTAACATTCTCTAAATCCTTCTGCAAGAGATTTATTATTTGTTTTTCTATTTCGGTTTTTTTTAAGAGATACTAGAAATTTATACTCTGGATTATTGAGGGAATCTATTTGTTTATCTACTGAAAAATTCATTATGTATCAGTTTCTTTTTATTTAGTTTATTTTTAGAAATATCTGTGTTGCTATCTTCAACTCCAGCAGTAATCATTCCGATTATTTGATAAGTATCTGGGATTCTAAATTCCTTATGTATTTTTTTTCTATCAATATTATGCAATCCCATAAACCCTGAAGATAACTCTTTTTCTTCTATAAGTAAAATACAATTCATCATTGCTGCACCAGCATCAACATACCAATAGGGTACATCCCAATCTTTGGAGTTTACAGCGTTCGTTTTATCATTTTTTGAGTATCTGTGGTGATAAGCCTCCTCGTTAACCAATATAAAAAATAAAGCTAAGGAGTTTGAGATCCATGGAGATTTACCATCTTTAATGAACTTATCCTCATTAAAGATTCTGGATACGTTTTTTATCTTTTTAACATCAAAGGTGTTTAGAATCTCTATTCCACGAGAAAATCCTGCGGTAGGAATTTTTATTGAAAACTTTGAAATATTTTTTAAGGTAGTATCTTCTAAAGAAGTTTTTTTATAGTTTCTAACAACTTTTCTATTATTTAAAAGATTCTCAAGATAAGTTGTTTCATTAGTCATTAACTTGTTGCATATAATTGACTACGGAGTCACCAACATCACTAGTTGACATGCCCATTTTTCCAGCTGATAGGGAATCAAGCTTTATAGCAGTTTCAATTATTGCTTTTTCAATATCCTCTGCATAATTTTCCTCACCAAGTTGTTTGACCATCATTGCCGCTGCTCCAATGCATGCCAATGGATTGATAACATTTTTATTTGTATATTTTGGTGCTGAGCCACCTATTGGCTCAAACATAGATACACCCTCAGGATTAATATTACCTCCAGCTGCAATACCCATACCACCTTGAATCATGGCACCTAAATCAGTAATAATGTCACCAAACATATTGTCAGTAACTATTACATCAAACCACTCAGGATTTTTCACCATCCACATACAGACAGCATCTACATGACCATAATCAGTCTCTATTTCAGGATAATCTTTCGCAACATCATAAAAAATTCTCTCCCATAAATCATGAGCATAAGTAAGTACATTAGTTTTTGCACATAATGTAATTTTTTTACGGTTATTATTTTTTGTATATTCAAAAGCATATTTTATACATCTATGTATTGCATAATACGAATTAATGGATTCTTGTGTTGCAATTTCATTTTCTGTTCCGTAATGAATGTAGCCTCCTGCACCTGCATATAATCCTTCTGTATTTTCTCTTACAACCACAAAATTAATATCTTCTGGAGATTTGTTAGCTAGGGGAGTTTCTACTCCCGGATAAAGAACTACAGGTCTTAAATTAATATACTGATCGAATTCCTTACGTAATTTAAGAAGAATTCCTTGCTCTAAAATTCCTGGCTTTACATCTGGATGACCAATAGCTCCAAGTAAAACTGCGTCAGAAGTTTTGAATTGTTCAATATCTTTTTCAGTTACAAGTTCACCAGTATTTAAATATCTATCTCCACCAAGATCGTTGTTAGTAAAATTAAATTTTATTTTGTATTGTTCAGAAGTATTTTCAAGGACTTTTACAGCTTCATTAACGACCTCAGGACCAGTTCCGTCACCAGGAAGTAGGGTAATATTAAATTCTTTACTCATTTGTTCAACGCATTCAAAAAGGATTCTACTGAACCCTGAACGACATCAGTAGAAACAGATCTTCCTTGTTTCATTAGGTGTCCATCGTTAATTATTGTAACAATTTCAGCTGTTGCATCAGCACCTTTTGTAATACTCTCAACTCTATAATCTATTAATGTAGCGTCTGATTTAAGGATTGATTTAACTGCAGTAAATGCGGCATGAATCATTCCATCTCCTGTTGCCTCTTCTGTTATTTCGTCATTTCCAACTTTTAGTGTAACGCTTGCAGACGCAAATTCATCTTTACTATTAACTGAGACAGACACAAGTTTTGCACTATCGCTACTTGATTCTACCTGTCCAACAATTGCTCTAAGTTCGTTTTCTACAATTTCACCTTTTCTGTCTGCAATCTTTTTAAATGTATCAAAAGCATTATTGAATGCATCATCGTCTAAAGAAATGCTTAATTTATCGAGGGCATCTTTAAAGCCAGCTCTACCAGAATGCTTACCAAGTATAATTTTTGCTTCTTGACCAACTGAGTCAGGTGACATTATTTCATAGGTAGTTGTGTTTCTTAAATATCCATGTTGATGAATTCCTGATTCGTGGCTAAAAGCATTTTTACCGACGACTGCCTTATTGTATTGAACAGGATATCCAGTTAGTTTTGAAACTAATCTTGAAGTTTCAAATATTTCTTGTGTTTCAGCTTGGATTTCAACTCCGAACTGATCTTGACGGGTTTTTACTGCCATTATTATTTCTTCTGTTGATGTATTTCCTGCACGTTCCCCAATTCCGTTAATTGCACCTTCAATTTGTCTAGCCCCAGCTGTTATAGCTGTAAGTGAGTTAGCTACAGCTAATCCAAGGTCATTGTGACAGTGTGTTGAAATAATGACATCATCATTACCCCCTTTAACTTCGTCATAAACTGCCTTAAGTAGGTCCAAATAATCTTGAGGTGTTGCATAACCTACAGTATCAGGAACATTAATTGTTGTTGCACCCTCTTCTACAGCAACTTTCAATACTTCTATTAAAAAATCTTTGTCAGTTCTAGTTGCATCTTGTGCAGAGAATTCTATATTGTCACATAGTTTTTTTGCGTATCTAACGGATTCTTTAGCGTCTTTTAAAACTTCTTCTTTAGATTTTCTTAGCATATGTTCCATATGTATTTGTGAAGTTGATGTAAAAACATGTATACGTGACTCTTTCGCTACTTTTATTGCTTCCCATGCTTGTTCAATATCATCTGGATGACATCTCGCAAGAGATGCTATTGTTGAATTCTTAATATTTTTTGCAATTAAATTAACACCTTCCCAATCCCCAGGAGATGAAGCTGCAAAACCTGCCTCAATAACATCTACTTTCAATTTTTCAAGCTGTTGAGCAATTAATAACTTTTCTGAAGGAGTAAGGGCAATGCCAGGACTTTGTTCTCCATCTCTGAGAGTTGTATCAAATATGACTAATTTATCATCACTCATTTATCTTTTTTTACATCCTTAGCATTTAAAAATGGCATCATCTCTCTCAAGCCTTTGCCAACTTCTTCAAGTTGATGTTTGGAAGCTTCTGCTCTTTTCTCATTAAGGAATGGAGAACCCTCCCTTGCCTGAGACATCCACTCTTTAGCAAATGCTCCTGACTGAATCTCTTCGAGTACTTTTTTCATCTCTTCTTTGGTTTCAGAAGTAATTATTCTTGAACCTCTCGAAAAATCTCCATACTCTGCAGTATCAGAAATAGAATGCCTCATCCATTCAAATCCACCTTCGTACATTAAATCTACAATCAATTTAACTTCATGAAGTGTTTCAAAGTAAGCACTTTCTGGCTGGTATCCAGCTTCTACTAAAGTTTCAAATCCATTTCTAATAAGCTCTGTTAACCCTCCACACAAAACAACTTGCTCACCAAATAAATCAGTTTCGGTTTCTTCTTTAAAAGTAGTTCTTAAAATTCCAGCTCTTCCTCCACCAATTGCTGATGCATAAGACATAGCTAAATTTTCAGCAGTTCCGGAAGCATCTTTATGCACAGCAACAAGACAGGGCATACCGCTTCCTTCTGAGTAAGTTCTTCTTAAGAGATGTCCGGGTCCCTTTGGAGCAACCATTGCAACAGATAGATCTTCTCTAGGTACAATTTCATTGAAATGAATATTAAATCCATGAGCGAATAAAAGAGTTGCACCTTCTTTCATATGAGATGCGATTTGATCATTATAGACATCTGCCATAATTTGGTCTGGCAACAACAACATGACTACATCAGTATTCTTAGTTGCATCTTCAAGATTTGCTACCTGGAGGCCCATATCTTGAGCTCTTTTAAACGATTCTGAATCTTCTCTTAGACCAACAGTAATGTCAACACCAGACTCATGTAGATTAAGAGAGTGAGCGTGTCCTTGGCTACCAAAACCAATTACTGCAACTTTCATAGACTTTATCAATCCTTGGTCTATTGATGAGTCATAAATTATTTTATTTTCCATATCTTGCCTCCTTATAGATTAGACTGCAATGCTATTCTTCCACCTCTGACCATTTCAATTATTCCAAATGGTTTCATTAAAGCTTCAAATTTATCCAATTCTTTTGATGAACCTGTTAATTCAAAGATAGCAAAATCTTGCCCTACATCT
>AACY020303956.1_pt1 | contig 10251 bp, 9 predicted proteins | sample 267378 | NCBI WGS metagenome assembly AACY02 (sample SAMN02954345, study PRJNA13694) | marine metagenome | biome: aquatic; feature: ocean; material: water; isolation source: isolated as part of a large dataset composed predominantly from surface... | reverse complement strand
TTCTCGACATTCCCGTCGGTACGGTCCGCAGCCGGCTCCACAGAGCCCGCATGGAGCTTCGCGAACGGCTCAAGCCGTTTGTCGTGGCAGAATCGAGTTCCTCATAAGACGGCTGCCAGGATGACACTCGAACCAGATTCACCAACGATCAGCGAATGGCTTGATGGCCGCCTTGCTGCGGACGAAGCCGATGCCATTGCGGCTGCGGTGCGGGCCAATCCACAGCTGGCCGAGGTGGCGACCCACCTCCGCCAGGTGAAGCAGCTGCTCGTCGATGTGGGCGATCAGCCGGTGGAAGCCAGCGAATCGCTGACCTCGGCGGTGATGTCGGCCATCACTGGCCTGGAGCCCGGCAGCGAAGATCCCTTCAGTGACACCGAGACCGACGAAGAAGTCGACGAGGTGGTTGAAGAGGAGTGGCAACGGGTCGAACAGGCACGAATCGACCAGGAGCGAGCGGAGGCCTTTGAGGATGAGGAGGCCATCAGCGAGGCTCGCCGCACCGAAGGCCCCACGGCCGGCTCCGATCGCCAGTGGCTTAGGCCAGCGTTGGCGCTGGCCCTGGCCGCCGGCCTGGTGGTCGCCGTGATGCTCAACCTCGGCGAACCGCCTGCGGTTGACGCGGTCCCCGGCCGTAACACGCAGGCCCGCAGCGTGGAGACCATTGAGCGGCCGGAGATCGATCCTGCAGCTCTTGCCGAACGGATGATCGCCCGTGGCATCAAGCTGACCGAGGGTCGGCAGTCGATGGGCACCCTGCACATGACCGTTCGTCTGGGCGACCGCGAAGGCCGCCGCCAGTTTGAAGAGCTGCTCGCCCGGAGCCGCGTTCGGCTCGACCGGGAAGAGACGATGCAGGGCGGTCGCGTTGAGCGGCTCGGCTGCTTCGGACGCGCAGCAGAAGTGGATCGTCTTCTAGAAACCCTGGCCGTTTCCAGCGGCAGCGTCGTTGTGGAAACGGGCTCGTTTTCTCGGGAAGCCATCGATCGCCTGGAGCGGCGTGGTCCGGTTGCCGAGCCCATGCTGGCTGCGGCGGATGCTGAAGTGGAAACCGTCACCGAGCCCCCACCGGAAGCCCTGGCGGGCTCTGGTCAAGGACCTGCCCCAATGGCGATGCGGATGGCGGCCGAACCCGCCCCCGCTGCTGCAGCTGCCGCCCCCCCTGCGGTTGCCGCGGCAGAGGCCGGTGCGTCGCCCGAGCAGGCCGTCCCGCCAGTCGAGGCGCTCGCCCAGGCTGATGCTCCGCCTCCTCAGGCACGCAGCCTACGGATCCAATCGGCGGATCCGGAAGCCGCGGGAGCTGGTGCTGGGGCCATGGGAGCCCGGGCAGCCCCCGTTGAGCCGGCTCCTCAAGCAGCTGCATTGACCATGAAAGCCGCCCCGCCGGCAGCAGCGGCTGCCGCTGACGCTCCTCCCCCACCCCCGCCGCAACTGATTCCGCCGGAGGGCTACGTTCGCCTGTGGATTGACATCGTCGACGACACCAAACCGGAGACCGCGGGGTCGTCCACCACCGAAGCCCCCTGACACGGCGAGCCATGAACGAGGAGCCCACCAAGGCCACCGCGGGCAGCCGAACCCCTCCCGGAACCGTGACCATCCGCTGCCGTGAAAACGGACCGCTGGTGGTTGAAATGCCGGATGACGCCTCTGCTCCAGGCCTGAAACTGCAGGTCACCGATCACCTCGGCGTCGGCTTTGCGCTGCCGACTGGAAAGCGGGCCGTGGCCCTGTGCCGGTGCGGCCACAGCAGCTCTCGACCGTTCTGCGATGGATCCCACCGCCAGCAGCCGTTTGTTGCCGGAGAGCGGGCCGGTGAGACCTCGCAGGCTGTGAAACCCGGCTGCTGATGCAGGCTCGAGGACTTTTCCCGCGAACAGCCAAGGCCGGAGACGGTCGCAACGGCTGCAGAAACGGCGCCCATCAGCCAAACTGGTGCTGTTGAGCCGTCAAGAACAGGCCAGAAACGCGTTTTTTCAGGCCAGCCCGCCAGGAGACATATGGACTGCCCGCGGCGCGACCTGTACCGTTTGGACATGCGGAAAGAATCGTGAGCCGCGCCACGCCCCTCGGTGGAAGGATATGACGTCACACTCCAGGTCGAACTTCTACCAGCGGCACGCCGTTGCCATCATGGCGGTGCTCGTGTTCCTGCTCCCGTTGGTGGTCGTTGGCGCGATCAAAGCCAAGGGCAACAACCGCAACGATGTCAAGGGATGGCTCCCGGCTGAGTATCCCGAGACACAGGTCTACAAGTTTTTTCGACAGCATTTCCAGGGCGAGGAGTTCATTCTTGCCAGCTGGGAAGGCTGCACCATGAGCGACCCGCGGCTGGAGCTGATGGCCAGCAAACTGCTGCCGCCTCCCGAGGAGGCCTCCCGGGTCGACCAGCCGCTCTATTTCAAAACCGTGCAGACGGGCCCTCGCGCGGTTGAGCTGATGACCAGCGAGCCGCTCCAGCTGGAGCGGGAGGAAGCGATTCGTCGGCTCACGGGCGCCCTGATTGGTCCGGCAGCCGAAGGTGTGACTCCGCTCTCTGTCGACGACAACCTCGACGAACGGCAGACCTGCCTGGTGCTGACGCTCTCCGACCTCGCCCGCACCAACCTGCACGGGGCGATTGATCAGGTCAGAGATATCGCCACGACAGAGTGTGCGATCCCTGAAGAGAGCCTGCACATCGGCGGCCCACCCGTCGACAATGTCGCAATCGACAAGGCCGGCCAGAGCAGCGTCACGATTCTCTTCGGCCTCTCGCTCGTGGTCGGCTTCATCGTGAGCTGGCTCTCGCTGCGGAGCAAGCTGCTCGTGGGGCTCGTGATCGCCTCGGGCGTGTACAGCATGTTCGCGAGCCTGGCGGTGGTCTGGTACACGGGCTACCCGGTCGATGCGATTCTGCTGACGATGCCGTCGCTGGTGTATGTCGCCACGACCAGTGGTGCGATCCACCTGGCCAACTACTACCGCGATCAGATCGCGGAAACAGGCATCCAAGATGGCGCCGCAGGCAGGGCCCTTCATCATGCGGTCCTGCCGCTCTCCCTGGCCACCGGCACCACGGCTGTGGGCCTGGCGACGCTGGCGGTCAGCGAGCTGGTGCCGATCCGCATGTTCGGCATTTTCTCAGCGATTGGCGTGGTGGTCAGTTTTGTGATTCTGGTGACGTTGATGCCGGCGGCGCTCGAGCTGTTTCCGCCACGGCTGAAGCTTGGCAAGGCCGCCGACAGCGAAGAAGAAGACACCTGGCGGCCCATTGAAGAGAGCCGCTGGTGGAAGGTGGGCCAGTGGATCACCAGGCACCACACGATCTCCACGGTCGGCTGCCTGGCGATTATGGCCGGCATTGGCTACGGCATGACGCGGGTGGAGACGAGCGTGCAGCTGATGCGGCTCTTCGCCCCCAACGCGCGGATCCGGCAAGACTACCAGTGGCTGGAAAGCAACCTCGGCCAGCTGGTGCCGATGGAGATCCTGCTGCGGATCGACAACGAGGCCTGCGACCTCAACTTTCTTGAGCGGATGGAACTGGTTGGCGAGGTGCAGGAGGAGATCGGCACCCTCGACGAGGTCGGCAGTTCGCTCTCCACGGTCACCTTCGGCCGCAGCCTCGATCTCGGTGGCGCTAATAGTGGCATCGGCGGGGCAGCCGCCCGGGCGTTTGGCCTTGGCGCTCGCACCCGCCGCAGCGTGCTCAACCGTCGGCTCGAGGCCCATCGTGACGAGTTTCTTGACGGCGACTACCTCCGTGAAACCACGCTGCCCAATGGCAACCCCGGCGAGCTTTGGCGAATCAGCGCCCGCGTGAGCGCGACCAAGGAAGTGGAATACGACCTCTTCCAGGAAGAGTTGAAGGAGCGCATCAACCCCATTCTCGACACGCTCGCCGAGGATGGCGTGACCGGTATTGAGGTCGATTACACCGGCCTCGTGCCCCTGGTCTACAAGGCGCAGCACTCGCTGCTGGATGGGCTTGTGCTCGGCTTTGGTGTCGACTTCCTGATTATTGTGGCGGTGATGGTGATCCTCTGCCGGGCCCTCTCTGCCGGCCTGGTTTTGCTGGTGCCTGCTGCGTTTCCCGCGATCATGGTGTTTGGCGGCATGGGTTGGGGCAACTCGCTGCTGAAGTCGTTTACGGCCGGCACCTTGCTGGTCGACATTGGCACCGTGATGGCCCCGAGCGTGGCCCTTGGCGTGACGGTCGACGACGTCGTGCACTTCATGCTCTGGTTCCGCCGTGGCATCTCCGACGGCCTCGACCGCCGCGAGGCCACCATGCTCGCCTACAAGGGCTGTGCTCGGGCGATGTATCAGAGCTGGGGTGTGATCGGCATCGGCCTCTCGGTGTTTTCCCTCTCGCCATTCGGGCCCACGCAGCGATTCGGCTACATGATGCTCTCGATGCTCACCATCGCCTTGGTCGGCAATCTGGTGCTGCTGCCGGCGATGCTCTCCGGACCTCTCGGTGGCGTGTTTGCCTGGAGCGTGTTGCGAATGGATGCGAAGAAGTCCGCCCACGGCGACCAGCGGAGCGTGAAGAGCGATCCCGGCAGTGACTCCCTGCCAGCGCCGCATGTGCTCCAGGGCCAGCAGTCATCCAAGCCGAAGCAGGTTGTGCATGCCTGAGGACGATCCTGAGTCCACCGCTTCGCCCGCGCCGACTGACCACGATCCAGCACAGCCCGCCAGCGCAGCGGCTCCCCCAGCGGTCGAGCCGCATGGGCCGCTCGGTGGCAGCCTGCCCGGGCTCCCTGTGGCGCGGGTGCTGCTGAAGCCGAAGCGGGCTCGTCCCTTCTTCGGCCGGCACCCCTGGGTGCTCGACTCTGCCGTGCTACGCGTGGAAGGCACTCCGTCGCCGGGCGATGTGGTTGACCTGACCACCCACGATGGCAACTTTGTCGCCCGCGGCCTCTGGAATCCCGACAGTCGCATTCGAGTGCGGCTCTACGCGTTTTCGGCCGGTGCGCAGCTCGACGAAGCCTTCTGGCGGGAACGGATCCAACGGGCAGTGGCCACGCGACGGCTGCTCGGCCTCGACGACCGGGCCGGTGCCGCCCGCCTGATCAACAGCGAAGGCGACGACCTTTCGGGTCTGATCGTCGACCGCTTCAGCGACTGGCTCTGCGTGCAGTTCACCGCTCGGGCAATGCACTGCCGCATGGAGATGATCTGCGACCTCCTGGAGGCGGAGGTTCGGCCTGCGGGCATTCTGCTCCGCTCAGCTGAGCGGGGCCTCGGAAAACTCGAAGGCATGCAGGTCACCGATGGCCTGGCGCGTGGGCGGCTGCCTGACGGCCCAGTCTTTCTCAACGAACATGGCATGCGGTTTGGGGTCGACCTTGCCGAGGGCCAGAAGACCGGCTTCTACCTCGACCAGCGCGACAATCGGCAGGCAGCAGCTCGGCTCGCCAGCGGTCGCCGGGTGCTCGACATGTTCTGCTACTCAGGCGGCTTTTCAGTTGCCTGCGCGAAGGCCGGAGCCGCCAGCGTGCTCGCGGTCGATGGCAGCGCCAAGGCAACCGCGCTGGCTGAGGCCAATGCGAGCCTCAATGGAACGGCCGCGATCACCGTCGAGACCGCCGACGCCTTCAAGAAACTGGATGCACTGGCCGCGGCGGGCGAACGCTTCGGCATGGTGATCCTCGACCCGCCGAAGTTTGCCCGCAACCGGAGCAGCCATGGCGAAGCCCTGCGGGCCTACCACCGCATCAACCGCCAGGGTGTCGACCTGCTCGAGCCCGGCGGCATCCTGGTCACCTGCTCCTGCTCAGGCTCCGTGACCCGAGACGACTTCCTGATGATGCTCTCCGGCGTGGCTCAGCGAAGCGGCCGCACGATCTCGATGCTCGAATGCCGCGGTGCTGCTCCCGACCATCCCGTCAGCGTCAGCTGCCTGGAGGGCGAATACCTCACCTGCGTCATCGCCAGAGTGGCCTGACGACGACGCCCGAGCCCGCGCGACGCCGCCGGCCCGTCATCCCACGCCGCCGAGCCTCGGCTCAGGCCAGCTTTTTGAGCCGCGTGTATTCATCCATCGTGACGGTCGTCAGTTCGCCGTCGTCACGAGCGAGGATCAGCACGTCGGAATAGACCTTGTCGTCGTTGTTGCGGCGGAAGTGGAGGCCGTGCCTCCGTCGCTCCCGCCGCAAGACACGGCCGGTGGTGGTCGTCGTCCAGGCCGCCGAGGAGCCCACGGTCACACCGTGGACCACCTCGACCCGATCTCCCGGAACGAGCTCGTTGTAGAGCGTTCGTGATGCGCGTTCTTCAGGGGTCATCTAGACCTCCTTCGAATCGATCCAGTTCATCATTTTCCGCAGCGAGCGGCCGGTTTCCGTCAGCTGGTGCTCCCGCTCGCGACGGCGGGTGGCCTTAAAGCTGGCGGCGCCGGCCCTGTTTTCCAGGATCCAGTCGCGGGCAAACTCGCCGGCCCGAATCTCCTCGAGAATCTTCTTCATCTCAGCCCGCGTCTCGTCGGTGATCACCCGCTTCCCGCGGGTGTAGTCCCCGTATTCAGCGGTGTTGGAGACGCTGTATCGCATGTATTCCAGGCCGCCCTGGTAGAGCAAGTCGACAATCAGCTTCATCTCGTGAAGGCACTCGAAATACGCCATCTCCGGCTGGTAGCCCGCCTCAACCAGCGTGTCGAAGCCCGCCTTGATCAGCTCGGAAACGCCGCCGCAGAGCACCGCCTGCTCGCCGAAGAGGTCGGTTTCGGTTTCCTCTGCGATCGTGGTCTCGATCACGCCACCCCGCGTGCCGCCGATGCCCTTGGCATAGGCCAGCCCGATCTGCTTGGTAGCCTCGCTCGCACCCTCGCCGAGGGCGATCAGACACGGCACACCACCGCCTTTTTCGTATTCACTGCGGACCAGGTGGCCAGGCCCCTTGGGAGCCACCAGGAGGGTGTCGTGGCCTGGGGGGGGCTCCACTTGGGCAAAGTGGAAGTTGAAGCCGTGGCTGGCCATCAGAACAGCGCCCGGCTTGAGATTCGGCTTAATCGACGTCTTGTAGACGTCCGCCTGCAGCTCGTCCGGCAGCAGGATATTGATCACGTCGGCCTGTTTGACGGCGTCTTCAACGCTCATCGGCTCAAAGCCGTGGCTCTTGGCCAACTCGTAGTTTGGCCCGCCCGGACGCTGTGCCACGACCACCGTCAGCCCGCTGTCGCGGAGGTTTTGTGCCTGGGCATGCCCCTGGCTGCCGTAGCCGAGGATGGCAATGGTCTTCCCAGCGAGGTGCTTCAGGTCGGCGTCGGCTTCGTAGTAGATCGTGGCTGGCACGTGGTTCTCCTGGAACGGACTGTGAAAAAAGAAGGTTTGGCGGCGGGCCCCGTGGGATATCTTCGGGGCAATCGCTCACCTGCGGTGCGACTTCGCCCTTAGGCCAGAGCCTCCGGCGAGATGGCATGATCGGCTGGTGCGAGGTTGATTTCCGCCACTGGCCCCGGCTCATTGCCCCGCACCATGGCGATCCGGCCTGTGCGGACAAGTTCGATGATCCCGAGCGGCCGCATCATGTCGATGAACCCCTCGATTTTGTTTTCCGTGCCCGAAATCTCGACAACGACACTGTCGCCAGAGACATCGACGATCCTGCCGCGGAAAATATCCGCCAGCTCTTTGACCTGCGACCGCACGGCCCCTGCAGGCGCCTGGACCTTGATCAGCATCAGATCCCGCTCGACGTAGTCCCGGGAACTGATGTCGTTGACGTGCACCACCGTCACGATCTTCTCAAGCTGCCGCCTAACCTGATCGAGCACGCGATCGTCTCCCCGGAGCACAAACGTCATCCGGGAAAGACCGGGATTTTCGGTCTCTCCGACCGCGAGGCTGTCGATGTTGTAGCCGCGGGAGGCAAGCATTCCCGAGATGTGTGAGAGCACCCCAGGGACGTTTTGGACGGTGGCAGAGAGGACGTGGCGCATGGCTGGCGGGAATCTCCGGGGCACTCCGAAGCTGCTCCGGTCGGATTCCGCCAAACGACGCGGAAACGCGTTCGGGAATGTCGCCGGTCGGCTCGAGGGGCGTGGCGGCTGCATTCCGCAGCCGTGGGCAGAGTGTAGTAGCCAGAAAGCGGCCGATTCAAGCGTCCTGCCCTGTTGCCCGGGATATCGCAAGGGTGCGTTGACCCTGGCAAACAAACAGAATACGCTGCGAGACTCGCGATGCGGGCGAAATGTCCGTCCGCCGCAGCGCAATCCTTCCTCCTCGTGAGACTGTCAGCGTGTCGAGTGTTTTGGCTCAGGAGTTGATTGAGGCTGGTGTCCACTTTGGTCACCGTGCCAGCCGCTGGAATCCCAAGATGCGGCCGTACATTCACGGCCGCAAGAACCTGATCCACATCATCGACGTCCGCGAGACGATTCGAGGGTTGCTGCGGGCGCGGAAGTACCTCAAGCAGGTCGCGGCCTCCGGGAGCCTCGTCTTGTTTGTCGGCACCAAGCGTCAGGGCCAAGACGCGATCGCCCGCGAGGCGGAGCGATGCGGCATGCCGTACGTCAGCGAGCGGTGGCTCGGTGGCACGCTGACCAACTTCCGCACCATCCGCAATCGACTCGCTCGCCTGGAAGAGCTCGAGCGGCTGATGCCGTCTTCCGAAACGGCGATCACCGAAGAGTTTGCTGCCTACTCGAAGAAGATGCAGTCGTCGCTGCGTCGTGAGTATCGCAAAATGATGCGGAACCTGGGCGGCATTCGCACCCTCTCTCGGCTGCCGGAGTGCCTCGTGCTCTTCGACCCGAAGAAGGAGAAGAATGCGGTCAACGAGGCCCGTAAGATGGGCATCACGACGCTCGCTCTGATCGACACCGACTGCGACCCGGATGTGATCGACCTGCCGATTCCTGGCAACGACGACTCCATTCGGTCAATCGAACTGGTCGCGGCACGCCTGGCCGACGCCATCCTGGAGGGGAAGGCCGAGCAGTCTTCTCAGGCCCAGGCAGCCTCTGAAGGGGCCGACAAGGACGGCGGCTCGCGGGCCAAGCGGGCGGCCCCTCGCCCGCCGCGAACATAAGCCGCCCAGTGACGGCGTGGCCAACCTGTGTTGGTAGAGCAACCAGTTGGCAGACCCGAGTCGCATCGCCATGATGTGCGGCGGAAAGATCGCGGTAGCGGCAGGCCTTGACGGGTGACTGTTCCTGCAGATCCGCGTGGGTGGCTTCGGCCGAGAATGCGACTCTTCCGGAGCAGGAGAATCGTTGATGGGCATGCCTCTGACCGGCATGCGGCTTGAGGATGCAGTTTCCAGAGGCTGGAAACAAACCGGGAATCGGAACACGAGGGAGAAAACACGATGGCGGCAGTCACAGCAGCGGATGTCAAAAACCTGCGGGACAAAACCGGGCTCCCGATGATGGAGTGCAAGAAGGCTCTGGCCGAGTGCGGTGGTGACACCGACGCTGCAATCGAGTGGCTGCGGAAGCAGGGCATCAAGACGCAGGCCATGCGGGCCGACCGCGAGATGAGCACCGGCCGCCTGGCGGTCTTCACCGACCTCGACAAGGGTGTCGGCGCGATGGTCGAACTGAAGTGCGAGAGTGCTCCTGTCGCCAACAGCCCCGACTTCAAAGAGCTGGTTGCCGATATGGCCAAGCAGCTGGCGCTCGGCCCGGGGGCGAGCACGCCCGACGAGCTGCTGGCCCAGAAGAGCCCCAGCCACCCCGACCGCACGCTGGGCGAGCTGAAGGACGACCTCTTCAATCGCATGCGAGAGGTGTTTGAGCTCGCCCGTATCCACCGGATCGACGCCCCCTGCGGTGGCTATGCCCACCACGATGGCTCGAAGGCCTGCCTCGTCGAGCTCGCCGGCAAGGCCGGATCCGCGGTTGCTGAAGTGGCCAAAGACATCGCCATGCACATCGTTGCCATGGCCCCCAAGGCGGTCTCCAAGGAAGAGCTCGACCCGGCGGCGGTTGACAAAGAGAAGGAGATTCTCACCGAGGCGGCTCTGGCTGAGGGGAAGCCGGCTAACATTGTTGAGAAAATGATTGAGGGCCGTCTCCGCAACTTCTTCAGCCAGTGTGTCTTGCTCGAGCAGCCGTTCGTCAAAGACGACAAGCAGACCGTCGGCAAGCTCGCCGAAAGCTCGGGCATCGAGGTCAAGAAGATGGAAAACTGGAGCCTCGGCAGCTAAGCGTTGCCCTCTCCAGCGACCATGACGGCCACACCCTACAAACGCGTGCTGCTCAAGCTCTCTGGGGAGAGTTTTGCGCGGGCTGGCGAGCGTGGCATCTCCATGGAGGAGGTG
>AACY020298772.1_pt1 | contig 10251 bp, 10 predicted proteins | sample 267378 | NCBI WGS metagenome assembly AACY02 (sample SAMN02954345, study PRJNA13694) | marine metagenome | biome: aquatic; feature: ocean; material: water; isolation source: isolated as part of a large dataset composed predominantly from surface... | reverse complement strand
CACAGCGCACCAACCATCCAAGCCGCTCCCAGCACACCACCGCCTCCGAGAACGAGTGCGGTGCGCTTCGATGAATCCGACCCGGGTGATGGCTGCGACATCGGTCCTATTCCTCCTCGCCCGATGTCACTCGGTCAGTCGCCACGCGCAGACGTCGGCGGCGAGATCCACTCGTCGTATCGAGGAGCTCGGAAAGTGCTTCGCGAACTGATTGGACCACGATGTCGAGATCCGTCACAGCATCCCGATCAGCGGTGATCCCGAAGTACACCGCGCCGTCATAGGACGTAATGCCGATACTCAAGGGCTGACACGGACCGAGAGGCAAAACCGGATAGGCCGCCAACATCCGCGCACCACCTGCATACCGGGGGGTCTGGGGGCCGGGAACATTGGTGACGACGAGGTGGTAAGCACGCTTGGACACATTGGCTCCGACCCGAGCACCTAACGCATGCATCGTGGGTGGAGCGAAACCGACCAGTTCCACGAACGACTGCGCGCCGAGGACATGACTCTCGGCACCATAGCGAGCCATGTCGAAACTGATGCGCTGCACCCTGATCACCGGATCAGGCTCGCCGACTGGAAGGTCGAGCATGACTGCGGAGACCGTGCTGGCACGTGGATCGTCGGCTGCCACACTCACCGGAACAACCGCCCGGACGACGGTGTCGGAGGCAATCGAGACTCCTCGGGTGAACAGCCACGATCGCAACGCACCCGTCACGACAGCCAGAGCGATATCGGTGATGGACCCACCCGTCGTTCGGCGAATCCTCTTGAATTCATCCAATCGCAGATCGACGGTGTCGAAACGTCGTTGCGCACCGACATCCACCGATAGGGGAGGCAGTGCATCAGGGCGAGCTACATCGACGAGAGTGGCCGCGACATCGCCAACCGACCGGGCAGCGTTCGTGATTCCCTCGCCCAACCGTCCCAGCAGCCTGCGCGGTGACCGAAGTGAATCTCCGATGGCTCCGGCTAGAAGTTCCGCCGAACTAGGTTCAGCCGATGGCAACCACGTCGTCGCCGGAACCGCAGCCGGTTCCTGAGACTCATCGAGGATGACCTCGGCGATATCAATCGCCGAAAGCCCGTTGACCATGGCCTGGTGGGTCTTGGTCAGCAGGGCGAATCGTCGACCCGCGATACCTTCCACGAGGTAGACCTCCCACAGGGGACGCCGACGATCCAGTGGGCGACTGAAGATCCTGGAAACCAGGTCATAGAGCTGCTCGATCGAGCCGGGTGCGGGTAGGGCCGATCGGCGCACATGGAAACTCACGTCGAAGGTGGGGTCATCCACCCACACGGGCGCCGCCAATCCTCCAGGCACCTCACGCACCCGCTGGCGATAGCGGGGCAGGAAGGAGATCCGCTGCGTGATCAGCCGGACCAACCGCTCATGATCCATCGCCCCCGGGGACTCGCTGAAAAGCACCAGACTGCCGACGTGCATCGGAGTCGTCGGTCCTTCCAGATAGAGGAAGGATGCGTCCATAGCGGACAGCCGGTCTGCCACCGGTCCATCGTGCCACGGCCGCCAGGTGCTGTGAGCACTATCCAGCCGTTCGTGGAAACCGGACCCCTTCACCCGTTCCGGAATCGTTCCGGGGTCGTTCTGGGGCCGCCCGATCAGGTCAGGTCGGTATCCAGAAGCGCGGACAGCTCCACGAGGGTCGTTTCATAGTCCACATGCAAGATCCCAGGCATCCCCAGACTGGCCCCGGCCCGGATGTTGTGTTCGAGGTCGTCGATGAAAACGCACTCCTGCGGATCCATCTCCATGAGTTCGAATGTGTGCCGGAAGATTCGTTCCTCGGGTTTGCGCATCCCCACGTCACCACTGATGACAGTCACATCGAACATGCCGTCCCACAGGTGCTCGGGATAGTGATTGCCCCATGAGTTCGACAGCAGGGCGGTGGTCAATCCTCGATCTCGGACCCGGCGGACCAGCCCGGTCATGTCGTGGGCGTGTTCGAAATGAACGAACATGCGTTGCAGCAGCCCCGCGGACTCGATCTGCTGGCCGATCCTGAGGGAGAGTTCTTCGGCGAGTCGCTCCTCGAAATGCGGGACTTCGAGTTCACCCCTCTCGAGTGCATGGACGGGGTTGAGGCGCGCCTCGATCGCTCCCTCATCACCGAGCCACAGGCGCATCACCTCGGAATAGGCGGTGAGATCGATGCCATCCGCATCAGCCCACCTTCGCACCGCATCACGCATGTTCCCGGTGAGAACCCCACCCCAGTCGACGATGAGTCCGCGATAGGGGGTTCGGCTCACACCCTCACCCTAACGACTGAGGCTTCAGTGCCGCCATCGCCACCCTCCCTCACGATCTCTGCCCGGGGACTCATGAATTCTCGATCCCGAGACGACCGTGGCGTAATCTGGCGCCTCGTGGGAGACGGCGCGGAGGACGGTGCACCGGAGGGTGCGCGGCCAGACGTCGCGACCGGGAGGCTCTTTCGCTCTCTGCACGCCGACGGCGCTTCAGCCCCAGAAGCCCTAGCAGCCTTGGACCTCGACGATGTGGTGCGGTTGCGCAGTGTGAGCCTGGCCGAACATCGAGACCCCGTACCCGGGCCGACGATCGATCCGGATTTCGCCCATCTGTTCGCCGAACCCGTCGATACGCACATGCCCGACGAGGACCTCGCCGAGGTAGGTGTACATGAGGAGATGATTGCCGGGCAGGTCGAGTACGAAGACGACGGCATCGATGCTGAGGATGACGACCTCGATCCACAGCTCCCGCTGGAGGATCGGTCGACTCCGCGAGCAACCCGGCGTTCTGAGTACGCCGGGAGACTCGATGCGGGAGTGCCGGCGTGGACCGCCGCCGCCATGATCGTCGGCGTGTCCCTGCTCATCGGCATCGCCGATGTGTTCGTCACCGGTCAACTCGGCTGGCTCACCGGGATCGCCCTCGTCGTGGTCAGCGCCTACGCAGCCGCAACCGTTCGGCCCAGCGATGGGTACTGGGTGGTTGTTACGCCTGCGCTCGCATTCCTGCTGACAACCATCACCATCGGACAGGCGACCGTGACCGGAGGAGGCTTCTGGGTGCGTCAGGGGCTGCTGATTCCCTTCACCCTCGGTCGGGCGGCCCTGTGGATCGTTTCCGCTACGGCCTTGGCAGCAGTGATCGTGGGAGTGCGTCGGCGCCGCGCTCTAACGCGCTGACCTCGCCGACCAAGGATTGTGACTACTTCGCCGCCGCAGCCTTCATGTCCCGGCGCAATTCGGGTGGCAGGGCGAAGATAAGCGTCTCTTCAGCCGTCGTGACCTCTTCCACGTCGGCGAAGTCACGCTCAGCCAACCACGCGAGAACACCCTGAACCAGCACCTCGGGCACAGACGCCCCCGATGTCACTCCGACGGTTGTGGCTCCGGAGAACCACTCATCCCGCAACTCGTCGACCCCGTCGACTCGATACGCAGCCGTTGCCCCAGCCTCAAGCCCCACCTCGACGAGCCGCACCGAGTTCGACGAGTTGCCCGATCCGACCACGACCAGCACATCGCACTGCTGCGCGATGACCTTGACCGCAGCCTGCCGGTTCTGGGTGGCGTAGCAGATGTCGTCACTGGGTGGACTGCTCAAATTCGGCAGTCGCTGCTTGAGCCGATCGACGGTTTCCATCGTCTCGTCAACCGACAGTGTCGTCTGCGACAACCAGATGACTTCACGATCGGGATCGACCTGGACATTCTCTGCATCGGCTGGGTTCTCCACCAGCGTGATCGCCTCGGGTGCCTCGCCCATCGTGCCGACGACCTCTTCGTGCCCTTCGTGGCCGATGAGCAGGATCTGCTTGCCTTCCGCGGCGAAACGCTTGGCTTCGGAGTGCACCTTCGTCACCAAAGGACAGGTCGCATCGACCGTCTTCAACGATCGCTCCTGCGCTTCGGCGTGAACACTCGGAGCGACACCGTGCGCTGAGAACACGACGGTAGAGCCTTCGGGCACCTCCTCGAGTTCTTCGACGAAGACCGCACCCCGTTCCTCGAGCTTCTCCACCACATACCGGTTGTGCACGATCTGCTTGCGTACATACACCGGGGGGCCGTAGAGCTCCAGGGCCTTCTCGACGGTCACGACCGCACGATCGACGCCCGCGCAATAGCCGCGGGGTGCAGCGACGAGGACCCGCTTTCTCGATCCCGCCACAGAGGTGTCTTTCGCTTCCGAATTCGTGTGGTCAGCCACGACTCCATCGTAGGTGCAGGAGTGTGATCCAGCGAATGCGGTGCCGATGCTGCGTAGGCTTGCTGCCTGTGGCGATGGACAACTCCCCAGACGCGCCGATCCCGGTGCGGACTGTGTCAGGCAAGATCGCCGAATGGGTGAACCGCCTTGGTGCGGTGTGGCTGGAGGGCCAGATCACCCAGATCAGCCGTCGCCCCGGCATGCGTACCGCCTGGGTCACCCTGCGGGATGTCGAGGTGGACATGTCGTTGACCGTCGTGACCGACGTGTCGATCCTCGATCGGGTCAAGCCGGGAGTCACAGACGGGCAGCGCGTCGTCGTCCATGCTCGTCCGGAGTTCTATACCGGGCGAGGTCAGTTGCAGATGCGCGCCCGAGAATTCCGGCCCGTAGGACGTGGCGCATTGCTCGAGGAACTCGAAAGGCTTCGGGCCCTGTTCGCCGCCGAGGGCCTATTCGCCCCCGAACGCAAACGCGCCCTGCCGTTCCTTCCTCGACGCATCGGGTTGATCTGCGGTCGAGCGAGTGCTGCCATGCAGGATGTTCTGGTGAATACCCGCGGGCGATGGCCTTCGATCGCCTTCGAGGTTCGGGAGGTCGCCGTGCAGGGGACGTCAGCGGTCGCTGAGGTGGTGGCGGCCCTGGAGGATCTCAATACGATTGGCGATGTTGATGTGATCGTGCTCGCTCGTGGTGGTGGCAGCGTGGAAGACCTGCTGCCGTTCAGCAACGAGCGGCTGGTCCGTGCGGTGGTCGCATCACGGGCGCCCGTCGTCAGCGCGATCGGTCACGAGCAGGATGCGCCGCTGGTTGATTTCGTCGCCGATCTGCGCGCCTCCACACCTACCGATGCGGCGAAGCGGATCGTGCCCGATCTGGATGAGCAGTGGGACATCGTCACCAGCTTGCGCAACCGTGGCAGGACCGCGTCGATGCGCCGCATCGACGCCGAATACCAGCGGTTGCAGACCGCACTCGACCGCATCCGCACCTCCATCCGCCACCGCGTTGACGTCGAACGCCGCACCATCGACCACCTCGTCGCCCAGGTGCGCACGCTGTCACCCCTGGCCACCCTGCAGCGCGGCTACGCCGTCGTGCAGTCGGTCGACACCGGGCGACTCATCCGGGATGCTGATCAGGTTGGTCTCGGCGAACGCCTGCGGGTACGCGTCGCAACCGGCCGATTCACCGTCGAGCGAGTGAGAATTCCCGCCGAAGCCGCACACGATGAGGGAGACCCGAGCAGATGACCGATGCTGACGACACCGCTGCTGACGCACCCGACGATGGGCCCACCATCGTCATCATCCCCGATGACATCGCTGCCATGGGCTTCGAGCAGGCCCGGGATGAACTGACCGCGATCGTGGCGAAGATGGAGTCCGGAGCGGTACCCCTCGAGGATGCCCTGAGCCTGTGGGAGCGGGGGGAGGCACTCGCCGCACACTGTCAACGTTGGCTCGACGCGGCAACCCCGGTCGACCCCGATGAACTAGACGATCTTGATGCGGACGGTGCAGATACCGACGACGACGATGAGGACGAATAGTCCGCGGCGGCGCGGGGCAGGACCGGGCTATCGTTCCGGGATGGCAGTCGGGCTCAGCCGCTGCGCCAGGTCGAGCAGCGCTTCCCACGATGCGGTTCCTGAGACCACGATCGTCACCCCTTCGGCCACTCGCACAAGTGAGCGTGTCGGCTGGGCACCGGAACTTTCCCACCGTTGCCACCCATCGACCTCGTCGCCGGTCGGCTGGCCCGTATCGGTCTGACCTGCGAGATAGGCCGGATTGGTCGTGGCCGACTGACCCAGCTGGGCATAGGCCTCCTCCGGGGTGACGAATCCCAGATGCCATGCGGGGTCCGGCTCCGCCTCGAGGGGCAGATCCCAACGCGCACTGGTCACGACCCAACCCTGCGGCAGATCCTCGGGGAAGAGAACCGGATATCCCGCGGTCGCCCGTGCAGCGGTGAGCGCCTCGGTCGCATCCACGGAACGAATCGCCTCCGGCTGGGGGCGCCAGGTGACCAGCAGGATCGCACCGACCACAACCAGCACCACCACCATGGACCGAGCCATGTCGGCGATGGTCTTGCTCAGTCGAGCATTGGGCCGCCCTGTGGGACGCAACCCACCCGGCTCCGCCGGCGACGCCGTGCGATGTTCGCCGGTGGCACCTTCGGCCGGTTGTTCGCTCACGTGCATATTGTCGCTGGTGTGGGCGAGCCCTGCACGTTCCCACCTCAGCCCCTCGTGCAACGTGCCATGCTCGGTGCATGAACCACTCTCCGGAAGCACCCGACCGCAACCTCGCTCTGGAACTGGTCCGGGTCACCGAGGCGGCAGCCATGGCAGCGGCCCGCTGGGTTGGCCGCGGCGACAAGAACGGTGCTGACGCTGCCGCGGTGAACGCGATGCGCCAACTCATCGGCAGTGTCTCGATGGATGGGGTCGTCGTCATAGGTGAAGGCGAGAAGGACGATGCCCCGATGCTGTTCAACGGTGAGCGCGTCGGCGATGGGACAGGTTCAGCGGTCGATGTCGCCGTCGATCCGATCGACGGAACGACGCTGTGTGCCAAGGGCATGACGAATGCGATCTCCGTGCTCGCTGTTGCCGAACGCAGCTGCATGTACGACCCCAGTGCGGTGTTCTATATGAGCAAGCTCGTCGTCGGGCCCGAGGCTGCAGGTGTCGTTGATATCACCGCACCGGTGTCACAGAACCTCTCTCGAATCGCGAGCGCCACGAAGCGATCCGTCAATGACCTCACGGTGTGCATCCTCGATCGACCCCGCCACGATCAACTCGTCCGCGACGTTCGTGATGCTGGAGCGCGTATCAAATTCATCACCGACGGGGACGTCGCCGGTGCGATTATGGCCGCACGCGAGGGCACCGGGGTCGATGCACTGATGGGAATCGGTGGCACCCCCGAGGGGATCATCACCGCCTGCGCTGTCAAATGCCTCGGCGGCACGATCCAGGGGATGCTCTGGCCCCGAGACGATCTCGAGCGGGAGAAAGCCATAGCCGCGGGCCACGAACTCGACCGGGTTCTCACGACCGATGACCTGGTCACCGGTGACAACGTCTTCTTCTGCGCGACGGGCATCACCGATGGCGAGTTAATGCGGGGAGTGCGTTACCGATCACAGGGAGCGACAACCCATTCGATCGTGATGCGCAGTCGCAGCGGGACGATCCGCGAGGTAATGAGCGAGCACCACCTCGACAAGCTCAGCGCCTACTCTGCAGTCGACTTCGAGCGGCCGAACTGATTCCGTCAATCGGCCTCGGCACAGAATGCGTCGAGTTCTGTCAGCGTCGGAGGCTGCGCCCCCGCGCGCGTACACGTCAGTGCTGCAGCCCACACCGCACGCTTGACGACCCCGGCCAACTCGTGGGAGTCGACTTGGCACAACCTGCTTTCGCAATCTGGACCGAACCAATCAGCGAGTCCCGCGAGCAGCCCAGCCATCAGAGTGTCACCCGCAGCCACTGTGTCTACCACCGTGACCGCGGGTGCGGGGACATCGACGGGGGCGTGGCCGCGCTGCCACACGGTGGCTCCGCCCGGGCCACGGGTCAACACGACGATCACGGGCCCGGTCTCCGCCCAGCGTGCACACACCTGCTCCGGGCTGACTTCGGGGTAGCAGTAGGCCAGGTCCTCCTCGCTGGCCTTGACCAGGTGTGCGGTGAGAGCGAAGCGTTCCACATGAGCACGCGTTTCGGGAGCCGCGAGGGCGTGAGGCCGCGCGTTGGGGTCATAACTCAACGTGACGCGGCCGTCGCTGCGAGCCTGCTGCCATGCTTGGAAAAGCAGCTCAGTGCCGACACCGAGGTAACTCACCAGAGACCCGGTGTGCCAGGCGACAGCGCCCTTATCGATCATCAGACTTCGTGCGAGGTCGAGGTCAGCCGCGGTCCAGCGCAGGTCTGGGCTGTCAGATGCGTAGAACGCGTATGTCATCGATCCCGTGGCATCGGGAGTGCACACGGCAAGCATGGAGACTCCATCCGCGTCGATGAGACCTTCGAGTCCCAGGCCCGACGCCCGCAGGTTGTCATCCAGCGCCTCGGCGAAACCATCTTCGGCGCGGCGACCCAACAGCAGCGGATCCAGCCCTAGGCGAGCCAACGCGAGGGCGACATTCGCCGGAGATCCGCCCGGCAGCGCGACAAACTCCCTCGCACCAGCGCCGGGGACCAGATCGATGATGCGTTCTCCCAGAACCGCGATGCACCGATGCGTGGCCACGGGAACCGACGCTAGAGCGTCGATCGCAACGGTGCAATGTCGTGGGAGGAGTCCCGGCGCCTATCGTTGGACTATGACCGCTGCGCCGGAAGAACGAGATTTCGTTGACCTGCTGCCCGTTGGACCCGACCACACGCCCTACCGACTGCTGACCACCGAGGGCGTCGAGGTGATCGAGGCAGCCGACCGGACATTCCTGCAAGTCTCACCGCAGGCCCTGTCCGACCTGACATTCACCGCGATGCGCGATATCGCGCATCTGCTGCGCCCCGGCCATCTCGCCCAGCTGCGATCGATCCTCGACGATCCCGAGGCCAGCCCGAATGACCGATTCGTCGCGATGGACCTGCTGAAGAACGCGAACATCTCCGCAGGTGGCGTACTGCCCATGTGCCAGGACACCGGAACCGCGATCATCATGGGTAAGCGCGGCCAGCACATCTTGACCAGCGGTCCCGATGAAGCAGCCATCACCGACGGTGTCGCCCGGGCCTATGGGGAACTCAACCTGCGGTATTCCCAATTGGCTCCGCTGACGATGTGGGAAGAGCGCAACACCGGCACGAACCTGCCTGCGCAGGTCGACATCTACGCCGACACCAAACCCGGGCACGAATTGACGTACGAGTTGCTGTTCATGGCCAAGGGTGGGGGTTCAGCGAACAAGAGTTTCCTGTTCCAGGAGACGAAGGCATTGTTGAACCCGCAGCGGTTCGCTACGTTCCTCGACGAGAAGCTGCGGTCTCTGGGAACCGCAGCCTGCCCGCCCTATCACCTCGCGATCGTGATCGGTGGTACGAGTGCGGAGTACGCACTCAAGACAGCGAAACTGGCCAGCGCGCGCTATCTGGACAACCTTCCGGTGCACGGCTCGATGGACGCCCACGGCTTCCGTGACCTGGAAATGGAAGCGCAGGTGCTGGAAATGACCCGGCACTTCGGCATCGGTGCGCAATTCGGAGGGAAATACTTCTGTCATGACGTGCGGGTGATCCGCCTGCCCCGCCACGGCGCATCACTGCCCGTGGCGATCGCCGTGTCATGTTCGGCCGATCGTCAGGCGATGGCCAAGATCACTCCCGAGGGGGTGTTCCTCGAGCAGCTGGAGACCGATCCTGCGCACTTCCTACCGGATCTGCACGAAGACGAACCTGATGCGGAGGTCGTGCATATCGATCTCAATCGACCGATGAGCGAGATCCGCGCGCAGTTGTCCACACTTCCCGTGAAGACCCGGGTCGCATTGACCGGGCCGCTGGTGGTCGCCCGCGATATCGCACACGCACGCATCGCCGAGATGCTCGATCGTGGCGAACCGATGCCCGAATACTTCCGCGATCACGCGGTGTATTACGCCGGTCCGGCTAAGACTCCCGAGGGATACTCATCAGGTTCGTTCGGGCCTACGACCGCCGGACGTATGGACTCCTACGTCGATCGGTTCCAGAAGGCCGGTGGATCATTCGTGATGCTCGCCAAGGGCAACCGCAGCCAGGCGGTGACCAATACCTGTCGCGATAACGGTGGGTTCTACCTCGGCTCTATCGGTGGCCCCGCAGCCGTACTCGCCCAGGACAACATCACCTCGGTGGAGGTCCTCGACTTCCCCGAACTGGGGATGGAGGCGGTGTGGCGGATCGAGGTCGTGGATTTTCCGGCGTTCGTCGTCGTCGACGACAAAGGCAATGACTTCTTCGCCGAAACGATGACCCCGATGGTGACCTCGATCCCCGTCGGCCCCCCAACCCCCTGACCCCT
>AACY020301245.1_pt1 | contig 10255 bp, 21 predicted proteins | sample 267378 | NCBI WGS metagenome assembly AACY02 (sample SAMN02954345, study PRJNA13694) | marine metagenome | biome: aquatic; feature: ocean; material: water; isolation source: isolated as part of a large dataset composed predominantly from surface... | reverse complement strand
GGCCCGGGGTCCGCGCCAGCGACAGGATCGCCGTGGACTGCAGGATCGCCAAACCGATCGTCAGATAACGGGTGTACTGGGTGATCTTGGCCTGACCGGTCTGGCCTTCCTTCTTCAACAGCTCCAGGCGCGGGATAACCACCGTCAGCAACTGAATGATGATGCTGGCGGTGATGTACGGCATGATGCCGAGCGCGAAGACCGACAACTGCAGGAGCGCGCCCCCGCTGAAAAGGTTGATGACCGCGTAGACGGAGTTGTCCTGGACCGTGTCGATACAGCGCTGGATCGCGGAATAGTCCACGCCAGGGGTCGGCACGAACGATCCGAGCCGGAAGATGGTGATCATCCCCAGCACGAACAGCAGCTTCTTTCGCAGGTCCGGGGTCCGGAACGCTGCGATGAAAGCGCTCAGATGCACGCCTACCTCCTGGAGCATCCCCCCTCAAGGGAAGAGGCTCGACCGTTATCGATGCCCGGCGTGTCGCGTGGAAACCACGAACCGCTGGGCTGGGACGGGCTCCTGGGCAGCCTAACCTAGGTGCGTCAGGTGACGAGCCGCCCCATTGGGACTACATCGGGACTGCCTCGGGACTAGACCGTCTCGACGCTGCCACCGGCCGCGGTGATCTTGGCCCGAGCCGCGTCGGAGCAGGCATGCACCGCTACCTGGATCGCCACACCGATCTCGCCTTGACCGAGGACCTTCACCGGCTGTCCCTTGCGGACCGCGCCCTTGTCGACTAGGTCCGCAACCCCGACGTCGCCGCCCTCAGGAAACAGTTTGGCGAGGGTCGCGACGTTCACGACCTGGTAGGCGGTCTTATTGGGGCTGGTGAAGCCCTTCAACTTGGGCAGGCGCATGTGCAGCGGCATCTGGCCGCCTTCGAAGCGTGCCGGCACCTGGTAGCGAGCCTTCGTGCCCTTCGTACCGCGACCTGAGGTCTTTCCCTTGCTCGCCTCGCCACGGCCCTTGCGGGTCTTGGGGGTGCGAGCACCCGGTGCTGGGCGCAGATGATGAACCTTCAACGGCATGTCAGTCGACCTCCTCGACGGCGACGAGATGGGACACCGTGTTGATCATTCCCCGGATCTCGGGGCGATCCTCCTTCACCACGGTGTCACCGATGCGCTTCAAACCGAGGGATCGCAGCGTCTCACGCTGGCTCTGGGTCCCACCGATCCGAGACTTCTTCTGGGTCACCTGCAATCGGACGCTCACGATTCCCCTCCTGCCCGCGCGCGCAGCAGCGCTGCCGGCGCGACATCCTCCAACGGCAGACCACGGCGAGCGGCAACCTGCTCGGGTCGTTCCAGACCCTTCAGCGCCGCAACCGTCGCATGCACGATGTTGATGGCGTTATCCGAGCCCAATGACTTGCTCAGCACATCGTGGATACCCGCGCATTCGAGTACCGCGCGCACAGGTCCACCGGCGATCACGCCCGTACCCGGCGAGGCTGGTCGCAACATAACGACTCCCGCGGCATCCTCGCCGGTGATGGGATGGGGGATAGTCCCCTGGATGCGCGGCACCTTGAAGAAATTCTTCTTGGCTTCCTCCACACCCTTGGCGATCGCGGCAGGAACCTCCTTGGCCTTGCCGTAACCGACACCCACCTGTCCGTCGCCGTCACCGACGACCACCAGGGCGGTGAAGCTGAATCGGCGACCACCCTTGACGACCTTGGCGACTCGGTTGATCGTGACGACACGCTCGAGGAATGCACTCTTCTCCTCGCGCGGCCCCCGGTCGCGACGCTCCCGGCGATCGGAACCGCCCGAACCGCTCGAGCCTCGACGCTGGGCGCCCTGCGTTGACTGACCTGCATTCACTGTGCGGTTCCACCTCTCCGTGCCGCTTGCCAGGACTTGGTGCTCATGTCTCGTACCTGCTCGCTCATCTCAGAACTCCAGTCCACCCTCGCGGGCGCCGTCTGCAACAGCAGCGACGCGGCCGTGATAGGTATTGCCGCCGCGATCGAACACCACGGTGTCGACCCCGGCAGCCTTGGCACGCTCGGCAACGAGTTGGCCGACCTTTCGCGATCGAGCGGTCTTGTCCGCCGAGATGCCCCGCACATCGCCTTCCATGGTCGACGCCGAGGCCAAGGTGCGCCCAGCAGTGTCGTCGATGACCTGGGCGACGATGTGGCGCGCGGAACGTGTGACGACCAGACGCGGACGTGTGGCGGTACCGGAGACCTTCTTGCGCACGCGCAGATGTCGCCGAGCACGGGCTGTGGTCCGGGGGTTGCCCGATCCGATCTTGGGTGCGAACGCGGTCATTACTTACCCGCCTTTCCGGCCTTGCGGCGAACTACTTCGCCTTCGTATCGCACGCCTTTGCCCTTGTAGGGATCGAGCTTGCGGATCTTGCGGATCTTGGCGGCGACCTCACCCACGGCCTGCTTGTCGATACCGGACACCTTGAACTTCGTCGGTGACTCGACGGTGAAGTCGATGCCTTCGGGGGCCTTGACCAGAACCGGATGGCTGTAGCCGAGCGCGAACTCCAAGTCGCTGCCCTTGGCCGCCACGCGGTAGCCGGTACCCACGATCTCCATGGTCTTCTCGTATCCCGTGCTGACCCCGATGACCATGTTGGCGATCAGCGTGCGAGTCAGGCCGTGGAGTGCACGTGACTCTCGCTCGTCGTCGGGACGGCTGACCTCGATGGTGCCGTCGTCGTTGCGCGCCACCGTGATCGGCTCCGGGATGGTGTGGCTCAAGGTGCCCTTGGGCCCCTTCACGGTGACCTCAGAGCCGTCGATGGTGACGTCGACTCCGGAGGGGATGTTGATCGGAAGACGTCCGATGCGTGACATGCTCGCCCCTCCCCTACCAGACGTAGGCGAGGACTTCCCCGCCTACACCCTGCTTGGCGGCCTGACGATCGGTCAGTAGGCCGGATGACGTGGACAGAATGGCGACACCGAGACCACCGAGGACCCGGGGCAGCGCGGTGTTCTTGGCATACACGCGCAAGCCCGGCTTGGAGACGCGACGCAGTCCGGCGATGGACCGCTCTCGACTGGGACCGAACTTCAACTCCAGCATCAGGTTCTTGCCGACCTCAGCCTCGTCGACATGGAAGCCCGCGATATAGCCCTCCTGCTGGAGGATCGCAGCGATTCCGGCCTTCAGCTTCGAATACGGCATCACCACCGTGTCGTGATACGCGGAATTCGCGTTGCGCAGACGCGTCAGCATGTCTGCAATCGGATCGGTCATCGTCATGGCCATCGGCCCTTCTCATCGTGGTTTCCCCTCGGCTATCGAGGAGACCTTCGATGTCGTCGTGTTGCTCGGCTGGATTGATCTTCGGTTGTCTGGTGTGGTGCTCGTTGTGTCGCTTGCTCAGGTCACCAACTGCTCTTGGTGACTCCGGGGAGTTCGCCGGCGTGCGCCATGTCGCGGAAGCAGATTCGGCACAGACCGAACTTGCGATACACCGAGTGCGGCCGCCCGCACCGGGTGCAGCGGGTGTAACCGCGCACGGCGAACTTCGGCTTGCTCTGCTGCTTGTTGATCAGCGCCTTCTTCGCCATCTCACTTCTCCTTGAAAGGGAATCCGAGCAGGCGCAGTAGCGTCCGCCCCTCGTCATCATTGGACGCGGTCGTGACCACGGTGATGTCCATGCCGCGCACGCGGTCGATCGCATCCTGATTGATCTCATGGAACATCGACTGCTCAGTCAGGCCGAAGGTGTAGTTTCCGCGGCTATCGAACTGCTTGGGGGACAGACCGCGGAAGTCACGGATTCGTGGCAACGCTATGGACAGCAGACGGTCGAGGAATTCCCACATACGATCACCGCGCAGTGTCACGTGGGCACCAATCGGCATGCCTTCGCGCAGTTTGAATTGGGCGATCGACTTGCGGGCGCGGGTGACGACGGGCTTCTGGCCGGTGATCTCAGTAAGGTCCCTGACAGCACCCTCGATCAGCTTCGAGTCGCGCGCAGCCTCGCCGACGCCCATGTTGACCACGACCTTGGTAACGGTCGGGACCTGCATGATGTTGGGGTAGCCGAACTGTTCGCGCAACGCCGGCACGATCTCGTCGCGGTAGCGGGTCCGCAGGCGCGGTGCCACGCGTTCGGCAGCGGTGGTGGTCATGGTTCTACAGCTCCTTACCGGTGCGCTTGGAGATCCGAACGTTGCGCACAACCTCGTAGGTCGAGCCATCCGAACGGCGCTTCTCGGCCTTCTCCTTGCGATAGCCGATCCGCGTGGGTCGCTCGTCTTCGGGATCGATCACCATGACGTTGGAGACATGGATCGGGGCCTCCATGGTGATGATTCCGCCGGTCTTGGTGCCACGGGTGCTCTGGCCGACCTTCGCGTGGCGCTTGACCCGGTTGACACCTTCGACGATCACGCGCTCGGTGTCCGGGTACACATCGATGACCTTGCCGACCACTCCCCGGTCCTTGCCGGAGATGACCTGGACACGGTCACCCTTCTTGACGAACATCTTGGGCATGACTACAGCACCTCCGGTGCGAGCGAGATGATCTTCATGAACCGCTTTTCGCGCAGTTCACGACCAACGGGGCCGAAGATGCGCGTGCCTCGAGGCTCGCCATCGCCCTTGAGGATCACGGCGGCGTTCTCATCGAAACGAATGTAGGAGCCATCCGGGCGACGGCGCTCCTTGCGGGTGCGCACCACAACGGCCTTGACGACCTCGCCCTTCTTGACGCCGCCGCCGGGGATGGCGTCCTTGACGGTGGCGACGATGATGTCGCCCACTCCCGCATAGCGACGGCCCGATCCACCGAGAACCCGGATGCACAACAGTTCCTTAGCACCGGTGTTGTCGGCGACACGTAGTCGCGACTCCTGCTGAATCACTTCAAGACTCCGATTCCTTGATGTCTCAGGTGCTACTTGGCCTTCTCGAGGATCTCCACCACGCGCCAGCGCTTCGTCGCTGATAGCGGCCGGGTCTCCATGAGAAGGACACGGTCACCAACGCCGCAGGCATTGGCCTCGTCATGGGCCTTCAGCTTGCTCGTGCGGCGCACGACCTTGCCGTACAACGGATGCTTGAACCGGTCCTCGACGGCGACGACGACGGTCTTATCCATCTTGTCGCTGACGACGTACCCCTCGCGCTCCTTGCGGTCGTTGCGCTCGTCCACGTTCACAGTCATCTCACCTGTTTCGCTCATGCCGCACCACCGACGGTCTCGATCGGAGTGATACCGAGTTCACGCTCGCGCATCACGGTGTAGATCCGTGCGATGTCCTTGCGGACGGCGCGAAGACGGCCGTGGTTCTCGAGTTGACCCGTGGCACCCTGGAAGCGCAGGTTGAACAACTCCTCCTTGGCCTCGCGCAACTTGGTGACCAACTCTTCCTCGGTCAGGCCACGGAACTCCTGTGATGATGTACCGGCAGCCATCAGTCCTCCCTCGTGATGTCGCGGCGGACGATGCGGCAGCGCATGGGCAGCTTGTGCATCGCACGGGTGAGCGCCTCGATTGCGGTGCGCTCATTGGGATAGGACAACTCGAACATCACGCGGCCGGGCTTGACATTCGCAACCCACCACTCCGGTGAACCCTTGCCCGAACCCATGCGGGTCTCGGCGGGCTTCTTCGTCAACGGACGATCGGGGTAGATGTTGATCCACACCTTGCCACCACGCCGGATGTGGCGGGTGATGGCGATACGTGCGGACTCGATTTGACGGTTCGTCACGTAGGCCGGCTCCAGAGCCTGCAGGCCATACGTGCCGAACGTCACCTCGGTGCCGCCCTTGGCTACACCACGCCGGGTGGGGTGGTGCTGCTTGCGGTGCTTGACCCTACGCGGAATCAGCATGGTCGTCAGCCCTCGCTCTCAGTGCTCGTCGCGCTCGCGGTCGTTCCGTCGGCGGGTGCTTCGCCCTCATCGCGACGCGGTCCGCGGCGCGGCCGATCCGGACGCTGACGTTGGTCCATGCGCGATGCTGCGGCAGCGGCTTCGCGCTCAGCGCGCGTCGTGGGGGCATCACCCTTGTAGATCCAGACCTTCACTCCGATCCGGCCGAAAGTGGTGCGTGCCTCATAGAAGCCGTAGTCGATGTCCGCACGCAGGGTGTGCAACGGCACCCGACCCTCGCGGTAGAACTCGGTGCGACTCATTTCCGCTCCACCGAGGCGACCGGATACCTGAACCCGGATCCCCTTGGCGCCAGCCTTCATCGTCGATTGCATGGCCTTGCGCATCGCTCGCCGGAAGGAAACTCGGCTGGACAGTTGCTCGGCAACGCCCTGGGCGACCAGTTGCGCATCGATCTCGGGGTTCTTGACCTCGAGGATGTTCAACTGAACTTGCTTGCCGGTGAGTTTCTCGAGTTCGCTGCGGATGCGATCAGCCTCCGCGCCTCGGCGGCCGATCACGATGCCGGGACGGGCGGTGTGGATGTCCACGCGGACCCGCTCTCGGGTCCGTTCGATCTCCACGCGCGAGATGCCCGCCCGCTCCATGCCCTCGGTGAGCAACTTCCTAATCGCCACGTCCTCCTTGACATAGTCGCGGTAGGACTGTCCGGGCTTGGTGCTGTCGGCGAACCAGCGCGACGCGAAGTCGGTGGTCACGCCGAGGCGGAAGCCCTTCGGATTGATCTTCTGACCCATTGCTCAGCCCTTCCTCGCGCCGGTCTCGGCCCTGTCTGGCGCCGGTTCCACAATCACCGTGATGTGGCTGGTGCGCTTGTTGATGCGATAGGCACGGCCTTGAGCTCTCGGCTGGAACCGCTTCATCGTCGGACCCTCATCCACGTAGGCCTTGGCCACCACCAGGGTCCGCGGATCGAGGTTGAGGTTGTTGGCGGCGTTCGCGATGGCGCTATCGAGCACCTTGCCCACGGGCTCACTGGCCGCCTGCGGCGCGAACCGCAACACGGCCTGAGCCTCCGCGGCCGGCAAACCCCTGATGAGGTCGATAACCCGGCGCGCCTTCATGGGCGTGACACGGACGAACCGCGCTGAGGCCCTGGCTTCCATCGCTTTCCCCTTGCTCTCGTGTCGTGCGTCTTAGCGTGTGTGTAGTGGTGTGAATGACCGCGGTCTAGGACGATCGCATCAGCGGCGCTTGGCCTTGCGGTCTTCCTTGACGTGGCCCTTGAAGGTGCGGGTGGGAGCGAATTCGCCGAGCTTGTGCCCGACCATCTGCTCGGTGATGAACACCGGCACATGCTTGCGCCCGTCATGCACGGCAATGGTGTGTCCAAGCATCGCCGGCACGATCATCGAGCGACGCGACCAGGTCTTGATGACCTGATTGCTCTTGGCTTCATTCGCCGTCTCGACCTTCTTCAACAGATGGTCATCGACGAACGGGCCCTTCTTCAGACTCCTCGGCACGATCGACTCCTCTAGCGCTTCTTGCCGGTCTTGCGGCGACGGACGATGAACTTGTCGCTGGCCTTCTTGGCCTTGCGAGTGCGACCCTCGGGCTTGCCGGCCGGGTTGACGGGGTGACGACCACCGGAGGTCTTGCCCTCGCCACCACCGTGCGGGTGATCGACGGGGTTCATCGCCACACCGCGGACGGTCGGGCGATGGCCCTTCCAACGCATGCGTCCGGCTTTGCCCCAGTTGATGTTGCTCTGCTCGGCGTTGCCCACCTCGCCGACCGTGGCTCGTGCACGTAGGTCGACGTTGCGGATCTCCCCGGACGGCATACGCAACTGGGCGTAGGGACCATCCTTGGCGACGAGCTGGACGCTGGCACCGGCCGAGCGAGCGATCTTCGCCCCGCCACCGGGACGCAGCTCGACGGCATGGATGACCGTGCCGACAGGAATATTGCGTAACGGGAGGTTGTTGCCGGGCTTGATGTCGGCCGAAGGACCGGTCTCCACCCGATCGCCCTGCTTGAGCAGACGCGGAGCGAGGATGTAGCGCTTCTCACCATCGGCGAAGTGCAGCAGCGCGATCCGGGCTGTGCGATTCGGGTCGTACTCGATGTGCGCGACCTTCGCGGGCACGCCGTCCTTGTCGGCGCGACGGAAGTCGATCACTCGGTAGGCGCGCTTGTGACCGCCGCCCTGGTGCCGGGTGGTGATGCGACCGGAGTTGTTGCGGCCGCCCTTCTTGGACAGCGGCTTGAGCAGGGACTTCTCCGGCTCGGATCGGGTGATCTCGACGAAGTCGGCCACGCTCGACCCACGCCGCCCGGGCGTCGTCGGCTTGTGCTTGCGGATTGCCATGTCGTCTCGTCCTGTCGTCTCGTCCGGGCCTAGCTGACCGGTCCGCCGAAGATGTCGATGCGCTCGCCTTGAGCGACCGACACGATGGCGCGCTTCGTTGCCACCCGACGGCCGAAGCCACGACGGGTGCGCACTCGCTTGCCGTCACGGTTAGCGGTATTGACGGCGACCACCTTCACGCCGAACACCTCCTCGACCGCGATCTTGATCTGGGTCTTGTTCGCATGCGGCGCAACGAGGAAGGTGTACTTGTTCTCGTCGAGCAGTCCATAGCTCTTCTCCGAGATGACCGGAGCGAGCAGGATGTCTCGGGGATCGGCGACCTTCATGCGCTCACCTCCACAGATTCGGCCTCCGACGCGGTGGCCACGGCCTTCGTGCCACGCCCGCGTGCCGGGCCGGCGATGAATTCCTCGAACGCAGCGAAGGTGAAGAGGACGTCGTCGCTGACGAGCACGTCGTAGGTGTTGAGCTGATCGGGGGCAACCACGTGGACGTTCACCAGGTTGCGAACACTCAACCAGGTCAGTTCATCCTCACGGGTGACGACCAGCAGCAAGTTGGGGCGATCACTGATCGTGGCCAGCATCGTCGCTGCGGCCTTGGTCGCCGGGGTGTCGCCTTCGACGACCCCGCTGACGACGTGAACACGATTCTCGCGAGCGCGATCGGACAGTGCACCGCGCAGCGCAGCAGCCTTCATCTTCTTCGGAGTCCGCTGGTCATAGGAGCGAGGTGTGGGGCCGTGCACGGTGCCACCACCGGCGAAGTGCGGGGCGCGAGTAGAACCCTGGCGGGCGCGACCGGTGCCCTTCTGCTTGTACGGCTTCTTGCCGCCTCCACGGACCTCACCACGGGTCTTGGTGTCATGCGTCCCCTGGCGGGCTGCCGCCAGTTGCGCCACCACAACCTGGTGGATAAGCGGCACGTTGACCTGCACATCGAAGATCTCCGCTGGGAGATCAACCGTGCCGGATGTGCCACCTGTCGGTGTCTTGATGTCGAGGGTGCTCATGCGGTCACCGCCTCTGCCTTGCTCGTTGAACGGATCAGCACCAGGCCGCCCTTGGGGCCGGGAACCGCACCCTTGACCAGGATCAGTCCACGCTCGGCGTCGATCGCGTGCACGGTCAGGCCCTGCACCGTCTGGCGATCATTGCCCATGCGTCCGGCCATCCGCAGCCCCTTGAACACGCGTGACGGAGTGCTTGCACCGCCGATCGAACCGGGCTTGCGATGGTTACGGTGCGAGCCGTGCGAGGCACCTACGCCGGCGAACCCATGGCGCTTCATGGTGCCCGCGAAACCTTTGCCCTTCGTCGTTCCGGTCACGTCGATGACATCGCCGGCGTTGAAGGCATCGGCACCGATCTCCTGGCCCACCGTGTACTCGGAGGCGTCCTCGGTACGCAATTCCACGATGTGCCGACGCGGAGTGACACCTGCCTTGGCGAAGTGCCCCGCCTGCGGCTTGGTCACCTTGCGCGGATCGAGTGCCCCGAATCCGAGTTGCACGGCCGAATAGCCGTCGGCGTCGGGCGTACGCACCTGCGTTACCACGCAGGGACCCGCCTTGATGACGGTCACCGGGACGACACGATTCTGCTCGTCCCACACCTGGGTCATGCCGAGCTTCTCGCCCAGCACTCCCTTCACTGTCCTACCCATGATCGGTCGCGTCCCTTAGAGCTTGATCTCGATATCGACACCGGCTGGCAGGTCGAGTCGCATGAGCGAATCGACCGTCTTGGGTGTCGGGTCCAGGATGTCGATGAGCCGCTTGTGCGTGCGCATCTCGAAGTGCTCGCGGCTGTCCTTGTATTTGTGTGGCGAGCGGATGACGCAATAGACGTTCTTCTCCGTCGGCAGCGGAATGGGGCCCGCGACCTGCGCACCGGTGCGAGTCACCGTGTCGACGATCTTGCGTGCCGAGGTGTCGATGATCTCGTGGTCGTAGGCCTTGAGCCTGATACGGATCTTCTGTCCTGCCATGGGCTGCCTGTCTTTCTTGGGTTGAGATGAAACCGTCCGGTCATCGTGACGGGG
>AACY020293221.1_pt1 | contig 10256 bp, 12 predicted proteins | sample 267378 | NCBI WGS metagenome assembly AACY02 (sample SAMN02954345, study PRJNA13694) | marine metagenome | biome: aquatic; feature: ocean; material: water; isolation source: isolated as part of a large dataset composed predominantly from surface... | reverse complement strand
TGCTGTCCTCACCGGAGAATGCCCAGCGGCTGCGGCGCGGATTGGCACAGGCGCGTGCCGGCACGTCGACAGCCCAGGAACTACTCGGCGAATGATTCGATTCACCCGAGACGGGTGGGCTGACTACTCGAGCTGGAGCGATCAACCGAAGGTGTTGCAACGGATCAACCGCATGCTGGTGGAGGCAGCGCGTGATCCCGGCACGGGAATCGGCAGGCCGGAGCCGCTCAAGGGAGACTTGGCCGGCTGCTGGTCGCGGCGCATCACGCATGAGCATCGACTGGTGTACGTGATCGTCGAGGGTGACCTGGTCGTGCTTCAGGCCCGTCACCACTACTAAGCCGCGCGGGGTGAATTGTTCGGGGAAAGTAAAGAACGGCTGTGAGTTGGCTGGGATGTGTCCCAGATCGCCTCGCTGGGATCGAAAAGGGCACGATTCAGGGCTGATACTCGACGAGGCGGCAACGCTATGCGTCGTGACATCAGGGTCGCGACGCTCCCGCTCGAGGAGGAGCCATGTCCCACACCCCCCGCACCACCGAATCGCAGCGCCACACAGGACGTCGTATCGGCGCCGCGCTCGCTGCCGGCGCCCTCCTCCTCGGTGGTGCCGCTGTCAGCACGACCGCGGCACAGGCGCGTCCAGGCGACGATCGTCCCTCGGTCTCGTCGAGCAAGCCGCGCCCGAACGCACTGCTTGCCGACCGGTGGTTGGAGAAGCAGGTCGATCGCACGGTCACCGAGGCAGCCCGCGCCGATTTCACCGCGGCGAAGACCACGGCCCGCGAGACGTTCGCCGAGGCTAAGGAAGCCGCCGGTGCTGATCGCGATGCGCGGGCAGCCGCGAAGGATCAGCTGATGGCCGATCTCGCTGCTGCTGTCGCCGCGTTCGATGCCGCGACCCTGCCGGCCGAGCAGCTCGAGCCGGTGACCGACTACCGCGCGGCGATCGCCTCCGCACGCGCCGACCTCGCAGACGCGGTCACATCCGCTCGCGCAGCCCATCGCACCGCGAAGAAGGAGGCCCGCGATGCCTATGGCGCGGCCCGCGAGGCTGCGACGACGCGTGCGGAGAGGCAGGCAGCGAATCAGGCCTATCGCGAAGCTCAGCGCGATGCGAACCGCGCGAATGTGACGGCGAAGAAAGAAGCTCGATCGACCTACCGATCGGACATCCAGGCTGCTCGTGACGCACTCGTTGCCGCACTGGTCTGAGGATTCGGTTGTTTCCGCGGAAACACGGGAGTTCCTCGACTGCGTAGTGGCTCATGACATCGGGGTGCGACCTTGACGGGGTGCATCCGGGAGCGTTGCTCACCGACTTCGGGTGGACCCCGGAGGATAAGCGGCTGCGCGGTGACACCCCCAACGCCGTGGCCGCCCTGGCCGTCGTCGATGCCGCCGCCGTCGGACTGATCGATCCCGCGGGTCCTATCCCTTAGGGTGGGGCCGTGGCGCGCGGTGACGGCAAGCTCACGCATGATCTCGATCCCCTCGACCGTGGTCCCCAGGATGCCTGCGGGGTCTTCGGGGTGTGGGCGCCCGGCGACGAGGTCGCCAAACTGACCTACTTCGGCCTGTATGCTCTGCAGCACCGCGGTCAGGAATCCGCCGGCATCGCCGTGAGCGACGGCCACCACATCGTGGTGATGAAGGACATGGGTCTGGTGTCGCAAGTGTTCACCGAAGCGAGCCTGGAATCGCTCAAAGGGTTCGTTGCGATCGGGCACACGCGGTATTCCACGACCGGTTCGAGTTCATGGGAGAACGCCCAGCCGACGTTCCGCGCCACCGCAACCGGTCATCTAGCACTGGGGCACAACGGGAATCTGACGAACACCACCGAACTCGCCGATCGAGTCGCGGCACTCGAGGAAGCACGCGGGGAGTTGCCTCTGGGCACGAAAGTGTCCCGTTCCACCTCCGACACCGACCTCATCACCGCGCTCATCGCCGCGCATCCGGACCTGTCCATGGAGGCCGCCGCGATCGAGGAACTCCCTAAACTCGCCGGTGCCTATTCCCTGGTGTTCATGGACGACACCACCCTGTACGCCGCTCGCGACCCCCTGGGTATCCGACCGCTGGTGCTCGGCCGGCTCGAAAGCGGTTGGGTCGTCGCCAGCGAAACGGCAGCACTGGACATCGTGGGTGCAGCGTTCGTGCGCGAGATCGAACCGGGTGAACTCGTCGCGATGGACGAGCACGGGTTGCGCTCCCACCGGTTCGCCGCGGCCGAGCCGAAGGGCTGCCTGTTCGAATACGTCTATCTCGCCCGACCCGACACCTCGATCGCCGGGCGCAGCGTCCAGGCGACCCGGGTGGAGATCGGGCGTCGACTCGCGCGGGAATACCCGGTCGAGGCCGACCTGGTGATCCCCGTCCCCGAATCGGGCCGCTATGCCGCCATCGGCTTCGCCCAGGAATCGGGCATCCCCTTCGCCGAGGGACTGGTGAAGAACGCCTACGTCGGGCGGACGTTCATCCAGCCATCGCAGACGATCCGCCAGTTGGGCATCCGGTTGAAGCTGAATCCGCTGCGCGAGGTGATCGCCGATCAGCGACTCGTCGTCGTCGACGATTCGATCGTGCGCGGCAATACCCAGCGTGCACTGGTGCGGATGCTGCGCGAGGCCGGCGCGCGCGAGGTGCACGTGCGCATCTCGTCGCCACCGGTGAAATGGCCGTGCTTCTATGGCATCGACTTCGCCTCGCGTGCGGAACTGATCGCCAACGGTCTCAGCGTCGAGGAGATCCGCACCTCGATCGCAGCGGACTCGCTCGGGTTCGTCTCGCTGGAGGAGCTGACCGAGGCGACGGAACTGCCGGCTGATCGGTTGTGCCGGGCCTGCTTCGACGGCGTGTATCCGGTGCCGGTGCCCGAGCCGGAGGTCATCGGCAAGCACCTGCTGGAGGGCCTGCAACTGCGTGCGGCACAGGACACCCCGAGCGGAACGAGCCTTCGACGGTGATCGGCCGGTGAGTAGCTACGCCGATGCCGGTGTCGATGTCGAGGCCGGTGAACGCGCGGTCGCGCTGATGCGCGAAGCGGTCGCACGGGCCACACGGCCTGAAGTCGTCGGTGACTTCGGCGGATTCGCCGGCCTGTTCGATGCATCGGCGTTCGCAGGGTTCCGCCGTCCGCTGCTGGCCACATCGACCGACGGAGTCGGCACGAAAGTCGCTGTGGCGCAACGGATGGACATCCACGACACGATCGGGCTCGACCTGGTCGCGATGGTCGTCGACGATCTCGTGGTGTGCGGGGCCGAGCCATTGTTCATGACCGATTACATCGCGACCGGCAAGGTCGTTCCCGAACGCATCGCGGCAATCGTCGCGGGCATCGCGCGAGGGTGTGAGATCGCCGGGTGCGCACTCGTCGGGGGCGAGACCGCCGAACACCCCGGTCTGCTCGAAGCGGACGAATACGACGTCGCGGGTGCGGGGACGGGTGTGGTCGAAGCGGATGAGCTTCTCGGACCCGATCGCGTGCGCGCCGGCGACCTGCTCATCGCGATGGAATCGTCAGGGCTGCATTCCAATGGTTATTCGCTGGCGAGGCGGGCACTGCTGGGTGCGGATAAGACGGCCATCGACGCGGCCCTGCATCGCCACAGCGACGCCCTCGGCCGCACGATAGGTGAGGAACTGCTCGAACCGACGCGCATCTATGCCCGCGACTGCCTCGATCTGGCCGCCCATATCGACACGCACGCATTCGCTCACATCACCGGCGGTGGGATCGCGGCGAACATCGCCCGGGTGCTTCCGGCGCACCTGGCCGCCGATATCGACCGCGCGACCTGGCGACCCCAACCGGTCTTCGAATTGATTGCCGAGACCGGCGTCGAACCGGCCGAGATGGAACGGACCTTCAACCTCGGCCTGGGCATGGTCGCGGTGGTGGCTGCCGGTGCCGCCGATGCCGCGATGGCACGCCTACACGACCGGGGAGTGTCGACCTGGGTGTGCGGGGCGGTGCGCGAGCGCCGTGAGGGGGAAACCGGAGACGCCGAAGCCAAAGGTGGAGCCGGTGGTGCGGTCAGCCTCGTGGGCCCGACCTGGTTCTCCTCGGCTGGTGCGGGTCAGCCCGCCTGACGATCGTCGTCGTCGGAGTAATACGCCGAGTAGTCGTCGTACTCATCGGTGGCATCGTCGGTGTCGTCAGCGACATCGGCGGTAGGTGAACTTCCGCTGCCGGCAAGCTCTGCTTGCAGGCGCTCCAAGTCGGTCTGCGGCCCGCCGTACTTCAACGCACGGGCGACCTTGGTCTGCTTCGCCTTGGCACGGCCGCGCCCCATGGCTCGACCCCCTCGACCGGAGCCAGCGCCCCGGCGACTCGTCGTGGACAGATTCGTGTGCTTGCCGGCGCCCAGGCGCTGCTCGGGCACTCGGACCAGCGATGCACCACGATACCCCTCCCGGGATCAGGTCGCGAATCTCGCCCGGGTTCCGGCGGCGATGCGCTCGCGAGCCTCGGCTGCGGCGGCGGCCAGGGGGGTGATCCGGGCGGCCTCGGCCCGGTCGAGCACGGTGCGGGTGGTGTCGAACACCCCGGCGACCCGGGCGCGGGCCCGGTCGAGGTCGAAGCCGAGCAGTTCATCGGCGACCTGGACCACCCCGCCGCAGTTGACCAGATAGTCCGGCGCATAGAGCACCCCGCGCTCGGCGAGGGCTGCGGCGATGGCCGGATCGTTATCGGCGAGCTGGTTGTTCGCGCCGCCGCACACGATCGCTGCGGTGAACGCCGGGTCGCGGGCGAGTTCGTGGGTGAGGATCCCACCGAGGGCATTCGGGCTGAGCACATCGAGGGGACGGTCGAGCAGGTCGGTGGTGTCGGCGACGATCTCGAGATTGTCGACCCCGCCGCCGAGTTCGCCGCGCAGCGCATCGATGGCCTGGTCGGAAGGATCGGTGACGAGCACACGGGCGTCTTCTTCGGTGATGAGGTGCACCGCGAGGCGACGGCCGACCTTGCCGGCACCGATCACACCGATGGTGCGCCCGGCCAGCGATGGAGAACCCCAACGGTGCTCCGCGGCGGCGCGCATCCCCTGCCACACTCCGAACGCGGTGAGGATGCCCGAATCGCCGGCACCACCGCGCTCGGGTGATCGACCGGTCGTCCACGGATTCGTCTCGCCGATCACATCGAGGTCCTCGACCGCGATGCCCACATCTCCGGCGGTGACATAGCGACCGGAAAGTGACGCGATGAAAGAACCCATGGCGCGCAACAACTCCGGCGTCTTCTCGCGCGCGGGGTCAGCCCAGATGACGGCCTTGCCGCCACCGTGCGGCAGGTCGGCGAGGGCGTTCTTGTAACTCATCGCCTGCGATAGTCGCAACGCATCGCGATACGCCGATGCGCCATCGGGGTAGGCGACCATCCGGCACCCGCCCAATGCCGGGCCGCGATTGGTGGAATGGATGGCGACGAAGGCGCGCAGACCGGTCGCCGGATCGCTGCCGACGACGACGGATTCGTGGTCGTCGAACTCGGGTGCGTCGAAGGGGATCCCCGTCATTCGTCTTCGTCGGGTCCGAAGATCGTCGTGTAGCACTTCACCGTGTTGTCGAGCAGATCCTGAGTGGACTGGGGGAAGTCGCCGCCCAGTGGCGCGGTGGACACCTGCGCGGCGAATTCGTCGGCGGCGGTGAGGTCGACCAGTTCCAGGGTGTCGCCGACCCACTGGGCCAGCACGGCCAGCCCCGGGCCCTCGACGAAGCCGAGGATCGCATGCTCGGCATCGTCATCGGCGCGCACGTCGACGAGCTGGCTGACGGTGAACTCCGGAAGCATCGCCGCCTCGATCGCGGTCTTCGTCTCGGGAGCGGCCTCATCGCACAGCACCGCCACGATCCGCGACGGGGAGGTGTCCGGGGAGGGGCTGGTGTCGGTCGGCGAGGGTGCGCTGGTCGTTGTCGTGGTCGTTGTCGTGGGCTCGGGGGAGGCATCGGAGGAGCAGGCGGCCAGCCCGGCGACGAGCAGGGCGGGGGCGGCGAGCAGGGCGAGCCGACGGGTGACACGGCGTGAGGTGGCTACCGAGGAGGTCATGGGGCCCAAGGGTACGTCCTGGGGCTGGCGGATCCTCGCGTGAGCATGACGTGGTCATGTCTCCCAGGCAGTTCCCAGGCTGGGCGGTCCCATGACCGGTGATGACCGGGCAGAGTGGAGTCATGCAGTCAGCAGCCTTCGCGCCACCGGGGCTATCCGGGCCGCGACCCAGCGTGCGCACCCGCCTGGGTGGGCTCGTCATGGCGGTGCTGCTCGCGATCGGCCTGGTCGGTATCGCTGGAGCGGGGGCCGTCCCGGCGAATGCGTCGATCAGCGAACCGGACCTGCGCTCGACCGTGCACGCACGCCTCGCGGTCTTCGTCGACGACGCGGTCGAGTCCGGTTACTACACCGAGATCCAGCGCAGCTACATCCTCAGTGCGATCTCCACGACGGCACCGGATTCGCTGTCCAATCGGCAGGAGCGACGCGTGATGGGTCGGTTCTGGCGCATCATCACCGAGGTCGGTGGGGTGTCGCGCAATCTCGCCGAGCGGCGGCTGTCGAGGGGCGCCACATTGATGCGCCTGGTCGGCAACGATGCCGATGCCGTCAATGATCGGCTGCGCAGTTGGTTGGCCGCACCGGTGGTCAATGCGATCGGGCGCGCAGACATCTCGTGGTTAGAAGCCGCGGGCCTGCTGGCCGACACGCGCACCGCGGTGAATAGGCTGATGGGACAGCCCGGCGGCGATCGGGATGTCATCCTCGTGCGTATGCGCAACTGAAAATCTCACAAACCCGGGCTGCTGGACAGCCCGCCACAGGCTGCTCGCCGTGGCCGCGTGCGGTAGGGCGCACAGATCCCGACCACGACGAGCATCGGCCCCCGAACCCTCCGGAATGGAGTGAGGGTCCGGGGGCCGTTAACTTTCAGCGCGACTACAGGAGGGCGACTACGGTGGAGACCATGTCGATCCTGGTCGTCGATGACGATCCCGCGCTACGCCAGGCGCTGACGCGCATCTTGAGTTTCGAAGGCTACGAGGTCGAGATCGCACCGACCGGCCACGACGCACTCGAACTGGTGAGCACGGCGGATCTGATGGTCCTCGATCTGGGCCTGCCCGATCTGGACGGACTCGATGTGGCGCGACGGGTTCGCGCTGCCGGGCACGCGCTGCCGATCCTGGTGCTCACCGCCCGCGGCGAGGTCGGTGACCGGGTCGCGGGATTGGATGCCGGTGCCGACGACTATCTGCCCAAGCCGTTCGATCTAGCCGAATTGCTCGCGCGAGTGCGCGCGCTGCTGCGGCGCACCCAACCTCACAACGGCGCCACCGTCTACACCCTCGGTGACATGGTCGTGGACACCGCACGACGCAAGGTGACCCGCGGCGAGGACGACATCGAACTGACCAAGACCGAGTTCGCGGTCCTGCAGGTGCTGTTGGCCGCCGATGGTGCGGTGGTGGCGCGCAGTGACCTGATGATCGAGGTGTGGGGTTTCGCTTCGCCGACCTTGGATTCCAACCTGGACACCTATGTGTCGTATGTGCGGCGCAAGACCGAGGCCAGCGGGCATTCGCGCCTGGTGCACACCGTGCGGGGGGTCGGCTTCGTCGCGCGGGTCGATCCGTGAGACGCAGTCTGCGCACGACCGTCGCCCTGATCGTGGCGGCAACCCTGCTGTTCACCGTCGCTGGACTGGCCGCAGCCGTGTGGTTGTTGACGCGCAACACGCTCATGCGCAGCGTCGATGCATCGCTGGTCTCGCGCATCCAGGCGGGCATCTTCCTCACTCCCCCGGATGAGGAGAACATCCCGTTCGTGCGCCCCCCGATCCCAGGGCAGCCGACGGTGATCGTCGATGCGGTGCTCGGTGACGGTGAGGTCTATGACATCGATACGCAGTTCTCCGATCTGCCGGCCGATGCCGCGGACGTCGAGATCGCACTCTCCCCGCCGGGGACGAGTGCGTTCTCCACCCGGGTGACACCGAGCGGTGAGACCGTGCGGGTCTATACGGTCGCGGTGGTGGAGGGCGCGGCAGCGCGGGCGATCCGCAGCCTGGAGGAGACGCAGTCCAACCTCGTGCAGCTGGCCACGATCCTCGTGCTCGGCGGCGGGGTGGCTGTTGCGGTCGGGGCGGGTGCTGGAGTGCTCGCGGTACGCCGATCGACGAATCCGCTGGTCGAGGTCGCCGGTGCGGTGGCTGCCCTGTCGCGTGGCGAACGTGATGCGCAACCTCCGCGTGCAGGGCGCGGTGCCCCGCGCGAGGTGGTCGATGTGGTGGACGCGACGACGGCGCTGCAGCGCGAACTCGCCCGCAGCCAGGCGCAGCAGGAACAACTCGTGCAGGATGCCGGTCACGAACTGCGAACTCCGCTGGCGTCGCTGCGCGCGAATGTGCAGTTCGCGGCACGCACGGTGACTGATGAGACGACGGCGCAGTCGCTGTCTGCCGCGCAATCGGAACTCGATGAACTCGGTCGACTCGTCGAGGAACTGCTGGCACTGGCCGCGCGTGACGAGCAGGCGCGCGAGATCGTCGAACTCGACATCGTGGGTGCGGCACAGGCTGCTGCCCGTCGTTCGATGCGCCGATGGAGCCGCACGGTGACCGTCGAGGTGCCTGATGAGCCGATCGTGATGCGCATCGATCCGATCGGTCTGGCCGAGATGCTGGGCAACTGCCTGGACAACGCGATGAAGTTCACCCCGCAGGATGCACCCGTCGTGCTGGCGGTGAGTTCCGATGATTCGAACGTCACCCTCGACGTGCGTGATGGCGGACCGGGGATTGCCGAGGAGGAGCGCGCTGCGGTGCTCGAACGCTTCCACCGCACTGCCGATGCCCGCGGCCTCCCGGGCAGCGGCCTGGGCTTGTCGATCGTGGCCCGTGCGGTGGCCGTCGCCGATGGCGAACTCGAACTCGGCGAGGCACCCGAAGGCGGCCTCCTCGTCCGCATCGTGCTACCGAGACAAGGCTAGTACTCGTCGAGTCCGTCTAGCCCATCGAGGCCGTCGATATCGACGATCATCGCGGTGAGTTCGGCGAGGTCGGGTTCGTCGGCGAGGTCGATCGGGCGCAGTTCCCGGGTGCGGCCGAAGGTGTTGAGCACCAGGTCGCGGCCGAGTGTCAGCAGGTTCAGCGGTGCGTCCTCGTCGTCGAGGTGATCGACCACATCGCGATCGAAGGCCCCGGCGAGCAGGATGCCCGGGCCCGTCTCGGTCGGGGTGACCACTGCGGCCCGCACCTCCTGCAGGGATGGGGCGACCGCGAAGGACTCTTTGAGGGTGACGGCCAAGTGCGCGCAGATCAGGTGCACGTGCAGTGCGTTGCGGTCGGTCTTGGTGTGCGCGCGAGTGGTGGGCCGTCCCGTGGGGGTGAGTGCGGCGTATCGCTCGGGCACATCTTCCAGCGGTGGGGTGCCCATCACGACCGAGGCGGTGCGGCCGTCGTCGCTGACCTCGACGCATGCGGCTTCCTCGTCGTTGTCGCCGAGGGCGTCGTTGAGGGTGTCGAGCACCACCGTCGGATCACCATTGCTCAGGGCGGTCCACCAGATATCGGCCTGTTCCTGGGCGTAGGCGTGTTCGCGTCGTGCCCAGTCCAATTCAGCGGCGAGTTCGGCGTCCACGGCCTCGATGGCACGTTCCTTGGCCGCGCGTCGATCGGCGCGACGCCACCAACCGATGCCCTCGCGCTCGACCGCGTATCGCGCATCGATGCGTCGGGCCCGCACCGAGAGGTCGGCGGGTGCGGGTTCGGGCACGATCGGGGCAGCGGCGGGGGCGAACTGCTCGCGGTGGATGGTCAACAGCGCATCGTGCTCGGCCTGGGCGTCGGCGAATTCCTGCGCGCGTCGGGCGGTGGCGCTGCCGGGTGCGGCTCCCGACGAGGAGCGGGAACCGCTGCGACCGGTGAGTCGGTCCAGGGTGGTCCACGTGGTGAAGGGACCGACCCCGGTGGACACTCCGACCGGACCTGAGCCGACGTGCATGCGGGCGATGCGGGGGCCGACGCCGGCGCGGATGCCGCGTGGGGTCATCGCCACCCGCAGCATCGGCGCGACCCGGAAGGCGAAACCCATACCTCCACTATGGCAGGACTACGGTGTTGGCGTCAGGGCACCGACTCGGACCTGCGCGATGCACACTCCGAACTCCGTCTGGGTGGGGGTGGCGGTCACCACGGGACCACCACCGTCAATGGTGGCGAAGACCACGCCGAGACCTTCGGTGAGTTCCA
>AACY020291535.1_pt1 | contig 10276 bp, 11 predicted proteins | sample 267378 | NCBI WGS metagenome assembly AACY02 (sample SAMN02954345, study PRJNA13694) | marine metagenome | biome: aquatic; feature: ocean; material: water; isolation source: isolated as part of a large dataset composed predominantly from surface... | reverse complement strand
TGACAGACAAGCTATCGCCCGGTTTAACTTTATAACGAGCCCAGTTGACTCGATCCGAAGGTGCCAGTGAGGCTAGCTCAGTTTCAAATCGAGCTGCGTTGTCAACGGGAATTAACAGCTGGTGTGGACCTTCTGGATCGGTTGCCCACTGTGAAAAGCCAGCATTGAGCTTATAGATCTCATCCAGTTCAACACCACTTAGCTCAGCAGCACGTGATAGGTCAATTTGGCCGCCAGTATCGACGATCTCAAAGTAGGGTTTATCAGCCAAAGGAGCAAGGGCAAGGCCGTGCTTCTCTGGGTGTTTGAACACCTCTGAGATCGCTAGAATTTTAGGTACGTAGTGTCGTGTTTCACGCGGTAGCTTTAGATTCCAAAAATCGGTTGGTTTACCGGCTTTTCGATTACGCTTCACTGCACGACCCACGGTGCCTTCGCCAGCGTTATATGCGGCCATGGCCAACAACCAATCGCCATCTAGGTAATCGTGTAGGTATTGTAAGTAGTCTAGAGCCGCATGAGTGGAAGCAACAATGTCGCGTCGACCGTCGTACCACCAGTTACGCTTCAAACCAAAATGATCGCCGGTTGCCGGCATAAACTGCCAAGCGCCAGAAGCCTTAGCTGGAGATTTAGCAAAGGGATCGTAAGAGGATTCTACTGCAGGGATTAAAGCGACCTCTGCAGGCATACCACGCTTGATGACTTCATGCAGGACAAAGTGGTAGTAACGAGAGGCACGACCCGTTAAGCGGTTCAAATATTTGTCGTGCTCTACATACCAGTCGATATGCTGTTGCACGACTTTTTTGTCCAGATTGTGGTTGAGTTGCATGTTGTTGCGGGTGATCTCCCACAAGTCTGCTTTCTTTGGATCTTTTTCAAGCTCAAGAAGAACCGATTTAATCGGGGCTTCATCCCACTCTGGCTTCACTTTGGGTTCGGTACGCTGCACAAGAACAGGTTCGCTCTCAAGTACCTGCACTGGCTCAGTCGGGCTTTGCTGCGCACTCTGTTGTGTCGCAACGGTCTGACAGCCTGCGAGTGTGATCGCAAGGGCGCCTAACATCAGTGTCGAGTTCAACTTTGCCATAGTGCCTTTCTGGACATTTATACCGAAAATTTAAAGCCGCAATTCTACCTGTGAGGGTCTATTGGGTCAATTTCATTAATTTTCTGTTAAGGAATAAAAAGTCCAATAGTTAGATCACTATTCAGAAGTTGTTTTTCCATTCGCGCAGTGCTGCTAGCGTCTCGACTCCAGCCGAGATAGTTTGTTGTGAATATTGGCTGGCACTAGCAATCAATGCCGCTTCTCGGCTTCTCATGTAAGGGTTTATTTTTTTCTCTTCAGCAATGGTGCTTGGCAGTGTTGGTTGATTGTCGGCTCTCATTTGCTGACAGCGAGCGATGGCTTGGTCTATGTCGCTGTTCTCTGGATCAGCGGCCTTGGCAAACGTCAGGTTCGCTAAAGAGTACTCATGGGTGCAGTAGACCTCGGTATTGCCTGGAAGGCTTGCGAAGTAGTCCATTGCTACCTGCATTTGATGGGCGCTCCCTTCAAATAGACGTCCACATCCTGCTAAAAACAGCGTGTCGCCACAAAACAGTTGTGGAGTATCGCCGTTTACTAGATAGGCGATATGATCCAATGTATGGGCTGGAACCGCTTTGATGCTCAGTTTCTCTCCAAACAGTGCTATTGAATCACCGTCAGATTGTGGGTGGGTTACACCAGGAAATTTGGATTCAGATGAGCCGTAAACCGGGACCGAGTATCGACTCTTTAGCTGCTCAACACCACCGGTATGATCTCGGTGGTGATGAGTCACTAAAATGGCAGCTAATGTTTTGTTGGCGTCCGTCAGATAGTGCTCGACCACATCGGCATCACCCGGATCGACCACCGCAATCGATGAATCATCAGGTGACTCGATTACCCAGATGTAGTTGTCGTCAAATGCCGGAAGAGGGGTTAGCTTAAACATCGTGAACTCCGAAGCTGAAATTTACCTTCAGGTTACCTAGAATAGAGATTAATGAGAACCTCTCCTGAAGGTGAAAATGATGAGTACTGTGACCGATTTGAACGCAGTCAGTGAGCTGCAAGCTTGGTACGACACCGATTTGGGTCAGCAGTTTTTGGCACAAGAGCGCCAGATGATTGAGCGTGCCTTGCTATCCGTGCAGGGTAGTCGCTTGTTACAGGTTACTTTAGACGGTCGCCAATGGTTGTGTGATACCGCCAGAGCACAGCATGCAGTGTTAGTGGCTCCTAGGGTTGAGTTGGGTATGGAAGAACGGACTCTCATTGCCACCCCTGAAGAGTTGCCAGTACAGTCCGCTGTCATTGATATTTTGGTGTTGCACCATGCTCATGAGTTCTCTTCGGATCCACACCAGGTCATTCGTGAAGCGGCACGTATTCTGCGTCCTGGCGGGCACCTGATTATGTTGGGTTTTAATCCGACCTCCTGGTTAGGCCTTCACTCACAGTTTAAGAGAAAACAGGGTGCCCCTTGGTGCGCCCAATTTATCTCGCAACACCGTTTAGGGGATTGGTTTAAATTGCTACAGCTCTCTTCGTTAGGCGGTGACTCTAAAGAGTTCAACTACCCACTGGAGAGTAACCAGTGGCGGCAACGGATTCGGCCAGTAGCCAATGTGATCAAGGCGTTGCCTGTTAAATCGGGCAACCTTTTCACATTAACCGCCAGAAAAGATGTGGCGGGACTCACGCCACTGCAGCCGCAGTGGAATCGACGTCTACTTGGCAAGTTACAAGTGATAGAATCTAAAGCAACAAGTGCGGGTGTAAGGCGAAATAAGAGTTGAAAGTAGTCACAATTTATACTGATGGGGCCTGTAAAGGTAATCCTGGCCCTGGCGGTTGGGGAGCGCTGTTAAGTTATGGCGATGCTGAGAAAGAGATGTGGGGTGGCGAGCATGAAACCACCAATAATCGCATGGAGATCATGGCAGCCATTGAATCACTGGAGTGTCTGAAGCGCCCCTCCAAGGTAATTCTCTACACAGATTCAGAATATCTGCGTAAAGGGATCACTGAGTGGATCCATGGCTGGATGAAACGAAATTGGAAAAACTCCCAGGGTAAGCCAGTTAAAAATGCCGAGCTTTGGCAGCGACTTCATCAGGCGACTCAACAGCATGAGATTGAGTGGCGATGGGTCAAAGGCCACAGTGGCGACCCAGGTAATGAACGAGCCGACCAGTTAGCTAACCGCGGATATGAGGAACAACTCTAATGAGTCGTCAAATAGTACTCGATACTGAAACCACTGGTCTTGAGCCCGAAGAGGGGCATAATATTATCGAGATCGGTTGTGTGGAGATGGTGGCGCGCCGCTTAACCGGTAATAACTACCATCAATATATTCAGCCTGATCGTGAAGTCGATGCTGAGGCGATGCAGGTGCACGGTATTACTAATGAATTTCTGGCGGATAAGCCTAAGTTCAATACGGTGATGCACGAGTTTATCGAGTACGTGCGTGGAGCTGAGTTGATCATCCATAACGCCGCTTTCGACGTGGGCTTCATCAATAAAGAGTTTGAACGCAACGGCATCAAAGAGCGCATCGAAGATTTCTGTGCCATTACTGACAGCCTTGCGCTGGCTCGCAAGAAACACCCTGGGCAGAAGAACAACCTGGACGCACTCTGTCGTCGATACTTTATAGACAACTCCCACCGAGAACTGCACGGAGCTTTACTCGACTCGGAGATTCTTGCCGATGTTTATCTGGCCATCACTGGTGGTCAAACGGCATTGAGTCTATCGGTCGACGGGCAAGATGAAGAGGGCGGTGGCCAAAGAATTAGACGTCTAAGCCCGGAGCAGGTCTCAGGTCTTAAAGTGTTGAAAGCGAGTGAAGAAGATCTGAGTGAACACGAGCGCTTTTTGGATCTTCTTGATAAGAAATCTGATGGCGCTGTTTGGCGAAACCTTTCTCAGGAGTAGTGAGACTCAAGCCATTCAATGAGTCGTCGAATCGCATTTCCGCGGGTACGGCTCAATTGCTTTTCCAAACCGAGTTCAGCGAGATAAGCCTTAATCTGAACGAGACTGGCTCCCATGCCGATCTGTTTTTTAATGAGCTGTATCAAAGCGGTAATCTGGCGGCTCTCTGAGCACCCATCCAATTGAATACTACCTTTACCAATACTCAATTTGAGCCAAGTTAGACTGGCACATCCTGTGACGAGATTTTCGGGCCGTTTCAGGGTTGGATCCGTTGCAATAGAGCCCAATCCCATCAGTGCATTCAGACGTGTCGGCCAATCTTTAGCCTGCTCAATTTGATCAATCCAGCGTGCTGCTGAATCGCTGTCGGATGGGTCATCCTTAGTGACAGTTTGATGATCGCAGAGTGAGCGCAACACAGTGATGCAACGCTCCACCTCTTCAAGGGTGTTATAGAATGCCAGTGAGATACGAACTGATGAGTGCAACCCAAACGACTGCATCAGCGGTTGTGCACAGTGGCTGCCCGCGCGAACCGCGATGCCCTGCGCATCGAGTTGAGTGGCTAGGTCATCAGCATTGATCGTCTCATGATAGAAACTCACTATAGGTAGAGTGATCGCTCCAGAAGGGAGTAGGGTTATTCCATTTATGGATTTGAGCTGCTGTAAAAGGTAACTGGCCAGTTGGTGCTCGTGCTCTTCTATCTCGGCTCTATCTAATCCGTTGAGGTACTCAACCGCCGCTGCCAATCCGATGGCGCCAGCAATGTTCGGTGTGCCCGCTTCAAAACGAAGTGGCGCCTCTGCATAGCGGGTCTCTGTTAGGCTGACTGACTCGATCATCTCGCCGCCAACCTGCCAGGGGGGCATCGAATTTAACAGCGCCTCTCTGCCATAAAGAACCCCAATGCCGGTTGGGCCAAACATCTTGTGACCTGAGAAAGCATAAAAATCTGCATCCAGATCCTGCATGTCCAAGACTAGGTGAGGAGCCGCTTGTGCTCCATCAATTAGAGTGGTTATCCCCAGTCTCTTGGCTTGTTTTACCATCTCTTTGACAGGGTAGAGCGTGCCAAGGAGATTGGAGGCGTGGGGTAATACCACCAGTTTTGGTTTGAGCTGAAGGTAGCTTTGGTACTGATCGGAGTTTAGTTCACCCGCTTCTGTTAGTTCGATGACATCTAGATGGGCACCGATCTGTTGGGCTAAGCGCTGAAACGGAAGTATGGCTGCGTGATGGGCAGAGATTGCGATCACAATGCGGTCACCCGGCTTCAGAATAGGCCTCAAAAAGCTCTCAGCGACTAGATTGAGACCTTCGGTTGTACCTCGAGTCCAGACTATCTCGTTAGGTTTAGCATTAATGAATTGTGCTAGTTTATCTCGCGCCTGCTCGAAATGGTTGGTTGCCAAGCTGCTCAGGTGGTGGGCAGCGCGGTGAACATTGGCATTCTCTTTACGGTAAAACTGAGTGATCGCATCGATCACTTCGCGCGGCTTTTGAGTGGTTGCCCCATTATCGAAGTAGATCAGCGGTTTTCCATCCACTCGCGTATTGAGTATCGGAAAACTCGAACGAATCCGTCGCAGGATTTGGCTCTCCATCAGTGAGTAGTTTGCTCACGTAACCAACGGCTCTGCCAACGCGTGTACATCATCGCCGCGGTAAACAGAGTCGAAATCAATAACACTTCGATCACACCATAGATAGCTAAATGGGGTTGGATCGCGGTTAAAACGCTGCCTAGGAAATAGAGCAGCAATACGAAGCAGAGCCAAGCATGTGGTCTAGGTGTGCCCTTTAAAATAGCGGGAGTAAAGCCGATCAGTGGCAGTAGGTGAACCAGCCAGATAACCCAAGGGTTATCCCCTGAACTCGGTGCCAACCATAAAAATCGCAGGGTATAGAAGATTAAAAGCGCGATAAAGCTGATGCGGGTAATGAATCCACTGATTGACGCTTTGCGTTGTAGAGACATGTTAACTCCTTTAACGGTTGCTCAAACACTGCGCTAGGGTGCCTAAACGCTTACCTTGTGCAACGGCAATTTTATGTTCGTCTTGTGATAAACGGTGACTGTTATGTGATACCTGGCTAGCGCCGTAAGGTGATCCACCACTGGCCGTTGAGTGCAGTTCTGCAACGTTGTATGGGACACCAACCAGCAGCATTCCTTGGTGAATCAGAGGCAGAGCCATTGAGAGAAGCGTGCTCTCCTGACCGCCATGCATAGTGCTTGAAGAGGTAAATAGCGATGCAGGTTTGTCGATCAGCGATCCAGAGAGCCACTCTGATGTAGTCGTCTCAAGAAATGCGCTCAACGCACTGGCCATATGGCCAAACCGAGTCGGACTGCCTAAGGCTAAACCCGAACACTCTCTTAAATCGTCCTGGGTGACGTAGAGCGTCCCTTCACTGTCTGCAAGGTCAGACGTTTCTGCATCAGGGACCGTTCTTATGTGAGCGCTCATGCCAGATTGCTCAATCCCCATAGCGATGGTTTCTGCCAGCGCACGAGTAGCGCCATGACGACTGTAGAATAGAACCAGTACGTAGGGCGCTGACATCTTATAGGATCTCTAAGACTTGTTCGGGAGGGCGGCCAATACGGGCTTTGTCACCGTGAATCACAACAGGGCGCTCCATCAATTTAGGGTACTTAACCATAGCAGAGATCAGTGCCTCAGCTGAGGACTCCTTCGTCAGACCTGCCAGCTTAAACTCCTCCTCTTTAGTGCGCACCAACTCAATGGGTGTGACACCCAGTGCAGCAATCAGATGACGAAGCTCATCGGCAGATAGAGGCTCTTTCAGATACTCACGAACGGTTAGATCAGCTCCTTGCTCTTCAACCAGTGCCAACGTTTGACGCGATTTAGAACAGCGAGGGTTGTGCAGAATGGTAACGCTCATTGCCATAGCTCCTTATTGACCCAGTTTTGCAATCAGAGCTTCGACCGCATTATCCAGCGGAAGATCTGACGCTTCAGAGTCACGGCGGCCTTTGTACTCAAGCTGACCGGCTGCAATGCCTCGATCAGAGATCACTAGACGGTGTGGAATGCCAGTCAGCTCCATGTCAGCAAACTTAACGCCAGGACGCTCTTTGCGATCATCAAGTAGTACATCCACGCCTTTAGCTTTCAGTTCTGAGTAGAGCTTGTCAGACAACGCTTTTACGTCATCCGATTTGTCGTAGTTCAGTGGCACCAGTGCCACGGTGAAAGGGGCTAATGATTCAGGCCAGATGATACCGTTCTCATCATGGTTCTGTTCAATGGCAGCCGCAACAACACGAGTGACACCGATACCATAACAACCCATAGTCATTGGCACGGCTTTACCGTTCTCATCCAATACCGTTGCATTCATCGCTTCAGAGTACTTTAAACCCAGCTGAAAAATGTGGCCGACTTCGATACCACGACGAATGTTCAGCGTACCCTTGCCATCTGGACTTGGGTCGCCAACTTGCACGTTGCGAAGGTCTGCAACGCGAGGAGTCGGCAGATCACGCTCCCAGTTAATGCCGAAATAGTGTTTACCATCGATGTTAGCGCCCGCACCAAAGTCTGATGCACAGGCGACTGCACGATCAATGATGATGGGCATCGGTAGGTTAACAGGACCCAGTGAACCAGGACCGGCACCTACAATGGCACGAATCTCATCTTCAGTTGCCATCGTTAGCGGTGAGGCAACTTCTGGTTGCTTCTCTGCTTTGATCTCATTCAACTCATGATCGCCTCGAACCAGAAGGGCAACCAGGTCTGAATCAACTTCGTCTGACGCTTTAACCATCAACGTTTTAATAGTCTTTTCAATCGGCAAATTGTGCTGTTCCACCAACGCGGCAATGGTTTTAGCGTTCGGTGTATCAACCAAACGCATCTCTTCTGTTGGTGCATCTGGTGCAGCTTTAGGAGCAACCGCTTCAGCCATCTCAACATTGGCTGCGTAATCACTGCTGTCAGAGAAGGCGATATCATCTTCACCTGATGCCGCAAGCACGTGGAATTCATGTGAGCCGGTACCGCCGATAGAGCCGTTGTCGGCAATGACTGGACGATAATCAAGGTTTAGACGATCGAAAATGCGCACGTAAGCATCAAAGTAGTCGTCGTATGTCTTTTGCAGTGACTCTTGATCGATATGGAATGAGTAGCCATCTTTCATGACAAACTCGCGTGAGCGCATTACACCGAAACGTGGGCGAATCTCATCACGGAACTTGGTTTGAATCTGGTAGAAGTTAGCGGGAAGCTGTTTGTAGCTCTTAAGCTGGTTGCGAACCAGATCGGTGATCACCTCTTCGTGCGTTGGTCCCACACAGAAGTCACGCTGGTGGCGATCTTTTAGACGCAGTAGTTCAGGTCCGTACTGTTCCCAGCGACCAGACTCTTGCCACAATTCAGCGGGCTGAATAGCTGGCATAAGCAGTTCCTGTGCACCAGAGGCATCAAGCTCTTCGCGGATGATCTTTTCAACCTTGCGTAGTGTTTTAAGACCCATCGGTAGCCAGGTGTAGAGACCTGATGCCAATTTGCGGATAAGGCCCGCTCGCAGCATTAACTGATGACTAATAACCTCTGCATCAGCAGGAGTCTCTTTGACGGTCGCAATAAGAAATTGACTAGCACGCATGGTGAAATTGTTTCCAACTCAAATAAAAAGAGCCCATAGTTTAAGGATGGGCTCTTTCGGCTACAAGTTTTAAAAACAATTATGCGGTTTCTAGCATTAAATCCCGCTCTTGTAGCATCGTTTCTAAGCGATCAATCTCCGTCTCATTAAAGACAGGTATACCAGACTCGATCACCTCTTGTGCAGCGATGCCAGCACCTGACGCCTCTTTGCCACTAAATGCGGCACCCGATATATCACGATTTCCGCAAGCAGGGCTGTCGGCTTTCATCAATGCAGCAATACACCCCTCGCGCTTGGCCAGTTCAGCCGTGAGCTCTGCACCTAGAACAAATTGGGGTGTAACGTCTTGGCCTTCATCCGTGATGACCTCAACCGGTATCCGACGAGCGATGGTAGCGTAGGGGCGGGGGACCGTTAAGCCTCCTGCGACTTCGGGGCAAATGGTGACTAATCGGTTTTCACTTTTTAGTTTTTCAAGAAGAGGGTGGTTGATGAGGTTGTGACGTCCATCGTAGCGAACGTTGTCGCCCAACAGACAGGCGCTGATAAGAACTTTACTCATAATGCGTGACCGTGTTTTTCTATTATTGTGTCGTAAATACCGCTATACGACGAAGTATCGGGTGGCGATCATACAGAAGTGAATGGGGGATGTCAGCCTGAGATTCCCAATCTATGGTCTTACTCAGGCTGATGGGGTGTTATTACGCTGGACGAGCATCAACCATGAAGGTCGCTTCACCGGTTGCGATTACCTTGTCGCCAACGTAAACGTTGGTATCACACAGAACACGGCGACGACGCTCATTGATCTCTTTAACGGTGATTTCCGCTCTGGCAGTCTGGCCTATAAACAAAGGCGCCTTGAACTTGATCTGCTGATCAACGTAGATAGCTCCTGGTCCAGGTAGCTTGGTGCCTGCTACCGTTGAGATCAAAGCGGCACTCAACATCCCGTGGGCAATGCGTTGGCCAAAGGGTGTGGTCGCTGCATACTCTTCATTGATGTGAACCGGGTTGGTATCGCCTGAAATGCCTGCAAACCCATAGACGTCAGCCTCTGAGATGGTCTTTGCAAAACTGTCGCTCATACCGACTTCAAGATCTTCTAGGTAGTAGCCGTGTAAATTATCCATAAATCATCCTAAACAGTGTGGAATTGGGTTTTTGCAACAGGTTACTCACTTTTTCATCGGGCGCAAGAGAGGTCGCAAGATTCCCCAGGGAGCAGAATTCAGGTATCTTTGCGTTTCGATATACAGAATGGACCAGACTTTTTACCATGATCATTAAGCCAAAAATTCGCGGTTTTATCTGCACAACTACTCACCCAACGGGCTGTGAAGCGAATGTTCGCGAACAGATTGCAAAGACTCAGGCACAAGGAACCATCGATGGTCCTAAGCGCGTGCTTATTGTGGGTGCATCATCAGGCTATGGTTTGAGTTCACGTATAACAGCAGCCTTTGGTGCAGGTGCCTCAACCATTGGTGTCTTCTTTGAAAAAGAGGGGACTGAGAAGAAACCTGGCACTGCTGGTTGGTACAACTCAGCTAGTTTTGAAAAGCTGGCGCACGAAGCTGGGCTGTACGCTAAATCCATTAATGGCGATGCTTTTTCTCATGAAGCGAAGGCTAAAAC
>AACY020171864.1_pt1 | contig 10276 bp, 12 predicted proteins | sample 267378 | NCBI WGS metagenome assembly AACY02 (sample SAMN02954345, study PRJNA13694) | marine metagenome | biome: aquatic; feature: ocean; material: water; isolation source: isolated as part of a large dataset composed predominantly from surface... | reverse complement strand
CCTGTGGTACAGTGTGAAGTCCTCTGTCATTATTTATCCAAGTAATTGTTTGACCAGTGTTAATTGATGTTTTGGCAGGCAAATAGCATTCATTTTTTTCACAACCAGGGCGAGAAGAAGACATTGTGATTGAAATGATATTGTCTGTGATGATTTTCTCTGATATTTTTGTTGATTCATTAAAGTCTGATTCAAACTGTGCAAAGATAATAACAACAATAGCGATTACAGATACAATCGAGATGCTTGCTAGAATGAGATATTTTTTCACACATCGAATATGAAAATAGGTTATTTTTGCCTACCCATGAATATTTTATGGGGTCATTATACAATAACCTGCTATTCTAAAGCATTGATTGTCTCAGTATTTTATGGCAGAGCGGAATAATGGGTTATTAGAATACATACCCGGCTCTCAGTCTTTGTTGGTTCAGAAAAAGACGGAGCAGCCATTAGAAGGGTTCGCTGAAAACATCAAAGATAGCATAACGGAATATGCTGAAAGCGGTAAAAGTGAAGTTGAGAAGGGATATAATTTTCTACATTGGGTTTTAACTCGCGTCTATGAGGCAACAGAAGATGATGCTTCCGATGCCATAATCGACGGAGCTAATGATTTAGGCATAGATGCGTATTTGCCAGTAGATTTTTCTGATAATAAAATAAGATTATTCCAATCAAAATACAATACTGCTCATTCTGAAGAGGCAATTGGTAAATTCAGAGAAGATGTAAGAAGATTGTTAAATAAAGACATAACAAAAATGAGACCTGAACTAGCTAATTTAGTGACCAAGATTCAAGAAAAGAATCTGAAAATTGAATGTTGTTATGTCACTAACCAGCAAGTAAGTTATGAAAATGACGACTCGTTTGAGATTTTAGATTTAGATAAAATTGTCAAGTCATTATGGGATAGAATAAAAAAACCAGCTGCTGGAAAAAAATCCAAAATCATACTAGAAGAGAGAATTCGTTATAAGAATACCATAGTCGGCATCCTAAAACTAAGGGAGTTAACGGAATTTGTCATCAAAAACAGAGATTTTGTCTTTGAATCAAACATTAGACAGTGGATGCAGTTCAAAACTAATGTGAATAAGGGAATAAGAGATACGCTTCAAAATTCACCTGACAAATTCTTTTACTATAACAACGGAATTACAATCGTAGTTAGTAATTTTGAAGAGCTTGAAGACAATACACTAATTTTACATGCTCCACAAATAGTAAACGGAGCACAAACATCAAATTCCATTTTGGATCATGCAAAGAGAACCAATAATCTTGATGGTAGTATCACTGTTACTATAATAAAAGCAGATGATGAGCTCGACCAAAACAACATAACGAAATACAGAAACTCACAAAATTCTGTCCGAGGAAAAGACTTGGTATCATTAATGGATTTTCATAAATCCGTAAAATCACAACTTGAAAACCATGGATATTTTTACGAAATACAAGCAGGTTCATTTGATTCAAAGGCAAAGTCTCAACAAGGTGAATTCAAGGGAGATACAACATACAATAGATATCTCCCAGATAATCACAAAAAGGTCATAGTTGCAAAGGACGCCATACAGGCCTTAGTAGCTGGAATCGAACAAAGACCTACTGAATCATACAGTTCGCCAGCTCAATTTTTGCCTCGTGGAAGCAAATACGATGACGTATTCAATGAAAATCTAAAGGATGACTATAGACTGCTTCTTTACCCATATCTTGTAAAAGAATTCGCAAAAAAATCACTTGGGTATGGAAAAAGAGGTGGACATAAAACTAAGAGATATGCGACTTTATTTTTTGTTGGAGTTTATTTCAGAATAATACACAAGAGCATTTTGACTACAAAAAGTGATTTTAAAGAAGACATTTCAAAATTAGAACCAATTTTTAAGGGAGTGAAACTTAACGAGCGTATTCTCAAGCTTACTGATGGAGTAGTAACAAGATTCCTCGAAGATACTGTAGTCGAAGACGAAATTGAATTAGCTAACACAAAACACAATTTCTTTTCTCATCGTGTATGGAATGAAGCAATGCTACGAGTAGTAGATAAAAAAATTCGTCAAGAAGAAGAAGAAATTGAAAGTATTAAAAAATTAGTCAATAGTTTAATGTAAAGCGATAGACGCTAGCCACGGTAAAAATTGCAGGAGATTTACAATGGCCAGACATTCTATCGTAATTTTTCTTAAACATACCATTATTTAACAAATTTTTATCGTTCATAAAAATAATCATGATTTTTATATGGATGGAAAAAGTTCCAGATTCATTGGTTGAAGTAGAAAAATGCACATTATGTAAAAATCCAATGCCGCACAAGTATGTTGGAATGCCTCAATGGAAGATTGAGGGCTTTTTGTGTGGAAGTTGTTATTCTCAGAAAATTAACGAGCATTACCCTGGCGAACATGTTCGTGTAAGTATGGATAAAAAATAGCTATACCGAGTTTTTGTATTTATTAACATAAAGACAGTTCCATGAAAGTGAGTCATTTTTCACATCCTTTTCTTCAAAGAATTTGATATCAGTGATTGTTTTCTTTTTTTTGAATATCTGTAACTCAAATGTTTGAAATTTTTTACATTTACAACCATCAATATTGCAATTTCCATTGTGATCTTCTTTTTCATGTGCACATTGGCAAACAGCGTGATCCTTTGCATCATTTTCTTGTTTTTCAGAATATGTTGCAAATCTAAAGTATGCTTCACCTAGATGTCCCTTTTTGAATCGTGCATAATTATCTGATTTAGGTAATATCTTAAACAAAGCCATATTATGATCGGGTCTTCTCGTTTCCGAAGCTATGATAAACCAGTATATCTCGTCTGTCTCTACGAATCTTAGTTTTATGTCATGATCAGACCACCAGTGAACATATTCGTTCCAGATGTTAGTCGCCTTTTTTCGATCATTAAAAAGAGGTATGACGTTCATCCTTAGATCAAAATACCTGTATGCTACGCCCAGAAAATCTTCATTCCAATTGAAGTTGCTAGACATTTTCTTAACAATCGAGTTATTAGTTATTAAACAATCGTGAAAAACGATAATACCCTTATATCGCAGATTTTTTCTTAATGAATAATGGCCACATATAGAACCAGTATGCAAATTGTAGCCGATCTTCTAACAGCTACTGAACAGAGTGGACTAGAAGGAATCAAGATTACATCTCTACTAACACAAGCAAATCTATCACACTCTAGATTAGCCAAATTTATCGATAACCTGACAGGAGCAGGACTAATCAACAAAATCATGTTTGATGGAAAGAATACTTACATCATAACTCAAAAAGGAAAACAATACCTAGAATCCTACAAGAGATTCCATGATTTAGCACAAGGATTCGGTTTAGATCTATAATTTACTTCTTTTTAGAATTTTTACGAGTTTTTCTCTCTTTATACGTTGAATATCCAACTATAATGAATGCACCAACCAATTGAGCATAGAAAATTTCTAAGCTTGGTGGTTCCTTAAAGATTGAGAAGCCCATACCCATAGTCAGAACAATCAGCATTATCAGAAGATATTTGTCCACTATTTTTCATTACAAACAAACAATATATCTTTTAGATCACAAATCGATGACATGAGTAAAGTTCTAGAGATCATAGGATTTGGATTAATCGGTGGAACGATCTATTCTTTCCTAGGTATGAATAATGATCCATTACGATGGCCAGTATTTTGGGGATGTGCTGGTGGAGCACTTGCAATAATCATGTATAATCGTACAAAAAGAAAACGAAGATCAGATTAGCTGTTCGCCACATGATGATCAATTTGTAACAAACCGACAGATCTATAAAGGAGCAAATTGTGATATTTTTTGGGAGAATGACGGAACAGAATAACAAATGGTGGGAAGGTCTTGCGAAAGAACTTCAAACTGATATTGAGACTCTTGATGGATAATTTTTGATTGTTTAAGCCCCGAGTGGGATTTGGACCCACGACCTAAAGTTTACGAAACTTTCGCTCTACCAGGCTGAGCTATCGAGGCATGGAGGGCTGTGTTATCAGAGTTTATAAAAAGCATTTCAGGTTTCTGACCAATGAAAAAATCAATATCCGGAATTCGTGGAATTTTCGGTGATGATCTTTTACTAACAGATGTTATGAAATTCTGTAGAAATTTTGCAATGACAATACCATCAAAAAAATGCACAGTAGGAAGCGATACTAGACCATCAAACCACCTAATGACTAGCATTGTCTTAGCAGGGTTATTAGAATCTGGAATTGACGTATATAATTTAGGAATTGCTCCAACACCTGCAATATTCAGAGAATCAAGAAAGTACGGTGCAGGAATAGTGATTACATCATCTCACAATCCATTAAATTGGAATGGAATAAAATTCATCATCAATGGAAGAGGTCCAAATGAGAGAGAATTCTCACATATTTTAAAAGAAAAGACGGTAAAGAGAGTAAGATTTGGTCAAGAGTATAAAATTACATCAAATTATGTTAGAGATGCTTTAAAAATCATAGGCAGAATACACAATTCACCAAAAATCATTTTAGACATTGGTGGTGGAGCAGCTTCATCCATAGCGCCAGAATTATTAAAAAAACTAGGATGTAAAGTGCATGTTATAAATGAGAAATCTTTCAAACGCGGACCAGATCCTACTACAGATAAATTAGAACAGCTAGTTTCAGCTAGTATAAGATATGACATAGGTTTTGCATTCGATCTGGATGGAGACAGACTTGTGGTTGTAAAGAATGGTAAAAAACTATCACCTGATACAACCCTAGCTCTTGGAGTTGTTAAAGCATTAGAACTAGGATACAAAAAATTCTGTTTAAGCATTGATACAAGTATCTCTGTTGAAAAATACATCATAGCAAATGGTGGAATAGTCATTCGCTCAAAGGTTGGAGAAGCCAATGTAATTGACACTATGTTAAAGCACAAGTGTCAAGCAGGTGGTGAAGGAAGTAGTGGTGGATTCATCCTTCCAAAATTCAACATGTGTAGAGATGGAATATTAACATCAGGGCTAATTGCTGCAATGGTAGGAAAAAAGATCATTGACGAGGTAATTAATTTTGTTTCAAGTTATTACCAGCTCAGAACAAAAATAACTGTTGAATCTTACTTACATGACAAAACACTTTTGAAGCTAAAAAAGAAACTAGAAGAAAAATACGGAAGGACGATTAACATAGATGGAATAAAAATCATTATTGACGAGAATACATGGGCACTAGTAAGAAAGTCCAATACCGAAGATATTTTACGAATTTCTGTAGAATCAAATAATTTAGAGAAGGCCCAACAAATTCAAAAAGAGATAACTGTCTTGACAAAACAAAGCTATGAGCAGATTAAGTGAGAAGGAAATAATTTCAATATTTCAAAAAAATCTTAACAATAAGATTTCTGAAGACGTTGAGATATTTACCATTGGAAAAAAATTTGGAATAATAAAAATAGATACTCTAGTCCAAAGTACAGATATTCCAAAAATAATGAGTCCAGAGCAGATTGCCAACAAAAGTATGGTAGGACCACTAAGTGACTTTGCTGCAAAGGGTGTGATTCCTAAACATGGAATAATCTCAGTATCATTACCAAAAAAGTATCCAAAATACAAGTTAGTTAGATTAGCTAACGGATTCAAGAAAGCGTCAAAGAAATTTGGTGTAAAAATTCTTGGTGGCGATACTAATCAAGCAAAAGAAATAATCATATCAATTATGTTATTTGGAATAAGTGAAAAAATTATACCAAGAAATGGTGCAAGAATTGGCGATATTATAATCACTACTGGAAAATTTGGGATGACTGGCGCAGGACTTGGTATAATATTGAATAAAAACAAATCATCTAAAAAATTCAGAAAGGATGCAATTAATTCAGTTGTATTACCAAAACCTCAACTTCAATTCGGAGTTTTAGCTTCCAGATATTGTAGTTCTTCAATGGATTCAAGTGATGGATTATCGACAACATTAACTGAGATGTCACGCTCTAGTAAAAAGAAATTCATTATTACAAAAATTCCAATTGCGGATGGTTTAGAAGAATTTGCAAGAATTAATCATAAAAGCGTTTTAGATTTAGTCTTTAACAGTGGCGAAGAATATGAGATTGTTTTAACGGTGTCGCAAAAAAATATTTCAAAAATCAAAAAAATTGCAAATTCCTGTAAAATTCAGATTTTTGAAATAGGATATGTCAAAAGTGGTTCGGGTGTATTTTTGCAAAAAAACAATAAAAAAATAAAAATCACTGACAATGGCTGGGAACATTTTAGAAATTAAGTCAATTTACGAGCACGATTAGCAAACAAGGTTTTTTAAATCCTCTAAACTTTTGGTAACCAATGTCTGAAGAACAAGTAGAAAAGTGGGGTATTGCTCACATCTATAGTAGTTATAACAATACCATAGTTCACATGACTGATCTTACTGGTGCAGAAACCGTTGCAATTAGCTCTGGTGGTGTACATGTAACTGCAGACAGATACGAATCATCTCCATTCGCTGCAATGAAATCATCAAATGCAGTAGTAGAGGCTGCCAAAGTCAAAGGCTTTACTGGATTTCATATTAGAGTAAGAGCTGTAGGCGGAGTTGGTTCAAGAGTTCCTGGTCCAGGAGCACAAGCAGCAATTAGAGCACTTGCCAGAGGCGGATTCAAAATTGGTAGAATTGATGACGTTACTCCAATTCCTCACGATACCACACGAAAGAAAGGTGGTAAAAGAGGAAGAAGAGTCTAGACATCAACCATCTTGACTTTAGTTTTACAACCTTTAGATGCAAAATAATCTGCGATGAAAAAAGTAAATTTTTCATCAGGTTTACCTTTGTATCTCCTAATCATATCATCAAACTTTTTGTTTATCGCATCCTGAAGATTTGGTTTTATCCATAATCTAAAAAATGTCCAACCAAATCTTGATGTTGGTTCTCCAAATGCAAAGTCATTTGATAGTCCAAATTCTAATGCCATGTCAGAAAGTGCATTATTGATCAGACGTTTATCTTCCAAAAAATCAGTAGAGCTTACTTCAAAGACTTTCATTTTCATCAGATTTACTTAGTTTATCAGATAGCGAGACAAATTTTCCGTCTTGCTCTATGTTAATCTTAGTTTGCATTCTTACATGAATTCCAACTGATCTAAATAGTGCCAAGAGTTGTCCCCCATCTATTGTTTCATTGATTTCACCAGTTTGAAATAATTGTCCCAATCTATCAATTATCATTTTGGATTCATTTGGAAACTGTGATTCGGCATTTTGAAGAACTTCTGAACCTCGGTATCCAAGGTGAGAAAGTACAATTTCTCTTAAAGATGGTGCATTAGACGATTGTGTTTTTTCTTGCTTCTGTGATTGAGAAACTATGTTTTTTCTCATCTCAGCGAGACGTTTTGCCTTTAATGCTTCTAATTCTTTGTCTTCGCTCAACCCTTAATCACACCAATTGGAACAAGTTTGGCTACCTTGGTTGCAATTCCTAATTCATGTGAGACATTAACTACAGCATCCACGTCCTTATACGCCTCTGGTGTTTCTTCGACAACACCATCCCTAGTCAATGATTTTATGAAAATTCCTTTATCACTAAGTGATTTTTTTACCTGTTCTTCTGTAAAATCACGCCTAGCTTTTGAACGAGACATCATTCTTCCAGCACCGTGAGCAGTGGAACCAAAACTTAGGTTCATCGAATTAGATTTGCCCAAAAGAATCCAGCTACCAGTACCCATAGAACCCGGAATCAGAACTGGTTGACCTAAATCTCGATACTTTAGCGGGATTTCTTCTCGGTTTGGAGGAAATGCTCTCGTAGCACCCTTTCTGTGAACTACGACCGATTTTTCTTTTCCGTCAATTTTGTGCTTTTCTACTTTAGCAATATTATGTGCTACATCATATACTAATTTCATGTCTAGATCAGACTCTGTGCTTTTGAAGACTCTCTCAAATGATTTTCTAGTCCAGTGAGTTAGCATTTGTCTATTGCTCCAGGCAAAGTTCAAAGCCGCAAACATTGCCTTACGATATGATTCTCCTTCTTCTGAAGTGTTCGGTACACATGCGAGTTCCCTATCTGGGAGATTGATGTCATACTTGCGTAATGCTTGTTCTGATACTCGGAGATAGTCAGAGCATATCTGGTGACCAAATCCTCTAGAACCACAATGAATCAAGACGGTGATGTTTCCTTCTTGGATTCCCATTCTTTGTGCTGCCTCTTGATCATATACCTTTTCTATTTTTTGAACTTCCAAAAAGTGATTTCCGGAACCAAGACTTCCCAATTGTGGTGCACCTCGCTTTCGTGCAGTGTTGGAGACCTTGTTTGGGTCTGCGTTTTTGATTTGACCGTTTTCTTCGCATACATCAGCATCATCTTTGGTTCCATACCCATGATCAATTGCCCAATTTACACCTCGAACCAATACTTCATCTAATTGAGAATAGTTTAGCTTGACTGCACCTTCAGAACCAACTCCCGAAGGGATGGAGTTGAAAAGATCTGTTACCAACTCTTTTAGTTTTGGTCGTACATCTTTTTCGGATAAATTCATTCGTAATAATCTAACACCACAGTTAATGTCATATCCAACACCACCAGGACTAATCATGCCTTCTTCAGCATCCATGGCAGCAACACCACCAACAGGAAATCCATAGCCCTCATGACCATCTGGCAACACAACAGCACTACTTTGGATTCCAGGTAAGGTAGCGACATTCATTGCTTGAGACAAAGTCCTATCAGTCATCATTTTTGTTATTAATCCTTCATCTGCGTAAATTGTGACTGGTACTTTCATGCCTTTACTTGAATCAGCATCTATTTGGTATACATTATCCCGAATTTTTTTTGGTGTGATACCTGACATTATCGATTAAGCTACTCAGATTCAATTTAAATCATAAGTAGATTTATTTTTGATACGATTTCAAAGTCATTTATTGCCTATTTTACCAATTGATGGAGGTCGATACGGTACTAAAGAAATGCTCGCAGTCTTTGATGATCAGAAAAAAATAGACTATCAATTACAAATAGAAGGGGCAGCGGCAATCTCACAAGGGGAGATTGGTATGATTCCAAAAAAATCCGCTCAAAACATTTTTGGTGCATCAAAATCTGGTAAGATCTCTTCTGCGCGAGTAAAACAGTTAGAGGCAAAATCTGATCATGATACTGCTGCCCTAGTAGAGGCACTAAGTGAGAAATGCCAAATTAGTGCAAGGCCTTGGATTCACTATGGCTTGACAAGCAATGACCTAGTTGATACCAGTACATCAATGCAGATGAGAGATGCCTTATCAATCATAGAACCCAAAGTAGCTAAACTTGCTATACTTTTAGCAAAGAAGGCAATAGAGTACAAAGAGGTTCCTGCAGTTGGGAGAACGCATGGACAGCACGCAAGTATCATTTCTTTTGGATTAAAATTTGCAAATTGGGCATCAGAAATGGAAAAACATGTTGAGCGAATAGAAGAAATCAAAAAAAGAATTCTCATTTGTAAAACGCTCGGTGTAGTAGGTACAGGCTCCCTTATGGGAGTAAAAGCAATCGAGGTTCAAAAACGAGTAGCAAAACGTCTAGGTTTATTCCCTGCAGAGGTGACAACGCAAATCATCCCAAGGGAAAGATATGCAGAGTATGTATTCCAACTTGCCCTAATTGGGAGTACATTAGAAAAGATTTCAATTGAAATTAGAAATCTTCAGCGAACGGAAATTGGTGAAGTGGCAGAGCACTTTAAGGAAGGTCAAATGGGAAGTAGTGCAGTTCCAGTAAAGAGAAACCCAATCAAGAGCGAGAGAATTTCTTCGCTATCAAAGCTGTTACGCAGTCAGATGGGTGCATCATTTGAGAATATTCCGTTGTGGCACGAGCGAGACTTGTCAAATTCAGCAAATGAGAGATTCACCATTCCAATGTGCTCCATTTTGCTTGATGAGATGTTAGAGACTATGCTACGAATAATAGACAAGCTTCGAGTCAATGTAGAAAAGATTGAGAAAAATCTCTATGTCACCAATGGTCAGATCTTTGCAGAATTTGTACTAGAAGCACTAATCAAAAAAGGAGTCCCGAGGTTTATCGCATACAGAGATGTTCAACGAGTTGCTTTTGAGGCGCACGATAAAGGAATAGAATATTCAGATGCAATCAAAGGTGATAGTTCTATATCATCAAAGCTAAATGATAGTGAAATTGATGAAATATTTACTCCGCACAGACATTTAGGTGCTG
>AACY020557260.1_pt1 | contig 10281 bp, 8 predicted proteins | sample 267378 | NCBI WGS metagenome assembly AACY02 (sample SAMN02954345, study PRJNA13694) | marine metagenome | biome: aquatic; feature: ocean; material: water; isolation source: isolated as part of a large dataset composed predominantly from surface... | reverse complement strand
GCTAAAACTAACGAAAGCTTATACGCTCTGAGCGCGACTCTGGGTGATAGCAAGTTTAAAGAGCACAACTACTATGTAGCAGTTGCTTACAACAAAGGTATCGCTGGTATTGACGCGTACCGTGGTGTAGCTCAAGTTAAATTTGGTGATTTCAAAGTTGGTGGTTTATTCCAAAACTCTGAAAGCGTAACTGACAGCTCTGTTGACGGTAACACTTACTTCGTGAACGTAGTTTACACCTTAAACGGTGTTAACCTGAAAGCTGAATACGGTTCAGACGAAGCTGGTTTCGGTAACTTCTACAAAAACGTAAACAAAGGTGGCGCAACTGGTACTGATATCAGCGTGCAAAACTTTAACGTTGGTGCAGACTACCGTTTATCTAAATCAACTATGGTATATGGCCAATACGCAATGTACCGTGGTGATCATGTCGTAGCGGGTAACAAAGTTGACTTACAAGACGACAACGTATTCTCTGTAGGTGTACGTTACGACTTCTAATATCCTTTCGGATATTAGCTAATAAAAACCTACCGCTTGCGGTAGGTTTTTTTATGCCATGTATTTAAGATAAGTGATTCTTTAGCGCATAACTCTAGTCATAAAAAAGCCACTCAAGTGACACTTAAGTGGCTTTGATTAACTTGTTGCGACTGTCTCTTACACAAGTTCAAATTAACAGTTAAATGCTAGGTAAAACCTCTGCGCCTTCGCCTAATTCCACGCTATCAACACGCTGTAACCCGCGCGGTAACTTAGCGCCACGGCGGCCACGTTCACCACGATAATGCTCTAAATCGCTCGGTTTTAAGGTGAGTTTACGCTTACCCGCCCATAGGGTCACTGGTGTGTCGGCTGGTACTAACTGTAAATGGGTCATCAGTTCTTCACGATTCTTAGCACGCTCGCTTGGAATACCGATAATCTTGTTTCCTTTGCCCTTAGACAATTGCGGCAATGCTTCCAATGAAAACAGCAACATACGGCCTTCATTGGTGATAGCAAGAATAGACATCTCGCGATTGCGGTCAATCGACCTTGGTGGTAAGGACTTAGCATTCGTCGGCAGGCTTAACAGGGCTTTACCCGCCTTGTTGCGCGAAACCATGTCATTGTAAGTACAGATAAAACCGTAACCCGCATCGGTGGCGAGCAGGAAACATTGCTCGTCTTCACCCAAAATCACATGCTGCATGGTTTCACCCGGCGCCATATTAAAGCGCGTAGTGATTGGCTCGCCTTGGCTACGGGCCGATGGCAGGCTATGACTGTCGGTCGCAAAAGCGCGGCCCGATGAATCAATAAATACCGCCGCCTGATTGCTGCGCCCCATCGCACTGCATAGATATTGATCGCCAGCTTTATAGGACAAAGACTCGGCATCGATATCATGGCCCTTAGCACAACGCACCCAGCCTTTTTCAGATAACACCACAGTCACTGGCTCGCTCGGCGTCAGCTCTTGCTCGGTTAAGGCGCGGGACTCATGGCGCTCAACAATCGGTGAGCGGCGGTCGTCACCATAGGTTTCGCCATCTTGAATTAATTCTTTCTTGATCAAGGTTTTTAAGCGACGGTCTGAGCCTAATAACTGCTCTAATTTCTCACCCTCGGCTTCAAGCTCATTCTGCTCGGCCTTGATTTTAAACTCTTCTAACTTGGCTAAATGACGTAATTTTAACTCGAGGATGGCTTCTGCTTGCCTATCCGTCAGGTTAAAGCGCGCCATTAACTCGGCCTTTGGCTCATCGTGGAAGCGGATGATTTCAATCACTTCATCGATATTGAGGAAGGCAATCATCAAGGCTTCGAGGATATGTAACCGTGCCAGCACTTTATCGAGACGATACTCGAGGCGACGTCTTACGGTATCAACACGGAACTCTAACCATTCGGTTAATAAGTCTTTAAGACCCTTCACCCGTGGGCGACCATCGAGACCCAATACGTTAAGGTTTACCCTAAAGCTTTTCTCAAGATCTGTGGTCGCAAACAAGTGCGCCATCAGTTGGTCGCAATCGACGCGGTTTGAGCGCGGCACCACCACCAATCGCACCGGGTTTTCATGGTCGGACTCATCACGTAAGTCCGCCACCATAGGCAGTTTTTTCGCCTGCATCTGGGCGGCGATTTGCTCTAAAATCTTACCGCTACTGGCTTGGTGTGGCAGAGCTGTAATTACTATCTCACCCGCTTCGACGCTATACACGGCGCGGGCTTTTATGGAGCCACGGCCCGTCTCATAGACTTTGGCAATGTCGGCCGATGGCGTGATGATCTCGGCTTCGGTCGGATAATCCGGTCCTGGCACATAGCCCATCAACTGCTCAAGTTCGAGTTTAGGGTCGTCCAGCAGCGCCACACAGGCATTGACTAACTCCCTAGCATTATGTGGCGGAATATCCGTCGCCATGCCCACAGCAATACCTGTGATGCCATTGAGTAAAATATGCGGTAAACGCGCAGGCAATACTTTAGGTTCTTTCAAGGTGCCATCGAAGTTAGCGCCCCACTCGACCGTCCCTTGTCCAAGCTCAGATAGTAAGACTTCGGAGAACTTAGACAGGCGCGCCTCGGTATAACGCATCGCTGCGAAGGACTTAGGATCGTCTGGCGCCCCCCAGTTACCTTGACCATCTACCAACGGATAACGGTAAGAAAATGGCTGCGCCATCAGCACCATCGCCTCATAACAGGCGCTGTCGCCATGGGGATGGTACTTACCTAATACGTCACCGACGGTACGGGCTGATTTTTTATGTTTTGACTGGGCCGATAACCCCAGCTCACTCATGGCATAAATAATCCGCCGTTGTACAGGCTTAAGCCCGTCACCAATATGGGGCAAGGCTCGGTCCATGATGACGTACATGGAATAATTCAGATAAGCTTCTTCGGTAAAGCGCCGCAGGGGCATCTGCTCTACGCCATCTAAGCTTAACTTGATCGCGTCACTCATTTTCTTCTAGTTCCTGTGGTTCTTCAGTCGTATCGCTATCCTTATAAAACAGCCGATACACGTTACCTTTTAAATCATCCGAAATGTACATAGCACCATCATCTGCCGACAACAAGGCATAGGGACGGGCAACGGGAAACTCACCGTCGAGGAAACTGACTACGGTTTCACGACTCACCACCTGCTGATTTTCAAGCTTCAACATGACGATTTGATAACCCACTTTGCTCGAACGGTTCCACGAACCATTTTCGGCGACAAAGAGCTGATTATGATACATTTCAGGGAATTGCTTACCGCGATAAAACGCCAGTCCCGTGGGCGCCACATGGGCCGGCAATTCATATACTGGGACGGTAATTTTTAAATTCTTCGGTTTTTCGTAGGCCGGCTCGACCACGGACGAGGCGTGCAAATAAGGGAATCCATAATGGCTACCGACCACATCGATACGGTTGATTTCATCGGGTGGTAAGTTATCCCCCATCCAATCTCGTCCCTGATCGGCAAACCATAACTTGCCATCTTGGGGAGACCAGTCAAATCCGGTCGCATCCCGTACGCCCAGCGCTATTTGCTCACTGGCACCCGTATCGACATTGATTGCAATAATGCTGCTGTAGGGCGCACTCGCCTCACATACGTTGCACGGTGCGCCGATAGAAACATACAACCTGCCATCGGGACCAAAATTCATCGCACGGGTACTTTTCTTATCGGATTCAGGCAGATCGCTATAGATGTCTTTAGGGCGACTGGGGCGACGCAAGCGCTGCTCGATATCAATAAAACGTACGATACGGTTTTCTGTCGCAACAAAAAGATCGCCATTATGGAAGGCTATCGCATCGGGAGATTCCAGCCCTTTGGCAATCACATAACGTTTATCGACGCGGCCATCTTGATTGCTGTCAACGAGCGCATGCACAGTGCCACTCTTATTGGAGCCCACAAAGAGCGTACCATTCGAGCCCATGGCTATCTGCTTTGCATCCCCGAGATCGGAGGCATAAAGGGATAAACCAAATCCCTTCGACACGGTAATCATGATCGACTGAGACCCCGCTATCGCCGCCTGGCTCGTTAATAACGCCAGACTCGCTAGTAGGGCTCCGAAGGCAGAGAACACCCTTAAATATTTATAATTATTAGTTTTTATATACAACATGGTAATTTTCTTTATGCCTAAGTTTTATTGTTATCGGCAATAGTGCACAACATTAAAGTACCGCCATGTCACCCTTATCCTCGAGCCAGTTTTTACGATCGGGCGAACGTTTCTTAGCCAGCAACATATCCATCAGTGAGTCAGTTTCTTCTACATCATCAATGGTTAACTGAACTAAACGGCGAGTGTTTGGATCCATAGTCGTTTCACGCAATTGCAGCGGGTTCATCTCACCCAGACCTTTAAAGCGTGTAACTTGGACCTTACCCTTTTTATTCTCGGCAGTAATACGGTCGAGAATACCTTCTTTTTCAGCCTCATCTAAGGCGTAGTAAACATCCTTACCTATATCGATACGGAACAGCGGTGGCATAGCGATATAGACATGGCCCTGTTCGACCAGCACACGGTAATGTTTCAGAAACAGGGCGCAGAGTAAAGTTGCAATATGTAGCCCGTCGGAGTCCGCGTCGGCAAGGATACAAATCTTGCCATATCTTAGCTCGGAGATATCGTTGCTATCGGGATCGCAACCAATCGCCACAGAGATGTCATGCACTTCCTGCGAGGCCAACACCTGTGAAGCATCCACCTCCCAAGTGTTTAGGATTTTACCGCGCAGCGGCATAATGGCCTGAAACTCACGGTCACGCGCCTGCTTGGCACTGCCGCCCGCAGAGTCCCCTTCCACTAAGAAGAGTTCGCCGCGCATCGGATCTTGGCCGCTACAGTCGGTCAATTTACCTGGTAATGCCGGGCCAGAGGTGACTTTTTTACGGGCCACTTTTTTCGCGGCTTTTAAGCGGCGCTGGGCGTTGTTAATACACATGTCCGCCAGCGACTCGGCCAATTCGGTATTCGAGTTGAGCCACAGTGAAAACGCATCACGCACAATGCCAGAGACAAAGGCAGAGCTTTGACGGCTCGAGAGTTTCTCTTTCGTTTGGCCAGCAAACTGCGGATCTTGCATCTTCACCGAGAGAATGAAGGCCGCGCGGTCCCAAATATCCTCAGGTGATAGCTTGATGCCACGGGGGATCAGATTGCGAAACTCGCAAAACTCGCGCATCGACTCCAGCAAACCTTGGCGGAAACCATTCACATGGGTTCCACCCAAAGGCGTTGGGATCAAGTTAACATAGCTTTCGTTAATCGCATCGCCACCTTCCGGCAGCCAAGTAATGGCCCAATCAGCGGCTTCGATTTGGCCTTTAAAGCTGCCTATAAAGGGCTCTTCTGGCAGCATTAAATTATCGCCAACCGCCGCCTTGAGATAATCGGTTAAACCACTCTCGTAGTACCACTCATGGACTTCATTGGTGTGCTTATTGGTAAATTTGATCCTAAGGCCCGGACACAACACGGCCTTGGCGCGCAGCAAATAGATGAGTTTGGAGTTGGAAAAATTCGCCGAATCGAAATAACTGGCCTCGGGCCAGAAATGCACTCGGGTACCAGTATTGCGACGGCCACAAGTACCCGTAACTTTTAACTCTTCGACTTTAAAGCCATTTTCAAAAGCAATATCATACACTTGGCCATCGCGGCGTACCGTCACTTCGACGCGGCGAGACAGGGCGTTAACCACCGAAATCCCCACACCGTGCAAACCACCGGAGAATTGGTAATTTTTATTCGAAAATTTACCGCCGGCATGCAGTTTAGTGAGGATCAGTTCGACCCCTGGAATACCTTCTTCAGGGTGAATATCGACTGGCATCCCCCGACCATCGTCGGTGACTTCAAGGGAATTATCGGTATGGAGCACAACTTCGATTTTAGTGGCGTGGCCCGCTAAGGCCTCGTCCACACTGTTATCTATGACCTCTTGGCCTAAGTGGTTAGGTCGGGTGGTATCGGTATACATACCTGGACGGCGTTTAACTGGGTCGAGTCCGTTAAGAACTTCAATGGCGTCAGAGGTGTATTGATTCGTCATAGTGTACGCTATAAGTTGTTATATCCGGCCATGTTGCGGCTCTGGACGACTATTTGTCAAGGTAAGTGTAAAAATTGGCTTACAGTTTGCAGATATCGCTCATAACCCACAAAACTGTGATCGCCACCGGATTCAATCCGTAATTGGCAATGGTGATACTTATGCAGTGCTTCTCGATAATCCAGCACTTCATCGCCCGTTTGCAATAGTACCAAAAAACGATCGGGATTGCGGATAACAGCCGTATTAAATTCAGCCACTTCCTGCTTATGTTCCGGCAATACCTGATAATGCTCTTCGGTATAAGGGTTAAATTGCGGTCCCATAAATTCATCAAACAGCTCAAAGGGCTTGACGGCCGGATTCACCAACACAGCGCGGCCACCGTATTGTTCTGCCAAGTAACTCGCAAAATATCCCCCCAAGGATGAGCCGATATAATTGAGTGGCTCGCCCGCTTGCTTAGCCGCCGCAACATAGCGCTGCAGCAAGGCCATGGCGGCCTTAGGTGTGTTGGGTAATTGCGGTTGATGGAAGGCTAAGGAAGGGTGATGCTCGGCCATATATTGCGCCGTCATCACCGCTTTATCGGAGAAAGGTGAACTGTTAAATCCGTGAATATAGAGCAGCATAGTTCCTCAAGCTGCGGTCACTCGCGTTAATAACCGCTGGAATCTTTATCGGGGGAAAACAGATTTCCCGGCACGCGATACACATTAGTGCAGATGCTACCATCGGCCTTCAGCTCCAGCAAACGATAACCGGGTTGCAGTCCATCGAGGGCAAAATAAGGCGATTGCGGTTTAAACTGAATACAAGTAGAAGGCGTCGCCATTAATTGTAGCGGGCCATGGGGACCGTCATAGTCGGTATCCAACTGTTGATGCACATGGCCCCAGAGTAATCCTTTAACCTGTGGGCATTGGGCGACACGTCTTAGAAACTCAGTGCCGTTATCCATGCAATGTTGGTCTAACCAAGCGCAATTCACCAAGATAGGGTTGTGGTGCATCACCAGTAGAGTGTGGCGGTCTGGATGCGCGGCAATGGCCTGTTCAATGAGTTCGAATTGACTCTCGGCCATATTGCCGCCGGGCTTTCCCCGCACGGTGGAATCCAGCATCAAGATTTGCCATTTACCCGCAAGGATACGCTGCTGACCAAAAATCTGCTCGCCCTGCATATGCAAATACATGATCCGCGGATCATCATGATTACCCGGAAGATAATGGCAAGGTAAGTTGAGTGGCGCGACAGCGGCCACGAATTGACGATAAGATTCGGGGGAATAGTCTTGGCTTAAATCGCCCGTGGCTAACATCAGATGCGCTGGATAGTCGACAGCGCGGATCGTATTAAGTACAGCAGCAAAACTTTTACTGGTGTTGACCCCTAATAACTGCGCCTCAGGATCGGCAAAAAGGTGCGGATCAGTGACTTGCACTATGCGCACACTTTCTTCTTCAGCTATTGAGTAAGAGACAGCCTCTTTCAGCACATTGAATACCCAATTCTAAGATTGACACACCAAACGTTGTTGGCAGCCAATCTTCAATAACTCCCCCAGGAATGCATTAACCTGGTACTTTTCATCGCTATGATACATGCGTAAATTGGGATAATCATACACTGGGCGCAATTGGTAAATCTGTTGACCAGTTAACACTTCTGCTAATTTAGCATCATGATAAATTCTCACTAACACCTTGGGAGTATTAATAAACTCCATGATTTTAACCGGGCGTGAGATCTCAACTAATTGAGTGTATTTGGTATTTTCTAAAATACGGATTACTAATACACCCGCTTCACCTTCGAGTAGCCAAGACTGGCCCACTTCAATATCGAGCGGTAACCACTTCTGCATATAGCCGTAGTTACGCCCGCATAGCGCTAAAAAGTCGCTCACGTTAGGTTGGTAGCGCGGTTTTCGGTGCGATGTTGAAGTAGCCAAACCTTTATCCAACTTTACCCAGTTGCTGATAGTTTAATTGCAACCACTGCAATCCAATTACGGTCGACGCATTGTCTATTGCCCCGTTGACGACCTGATTATAGGCATCCTCACGGTCTAACACATGCAATCGAATATCTTCATGTTCGTCAGCTAATCCGTGCAGACCTTGCGCCAGGGATGAATCCACCTCGGCCCAATAGAAATAGAAACGCTCCGTACTGCCACCAGGACTTGCCAGATAACTATTCACATAATGCATATTGCGGGCGGTCAAGCCGGTTTCTTCCAGCAGCTCGCGGTGCGCAACATCCAGCGGCGTTTCGTCGGGCGCAATCATACCCGCGACCAACTCCATTAGCCAAGGAGATTTAGTGGTCGCTAATGCAGGAAAACGAATTTGTTCAATTAAAACAATCTTGTCTCGCGCAGCATCATAGGGCAGAACCACCACTGCATGGCCACGCTCGAACACTTCGCGGGTCACGGGTTGGCTCCAACCACCTGCAAATAATTTGTGTTTAAAAGTGAACTGTTCAAGGGCGAAAAAACCTTGATACAGCGACTTTTTCTCGAGAATTTCCACATCTGTTTGCGAAAAACCAGCAGGCTTCATATTTCAATCCTTAAGCGTTAAATTTTCGCCTATTATCAAGGCAATTTGGCTCATTTTTAAAATAAAATCTGTTACACTTCGCAGTTGACTTGAACGTGTGGGAGTTTTTAGACTCTACGACATTAAGTTTTAGCTGTATCGGGAAGCGTCGGGAAGCGCAAACCGCCTTGGTAAAGGCATTACTTAGTCTAAACGAAGTTACATATTTCTCCTTTGGGAGAATTTGTCTAATAAGGACAGCAAATGAAATTTAAGATCCGTTCTCTATGCGCAGCATTAACTCTCGCGGCTTCCGCTCAAGCGGTTCAAGCAGATGATTTACTGCAAATATATCAACAAGCACTGACGAGCGACCCGCTAGTATTACAAGCACAAGCTCAGCGTAATGCCTTGTTTGAAAAGATCGAACAAAACCGTGCACCACTGTTACCGACCATCAGCGCTAACGTGGGTTATGACAAAGCATGGAATGATCCTAAGAGCGATACCAGTGGATTGACCGGTAGCCTAAAGCTGAACCAAGTGATCTATGATCACAGTGCTTGGGTTGGCTTAAGCCTTGCCGAAAAAGCCGCTTCTCAAGCCGATTCGACCTATGCATCAGCACTGCAAAATTTGATCACTCGTGTGACTAAAGCCTACTTTGATGTATTAACGGCAAAAGATAACTACGAGTTCCAAGGCGCAGAAAAACGTGCGATTGAGCGTCAACTCGAGCAGACAAAACAACGTTTTGCCGTAGGTTTAACTGCGATTACCGACGTGCATGAAGCGCAAGCTCAGTATGACTTAGCCTCGGCGACTGAAATTTTGGCTGAAAACACACTAGCCAACAGCTACGAAGCCCTGCGTGAAATCACAGGTATCGATCACAAGACCATTAATGTGCTCGACACCAACCGTTTCTCTGCGGTAACACCAGCACCTACCTCATCGAGTGAGTGGCTAAAGATTGCTGAAACCAACAGCGTCGATCTGATGACTCAACGCATCGGTAAAGATATCGCTCAAGAGACCATTAGCCTCTACAAAGCGGGCCATATGCCATCTCTTAGCCTAAACGCTGGCTATAACAAAGGGTTAGAGCAAAAAACAGGCGACGTAAATGAGCCAGATTTTGACAATGTGAACGTTGGTGTGAACTTAAGCATTCCTATTTTCGAAGGCTTTAAAGTCACTTCACAGGTCAAAGAAGCACAATTCCAATACGTGGAAGCGAGCGAGAAGTTAGAGCAAACCTACCGTAGTGTGGTGAAAAACGTTCGTAACAACTACAACAACGTAGGCGCTTCAATCAGCTCTATCCGTGCCTATGAGCAGTCAGTGATTTCATCTGAGAGTGCGTTAAAAGCAACACAAGCGGGTTTTGAAGTCGGTACTCGTACCATTGTTGACGTGCTGAACCGTACCCGTGACCTGTACGACTCAAAACGTAAATTGTCGGATGCACGCTATAGCTACATCAACTCAATTATTGCGTTGAAACAAGCTGCTGGCACCTTAAATGAAGACGATGTTATCTCTATCAACAACGGTCTAAAAGCCGAATAAGATAGCGATACCTCCCCATAAAAAACCGCCTTTAATGGGCGGTTTTTTTATGGCTGACTCATTCGCGTTAACGCTTAGAAATCATTTCTAC
>AACY020295426.1_pt1 | contig 10281 bp, 7 predicted proteins | sample 267378 | NCBI WGS metagenome assembly AACY02 (sample SAMN02954345, study PRJNA13694) | marine metagenome | biome: aquatic; feature: ocean; material: water; isolation source: isolated as part of a large dataset composed predominantly from surface... | reverse complement strand
CGCGCCGGACCCGCAGGCCCGGCGGCGGTCGGATCAGACCTCGCCCATCGAGGACAGGATCGAGCGGTGCTTCTCGCGCTCCTCGAGGAAGTAGGCCTGCAGCTCGTCGCCGGTCAGCAGGTCGGGCTCGAGGGCGTTGTTCGCGCAGTAGTCCTGCCACTCGTCGAGCGCCGCGAGCTTCGTGAACATCTCGATGTACCACTGCTGCGCCTCGGCCGGCATGTCCGGCGCGCCGACGAAGCTGCGCTGCATGCCGTAGGTCAGGTCGTGGCCGAGCTCGCGCATCGTCGGCGTGTCCGGGAACGCCGCGAGCCGCTCCGGCGTGAAGGTCGCGATCGGGCGCGACCGGCCGGCCTGGAAGAAGGAGAGCTGCTCGGAGGGGTTGTTCACGGTCGAGTCGATATGCCCGCCGATCAGGTTCTTCGCCACGGTGCCGCCGCCGGAGAAGGGCACGTAGGTGAAGCTCAGGCCGAACTCCTGCTCCAGCATCGCGGTGACGAGGCTGTCCTCCTGCCCGGTGCCGGTGCCGCCCATCTTCCACTCGCCGCCGGCGGCCTTCACCGCGGCGACGTAGTCGTCGAGCGTCTCGATGTCGCTGTCGGCGTTCACCCAAAGGATGAAGGTGTCGACGGCCATGCGCGCGATCGGGGTGAACGACTCGATGTCCACGCCGATGTCGGTGCGCAGCGGCGTCGTGTAGTAGGAGTTCAGCGTCGCCATGATGCGGTGCGGGTCGCCCGCCATGTCCTGCATGTAGCGCAGCGCCTCGGCGCCCGAGCCGCCGCCCTTGTTCACCGGCAGCACCGGCATCGGCGACAGGTCGTTGTTCTGGATGATCGACTGGAAGAGCCGGGCGAGACGGTCGGCGCCGCCGCCCTGGCCCGCCATGATCACCATCTCCACCGGCCGGCTCGGGCTCCACGCCGCCCGCGCCGGAAGGCCCGTCGCCGCGAGCGCGCCCGCCGCCGTCGCACCGCCGATCAGGCCGCGCCTCGTGATGTCCATCGCCATGTTCCCCTCCTGCGATCCCTGGCCATAACGCGTCCGACGCGCGTCATTTGATCGCAAGCTAGCCGAGCGTGCGCAACATTCAATTCGCGTCGTCGCGACGAAGCGAAGAAAATTGCCTGACGCCAAGAGAAAATCCGACAGCTTTCCGGATATGTCCGCGAGGCGCGGCCGTTTTCCCCGAACCGGTCCGCACACGCTGCGCGCGCGACGGATTTCCGCTATCGTCGCGTGATCTGGAACGGAGCCGACGATGCCAGAGATTCGCCTCGCCTACGCCAGCCGCGCGCGGGCGCCGGCGGACTCCCCGGAGATCCGCGCCATCGAGGACGCCTCGCTGCGCAACAACGCGCGTCTCGGGATCACCGGCGCGCTCTATTACGACGACGAGACGTTCTTCCAGGTGCTGGAAGGCCCAGAGAACGCCGTCGCGCTGCTCTACGACACGATCCGGAAAGACAGCCGGCACGCGGAGGCTGCGCTCGTCTGCCGCCATCCGATCTCGTTCCGCATGTTCGGGCTCTGGTCGATGAAGTTCGTGAGCGGGATCGACCACCCGCAGCTCGCGGCCACCTTCCATGCGATGGCCGCGCAGGCGCCGACCGGCCTGACCGTCGATCCGCGGATCGAGGCGCTCAGGACGGCGTGAGCCGCGCCCTCACGCGGCGGCGGCGCGCAGGGTCTCGCGCACGGTGTCGCAGAGGGTCTCGAGGTCGACCGGCTTGCGCAGGGTCCGGTCCGCCCCCTCGACGTCGTCGGCGATGTCGCGGTCGCGCATGGCGATCGACCCGCTGACGGCCACGACCTTGATCTCGGGCTGGCGCAGCCGCGCGAGCGCCGCGAGGACGATCGCCCCGCTCACAGGCATCACGACGTCGGAGATCAGCACGTCGAACATCTGGCTCTCGAGCGCGGCCGCCGCCGCCTCGCCGTCATAGGCCACCACGACCTCGTGGCCGTCGTCGGCCAGCGTCTCGGACCAGATCCAGCACAAATCGCGATCGTCGTCAGCAACAAGAACACGCGCCATGATTTCTCTCCGCCTCGGGCGCCGGAGCTTCGCCCCGTCCGCGTCCCCCTTTTCGCGCCGGAATCCTTGACGAGAGGTTTACGACTAAAGTCGTAGCCGGATTTCTCGTGAGGCGGACGGCCGCGCGGCTGGCCGTCCTCCGCTCAGCGCGGCGCCTTCATCCAGGCGGCGTAGATCGCCGCCACGGCGCAGGAGGCGAGCCGCGCCTTCTCGTCGTCGGCCCGGCTCGTCAGGATGATCGGGACCTTCGCCCCGAGCACGATCCCCGCCGCCTCGGCGTGGGCGAGGAAGGTCAGCTGCTTGGCGATCATGTTGCCGGACTGGATGTCCGGGCAGACCAGCACCTCGGCCCGCCCCGCGACGTCGCCCGCGATCCCCTTGGTCCGCGCCGCCGCCATCGACAGCGCGTTGTCCATGGCGAGCGGCCCGTCCACCGCGCCGCCCCGGATCTGCCCGCGCTCGGCCATCTTCGAGAGCACCGCCGCGTCCAGCGTCGCCGGCATCTTCTCGTTGACCGTCTCCACCGCCGCCAGCACCCCGACCTTCGGCGTCCGGATGCCGAGGGCGCGCGCGAGGTCGATCCCGTTCTGCACGATGTCGACCTTGGTCGCGAGGTCGGGCGCGATGTTGATCGCCGCGTCGGTGATCATCAGCAGATGGTCGAGGCCCGGCACGTCCATCACGAAGACATGCGTCAGGCGCCGCCCGGTCCGCAGCCCGCCGTCGCGCTTCACGACGTGGTGCAGCAGTTCGTCGGTGTGCAGATGCCCCTTCATCAGCGCGCCGGCCTCGCCGTCATGGACGAGCTTCACCGCCGCCGCCGCCGCCGCGCCGTGGTCGCGCGCCTCGACGATCCGCAGCCCCGAGACGTCCTCGCCGAGCTCCCGCGCCACCGCCGCGATCCGGTCCGGATCGCCGAACAGAACCGGCTCGATCAGTCCCATCCGCGCGGCGAGCAGCGGCCCCTCCAGCGCGTCCGGCGCCTCCGGCGCGGCGACCGCGGTCACGACCGGGGGCAGGTGGCGGGCGTGCTCCAGCAACGCGTCGAAATGGACGTGGCGCTGCACGGTCAGCCCCGGCACATGCCCCGCCTCGAAGCGCATCTTGTGGGCGGGCGCGATCACCTCAGCCTCGCCCTCGGCGACCGATGTCCCGTCGAGATGGCGGACCCAGGTGTCGAGCAGGACGACGCGGTCCTCGCGCTTCTCGCGCACACGCACGCCGACGCAGAGCGTGTCGCCCGCCTGCGCCCGCTCGCCGAAGCGGAAGGTCTGGCCCTTGTAGAGCGTGCCCGGCCCCGGCAGCACGTTGCCGAGCACCGCCGAGATCAGCGAGCCGACCCACATCGCCGGCGCGATCGCCTCGGGCACCCCGTCGCCGTCGCCGTCCTCGTCCGGCAGATGCATCGGGTTGTGGTTCCCGGAGGCGTGCGCGAAGACGTAGAGGTCCTCCGCCCGGCAGAGCCGCTCGATGGTCTCCGTGTCGCCGACGCGCAGTTCGTCGTAGGTGCGGTTCTCGGTCATTCCGCGGCCTCCTTCGCGGCCGCGTCCGCCATGAGCTGGACGCGGACGGCCTCCGGCAAGGCGATCGGCTCGAGCTCGAGCGCCGCGCGGAACGTCTGAAGCCGCTGGATCGTGTGCGGCTCCATCTCCTCGATCGGACCGGTGATGAACTCCAGCACCGCCATCGCCTCCGCGCGCGCCTCGGGCAGGCGCAGCATCTTGGGCAGCGCGGCGATCGCGGCGTCCGGCTCGAACTGCGCGATGATCGACTGCTCGTGGATGATCTTGCCGCGGATCGGGGCGGGGATGTCGGCGAAGGGCTGGTCGGTGCTCAGCACCTTGGCCGAGCGCTCCAGCCGGTCGCGCCGCACCGAGCCGCGGGCCTCGGCGAGCATGATCAGCATCCGGATCACCGCTTCGACGAAGCCGCCCGATTCGACATGCAGCAGCGCCGACTGCACCTCCGGCATCAGCCGCAGCTCGCGCGGGGTCTTCTTCGCGCGCGCCCGCGCTTTCGGCGCGCCGAAGGCGATCGCCGCGGGGCTCGCCCACAGCGTGTAGAACGCCGCCTCGTAAGCCATGTCGCGCACGTCGCGCGCAAGGTCGAGCCATTGCGCCGTGGTCTCGGCCCAGAGCCCCTCCATCGCCACGAAGGGATTGGACGGCGCCGCCGGCGTCCGCTCCGCCCGCGCCTTCTCCGCCGCCTGCGCGACCATCCGCATCGCAGGGTTCCAGGAGGCGAAGGCCCAGCGCTGGGCGCGCAGCGGATGAAGCGCCTTCGCGACGTCGGTCGCGAGCGGCGTCGCCATCGCCTTCACCGCGGGCCGCGCCCAGACGTCGTAGAGCTCCGCCGCCGTCTCCGAGGCCCGCGCCACGGCCGCGAGCGCGGCCTCGTCGCCGCGCCCGTCGTCGAGCGAGTCGATGTCCGAGAGCTTTCGGGAATGGAACGACACGTAGAAATGCTGGCCGCCGTCGCCGGCGTCCACGATGTCCTCGATCTTCATCTCGTAGAGGCCGGGGGCGAGCGCCTCGATGGTCTTCATCGTCGAGGCCATCTCGGAATGCTCGCGCTTCGCCACCGAGGAGGAGACGAAGATGCCGAGATGCCCCACCTTCTCATGCACCATGTAGACGATGCGCTGGCCGGCCAGCCGGATCTCCTCCTCGCTGGCGTAGGCGTCCACGATCCAGTTCAGCGCCTGCTGCGGCGGCGTGATGTTGTCGCCGTGGCTCGCGAACACGATGATCGGCGCGCGGATCGCCTTGACGTTCACGAAGCGCCCGGGCTCCAGCTCCGCCTCGCCGCGGGCGAGCTTGTTGCCCACGAAGAGCTGCTCGACGATCCAGCGGATCTCGGCCTCGTTCATCCAGAAATAGCCGCCCCACCACTTCTGGAACTCGAGGAACCGCTCCTCGCCGTCATCTATGCTCCGAAACAGGTCGTAATACTGGCCGAAGAAGTTGCGCGCGGGGTTCAGGAACTCGAAGTTCTGGACCAGCCAGGCGCCATCGAACTTGCCGCCCGACAGGTCCGCCATCACCATCGCCGGCAGCACGCCGCCCATCAGGCCGCCATTGTAGCGCATCGGGTTCTCGCCCACGCGGCCCGACCAGTAGGCCATCGGCGCGCCGTTGAAGACCACCGGCCCGGTGATGTCCGGGTTGGTCGCGGCCAGCAGCGCCGTCGCCCAGCCGCCCTGGCAGTTGCCGATCACGATCGGCTTGTTGCTCTCGGGGTGGCGACGCATGACCTCGCGCACGAACTCGGCCTCGGCGTGGGTCACGTCGGCGAGCGTCTGGCCGGGGATCGGGTCGGGCGTGAAGGCCACGAAATAGACCGGGTGGCCCTTCGAGAGCGCGACGCCGACCTGGCTGTCCTGCTTGAAGCCGCCAATCCCGGCGCCATGCCCCGCCCGCGGATCGATGATGACGTAAGGGCGCTTCTTCTCGATCGTTTTCACGCGCTGCGGCCGGATTCGCAGCAGGCGATAGTTGCACGGCCGGTCGAGGTCCCGTCCGTCCAAAACGACGTCGTAGGCGTAGTCGAGCACCGGCGGGCAGCCCGCCGCCTCATGGGCGAGGAACACGTCGCCGCGCTTGCGGAAGGCGTCGAGGGTCAGCGCCATGCGCTGCATGAAATCCGCCGCGTAGTCCCGCGCCGCCGCCTGGACGTCCCGCATCGGCAGGGCGGCCGTCTCGGCCGAGACGGCGCCGAGCTTCTCCGCAAGGCGGCTCGCGCGGTCGCCGTGGCTCTTCGAAATCCGGTCGAGATGCGCCGAGAGCGCGTGCGCCACCGTCTCGGCCTGCCGCCCGGCGAGGGTCGCGCGCTCCGTGGCCTCCCGCGTCTGCGCCGAGAGGGCCTGCGCCTGCGTGGTCGCGGCAAGGTCGCTCAGCCGCTTTGGGTCGGCGAAGGGCGGGCGCGGGATCAGCGGGTTCGCGTCTTGGGCGTCGCCGGACATGGTCGCAGGCCTCCTCAGCCGTTCGTCGCTCGATCCCGGTGCGCGTGGCGTGCCGAGGGCACGACGGCGGACGCCGACGCGGCGGGTCGATGTTGCATCGCAACACGCATAGAAGCCTTTGGTTAACGTTTCGAGACAGACGACGCGGAACGGGCGCCGCGCCTCGTCGCACCCAACCGGGCCGGGGCGCTTAGCGCCCGAGCGCCGTCGCCCGCGTGTCGCCCGGCGCCTCGCCGAAGCGGGCGCGATAGGCGCGCGCGAAGGCGGAGGCGTCGGGGAAGCCGCAGGCGTAGGCGATCTCCGCGATCGACCGCCCGTCGAGCGGCCGCGCCAGGGCGCGCCGGGCGGCGGAGAGCCGCGCCTCGCGGATGCGTTCGCGCACCGTCGCGCCGTCCTCGCGGCAGAGCGCATGCAGGTAGCGGGTGGAGATCCCGCACGCCGCCGCCACCGAGTCCGGGTCGAGATCGGGCTCGGCGCAGCGCCGCGCGACGACCGCCGTGATCCGTGAGAGATGCGCGGCCCGCACGCTGCTCGCGCGGCTCTCGGCCGCGCCGGGGCGCTCCTCGACCGCGAGCGCGAAGAGGTCGACGATCTGGCGGCCGACCGCCTCGCGCGCCGCCGCGCTCATCTCCGCGGCGCGGCCCTCGGCGGCGCGCAGCACGTCGAGCAGCAGCGCGCCGACGCCGGTGCGCCCGTCGAAGCCGACCGCGCACCAGCGCCCGGGGTCGGGCAGGCGCTCGGCCAGCGCGCGTCGCCCGATCTTGACCGCGATCAGGTCGCAGGGCCGGTCATAGGCGAATTCGTAGGGCTCGGCGCCGCGTTCGAGCACGAAACTCCCCGGCGCGCAGACCACCTCGCGCCCCATCTGCGCGAAGCGCACCGGCGCCGAGCGCGGCGCGGTCAGCAGGAACTCCTCCTCGACCTGGTCGCGCAGATGCGCCGGGCGGCGCGCGTAGCTCAGCGGCGCGGAGCGCAGCCGCGAGACGAGCGTGTCGCCGAAGCTGCGCCGCGACAGCGCGCCGTGGAAGCGCCGCGGGTCGCGGAAGGCGATGTCGAGCGGGAAATAGGCCGTCTCGATCGCCGCCGACCACGCTTCGGCGCGGGCGCGCGCGGGCAGACCGTCGGTCGAAAAGGCGGCGTCGGGCGTCATCCGCGGCTCCAGGCTCGGCTGACGTCAGACTGTCGCGCCGCGCCCGCGCAGGCAAGCGCGCCGCAGGTTAAGGCGCGCGCGCAAAGATTCCCGACCGTTTCACTCGCCATACGCGAAGCCGACGCAAAGCCGACGCGTGTCCGACGCGGGCCAAACGCGGTTAACGACCCCGGCCCGTTCACCACTATGGCCGCCGAAGGTTGACGCGCCGGCCGAACGGCGCGGGGCCCGCAGACTGCGCTCCATGCACGGAGATCCTGCGCGCGGCGTCCATGCGGCGCACGGCGGGGGCGGGTAGGGTGATCCGCCAGACGGGACCGCAGGGAGGGCGCGCGCCATGGCCGACGTCGATCCGATCACCCTCAGCGTCGTGCGCGGCGTGCTCGAGACCACGCAGCGCGAGATGACCGTCGCGCTGGAGAAGACCGCGCGCTCGAGCGTGTTCAACCTCGCGCACGACTACTCGACGGCTTTGTTTAACCATGTCCCCGAGATGATCCTGCAAGGCCAGGACATCCCGATCCATCTCGGCTCGCTGATCCCGGCGATGAAGGCGGTGTGGAATTACTTCGAGGGCGACGTGCAGGAGGGCGACCTGATCCTGCACAACGACCCGGCCTACGCCGGCTCCCACCTGATCGACACCTGCATGTACAAGCCGGTGTTCTACAAGGGCGAGCTGGTGTTCTGGACGGTCTGCAAGGGCCACCTGACCGATATCGGTGGCCCGGTCCCCGCGGGCTACAACCCCGCCGCCACCGAGATCTTCGCCGAGGGCCTGCGCATCCCGCCGATCAAGATCTGGGACCGCGGCAAGCCCCGCAACGACATCCTCAACATGTTGCTCACCAACATGCGGGCGCGGCGCGACCAGGAGGGCGACTTCAACGCCCTGATCGGCGCCTGCCAGGTCGGCGAGCGGAACCTCATCGCGCTGCTCGACAAGTACGGGCTGGAGACGGTGCGCGCCTGCATTGACCGGCTGATGGAGATGGCCGACCAGCACATGCGCTCGCTGATCCGCGGCGTCGCCGACGGCACCTACAGCGGGACGGCGGTGCTGGAGGACGCGGGCCACGGCTTCGGCGACTTCGAGATCACCGCCACCGTCACCATCGACGGCGACGCCTGCCACATCGCGATCCAGAGCCCGCCCCAGATCCCCTATTTCATCAACTCCTACGAGGGGAACAGCTATTCCGGCGTGTATCTCGGCCTGATGATGTTCGCCCAGCTGCCGCCCCCCTACAACGAGGGGCTCTACCGCTGCGTGAGCGTCGACATGGGCCCCAAAGGCACGCTCTGCAACGCGAAGGAGCCCGCGCCCCACGCCAACTGCACCACCACGCCGATGGAGACGCTGACCGACGCGGTGCGCCTCGCCTTCGAGAAGGCCGCGCCCGACAAGGTGGCGGCGAGCTGGGGCCACGCCAACGGCTGCACCATCTCGGGATGGGACACGCGGCATGACGAGGAATACGTCACGATGGTGCTCGCGACCCTGATCGCGGGCGGCGGCGCGACGCCCAGCCAGGACGGCTGGCACGCGGTCGGGCCGGAATGCTGCTTCGGCGCGCTCACCTCGGGCGACATCGAACTTCTGGAGCACGCCTATCCGATCGTGATCCACAGCTACTCGCTGATGACCGACAGCGGGGGGGCGGGCAAGTTCCGCGGCGGCTCCGGCACGCGCTGGGAGGTCGAGCCGCTCGACGGCAAGATGACCTACGTGACCTTCGGCGAAGGGCGGCGCATCCCCGCCATGGGCGCCTCCGGCGCGGCCTCGGCGATGATCGAGCCCAAGGTCGGCCGGCTGGAGATCACCCGCGGCGGCGAGACCCTCACCATCAAGGACAACGTGATCGAGACCATCGTCCCTGGCGAGCGGGCCGCCAACATGAACCCGGGCGGCGGCGGCTACGGCGACCCGTTCGAGCGCGACGTCGAACGGGTGCTGGAGGACGTGCGCAACGGCCTCGTCTCGATCGAGGGCGCGAAGGCCGATTACGGCGTGGTCATCGCGGACGCCGAGACGCTGGCGGTCGACGACGCCGCCACCGCCGCCGCCCGCGCGCGCTGAGGGAGAGCGACATGGCCCAGTATCGTCTCGGCGTCGACGCCGGCGGCACCTTCACCGACTTCGTCCTGGCCGAGAAGGGCGGGGACGTGCGCCTGTTCAAGGCGCTGTCCACGCCCCACGACCCGACCGAGGCGATCCGCAACGGCCTCGGCGCCATCGCCGAGGCGCTCGGGCGGTCGCCCCAGGAGATCGTCTCGGAGGCCGATCTCTGCATCAACGGCACCACCGTCGCGCTGAACGCGCTGATCCAGCACAAGGGCGCCAAGACCGGGCTGATCTGCACCGCGGGCCACGAGGACTCCATCGAGATCCGCCTCGGCCACAAAGAGGACGGCCACCGCTACGACGCGGACTACCCGCCCGCGACCATGCTTGTGCCCCGGCGCCTGCGCCGCGGCGTGCGCGAGCGCGTGATCTCCAGCGGCGACGTCCGCACGCCGATGGAGGAGGACGACGTCCGCGCTGCCTGCGACCTCTTCCTGCGGGAAGGGATCGAGTCCGTCGCCATATCGTTCGTGTGGTCGGTGCTGAACCCGGCGCATGAGCGGCGCGCGGCGGAGATCGTGCGCGAGATGATGCCGGACGCGCTGCTGACGGTCGGCTCGGAACTCTATCCGCAGGTGCGCGAATACACCCGGACCTCCACGGCGGTGACCAACGCCTATCTCGGGCCGATCCTGCGGCGCTACGTGCAGGCGGTGGACGGCTACTTCCGCGACCTCGGCGCGAAGCACCCGGTCCGGTTCTTCCAGTCGAACGGCGGGCTCGCCGTCGGATCGGCGCTGTCGGACCGCTCGGTCTACGCGATCAACTCCGGCCCGGCCTCCGCGCCGCAGGCGGGGCTGCATGTCGCCGCGCCCTTCGGCCACAAGGACATCATCACCGTCGACATGGGCGGCACGTCCTTCGACATCACGCTGACCAAGGGCGGGGTGGCGAACATCGCCAAGAACGTGGACTTCCTGCGCTACCGCCTCGGCGTGCCGATGATCCAGGTCGAGACGCTCGGCGCAGGCGGGGGCTCCATCGCGCATATCGACGAGATGGGTCTG
>AACY020304137.1_pt1 | contig 10284 bp, 9 predicted proteins | sample 267378 | NCBI WGS metagenome assembly AACY02 (sample SAMN02954345, study PRJNA13694) | marine metagenome | biome: aquatic; feature: ocean; material: water; isolation source: isolated as part of a large dataset composed predominantly from surface... | reverse complement strand
TCCTCGCGCCAGCACTTCCCTGATAGCACCGGTTTTCCCGTCGTTTTCCGACACCATGCCCCGGAACACGGCCCTGTGAGCTGCCGGTGGGCCGACATGGTCGACGGGACCGAAGGCCACAGGGCAAATCGGGTGTAGTCGGATTTCGAACCGCTGCATTATATTCCCTTGCCATGTTGTCGTGCCGGATCGTCAGTCGGCACCCAAAGGATCAATTACACACCAACGCACGGGAGGGACCCCATGCCCCGGATCCCCTATAAGAACATGACAATCTCCGACGAGATGGCCGAAAAACTCGAGATGAGCACCGCCGAGATCGGCCTCTCGGTCCGCACCACCAACTGCCTCGAGGAACGGGGCATTTTCACGGTGCACGACCTGCTCAACTGCACCCGGGCCGACCTGCTTTCGATCTCCAACTTCGGTGAGAAGACACTCGAGGAGGTCTATCGCTCGCTGGAAAAAATCGGCTTCTACCGGCGGGCCCACAACGGCAAGACCCGCGAGATGGCCGCCACCACGGTGGCCGGCGAGAAGATGGCCGCCGGCGTCTGATCGCGTCGAGGCCCCCTCGAGACGGCCGGCTCAGGCATTGACTTCAGCCGGCTGCCGCCGCCACCAGGCCACCGTTTCGGCAAGCCCTTCGTCGAAATCCCGCTTCGGCTCCCACCCAAGCCGCTCGCGGGCCCTCGAGATGTCGAGCGAGCGACGGGGCTGGCCGTCGGGCTTGCTGGTGTCCCACTCGATGCGACCACCATAGCCGCAGGCCATGGCAATTCGCCGCACGAGATCACGGATCGGGATCTCCTCGCCACCACCGAGGTTGATCGGGATCGGCTCTTCCATCACCTCCGCGGCCCGAACAACGCCCTCGGCCGCGTCGTCGACGTGCAGGAACTCCCTGGTCGCCGAGCCGGTGCCCCAGCAGAGCACCTGCTCGGCACCTGCTGCCCGGGCTTCCTCGCACTTGCGGATCAGCGCGGGAATCACGTGGCTCGTGGCAGGATCGAAGTTGTCGCCGGGGCCATAAAGATTTACCGGCACCACCACGCCGCTCTTGAGGCCGTACTGCCGACGGTATCCGTCGAGCATCACGAAAATCGCCTTCTTGGCGACGCCGTAAGGGGCGTTCGTCTCCTCGGGATAGCCGTTCCAGATGTCTTCCTCGCGGAAGGGAATCGGCGCATGCTTGGGGTAGGCACAGACCGTTCCGGTATGGATGAACTTGCCGATTCCCCGCCGCCTGGCATGCTCCACCAGGTGCAGGCCCATCGCCATGTTGGCATAGAAGAAGCGGCCGGGCTGGGCCATGTTGGCCCCGATGCCGCCCACCTCGGCGGCGAGATGGATCACGACCTCCGGACGGGCATCGTCGTAAATCCGCTGCACAGCAGCCTCGAGGGTGAGGTCGTAGTCCCGTCGCCTCGGCACGATAATGTCGCTCTCGGCGACACCCCGTCCCCGCAGCACGCGGCAGACGGCCTGGCCAAGAAACCCGGCCCCGCCGGTGACGAGGATTCGCTTGCCTGGAAGCTGTTCCATGGTGGGCGTTGTTCTCCGGTGGTGTGGGGCGTCGAGGGTCAGTCAGCGATTGGGCAGGGCCGTGGCGTGGCCGGCCTCCTCGAGCACCTTCTCCCTGCGGGCCAGTTCGAGATCCGACTCGACCATCAGCTCGACCAGCCCGTCGAAGGAGACCCGCGGCTCCCAGCCGAGCTGACGACGGGCCTTCTGGGAGCAGCCGAGCAGGAGGTCGACCTCCGCAGGGCGGAAATAGCGGGGGTCGATTACGACGAAGTCGTTGTAGTCGAGGTCGAGGCGGCCGAAGACCTTCTCGCAAAACTCCCGCACCGAATGGGTCTCGTCGGTCGAGATCACGTAGTCATCCGGCGTTTCCTGCTGCAGCATCAGCCACATCGCCTCGACATAGTCTCCCGCAAAGCCCCAGTCTCGCTTGGCGTCGAGGTTGCCAAGGTAGAGCTTCTTCTGCAGGCCAAGCTTGATCCGCGTCGCGGCTCGGGTGATCTTCCGTGTCACGAAGGTCTCCCCGCGGCGGGGACTCTCGTGATTGAAGAGAATCCCGCAGGAGGCGTGCAGGCCATAGCTCTCGCGGTAGTTGATGGTGATCCAATGGCTGTAGAGCTTGGCCACGCCGTAAGGGCTACGGGGGTAGAAGGGTGTCGTTTCCGACTGGGGTGTCTCGACCACCTTGCCGTACATCTCGGAGCTTGACGCCTGGTAGAACCGCACCTGGTAGCCGATCGCGTCCTGCAGATCGCGGATCGCCTCGAGCAGCCGCAGCGTGCCCACCGCGGTGACATCGGCGGTGTAGGTCGGCTGGTCGAAGCTCACCCGCACGTGGCTCTGGGCGGCGAGATTGTAGACCTCGGTGGGCCTGATCTCCCGAATCAGCCGGGCGAGGCCGTTGCCGTCGGCCATGTCGCCGTGATGGAGCGTGAGAGGACGATCGATGTCATGGACGTCGCTGTAGAGATGCTCGATCCGCTGGGTACCGAAGGTGCTCGACCGCCGCACCAGGCCATGCACCTCGTAGCCCTTTTCGAGCAGCAACTCGGCGAGATAGGAACCGTCCTGCCCGGTAATGCCGGTGATCAACGCCCGCTTTGATGAAACTGCCATGCTCGTTTCGCACTCCCTGGCGGGTCCTCGGCTCCCCGCGAATTCGCTCGCCGACCGCCGACCGTCGGCGGTTCACGCTCTCCATTTGGCCCGCTCCAACTGGCTGTCACAATACCCGCTTCCCCGGGCCCGCAGAAGGGTCGGTCGTGGCGGCCGCCGCTGAACGGCCGCTCAGCCCGCCGGACTGGTGGCGGCATCCACCGCCGTCGGCGAAGCAGGCTGGGCTGCCGCCTCCGCCCTTGCCGCGAGGGTCACCCGTTCGTCAAAGGCCGGCAGCAGCTCGGAGAGAAACTCGATCCCGAGCTTCTGCGCCCGCCCGTCGCGGATGCCCGTCTCGTCGATGATGGCATAGAGTTTGTTGACCGCCCGCTTCCCGGCCAGCTCGATCCGGGCGATCTGCGGGGCGATCCATTCGCCATCGACGCCGTAGGTCCAATAGACGCGGAGCGTCTGTCCCTGCTTGGCAAAGGTGCCGGTAAAGGTCTCCGCCGTGCGTCCATCGACCAGCGGCACCGACTGCCTGTGCTCGGCCTCGGCGATCCGAAAGCCGGCCCCGGGATAGCAACGGTCGGGGGTGTGGCCGGAGGCATTGTGAGGGGTGGCACAGACGACGAAGGCCGAGACGGTCGCACCGGAACGGGTGTTGCGGTAGACCCGCGAGATGTGGCCCACCGCGCCGGCCCTCTCGAGCTGCTTGGGGTCACCCTCGAGTTCCTGGGCAAGCTTCCAGTCGCCAAACTCATCAGGAAAGTTCTTTTCCAGAACGGCCGCAGCCCGGGCCAGATCCTCCGCGACGTTGCCCGGATCCCAGCGGTCGGTGAGCACGCCCTGCACCGCGGTCACGGCAATCACCAGCAGCAGTCCAAGGAGAATCGGCAGCAGGCCCGAGCCGAGTGATTTCATGATCGGTCATTCCTTATCGGTTGCAGGTCGCACGAATGCAGGTCACACGAACGGTTCACGGGAAAAGAAGATCGACAGGGACCGCTGACGCCGACGCGATCAGTTCGGCAGGGGCGAAAGGTAGAGCCTCCGCGGACGGGAATCGACCACGCCGTTGACGACCGTGCCGAGCACGCGAACACCCACCGACCGCAGCCGGTCGATCGCGGCGGTCACATTGGGCACCCGGCTCACATCCCGCAGGGCGGCGACGACGGCGAAATCACTCTGCTGACCGAACAGCAGGGCATCGGCGAAGGCCAGCACCGGGCCGGCATCGATCACGACATGGTCGAACGACTCCCGAAAGCCCTTCATGAGCGTCGGCAGTTCGGGCCGGGAGAGGGCGGTCACCGCGGCGTAGTCACACTCTCCGGCGGTGACCGCGTAGAGGCCCTCGACATTGGTCGGCTGGATCGCCTCGTCGATCGTCATCTCCCCACGGAGCAGTTCGGAAAGGCCCATGCCCAGCTCGATTCCCAGGGCCAGGTGGACGTTGGGATGCCGCAGATCGCCGTCGAGCAAAAGCGTCCGCTTGTCGGAGCGGGCGAGGCTTGCCGCCAGTTGCGAGGCGACTGTGGTCTTCCCCTCCTGCTCGACGGCACTGGTCACCAGGATCACCGAGGGGCTCTCTCTGCCGCTTTGCACGACGAGCGTGCGGATGCTGTCGATGCACTCCGCCAGGAGCCCCTCCTGCCGGCGGCGGGACCTGCCGACCCTCGGCAGCGTGCCGAGCACCCGCACGCCGATCCGCTGCGGCACCTCGTCGGGCGTGCTCAGCCGATTCCGCAAATAGTCGATCAGCACGATCAGGCCGCCACCGAGGCCCAGCCCGCCGAGGCCGGCCGCGGCCGAGAGCATCATGCGAAACATCCGGTCGCTGCCCTCGGGAACCCCCGCCTGCTCGATGAGCGTCACCCGATTGGGCATCGAGAGATCGATCGACGTGCTCTCCAACTGGGTACCGATCTTTTCGGTGACCATCTGGAGCTGCTCGATTTCGCTGCGGCGGGCCTCGAGATCGGCGTTGGCCTGGCCGAGCAAAGCCACCTCGCGAGCCACCTTGTCAAACTCCTCCGACGTCCCCTCGAGGCTCGTGGCGATCATCCGCCGACGCATCTGCAGGACCGCGGGGCTTTCGAACTTCTGCGAACCGCCGCGACCGGTGGTGTCGAGCGTCATCTGGGCCACGATCTGCGGCCGCAGTTCGGCTCGGCGGAGATCCATCCGCTCCACCAGTTCATCCCGCTGCCGCCGCAGCCGCTTGACGGCCGGATCGTTCTCGCCGCGGGCGCTGATGTGGGCCTGGTAGGCGATCGTCTGGTCCAGCCCCGAGATCTGCTGCTGCATGTCGAGCATCTGCGGGTCGCGGGCAATCGTCGCCTGCACCATTTCCTCCGGGATGCTCTCGTCCTCCGTGATATCACCACGCTCACGGGCCTCCATGACCGCCAGTTCGGCATCGATCTCGGAGAGTTCCTGCTGCCACCGCGTCATGCGGGCCCGCAGGGAGCCGAGATGGTCAAGCAGCAGGCTCCGCTGGGTCGCCACCTCGGTGCTGTCGACGGTGCCAAGCTGGCGGGCGAGATTGTTGAAGGTCTCCCGCCGCTTGCGGATCTCCGTCATGTTTTCCTTGTATTTCTTCTCCAGCACCGAACGGCGGGCGAGGCGATCCTGGCGGTCTTTATCGACAATGTCATCGAGGTAGGCCTCGGTGACCGCATTCACGATCATCGCCGCATCCTCCGGCTTCTCGGCGGTAAGCCGCACCTGGATCACCTGCGACTCCATCGGGGCGGTGACCTGCAGGGCGTTCTCGATCCAGCCGGCGGGATCTTCCTCTTCTCGGAGGGCGTCCAGCGAGGCGATGCCCGGTTTCCGCAGAGCCGACATGACCACGAAGGGGCTTTCAATCAGCTGCACCTGCGTCTTGCGGTAGGACTCATATTCGGCGTTGTCGCGGCCCGCGCTCGAAAGCATGCCGGCCCTGTCACCGACCCGCAGCCAGGCCACCGCCTCGTAGCCACGAGGCAGGAAGATCCAGGTCGCCACTGCGGCCATCGACCCGAGCACAGACCCCAGCAGGAGGGCAGGCAGCCAGGTCCTCCGCAGGGCATGCAACACCCGGCGATAGTCGATGCCGCCGCCAAGCGGATCCTCGCCGCCGGGGAAAGGCATGCCCTGAGGCTGGATCGGCATCGGGGCGAGGCTCGCCGGATCGCGGACCACCAGCCCACCCACCGACGCACCGGGAGTTATCTGGGGCTGCCGAACGTCCGTGGCGGCGTCGTAGTCGCTCATTCGCGGCCCCCTCGAAAATCCTTCACGGGCCGGCCTGCCAGCGACCCGGGGCGTCCAACGCTCCCACTATCACGGCTCGCCGGCGGTTTCCAAATTGTCTTGTTACCCACGAAACCAGCCTTCATGGAACACCCGTGCGGCGGCGGTTTCGGCCGCCTTCCTCCATACGCGGCGGATGGACACTTTGTTTGTGCGGAGATTCCACTTCCATTTTCGCACCTTCCACGGCCCCGGGCCACGAATCCCGAGCGTCGCGGCGGATCGCAATGGACAGTTTTGGCCGGATATGGCGGTTGTCCGGGGCCTGCTCATCTCTGCCGGGCCATGGCCGCCGCCCCGCCCCCGGCCCCGACGGTGACCGGTGCCATGTCGTCGTCGATGAAAATGTGGGCGAGAATCTGCTGCTCGAGAAACAGCAGGCCCAGGGCCATCGGCATCATGATCCAGCCCGCGAGATCGTGGAACACCATCTCGGCGAGTTCGGAGTTGGAGATCTGGTAGAGCAGGCCCGTGACTGTGATCCGGATCGAGTTGACCAACAGCGCGATCGGGATGGCGCTGGCAATGATCACCGCATTTTCCCACCACTCGCTGTGGCCGAGCATCACCAGGGCCACTGAAAGCGCGATAAAAATCGTGAGCATCCGCAGGCCGCTGCAGGCATCGACCACGCCGAGGTGCATCTCCCCGATCACGATCTGGTTGCCCTCGCGATAGGCGTCGAGACCGAGCGTCTGCAGGGCGTAGGTGCTCACGATCGTGGCCAGCGTCTGCAGCGGGCCGAGCAGGTAGCGGGTCGCCTCGTCGGGCAGCGGGTACATGAAGATCAAAAAGGCGATCGGTGCCCAGGCCCATCGCATCATGCTCAGGCCGCCGACCATCAGGAACACGCCGGCCAAAGCCGGCACGAAGGTGTACATGTCGATCGTCACGATCCGGTATTGGGCGACTCCCAGCCGCAACGCAAAGCTCGCCAGCAACAGCCCCAGGCCGGCGAACCGCTGCCACATCGGCACCGGCTGCTGGATCGGCTTCCGCCACCAGAAGAGCACGACCAGTGTGAACAGCGGCACGATCCAGCCGTGCGAATACTGCGGATCGTTCCAGCTCGAGGCGGCATTCAGCAGGCCCGGCCAATAGCTGTAGATCAATGCCACGGTAAAGCCCGCGATCGTGATCCAGGAGAACAGTTCGTCCGACTGCCTGAGGTCGCCGGCAAAGGCGGCGAAACGCTTGCGGAAGCCATCCATCAGCCCCAGGTCTTGCTCATCGCCATTGCGAGTTTTGCGCGGGTCGGCAGGGGCCTGCGACACGCCACGGGGGGAGCCAGAACGTGGTTGGGTCGGCGATGGCACGGCTGGAACCTCATCATGATTCGTGGGGCCGGACAGGGGCACGGCAACGACACCTCCCACCTGCCGCATGCAAGAATACACCCTCTGAGCCGGCCGATCGAATGAGCAAACGATGAGGCGACATCCGCTCGCCTCAGAAAAACCGGCTGGCAACGGCTGCCAGCGGCCGCCACGCAAGCAGGAAAACGACCACCGCAACCGGCAGGGCGAGGGGGGCAAACGGCCCCGGATACCCCGGCTGGCGGGCCGGCGCGACACGCGGCAGCAGACTCGCCAGCCCGAGCAGGTTTGCCAGACCGAGCAGGCCGATATCAATCGCGGCCACGCCCAGCAGACCCTGCCAGCCGACCACCCCGCCGACGAGGGCCATGGCCGCCGGTCGGTACCAGCCGCTGGCGGAAGACGGGGCGGCATCTCTCCCGGCCAGCCGGCCGGCAAACCGCTCGAGCCATGTCTCGGCACACCCAACCGCGACTCCCGCCGCAACCCCAAGCGGAGCAAGCCGCGGAAAAACTGCCACTGCCGCGACCAGCACGGCAACTGGGATCATGATGCCGGCGACTCGGGGACGGTAGCCGTCGAGGGCAAACAACGACCATGCCATGAGCACCGCAACCATGGCGACATGCCAGGCAAACAGCCAGCAGACCGCCCAGGACGCCGGCTGGATGAAAGGCAGATCGGGCCCCGAGAGGCCGGCCGCGGGAATCGACCCCTCCGGCAGGTTTGCCCCGTTGGTGCGCAGTTCACCGAAGGCCAGCAGCAGCGTGGCGAGGGCCATCGCCGCCTCGACAAGTGGGTAGCGGACGGATATCGCCGCACGACAGTCGCGACAGCGGCCGCGGAGAACCAGCCAGCCGACCACCGGGATGTTGTCGGCAGCCCGAACGGGCCGGCCGCAGGCCGGGCACCGCGATCGACCCCCCCACACCGAGCCTCCGCGGGGCACGCGATGGGCGACCACGTTGAGAAAGCTTCCGATGATGCCGCCGATCGCGGCAAACAGCAGCCCAGCGATGATCGGCTCGACCCAGCCGACCGCGATCCAGGGGACCTGCGTCGAAAGCGAAAGCATTGCCGCCAGCCGCATCGGTTCGCTTGCCTCGTGTGGAAAAGAACCGGCGAGAAGCCCGGCACGGCGTCTCCTCGGCGGATCGAGCGGTATGAATCTGACCGGGCGGATTTTCCCCGCAATCTGCTAGGGTGCTGCCATGCGAGCCGACACACAAGCCACCAGCGGCACGACGGCCGCCGCGGCCCCGACCGACGGCACCGCCGGCCGACCGCTTCCCGCCGCCGCGTCCGATCCGTCGCCGGAGGGGCCGGCGGAATCGGCCGCCCCGCGTCGCTGGCTGCCGCCCTGGGCGGCCACGCTGTTGCGAATCGCCTTCACGCTCGTTCTGGCGGGGCTGGTGCTCTCGCGGCTGGAGTGGCCGAAGCTGTTTGATGTCTTCGCCTCGCTCGATTGGCGGTGGTGGACAGCGGGCATGCTCGTCGCGTTCGCCGCCCATGTGGTGGCCGCGGTCCGTTGGGCCGGCCTCGCCCGGCCGATCGGCTTCGACCAACCGCTCAGTTCGTTCATCCGTCGCTTCCTCGAGGGCATGTTCTTCAGCCTCTGCCTGCCGACTTCAATCGGCGGTGACGTGGTGAAAGCCTACCGACTCTCGCCTTCGGCCCACGGCCGACTGCTGGCGGGATGCACGATCCTCGCCGATCGGCTCTGCGGGCTTTCGGCCCTCGGCGTGCTCGCGGGGACCACCGCGATCACCCTCCGCTTCGGCCTGTCACTGCCGATCGCAATCGCCCTCGGCGGCGGGCTGTTGCTTGCGGTGGTGACCTGCCTGGTGGGGATCGTCGGCTCGCTCGACTTTCTGCTCTCGGCATTTCCCGATGCCCACGCTCCGCGACGCTTCGCCGCCCAGTTGCTGCCCTACCAGCAGCGGCCGAGCCTGCTGGCCCGGGCCGTGGCCTGGAGCATGATCGTGCAGACCGGCTTTGTGGTCTGTGTGATGCTCATTGCCCGCGGCATCGGGCTCGGCCTGCCGGCAGCCGCCTGGTTCGCATCGGTGCCGCTGGTGGCGCTGGCCACGGTGCTGCCGATCAGTATCAGCGGTATCGGCCTGCGGGAGGCGGCCTTCATCCAACTGCTCGGCCCCTACGACGTGGCCAGCGAGCAGGCCACGGCCGTGGGCGTTCTCTGGTTTCTCGCCACCGTGATCGTCAGCCTCTCCGGAGGGTTGGTCTATCTCCTCGACCCCGCCAAGCGGGGCTCGTCTGGCTGACGCACTCCGCGGTCTACTCCGCGGCGGGCAGGATGCGACGCCACTCGAGCATGAGTATCGCCGCGACTGTCTTGGCGTCGTCGATCCGGCCGTCGAGACACATCGCCACCGCCTCCGACCAGGCCGTCAGTCTGCGTTCGATCGTCTCGCCCGGCTCGAGCGCCTGTGGGCCATCCTCGAGATCTTCGGCAAGAAACAGGTGCGTCCGTTCCCTCAGAATGCCAGGCGACATCCAGAGGCCGCCGACATGGCTGATCGAGCCGGCCCGGTAGCCGGTCTCCTCGGCGAGTTCGCGGCGGGCCGCCTCGGCGAGCGGCTCGTCGCGGTCGAGGGTGCCGGCGGGAAGCTCTAGGAGCGTTTCGCCAATCGCCACCCGCCGGTTGGCGACCAGGCAGACCCGGCCATCGGCCAGCCGGGGCACGATCACGACGCTGCCGGCGTGCTCGATGACATCGCGCGGCAGCAGGCCGCCCCCGGCAAGCGGCTCCTCGATACGCACCACGCGAAACCGCATCGCCTCGTGGGTGACCCGGCCGCCACGCTGTGATGGCGGCAGGCCGGGCTCCGCGTCGCGGCCGGCGCGGTTCATGACAGCCCCCCGGCATCCGCCGCCAGCGGCAGCGGCACCACCCTCGCCGGCTGGCCATCGACCGCAAGCGGCGGGCTGGCGGTGTCGAGGGCCTGCCTGCGGAGGATCGCCAGGGCCAACGGCCGGCCGAGAGCCTGCGACTGGCATGCGGATGTCACGACCCCCACCTCCTCCT
>AACY020298479.1_pt1 | contig 10285 bp, 6 predicted proteins | sample 267378 | NCBI WGS metagenome assembly AACY02 (sample SAMN02954345, study PRJNA13694) | marine metagenome | biome: aquatic; feature: ocean; material: water; isolation source: isolated as part of a large dataset composed predominantly from surface... | reverse complement strand
CACCGCCGCGCCCCGAGACGGCGCTCTGACTTACGCGGCTGCGCCGTCACTCCGGCGGCGCGGTCGCCGCATTCCGCCAGCGGGCGGTGTAGTCCATCCGGTCGCGCATGATCGGCCAGAGGAAGGTCTGGCAATCGATCAGCGCGCGCTCGCGCGTCTCCCGATCCTCCATGTCCGACCGGTGCTCCGCGAGCGCCTTCGAGAAATCGATGAAGGAGCGCTCCACGAAGGCGAGCGCCGTCCGGCTGTCGGCGACGCTTTCTGCCTTCGCGTTCCGGATCGTTTCGAACATAATGTAGCTCATCTGTTCGAGCAGCGTTTCGGCGAAGGCGTCGGGCACGCGGTTCTCCGCCTGGTTCGACGGATCGAGGTGGAAGAAGATCGCGGCGCGGCAGCGCTGGAAGGTCTCGCGCGCCTCGTCGCTGATCGACTGGTTCGGAAGCGGCTGCTGGGCGGCGGCGGCGGCCGCGGCGAGCAGGATCGGCGCGGCGGCGCGGATAAGGCGGCGCATCATGTCTCCGGTCGTCAGGGCTCACGGGGCGTGAGAATCTCGCGCAGCAGCGGATTCGGAAAGCGCCGCGCGACCGTCGCCGCGTAGAACGTCTCAGCGAGGCCCGGCAAGCGGTCGGCCTCGACGAGCGCGCCGGCCTCCAGTTCGTCCTGAACGACGATCGGCGGCAGGACGGCGAGGCCGACGTCCTCGCGCGCGACGAGCCGCATCATCGCCATGTCCTCGACCTCCGCGGCGATCTGAGGACGAAGGCCGATCCGATCGCAGAGCGCGTCGAAGGCGATCCGCACCCCGCTCTCACGCGTCGGCAGCACCAGCGGATGCGTCGACAGCAAGGTGGCGAGATCGCGCTCCGCGCCCATCCGCGCCGGCGCGCCGACCAGGCTGACGGGCTGCGAATCGAGCCGGTGCGCGGAGAACGGCGAGACGGCGTCCTGCGGCGGCGCCGCGTTCGTGAGGACGACGTCGAGCTTGAGCGCCGCCAGCGCGTCGAGCAGTTCGCCCGCGCCCCCGGACCGCACAATCACGTCGACGTCCGGCCGGCCGAGCAGCGGACGCAGGAAGCCCATCGCGAAATTGCGCGACAGCGTCGCCAGTGCGCCCACCCGCAGCGCCCGGCGCGCCCGACCCGCGGCGGAGAGGTCGTTCAGAAGCTCCTCGCCGGCCGAGAAGATCCGGTCGGCGTGGTCGAGGGCGATGCGCCCGGCCTCGGTCAGGCGCACGCTCCGCCCCTCGCGCTCGAACAGCGCCTGTCCGAGCCGGTACTCCAGCTTGCGGATCTGCACCGAGAGCGCCGACTGCGAGAGGTTCAGCCGCTCGGCGGCGCGGGTCAGGCTCCCCTCATGGGCGACGGCGCGGAAATAGCGGAGATGGTGGTAGTTTAGCAGGTTCGGGTTCATGCATTCATAAAAACGAATGGTTCGCAGCGCACAATGAATTTTTCGCCAGAGATGCGCTTCGCTATCACCCTCCGCGACCGACTGTCGCGAGAGGGAAGACGCAAATGCCCACCTACGCCCTGCCGCTGCTGGCGCCCGCGGCGCTGTTCGCAGCCGCGGCCTACGCCTTTCTCGAGCCGGGCCGCCGCCCCGGCGACCGTCCGCTCATGGCCGAGCGCGCGGCGCTCGCGGCGCTCGGCGTCGCCCTGTTCGCGACGCTGAAGCTCGTCACGGTCGGGGCCGGGACCGGGCCGTTTCTCGGGCTCGGCGGGCTCGGCGTCGCGCCGCGGCTCGACGCGGTCAGCGCGCCGATGCTGGTGCTCGTGGCCTTCGTGGGCTGGGTCGTGCTGCGCTACTCCCGCACCTATCTCGACGGCGAGGACCGGCAGGGCGCCTTCACCGGCTGGATGTGCATGACGCTCGGCGCGGTGCTGCTGCTGGTGCAGGCCGGCGACCTCGTGCACTTCGTCGCCGCCTGGATCGCGACCAGCGTGTTCCTACATCGGCTGCTGCTGTTCTACCCCGACCGGGTTCAGGCCCGGCGCGCGGCCCGCAAGAAGTGGGTGACGGCGCGGCTCGGCGACGCGGCGTTGATCGGCGCGGCCATCGTCATCGCGCAGGGCTACGGGACCACCGACATCGCCGCGATTCTCGCGCAGGCCGCGGAGGGCGTCGCGCCCGACGGCGTGGTCTGGGCGGCGGCGCTGCTGGCGATCGCCGCGCTCCTGAAGTCGGCGCAGTTCCCGACCCATGGTTGGCTGACCGAGGTGATGGAGACGCCGACGCCGGTCTCAGCCCTGCTGCACGCGGGCGTCATCAACGCGGGCGGCTTCCTGCTGATCCGCTTCGCCGACGTCATGCTGCTCTCGCCGGGCGTGCTGGCGGTGCTGGTGATGGTCGGCGGCTTCACGGCGCTCTTCGGCGGGCTGGTGATGCTGACGCAACCGGCGGTGAAGACCTCGCTCGCCTGGTCCACGGTCGCGCAGATGGGCTTCATGATCCTGCAATGCGGCCTCGCGCTCTTCCCGCTCGCGCTGCTGCACATCGTGGCGCACTCGCTCTACAAGGCGCATTCCTTCCTGCTGTCGGGCGCGGCGGTCGAGACCGTGGCGAAGAACCGCCGCCCCGGCCCGGTCGCGATCCCGAACGGCGCGGCGGTGGGCCGGTCCTTCCTGGTCGCCCTGGCGATCTACGGCGCGGTCGGATGGGTGTTCGGCTTTGCGGGCAAGAGCCCGCAGGCGATCGCGCTCGGCGCCATCCTGATCTTCGGCGTCGCCTACCTGATCGCGCAGGGCCTCGCCGACGCCGCGCCGCGCGAGCTGACCCGGCGGACGGCGCTCTATTCGGTGGCGGCCGCGGCGGGCTACTTCGCGCTGCACACCCTCTCGGAGGTCGTCACGGCCGGCACGCTGCCCGCGACGCCCGCTCCCGGGCCGCTGGAATGGGCGCTGGTGGTGCTCGCGGTCGTCAGCTTCGGCGTGGTGGCGGTGGCGCAGGCGATGTTCCCGCTCTGGGCCTACCACCCCGCCGCGGCCGGGCTGCGGGTGCATCTCTCGAACGGCCTCTACGCCAACGCGGTGTTCGACCGGCTGCTCGGCGGCTGGTCCACCGGCCGGGCCTGACGCAAGCGCGCAAGGAGACAGAGACATGACTGCCGAGACCAAGGTCGCCGCGCTCCGCGCCGACGCCCTGACCGACGCCGCCGCCGCCGCCGCCCGGGCCGTCCCGCCCGTCTGGCCGCTCGCCTCCAGCGTCGCCGTGAACCCCTTCCTCGGCCAGACCGGCGAGACCCTGGCCGAGACCGGGGCGCGGCTGGCGCGGGTGGCGGGGATCCCCGTCACCATGCCGCGGAAGTGGTACGCCGAGCGGATCGCCGACGGCCGCATCGCCGACGCGGATCTCGTCGCGGCCCTCGAAGCCGCGCCGGCCGACGGGCGGCCCGCGACGCTGGCCGCCCTCAAGGCCGCGCTCGTCGCGCCCGAACCCGCGCCGAAGGCCCTGCCGACCGTCGCAGACCTCGCCGCGCAGGCGACCGGAACCGACTGGCCGGGCCTGATCGCCGAGCGCTTCGGCGCCTGGGCGGGCGGCTATTTCGACGAGGGGCAGGCGCTCTGGGCCGCGCCGAAGGGCCGGGGCGCCTATTCCGCCTGGCGCGACGTCGCCACCCACGACCTGATGGCCGAGATCGCGGGCCTCGCCGGCTTCGCGCGCCACGTCGCCGACGCGCCGGAGCACCCGCGCGAGGCGATGGCGCGGGCGGCGGCGACCCTCGGCCTCGGGAAGGAGGCGCTGGAGACCTATTTCCACCAGCTTCTCATGACCCTCGGCGGCTGGGCGCAGGTGGCGCGCTACAAGCTCTGGAAGGCGGAGCTGGCCGGCGGGACCGACTGCACGGTCTCGGACTTCCTCGCGATCCGGCTGCTCTGGGAGGAGGCGCTCTACCGCCACGCCGAGGACGCGATCGCCGGCGAGTGGGCCGAGGCGCGGGCCGCCCACGCGAAGCCCGTCGCCGCGACCGCCGACCTCGCGATCGACGCGATCCTGCAGGAGGCCGCCGAGCGCGCGGCCCAGCGCGGGATCGCCGAGACGCTGGCCGCCCCCGCCCCTGCTGCGCCGGCGGGCCGCCCCGCGCTTCAGGCGGCGTTCTGCATCGACGTGCGTTCGGAGATCTTCCGCCGGGCGCTGGAGGCCGTGGACCCGTCCATCCGCACCCTCGGCTTCGCCGGCTTCTTCGGCCTCGGGGCGGCGCACCGGTCCTTCGCCTCGGACGTCGAGGAGCTGCGGCTGCCGGTGCTTCTCAACCCCGCCGTGACCACGAAGGCGGGCGGCGAGGACGTCGCCGAGGCCGACCGCGCCGCCCGCTTCAAGGCGCGGGCGATCCGGGCGTGGGGGCGGTTCAAGTTCGCCGCCGTGTCCTCCTTCGCCTTCGTCGAGGCGATGGGGCCGGTCTACGCCGGCAAGCTGGTGCGCGACGCGCTCGGCCTCGGCGAGGCCCATGGCGCGCCGATGGACCCCGCGCCCCGGCTCGACCCCGCGCTGCCGCTCGACGCCCGCCTCGGCGCGGCCGAGACGGTGCTGCGGGCGATGTCGCTGACCGAGGACTTCGCGCGGCTCGTGATCCTCGCGGGCCACGGCGCGAACGTCGTCAACAACCCGCACGCCAGCGCTCTGCATTGCGGCGCCTGCGGCGGGTATTCGGGCGAGGTGAACGCGCGGCTGCTCGCCGCGCTGCTGAACGACCCCGAGGTGCGGGCCGGGCTGCCGGAGAAGGGGATCGAGATCCCCGCCGACACCCTGTTCGTCGGCGCGCTGCACGACACGACGACCGACGCCGTGACGCTCTACGACGCCGACCACCCCTCCGACGCCCACGCCGCCGATCTGGCGCAGGCGCGGGACTGGCTGGCCGCCGCCGGCGCCCGCACCCGGGCCGAACGCGCGCTGCGGCTGCCGCGGGCGGGAGACGGCGCGTCGATCCCCGAGCGCAGCCGCGACTGGGCGGAGGTCCGGCCGGAGTGGGCGCTCGCCGGCTGCAAGGCCTTCGTCGCCGCCCCGCGCGGGCGCAGCGCAGGCAAGTCGCTGGAGGGCCGGGCGTTCCTGCACGACTACGTCTGGGCGAAGGACGAGGGCTTCGGCGTGCTGGAGCTGATCCTGACCGCCCCGGTCGTCGTCGCGAGCTGGATCAGCCTGCAATACTACGGCTCGACCGTCGCGCCGTCGGTCTTCGGCGGCGGCAACAAGCTGCTCCACAACGTGGTCGGCGGGATCGGCGTGGTCGAGGGCAACGGCGGGCCGCTGCGGGTCGGCCTGCCCTGGCAGTCGGTGCATGACGGCGAGGGGCTGGCCCACGAGCCGCTGCGCCTCTCGGTCTGCATCGAGGCCCCGCGCGAGGCGATGTCGGACATCCTGAAGCGCCACCCGCAGGTGCGGGCGCTGTTCGACAACCGCTGGCTGCATCTCTTCGCGATGGACGAGACGGGCGCGCTCGCCTGGCGCTACGCGGGCGACCTCGCCTGGGTCCCGGTGGAGCGGCCCGACGCGGCAGCCACGGTCCTCAAGGCGGCCGGCTGAGCCGTCGCGCCGCGCACAGGGGCGCGCCGATTCCGTCGCGCCCCGAAAGCTTTCATCCCCCGCGCCGCGGCCGGCGGCCTCAGGCGAAAATGAAGTCCGCGTTCGTGAAATCCGCAACCTCGGCGTCCGCGATCACGATCCGGTTGTCGCCAAATCGAAAGACGGCGATCCCGCCGATGTCGGCGGTGAAGAACTGAGACAGGTCGGTCACGCCGAGGCCGCTGACGTCGAGGCGCTCGCCGGCGGCGTAGTCGAGCAGCCTGTCCTCGTCCATGCCGTCGTTGAAGACGAAGAGGTCGACGCCCGACCCGCCGAGCACCCGGTCGGTCCCAGAGCCGCCTTCGAGCGTGTCCTGCCCGGCGTCGCCGAACATCCGGTCGTTCCCCGAACCGCCGAGCAGGCTGTCGTTCCCGGCCTCGCCGCGCATGCCGTCGTCGCCCGAACCGCCGATCACGGTGTCGTTCCCGCCGTCGCCGTGCAGACGGTCGTTCCCGGCCTGACCGTCCACCTCGTCGTTCCCCACGCCGCCGCGCAGAAGGTCCGGCGCGCCGACGCCGAGCAGGACGTCGTTGTCCGAGCCGCCGCGCAGGGCGTTGTTGTTTTCGTCGCCGACCAGGATGTCGACGTCGCCGGCGCCGTTGCTCTCCGGAATGTCGAAGGGCAGGAGAACCCCGTCGACGGAGTGGGCGAAGCCGTTGGTCGCGGCGACGTCGGTGGCGAGCAGCGTCTGGTTCGGGAAATCGGGCTCCTGGTCGACGACGCGACCGTCGTCGCCGACGCTCACGCTCCGCCCCTGAAGCGTCGTCACGGCGCCCGCCGCCTGCATGTCGGCGAGCGAGAGCGCCTGGTTGACGACGTGATAGCGCAGCACGGCGTCGAGCAGCCGCACCCCCTGCCCGTCGTTCAGGGCGTCGAAAGTGTCGAGCAGAAACGCGGCGGCCGCGGCCTCGTCGCCCGCGGGTCCCTGGTAGCCGAGCCCCTGAGCGAGCGCGATGAAGGCGCCGTCATCGGGCGCGAACGCCGTGAGGCTCGCGTTCGGCGCCTCCAGCAGGGGCGTCAGCCCGGTGAGGTCCAGCGTCTGCAGCAGGATGTCGAAATCGTCGCGCGTATCCTGTCCGGGGGGTTGATCGCTCAACGCCCGCAGCACGTCGGCCAGTGTAAGCTCCTCGGGGTCCATCCGCTCTCTCCGGTTCCCTTGGCCGTCGGAGAGCTCCGCTCGTCCGGCCGGTTCGCAGAGAGGCGTAGATCGGCGGCGCGCGCCGCCGATGCGCTTCGTCAATCACGGGCGCTGACTTTCCGGCGACCGGCGAGGATGCGGGGCCGCGTCCCGCGCGGCCGCGCGTCACGCCACCCCGAAAAGATCGACGAAGTCGTCCGGGGTCAGATTGTCGACGCCCTCGACCGTCAGGGTGTCCTCGTCGCGGCCGCCGAGCACCACCTTGCGGTCGCGCCAGCCGAGCTGGACGAAGGGCAGACCGCCAATGTCGATCTTGTCGACGCCCTGCTCGAAGTCGAGGATCACGGCCCCGTCGCGCACGCCGTCGCCGCTGTTCAACCCGAAGACGAACACGTCGCCGCCGGCGCCGCCGAGGATCCGCAACGACCGGCCCGGCCCCGCCACAAGCAGGTCCTCGTCCTCGCTCCCGGTGAGCACGCGCTGGTTCGCCGCCGCCGTCTGCGGCCGCAGGTTCCGAACCGTGACGTCGACGCTCGCCGTGTCGGTCCCCCCGAACCCGTCCGAGACGACGTAGTCGAAGCCCGCCGTCCCCGTGAAGCCGGGGTCCGGGGTGAACACGAAGCTCGCCCCATCCGCGACGACGGTCCCGTTGCGCGCGCCGCCGTCGACAAGCGACGCGGTCAGCGCATCGCCGTCCGGATCGCTCGCGAGGGCGAGCAGCGCGGCGCCGGAGATGCTGAGCGGCTGGTCCACGAGAGCCGTGAACGCGTCGTCCTGCGCGGTCGGCGCGCGGTTCGTCTCGTCGATCTCGCCGTTCTGGTCGTTGTCCTTGCCGTCGTTGAACTCGAGCGCCCCCGGGAAGACGGCCGGGTCGGCGTCGTCGGCGTCGCCGGCGGTGTCGCTGAACCCGAAGGGCGGCTCGTAGGCGCGCTGGTTCGTGTCGGGCGAGTCCACGCCGAAGCCGTCGCCGTCGACGTCCCGGAACACGGTGAAAGGTCCGTCCACGCCCGCGACGGTCAGCGTCCCGAGATTGGTCGTCGCGCCCCCGAAGCCGTCGGAGACGCCGTAGCGGATCTCGATGTCCAGCGTCTCGCCCCCGGCGAGGCGCTCCGCGAACTGCGCGGGATCGATGGTGACGGACTCGCCCCGGAAGCCCCCCAGGGTGAACGCGACAGGATCGCCGGTCGCGACCTCGACCACTTCGACGTCGTCGAGGGAGAGCAGGTCGCCGTCCGGATCGGTGACGCGCGACTGGATCAGCGACGTGGTGACCGGGGCGTTCCGCTCGGTGACGACGCCAAGGGCGAAGGCGGCGGCGACCGGCGCCTGATTGTCCTCGTCGATCTCACCGTCCTGGTCGTTGTCCTTGAAATCGTTGATCTCCGGCGCGCCGGGGAAGATCGTGGCGTCGGCGTCGTCCGCGTCGCCGGCCTGACCGGCGAAGCCGGCCGGCGCGTTGAAGCCGACGACGTTCGTCAGGGGATTGTCCACGCCGAACGCGTCCGCGTCGGCGTCGCGGAAGAAGGTGAAGGGCCCGTCGACGCCGTTCACCTCCAGCGTCGCCGTGTTCGGCGTGACGCCGCCGAAGCCGTCCACCACGTCGTAGGCGATGTCGACCAGCACGCTCTCGCCCGCCGCGATCTCGTCGGCGAACTGGAACGGCGCGATGGTCAGCACGCTGCCCGCGACGCCGAACTGGACCGTGCGGCCCGGCGACGTCACCGCCACGTTCGCCGCCGACAGCGGATCGCCGTCGACATCCGTCGCATTGGCGTCGGCGATCAGGTCGATCGCCACGGGCCCGTCGGTCTCCAGCGCCGTGAGCGGCCCGATCGGGTCGGCCGTCGGATCGCTGTTGCCCTGGAAGTCGGCGTTACGGAAAGGCCCGGTGAAGCCGTCGGCCACGACCATGACAGCGTCCGCGATGCCGTCGCCGTCGGCGTCGATTTCGAGGTCGGTTCCGGCCAGCGTGAACGCGGCCTGGACCGGCGCGCCGGCGTCGTCCAGAACGCGGAAGAAGTCCTGCCCGGTGAAGCCGGCGAGCGTGTCGCCGTCCAGCTCCGCCGCCGTCCCCTCGACCGTGTCCGACGCGCCCGACAGTTCGAAGAGGTTGATCGTGTCGCCGCCGAGCCCCGGACGGACCAGGTCCGCGCCGCCGAGCGGATCGATCGAGTCTCCGTCGCCGAGCCCCGTCAGCGTCTCGCCGGCCTCGGACCCGACGAAGACATCGCCGCGCTCCGAGCCGACCACCGCCTCGAAGCGCGAAATCTGGTCGGTTTCGGGGATGATCCCGACATCGAGGATGCGCGTCGCGACGCCGTTGGTGAGGTCGACCGTCAGGAAGCCGACGTCGGGATCGAGATCGTAGCGCAGCGTGTCGTCGCCGAAACCGCCGTCTAGGGTGTCGTCGCCGAGGCCGCCGGCGATCTCGTTGGCCTCGCCGTCGCCCAGGATGTCGTCGGAAAGGTCGGTTCCGTAGACGCCCTCGATCCCCGACAGCGTGTCGCTGAAGCCGAAGCCGTCGAGTCCGCTCGACGCGACGAGATTGACCACGACGCCGATCTCGCCCTCCTCACGGCTGTAGTCGACGATATCGAAGCCGAGGCCGCCCTCGAACGAGTCGTTCCCGTCGAAACCGGCGAACAGGTTGTCGGCGCCGTCCCCGATGAACACGTCGTCGAAGCCGGTGCCGATCACCTGCTCGACGCCGCTGACGAAATCGGTCCCGCCGCGGTCGTCGAGGATCTGGTTGTTCGGCAGATCGACGAAGATCCCGCCGATGGCGTCGAACCCGAGTCCGATGTCGTGGTCGATCAGGTCGACGCCCGCGCCGCCCTGGATAGTGTCGTCGCCGTCGAGCCCTGCGAACACGTTGTCGCCCGTGTCGCCGACGAGGCTGTCGCCAAAGATCGTTCCGACTGCGCCTTCGATGTTCGCGAGCGTCTCGGCGTTGCCGAAGCTGTCCGTGGCGGTCCCGGTGGGGAGGTCGACGGTGACGCCCATGCTGCCGCCGAAGCCGAGCTCTTCGGCGAAGAACAGGATGTCCACGCCGCCGAGACCGTCATAGCCCGCTTTATGCATCGGGTTGGGCCTGACCGCTCCGTTTTCCGTTGGTAGGGCCGTTTTGCCGAGGTTGCGCATGCGTCCTGGCGCACTCGCGGGTGGGCGGCGCGGCTTTGGCTATTGGGTTTTGGGGTTGCGGTTTTGGGGTGAGCGGGGGCGATGGCCGCGGCGGTTTTCAGACCGGCGCCATGCGCGGGAGCCGCTCGAGCAGCAGGCGCATGAGGGGGGCTGCGGGACAGGCGCTCGGCAGGTGCAGGGTGATGCGGGTCTTCATCTCGACGACGCGGGCGGCGATCTTCACGACGCGCAGGCGCAAGGTGTCGAACTGGGCGCGCCGCCAGGGCGAGCGCTTCGGCAGGGCGGCACGCAGGGTCCACATCAGCCAGTAGGCCCCGGCGTGCAGGAACAGCCTGAGCTGGTTGGCGGTGGCGCTGGTGCAGGAGGTGCGGTCGGCGGCGAGGTGGGTCTTGAAGGCCTTGATGTGGTTCTCGGCCTGGCCCCGGGCGCAATAGACGCCTTCGTAGA
>AACY020475207.1_pt1 | contig 10287 bp, 9 predicted proteins | sample 267378 | NCBI WGS metagenome assembly AACY02 (sample SAMN02954345, study PRJNA13694) | marine metagenome | biome: aquatic; feature: ocean; material: water; isolation source: isolated as part of a large dataset composed predominantly from surface... | reverse complement strand
TCGGTATATGTAATTCTTGATGCACGACATTTGTTTGTGCAATATTATTGGGACTCCAATCATATGGCATTGAAAACGATACATTTCTGGATTTTTCATTAAATACAAAATCACCTATCGTATCATAATATGACATTAAACCTAGTGCGTAATTCTTTTTTTGATATGATATAGGATATATGGTTTTTTCTGCCAAACTAATTGATGCGTCAAATTTTACTGGTCTTTCAAGTTGATTAGAATCTGAATTTATTGTTAGAACTTCGATATGAAATTTGTACAATCCACCTGAAAGAAATATTGGACCTTCTATTTTTAATGGAAATAAATCGGTGTTTTTCATCCATCCAAGATCACCAATATTTTTTCCCTGAAAGGTTAGATTATCTGTATTTTTTGGGATTATCTTAATTGATAAATTACTAGAATCATCATGAAATCTTTCCTGAAGTAATTGTTTTCCATCCTTGCTTATTTCCACCAAATATGTGACGTGTGGGATTACTTCCTGAGTGTTAGTCTCATATAGTTTTAGTAGAATTTCGTATTCGTTTGTTTTTACATCATATGTTGATGGATTGACAAAAATTGAAAGTGTTGCGTTTTTGCCATCAATTTCTACTGGAGGTAAAGTTTCTCCTCCAATTCCGTGTCCAAATGACGGTTGAACATACACAGTGATAACTAAAATCAATCCAATCAGTAATAGTTTCACAGCATATTCTAGATGAATTCAGGTAATAAACGAAGAATCTAATCATAAAACTCGATAAACTTATCATTTGGTAAAATTTAGTTTTTATTCATTATTTGACCCCTAAGAAATAGTGCTTGATTAATAGTGCCTTTACTGGTTTCACCAAAGCCTAAAAATTTTTTATTAATTAATTAAGAACATGATGTAAAATATCAACATGGACAAAGTCGCCCTCGTCACTGGATGTTCTAGTGGAATTGGTTTGGAGACTGCTTTAGCATTAGCAAGAGAAAACTATCACACCTATGCTTCCATGAGAGATACAAAAAAAGGCTCTAAAATCCAGGAAATTGCAAAAAAGGAAAATTTGGCAATAACAATCATAACACTAGATGTTGACAGGCCAGAATCCATCAAATCTGCAATAAAACAAATCATTTCAGAAAAACAACGAATCGATGTTTTGGTAAATAATGCGGGTTATGGAATTTTTGGCTGCCTAGAGGATCTAACCATTGAAGAGCTTAAAGCCCAATTTGAGACTAACTTTTTTTCAGTGGCAAGATTAATTCAAGAAGTTGCTCCAATTATGAGGGCTCAAAAGTCAGGCACCATAGTTAACGTAAGCTCTGTGGCTGGTAAAATCGGATTTCCTGGTTCTCCTGCATATATCAGCTCAAAATTTGCGTTAGAGGGATTGTCAGAGTGTTTGAGGTATGAATTATCACCATTTGGAGTAAATACAATAATCATAGAACCCGGCGTCATCAAAACAAATTTCTTTGGTTCAATGAAAATGCCAAAGAATGTAAAACCAGAATCCCCATACGTGGATATTACAAACAAAGTGGTTGCTGGAGTCAAGATGATGGCAGAAATGGGCACACCTCCAAGCGAGGTAGCTGATGTAATAATCAAGGCAATCAAGGACAAAAATCCTTTGCCACGCTACCCAGTTGGAAATGATGCAATAATGTTTTTGGAAGCCAAGAAAATGAAAACAGATATTGAATTTGAGAACTATCTCAAAAAAGAACTCTTTTGATGGGTTAAATTGATATATTGAGAAAAGGCAGTTTTTATCAAAGTCCTCAAGACTAGGTATGAAATCATGAAATGGAAAACACTACAACATAATGGAATCATATTTCCACCAGATTACGAGATGCGTGGAATCAAAGTCAAGATCAAAGGCGACCCAATCAAAATGGACTTGCTCCAAGAAGAGATGATCTACCAGTGGGCAAAGAAAAAAGACACACCATATGTACAGGATACAGTTTTTCAGAAAAACTTTGTAGCAGACTTTGCGGCCACATTTGGTGGAAAATACAAGGGATTGAGTATTTCAGATATTGATTTTGCAGATGCGTTCAAAATTGTCGATAAAGAAAAAGATGCGCGATTACTAGTTACCAAAGAAGAGAAAAAATCTACGGCACAAAAGCGTAAGGAACTACGAGAGAAAATGAAGTCAATTTACGGCAAGGCAATCATGGATGGAAAAGAAGTCGAGGTTGCCAACTATATGGCAGAGCCTCCAGGAATATTCATCGGTCGTGGCGACCATCCAATGCGGGGAAAATGGAAACCAAAAATAACACACAAAGATGTTACTCTGAATCTAGGTAAAGATGCTAAAGTCCCACCAGGAAATTGGGGAAAAATTGTACATGAGCAAGATTCTATGTGGCTTGCATGCTGGACTGACATACTATCTGAGAAGATCAAGTATGTCTGGCTTGCAGATACTGCAGGTCTAAAGCAAGAGCGAGACATGGCCAAATACGACAAAGCTGCAAAGCTGGGCAAAGAAATCGATAAGGTAGAACAAAAAATAATCTCTGCAATGAAATCCAAGGATCCAAGAGAATCAAAAATAGCTACAGCGTGTTATTTGATTTATAGAACATCCATGAGAGTAGGAGACGAAAAGGATCCAGATGAAGCTGATACTGTGGGTGCAACCACACTACGAAAAGAACATGTAAAATTGGACGAGAAAGGAATTCATTTTGATTTTTTGGGCAAAGATAGTGTTCGATGGGAAGAAACCATACCCGCTCAAGGAAACGACAGTATGCTATACGAGAATATCAAAAAGCTAGTATCCAACAAAAAGCCAAGCGATGAGATCTTTGATGGAATTACATCAAGACATGTAAATGAATTCCTAAGTGGTGTGGTAAAGGGACTCACTGCCAAGGTTTTCAGAACATATCTTGCGACTACTCAGGTTAAGAAATATCTCTCAGATAAGATAAATCTCAAAGACAAGACAGAAAATGAAAAACTCTACATTGCAAAAATGGCAAACTTGCAGGCAGCAATTATGTGCAATCATAAAAGAACCATTCCGAAAAGCTTCGAGGCAGGCCTAGAAAAGAAAAGAGAGCAGCTAAAGAAACTCAAAGAGACAGCTCCAAAAACACCAAAACAAAAAGAAGCACTAAAGTTGCGACAGGAAAAACTTAAACTCTCAATAGACCTGCAAGAAAAAACTCGCGATTATAATCTAGGCACATCACTACGAAATTACATTGATCCTCGTGTCTTCAAAGCATGGACTAACGAAGTAAAAGCAGATTGGGAAAAACTTTACACATCTTCTCTCCAAAGAAAATTCCTTTGGGTCAAATCTGTTGATGCCAAGTGGAAAGATATCGCTGCTCAATAATTTACAAAAGCAGAATCATTTAATTGCGTCATAAATTCAGTCGATTTTGTGCCGGGGTAGCTCAGCCTGGTTAGAGTGCCAGTCTTCTATCCCTCCGATAAAAGGGCATTACTCATAATCTGGAGGTCGTGGGTTCAAAACCCACCCCCGGCATACATTATTTTTTAAACATGTAGGAATGGTCAAGAAATTTTCCATTATAAGAGATAATTCAGATATGTTTGAGCGAAATATTTCATTTTAGAAAAAAAATTAAAATAAATGAAGAGCATAATAAAAAGAAAAGATTCAACTAAGTTTAGTATCTTTTTTGAAATCTTGGTTTTGAGTGCTTTGGAAGACATTCCCTGCAATAAACAGGTCTGTCTGGTTTTGGTTCAAAAGGTACCTCTGATGCTTTTCCGCAATCGGAGCAAGTACATGGGTACATTTTTTTGTCATAAGACATGTCTCGTATGTTTAATAATCCAAATAAGAATGATGAGATTAGCCAGTTCAATCGATCTACAACTTTATGCTAACATATCCACAATTCTTGCATTCATACCTAATGTCTCCTTGTTTGAGGTCCATCTTACGAATTAGAACTTCTACAGAGAAATGACATTTTTTACACACGCCGTTAGGAAAATTGCTATCATTAATCATTAGATAATGTCAAGTCCCTCCCTAATTTAAAAAATCAATGAGAATTAAGAGGCAATCTTTTCATCAATTACTTTTTGAAAGACGGAAAATGGTTGTGCACCAGATATTTGAGTAGCAGATTTGTCAGGACCAATCACTATAAACGTGGGTGTAGAGCTAACGCCAATTCTCATTCCAATATTCTTGTTATTCATAACTCGACTATCGTATTTACTAGAGTCAAGGCATTTGTTGAATTTCTCCAAGTCTAATTCTTCAAAGATTGATGCAAGAATCTTTAGCTTTTCTTCCCTTGCCCAACCATCATTTTCATGTCCCTGATTAGAGTACAGATAATCATGATATTTCCAATACAAACCTTGTTCATCTGCACAATAGCTTGATGTATGTGCCTTAAAAGAGTCTGCTCCTATAATTGGCAAATCCATATAGATCATCTTTGCCTTACCTGTTTGAAGATAATTTTTCTCAATCAGTGGTTTTGTCTCAATATTCCACTTTCTACAAAAAGGACACTGGTAATCTCCAAATTCGATTATAGTTACAGAAGCCGACTGGGAGCCCAGTACTGGTGAGCCATCATTAGTATTCAATGCAGTTTTAGTGACATTCAAATCAAGACCCCCATTGAGTGCAAGTAACCCAATTACGGTAACAATTATTCCGATTATTCCAATTCCAATGAATTTTCCCTTTGGTTTTGATTTAACATTAGATTTCTTGTTCTTTGCCACACAATTTGTCTTTGTAGTTGTCTAAAAAACATTTTTCAGACTTTATGTGCTATTACAAGATCTACTAGATATTGGAGTTTTGCCCTATCATGTAATTTGAGATCCCAAGGAATGCGACTAGATTTTTTAGTATTTGATGAAATTGCAAACCCATGCTTTACTAGTTCATCTCTTAGTGTATCGGCATACAAAGGCTCCTTTACAGTTCTTGTGCCACGGTCATAATCATATGGATCAGATAAGATCAGTTTGCCATTTTTTTGAATCTGTGTCGATATCAATTGGATGAGTTGTTTGGGCTCAATTATCTCAAATAGATTCAAACCTAAAATCATCTCAAATTTAACATCTCCAAATGGATTATCCAAAGAATCAGCAATCACGAATTCAACATTACCTAGTCCAAGCTTTTTTGCTTCCATAATCGCATAAAACGACTTGTCAATACCAAATACTTTGGAGCTTTTTTTCGATAAATGCCTAGATACTATTCCTATAGAGCAACCATGCTCGAGTACGGAATCATAATTCTCATCTGTAGATTTTATGATATAATCATAGAATTTTGATTTCTGATTTTGTAGATAGACCTCTGTCCATCGTTTTTCTATTAATGAGAGATCATTATTTTTGCTTGCTTTACAGAGTGCATTTTTGATTAGGGACTTTAATTGTGGGGATTGCACAGAAGAGAAGAGTTCCCCTCCCAGTCTTTGACGATTTGAAAGATACGCTGTAAGATCATTCCACATTATCGGTATACCGTAAAGAATTGGGTACACAATTTCACAGTTTTTACATGTTAATGTTCCTTCAAGAATTTCTTTGTTTTCCACATAGGGTGTTACTTCAACATGTCGATGACATCTGACACAGACGATCATATCCATAGTTTTGAGCAAATCAAATGAAGTGGGAGGATAAATCGAATTAAACCTTGGTTATCACATAATTCCAGTAATGTTAAATTGTATGGTAAAAACCCAGATACTCAATGACAGAACTTGAAGAGTTTGCAGATGCACTATTGGATCAAATTTCAGTAGAGATTAACGAAGAAAAAGACATAGCGAATATGTCTACTAGAATTGCAGAAGACTCTGAATTTACTCTAAAGTTCGATACCCCTGAAGAAATTGGAAGGAAAGTAATGCCTGAATTGATTCAAAAGATTGGCGAATTTACAGGAATCACACCCGATCCTAATATCAAAATAGAATTTCCAGAACTTGACGAACTCAAAAAGATCAAGGGTCGCAAGGTCTTTTCAACGGATGGCTCGCGAGATTTTGTAGATAGATTATTTTTAGCAATGGCAAAACAAGAACGACAATCAATTGCTAGCATTATTAAAGAAAATACGGCGAAATTTTTGGTATATTCCACCTATGCAAAATCATACATTTCAAAAATTTCTACAACTTATGGGGACTATCTAGATAATGTCATTTATGTAAACAACTTTGTTCTTTCTAGTTATCCAAAGATAATTTTGTACAAACAAGGAAGGCCGTATTTTCTCAGATATGAGGGAGTGAAATCAGGGTATGTTGGAGCTCTTAAAATGACTATCCTTGAAGAATTAGTACACTCAATTCAAAAAAATCTCTATGAGAAAAATAAGCAAGCAGTTATCCAAGTGAACCGGTTAAACGAAGAACTAGCCCAGATAATCTTAGAGCTCGATGATAGTACTGCCACTAAATTATCAGACCATTTACAATTGCCCGACGTACCATCTGAATTTCCTATTGCAAAAAGAGCTAATCTGTTTTTTATGCTAAATCCAGATAATTTTATTGTAAATGTCCTTGGTCCAGATGTCATGACGTATACCAAAGTTGAGATAGAACCCGGAATATCATCAATGTTGCCTCAACTCCATGAAATTTACCAGAGATGGCTTGGTCCAATACAACAACATCATGCGGTGTTTTCCACTATGGAGGGAATGGCAGAATTTTGCGTCCAAAACATTTTGGCAAAAGATGTGGATTTTGCACAATATCTTACAACATACATGAATACAGACATCTCTTCATATCAAGTAAGAAAACACCTTGGAAAGGATTTGACAAGTATGGTTTACACTGAACATGGAAAGAATTCATTTAAGATTCTTTTAGAAAATCCTCCAAATACTCGTGAATTAAAGGAACCGCAGTTATATCTAAAGAGAATCAACTAGAATAATGAGTAACTTTGATCCGTTTGTTGCAGAATGGGTTATGTTTTCAAAAGATCCAAAATACAATCTTGTTGAAAAATGTCTCAAACTTGCACAGATTTTGGAATACCCAAGTTTAGACATTGAGTCCAACATACAAAGGATAAATGAAATTGCAAAATCACTCAAAGTCCTTTTATCAGATGTAAAAAATCCTACATATTTGATTTCAATGTTAAATGAACATCTCTTTGACTTTTTAGAATTTCAGGGAGATACAGATGATTACTATGATCCTAAAAATAATTTTCTAAATGAAGTGCTACAAAAAAAGAGCGGCATTCCAATTACACTATCAATACTTTATGTGGAAATTGCACGTAGAATTGGATTAGATTTGAAGATTTGTGGTTTTCCAAGCCATGTAGTTGTAAAATACAACGAAGAGATGATCTTAGATCCATTTAGTGGCGGTAATTTATTGTCAATTGATGACTTGGAAGAGATTTTGTATAGAAACTTTGGTGAAGAAATAGAATTTTCGCCAGAATTTCTTGATGAGTTGCCAGAGGACAAGATACTAGTACGCATATTACGAAATCTCAAAAATTCTTATGCTCAATCATATGCTTATGATAAGGCACTACGTTGCGCTGATATGATACTTGCAGTAGAACCAGATTCCCCAGATGAAATACGCGATAAGGGAATCATATTAGAAAGATTACAAAAATACCAGCCAGCATTGGATCATCTTAACAGATATCTAGAAATTGCTCCCGAGGCACAAGATGTTGATTTTATTTTGGAGTTAATTAGGAATACTAGAGAAAAGTCTAGTCAATAATTGATGTAATATCGTGTCCCTTTTTGATTTCAGAGATCTCATGTCTTGCTAGTTTGTTTCGAAGTGCTTTTTTGAGGACATCGACTTCGTTGCGTAGTGCGGCAATCTCATCTTCCAGCTTGGCAACACGCTCGTAAATTGTCTCTCCATCTGTGCTCATTATATCGTTCAATCATAAAAAGAGCTTAAAAATTTATGGGTTAAATTATTTGCCAGTTTGCTTTACAAATCAAACTCTTGGTTGCATGAAGCGCATTTAGCGTGTTCTGCTCCTACTTGTCCTATAATGAAGATTCTACCTACGGTTTGACATTTTGGACAAAATCCAGTTGTGACGTTTTTTGGACCTGTCTTGATTACTTTCTGTGTCTTTCGACGTCCCATTATGAAATAGTTTGTGAATCGTCTATTAAGTTTAAGGATTTTAAGCGCGGGGAGTGGGATTTGAACCCACGGGTCCTTACGGACATGGGATTAGCAATCCCACGCCCTACCAGGCTAGGCGACCCCCGCTCAAGGTCTGAAAATATCAATCTGTAAATAAATTGAGCCTTTATTCTTCTCCAGAACGAGTATAGTGCTCCACTATACTTTCCAAGGGAATTTTTTTACCACCAATAATTTTAAGATCGACGTGGATTTTCTTATTTTTAATTGTAATAATGTTGTACGTATTCTCAAATAATCCACGAACTCGCTCAGAAGATGCAGTCCCAGCATTAACAATAGACAGTCCTTTGAGATTCCAAATCCAAGGTCGGTGTTTATGACCACATAGAACAAGATTGACCCTTGTTGCAAGTATTGTTCTAAGAACATCTCCTGCGTCTATTACTTCTACACGTGCAGAACCAGTATCTGGAATTCCAACCAAGTGATGATGCATCGCAAGAATCTTTATCTTATTTTCATATTTTTTCATAGTTCTCTCTAACCAGAGATTTTGCCTGTATCCTACTTCACCTTCATCTCTATCAGGCCTTGCAGTTCCAATTGTGACTACTACTACACCATCACCTAGATCATTTACCGTTTCAAACGGAAAATGCCTTTTGAATAAAAGATATCCAGTATTGCGATAATCATGATTTCCAGGAAGTGCGATAATTTTTTTGGTATCCAGTCTTGAAATTAGGGCTTTACATTTTTCATATTCTTTGGAGAGTCCTTCATTAGTAAGATCACCAGTTAGAATTACTGCATCAGGTTTTAGATCATTTACCTCATCAATAACCTGTTCAAATGTTTCTTCCTTGAATTGCGAACCGACGTGTATATCAGAGAGCTGAACGATAATCATTTAATTGAATTTATCAAAATCAGGTAATTTAGTTTTCTTTCATGCCTAAAGTTAAATAATCAAATTCCGACCAAAAAAATTAGAATGGGCAAAAAAGCCACTGTGATAAAAGGAGACGGCATAGGTCCAGAGGTAGTTGACTCTATGATAAAGGTGCTCAAAGAGTGCAACTCCAATGTTGAATTGATTCTGGCAGACGCTGGCTCTGAGCAGTGGCAAAGGAATGGTGAAAAGGATCCAACGTACATTCCGGAAAACACCATGAAATTATTAGAGACTACAGATGCTTGTTTTAAGGGTCCAACAACCACCATACCCAAACCAGGCGCTCCTAGAAGCGTTGCAGTTACTCTACGACAGAAATTTGAACTTTATTCGAATATCAGACCAATTAAGACATACAAGCGAATCACACCAAATCATGATCTGGATTTTGTCTGTTTTAGAGAAGCAACTGAGGGACTCTATACAGGAATTGAGGTACAGTTAACTGAGGATGCTGCAATCGCCATACGAAAGATCACACGACCTGGTTGTCGTAGATTCATTGGTTCTGCAATTAATTGGGCCAAGCAGTATAACATGAAAAAATTCGTAGCTATTACCAAACGAAATATACTCAAGACTACAGATGGCATATTTTGGGACGAAGTTTGCAAGGCCGGAAGTCAAGTTTCAGGACTAGAAGTTTCTGAGATTTACATCGATAATATCATGCAACAATTAGTCGTAAACCCATCACAATTCAACGGAGCAGTTCTAGCAAGTACGAATCTTTTCATGGATATAGTTTCTGAGCTTGCCTCTGGAATTATCGGTTCAATCGGACTTGTGTATTCATCAAACATGGGAGATAATTATGCAATGTTTGAGGCAGCTCATGGTAGTGCTCCGTCTTTTAAGGGATTAAACAAGGTAAATCCTACTGCGACAATTTTGTCTGGAGCATGGATGGTGGAATATCTAGGTGAACGAGACATTAGGGATGCAATATTCTCTTCCACTGAGCAAGTAATCAATGAAGGAAAATACGTGACATTTGACATTGGTGGAACTGCAACAACACAACAAATGACAGATGAGATTTGCAAGATAGCAAAAACGAAATTAAGAAAGTAAACTAGCTTCCACTATAATTAATTCCTCAAAGAATAGTTTTCTTTTAGCCAGAATTTTAACGTCAAATCCCAATAGTTCAGTTTGTCGTATCAATTTAG
>AACY020386360.1_pt1 | contig 10287 bp, 9 predicted proteins | sample 267378 | NCBI WGS metagenome assembly AACY02 (sample SAMN02954345, study PRJNA13694) | marine metagenome | biome: aquatic; feature: ocean; material: water; isolation source: isolated as part of a large dataset composed predominantly from surface... | reverse complement strand
AAGTCAAGATACAAATATCACTGGTGATCTTACATTGGATACTACTGCCAGAATTGTATCAACTGCTGGAACAATCTATACGATTATGTCTGGTGGTGGTTCACCAAGTGCAACTAATAAGGTTGATATTAACCCACCAAGTTAAGGATAACAAATGGCATCATTCAAATTTGTGGTTAATGGAGAAGTGGTTTCATATGATAGGTATGAAGATATACCAAGTGACTTTGAACACGTTATAGAGTTTGTACCAGACCTACCAGAACCAGAAGGTGAGGATGGAGAACATACAGATGAACAACACGATCAACTGGCAGAATGGAATACAAGGTTACAAGAATTAATGGAGAAAGAACGTGCCCGCAGCAACTAGAATAGGAGATGCAGATGTACCACATTGTTCTGGAATGACCAGAGCAGTTGGTTCACCAAATGTTTTTGTTAATAATATTGCGTGGAGTAGACAGACCGATGTTAATACACCACACTTACTTCCGCCTCCAGTGTGTCCCACACATACTGCTGGAATTGCAACAGGATCAACTACAGTATTTGTGAATGATTTAGGTGCTGGTAGAGTTGGTGATGGAATTAGTGGGTGTACTTCTGTAGCAGCAGGAAGTGAAAATACTTTTGCTGGGCCATAGGAGATTAATATTATGGAAAAAATGAAAACATTACGTCAATATGCAAAAGCAAAGAAACTGCCCTTAGTAAAACACATGGGGAATGTTGATGGTGAATGGGTTGATTATGCATTAGGAATTTGTGATCAATCTAAAATAACAACAGAAAAAACTATAGAGGGTCGAACTGTTTATGGAACGGAACTACCCGAAGAAAGAGATGACATACAATACGAACAAAAACATATCAATGATATGTCGTTGCCCGATACTATCACGAAAATGGAAGGAGTACATGATTTAAGATTTGCGGAACTAGGTGGTGATGAATTTTTACCATTACATTTAGACGATCCTTGGTCATTACGTTTTTTAGTAATGTTAGAGGGATCACATGACTTTATTGCTGAAGAAGAAACGATACCTATGTATAGTAAACAAGTATGGTTTATCAATGGATCATACTTACATGGGGTAAAAAATCACAGCAATAAAACGAGGACTGCTTTATTAGGGAAGTGGTCATTCAATGAGGAAAATATAGAGGAGTTATATAGTGACAATTGAAAGAGAAAATTTTTGGGATACAATTGAAGAATGGACAGACACTACATCTGAGTCTGGATATCATTTTGGAAATTCGATAGGGTTTCATGATAAGATTTTAGAAGAGGCAAAATCTTTTAAGGGGTGGAAGCACACGTTTGATGGGGAAAATTTTTCGGATGATCTGAAATATAATCTAACCACTTTGTCTGGATCAGAAATGGACAGGTGGCCATATCTTCTTGAAGTACAATTCTCTAAACAGGGTGAGGGTATTGCGGTAGATGAAGAATTAGATTACTGGTGGACTGCACCTACTAAAGAAGACTTTCCTACTTTGTATGAGTTTATGGAACACTTTCCAAGGTTTCATAATCCAGTAGTAAGTAAGTTGGGTGCTGGTCATCAACTTCTTCCGCATGATCACGGCCCTGATAAACAATTTCTTTATAATATGTCTCTTAATGAACCAGAAGGTTCTATGACTGCGATATATCCAAAGGGGGTTCTTGATTATAAACCTGGCGACATTTATAGACTTGATGTTCACAATTTTCATGCTGTAAAAAATGGAAATGAAACTAGGTATCATGTATTGTTTCAAGGGGGTCGATATTAAATGTCTATGTCTTCAGATGAAGTAACTATGGAAAACTTTTGGAACTCTTTTGATAAGTGGGTAGACCCCTCTATAGTCAGTGCTGAGTTTCAAGGTAATACTTCATTGCATGATAAAATATATGAAGAGTGTGAAAAGTTTGATGATTGGACTTATGTTATGGATTTTGAAAATATGTCAGATGAACTTAAACTAAGGATGATTAAAGTTTCTAATAATGAAGCAGAACCTAGTGCAGATGCAGATGCTGTTAAAGAAAGACATAAATTGCGTGGTTGGACAGGAAGACCTACTTATGGAAATTACGGGCCTGTTAAAAGTAGAGATGGGAGTGTTCTTTCCGATGATAATCCTGTTTATTGGTGGTGTGCTCCAGAGGAAAAAGACTTTCCGACACTATACCAATTTATGAAAGAAAATCCTAAATATACATATCCTGTTATTAGCAAAATGAATCCAAATTTGGAGTTGGTTCCGCACCATCATGGGGCCCAAAAACAATTTTGTTATAATATGTCAGTTAATGAACCAGAGGGAACTACCCTTGCAATATATCCAACTGGTCACATTAGTTACAACCCTGGCGACATATACAAGTTATATGTTAATAATAGGCATAGTGTATTAAATGGGGATGGTGTTAGGTATCATGTATTGTTTAGAGGGAGCTTAATTTATGGGTAAGAGATTAATGTCTGGTAAGAATCCAAAATCAAAAGGTAAGAAAATGAGTCATGGTAATTCTCATATTTCACCAGATGAGGTAGAATGGAATAGACATACTCGTAAATGGCAAGTGAGGAAAAAATAATGTCTACACCTAAAATGCCACCAGAATATGAGTTGCCTAGTTTATGTGGTGCAAATCCGCAGTTTAATGATGTCCAGAAAAAAATGGATGATGCCATTAAAAATGCTTTGGATAAAATTGAAGAAAGTGCAAGTAATATCAAATCAAAGATGGAAACTGACTTTGCAGAAGCAAAAGAAAAATTTGCAAAGTTAGGTATGCCTGAATTACCATCTCTTCCAGATACAAGTTTTCAAGTTGAGATGACTAGTTTAGCAGGCATGCCTGAAGGTAATCCTCTTCAAGTATTGGCCAAAAAAGCAAAAAAGTTAGAAATTAGTAATTTATTTGGAGATGCTCTAACTAAAAATAAACTTGATTTAGATACCTTATTAAAGAAATCAGAAGAAGCATTATCGGGGGGAAAAGATGTTTGTTCTGTCTGTAAAAATTTTGTTGTTAAAGATGGTGGCACATCAAAAGATGTTGTAGAGAAACCACAGAATACAAAGACCGCTGTAAAGGAAGGTTCTACGGAAGTAATATCTACGGTAACTACCCCAGCGGTTGCAGAGGGTGTTGGTCTTAAAAATATATTCAGTTTCATGAGTGGTTCAACTCCTATAATGACTGACACATTAGGTAAGGCTCTAAAAATTGTAGGAGAGGGTGGGCCTAATATGACAGATAAGTTAGAAGAGTTGGGTAAAGAGAATGAGGAAAAAATGAAATCACAAGCTATGAAATCAGGGATACCCTTCCATCCTGGCGTAGTTAAAGATGATAATGAATTGAACCAAAACTCATCTTTCTTTTCAGTAGACCAAGCAAAAGTAGATTCAAATCCAACAGATCGTACAGATAGTAAAGATACTGCATTTAAAGCAGAAACAGGTGCTCAGAAACAATTACAAGAAACTACTAATATAGAACTTTACTATAATAAATTAATGGATGATTTTAAGAAGACATTAACATCATCAATTAGTTCTTGGCAGAGACTTGAACAACATAGGAAAAAATGTTTGTCTCCGTATCCTCAAAATCTTACTGGTAACACAGTTGGAGCACCCACTATTCTTTCTAAAAATGCAAATCCAGATAAGTTTATTGAGCTGACTCAATTAATTCAAGATGATCTTGGTATGATAATTCATGTAAAAGGTGAACAACACATAGAGGATTTTGATTTTGAAATTAAAGAAGAACTTGATGATGATAATAGGGCAGAAAGTTTAAGTGGATTAAGAAGTAAGTGGGAACCAGAATTTTTGAGAGTAACTAAATCGGTTGCGGAGGCAGGAAAAAGAGCTGATCAAGCATTTAAGGATTTCTTTGATGAAAAATTTGTATTTAGGATGGCAGTTCCACCAGCGGGACAACCTGGCGGGCCAAAAATAAATAAGAAATTTACTCAAAGAATGGGTCAAGCTAAAAGGCAATTAGCGATTGGTAAAGAACCATCAAGCGCAAATCTAGATGGTTGGATAGTTGATGTTACAAATGTTAAAACTCATCCTTCTGGGTTGTTGTTAGTTACGGCAAAAGTTCAAGATGGAAGAATTGTTGTTGGACTTGGGCCCACTATATTTGTCGCAGTCGGTAATGTTTTAAAATCAGCTCATGCTATAATGACTGATGAGTTTAAGAAACAAAGGGATGCCGCTTTTGCTGCATCATTTAGAGAATGATTAAAGACTTCCCTTATAAATAAACACAGGAGTACATAAATGGTCGGAGTATCGCCTACATCCCAAAGTGCCTTTACTGATGCACAAGGTCAGAACGATATTGACAGAAATTCTCGTCAATGGAAAGACCTTGATTTGTTTTTTCAGAAGAAACCAGAGGGTAAAGATGTTAATAAAGTTACGGATATACAGGCGGTAAAAAGGTCAGTACGTAACCTAGTTTTGATGAATCATTATGAAAAACCATTCCACCCAGAAATTGGTTCTGGTATTCGTGAAATGTTGTTTGAAAATATGACAATGCTTACTGCTGTAATACTAGGAAAAAAAGTTGAGGATGTGATAGAGAATTTTGAACCTAGAGCAAGACTTGTAGGAATTCGTTCTATTCCAGATTTTGATCGTAATGCTTATTCAATGACATTAGAGTTTTATGTCGTTAATACCCCAACAGAATTAGTTACACTAGATGTAATGTTAGAGAGATTACGATAATGGCCGCACAACAAAAAAAATTAGAAATATCAGATTTTGATTTTGATGATATCAAAAATAATTTAAAAGTTTTCCTCAGAGCACAAACAGAATTTACGGATTATGATTTTGAGGGTTCTGGTATGAATATACTATTAGATACCCTTGCATATAACACACACTACCAAGCATTTGCGGCAAATATGCTTGCCAACGAAATGTTTATTGATTCTGCTGCTTTACGTTCTAGTGTGGTATCACATGCAAAAACTTTAGGGTATGATGTACGTTCTGTTACTGCTCCCGAAGCGGTGTTAGATATTACTCTTAATGCGGTATCAAGTTCAACAAGAACTTTGTCTGCTGGTACAGTATTTAATACTACAGTTGGGGGAGAGAGTTATCAGTTTGTTACTATCGAAGATATTACCAAATCTAAAAGTGGTGCCGATATTATCTTTAACAATATAAGTGTTTATGAAGGCACGTTTGTAACTCAAAGATACACAGTAGATAGTTCAGATGCAGATCAAAGATTTGTTATTAATGATAATCGTGTTGATACTAGAACCCTAAGTGTTCAAGTTCAAAATTCATCTTCTGATTCTACTCAAACTACTTATACTAAAGCTGAGGACATTACACAATTAACAGATGAAAGTAATGTTTTCTTTTTACAAGAAGTTGAGAATGGTAAATTTGAAGTGTACTTTGGAGATGGTGTAGTAAGTAAATCTGTATCCGATGGTAATATTGTAATTCTTAAATTTGTTGCAACTAATGTAACTGAAGGAAATGGTGCAGACACTTTTACATCTAGTGGAGCTATAGATGGAGAAACCTCTGTAACAGTTACTACAATTGATCCCGCTAAAGGTGGAACACAGAGAGAAAGTATTCCTTCTATTAAATTAAATGCTCCTTTGGAATATGCTGCTCAAGGAAGATGCGTCACCGCAAATGATTATGAAGTTTTTGCTAGAAAATTATTTCCACAAACAAAATCTGTTAATGTGTTTGGAGGTGAAGATGGATCATTTGATTCTAGTCTAGGAGTTGTTGATACTCAAGAGTTTGGTAAAGTTTTTGTTTCTATTCGATCTACTACTGGTAATAATCTTACAATAACACAAAAAGATAATTTGATTCGAGATTTTCAAAAGTTTAATGTTGCATCCATTACTCCTGTTATTATTGATCCAGAAGTAACAGATATTATTATGGAAGTTGTATTTCAATTTAATTCTAGCAAAACTACTAAAACAAAAGAAACATTAATTACAGATGTTACTAATACTATTGATTCATTTAATACAGATGTTTTAAATGATTTTAATAAAATGTTTAGATACTCAGAATTAACTCGTAAAGTAGATGATACTGATAATTCAATTTTAAATACTGGTGCTAAAATATATCTAGCAAAAACAATTACACCCACACTTGAAACTAGTCAATCACATGATTTGTATTATAACAATCCATTTTTTAATCCACACTCTGGTCATGCTGGAGCAATTGGTGGTGTAATTGCTTCTACTGGATTTAAAGTAAAAGGTGATGCGACAAATGTTCAATTTTTTGATGATGATGGTAAAGGAAATTTGAGAAGGTTTTATCTAGTAGGAACAACAAGAAACTATACAGACAATACTGCTGGCACCATAGACTATACACGTGGTCATATTAAAGTAAATAACATAACTTTGACTAGTGTTGAAGATGTTGATGGGTTGCCTTCTGCATCTATTAGATTTGTTATTGTTCCAGATTCTAAAGATATTAAAGCAGTAAGAAATCAATTATTAAATATAGATTTAGTAAACACAACAATAACAGGTAAGGTTGATACAATATCAGTTGGTCAGCCAGGTGCAGAATCATCTTTTGCAACTACACCAACTATGCCTAATGCATCACAGAGTTTTTAAAAAATGGCACCCTTTGATGGTAAACTGACTACAAAGATATCTCCGTTAATAGAAGGTCAAGTTCCTGACTTTGTACAAGCGGATCATCCTAAGTATGTTCAATTTCTAAAAAGTTATTATAAGTTTTTAGAAGCAGCAGAACTTACTCTAACTCTTACTATAGATAGTATACGTTTAGAAACAAACTCTGTTAGTCATCTTCTAGTCGAGGGGGATGATGGTGATCGTGGCGACAAGATTAATACTGAAGTTGGTAGTGGAACTACAGGTAAGTTTGTAGTTGGTGAAACTATTACGGGCAGCACATCAAAAGCAACTGCTGAAGTTCTTGTTGACGATCTGGGTAACAATAGACTTTTTATTTCATCACAACAAAAGTTTGAAATTGGTGAAACTGTAACTGGTTCCACTTCAGAATCAACTGCGACTATAGACAAATATCGTGCGAACCCTGTGCAGAATATTCAACAATTAATGGAATATGCAAATACAGATAATGCTACGACTGATTTTATTGATGAGATGTTTGATATGTATTTGGAGTCTATTCCAAGGTCATTAGCATCTGGAACATCTAAACGTAATCTTATAAAAAATATTAAAGACTTATATGCCGCAAAAGGAACATCTGAAGCAAAGAAATTGCTTCTTAGATTATTGTTTGATGAAGAAGCGGAAATAGTATATCCCAACAAATTTATGTTAAAACCATCCAAGGGCAATTGGAACCAACCAACTATTATGAGAGTGGCGGCCAACACTGGAGCTGACGCTACTGATATAGTTGGTCAAACAATTACAGGTAGTACTTCTGGTGCTACAAGTGTTGTCCTAGATGCAATTGTTTTTACACAAGCTTCTGTTTCAGTATCACAATTAGAAATTGATCCGAATGAAACTACAGGCACATTCCAAACAGGGGAAACAATAACAGCAACATCAAATACTCAAGATGTTATTATGAGTTTTGTTGTAAAGTCTTTTGTTAATAACACATCAATAACTGATGCTGGTTCTCTCTATTCTAAAAATGATTCTTTAAACATAGACACATCTGCTGGAAATGGTAGAGCTGATATTGAAGTCGAAACTATATCATTAGGTGGTGTTACTGGGTCAGTAATAGACGATAGGGGTCAAGACTATAAAGTAGGAGATAGTGTTTCTTTTACTGCAAATTCAGCAGATTCTAATGCTGTATTAGGAACTGGTATTATAACTGCTGTTGGTGCAACTATTTTGTTAGAAGACACTATAGGTAATGATGATTTTCTAGTTCAAGAGTCGGCCACAAATATATCTCAACCGCAACCATATATTGGTTTGGAGAATGGGGATAGTTTGGTCTTGAACGGAACAAACTCTAGTTCTCTTAATGATGGTTTTCAACTTGTTATGGAATCAGCAACAGAACGTGATTTTGTTCCAGATATTTATGGTACAGATAACAATAGATTTATGGTCGAGGATGGCGCAGTAGACACAGATGGGGAAATTGCTAGACTTATAATTACCTCGTCAGGTGGTGGTTATTCAAAACTTCCCACTGCAACAATAACTTCTACCAAAGGAACTGGTGGTAAGATTATTCTTACTTCAACTACCATAGGAAATATAATAGATGTAAAGGTGAAAGATGGAGGATTTGATTATTCAACTAGTCCAACAACAAATCCTAATTCACACTTTGTTCTAAAAGATGTAAGTGGAACTTTTGTTGCATCTAATACTTTAACAACACATAGTGGAACGGTCAAATCATTTGACAGTTCTTCTCAACATTTGGAAGTAGATTTTGATCTTGTAGAAAATATTAAGATAGAAGCAGAAGTAGATGTTAATGAAGGAATACAACTTGAACAAAGTACTCCTACTGGTGAACATATTTTATTTGATAATACATTAGATTCTGATGGCGATAATATTACGTTAGAAGATAGTCAAGGAAATTTAATTTCAAATTCTATTAGAACTTATCATACACAGATTTCCCTAGAAAATACTGGAAACGTAAATCAAAGAATTGAGTTAGAAGAAAAAAGAGCCGATGAATCCGTAGAACAGATGTTTGGATTTAACACTGTTCAAGCTAGAAATGCTGGTATAAGACAGGTATCGCCTGAACCACCAGAAAAATTTGTATTAAATCTACAAGACAGAGGTATGTTACTAAAATTAGATGCTTCTGATGTAGGTGGTTCTATTATTATAGAAGATGGTGGTACGGATGGTAGTGGTACTAATGCTGGAGATGAAATTCTTTTAGATAGAACAGCCACACCCAATGTTGATGCTGGAGATAAACTTTTACATCAATCAGTGGATGAAGGCAGTGCTATACTTTATGAAGATGAACCTGCTATACCACACATACAACAAAGGTTTAATAAATTTGCTTTGAATGGTACTTTAAAACAACGGTCTACATCTAAAGGTTGGATAACAGATGATGGTACTTTAGGTGGTGGTGAAACTTTATACGAGAACCAAGGTGGGTTTAGAGTTGCAGATGAAACTGAAGGTATTCTTCTGGAAGATGAAGTTGCAGATGCTACGTATAATACAAAAGAATTTTTGATTCTAGAGGATGGTGATCTTTTTGAGTTCTACGAAGAAAAGGTTATTAATCACATTAACACTCCAGACGGTAGGTTAATGGATGAAGAGAATGGTGGATTTGAACTTGAAAAAAGTAGGCCAGAAATACTTATTGATGAATCTTCAGATATAGTAATTAATAATCATATTGTAAAAGGAATTGATAATCCACAAGCGATGGTGCTTGATGGCACAAATAGTGCTGGAGCAAACGCTGGAGATTTTGTATTAGATGAAGAGTTTGGTGATTTACTAAGACAAGAGAGTGGTACTGGCACTGATATGGGTGATCTTGTACTACATGAAACAGAATCAAATTCTGCGAACCAAAAATTAATTATTGATGCTACAGATAGTTCAAGTTCTGATGCTGGTGATAACATTATATCAGAAAGTGTGCCAACATTAATAGGTGATACTATTACAGACAGTGGTGGTGCTACTGGTGTAATTGTAACGGCTGATACTGCAAATGTTACTTCAAACGTAGGAGTTGAATCAGAACTTACTGGTTTTTATATAAACACGGATCATCATATTAGTGAAGGTGTAATTAGATTACAAGATTCATTTTTCTATCAAGACTTTTCATATGAAATAAGAATAGGTCAATCTGTAGAAAGTTATATGACAGAACTTAAACGAGCAATCCACCCATCAGGGTTTGCTGCGTTTGGTAAGGTAACTCTTGCGTCATTAATTTCTGCAAATATACAAATTCCAACCGCTGGGGGTGTAACTTCATTTACGGCAGACACAGATACGTTTAGTCCAGCTCTTGCATCCACGTTAGAAAATATTTTTCAAATAGAAGTTAAACGTAGACTTGGTATTAGCACACCACTTATTGATGGTGAGTTAATACAAAGAGTAGAATTGGAGACAGCAACGGATGCTGGCCCATATGCAAATATTATTAATGAACAAACATCTGAGGCAATATCCCTAGAGACTGCTGCAAAACCACCCAATGCGGGCCAAGATGTTAACTTAATAAAAAGTGTGAAATTAA
>AACY020562640.1_pt1 | contig 10288 bp, 12 predicted proteins | sample 267378 | NCBI WGS metagenome assembly AACY02 (sample SAMN02954345, study PRJNA13694) | marine metagenome | biome: aquatic; feature: ocean; material: water; isolation source: isolated as part of a large dataset composed predominantly from surface... | reverse complement strand
GATACCCTCATCGACATCCAGGAGGAGCTGCAGCAGGTGCGCGACTACGTGGCCATCGAGCAGGCCCGCTTCGGTGACAAGCTGGAGGTGGTATTCGAGGTGGATGACGTGCACATCCAGGTGCCGAGCCTGCTGTTGCAGCCGCTGGTGGAAAACGCCATCCTGCACGGCATCCAGCCCCGCAGTGCGCCGGGTCGGGTCACCATCGAGGTGAAGCAGCTGGCGGGCGGCATCCGGGTGGCGGTGCGGGACACGGGTTACGGCATCAGCCAGGAGGTGATCGACGGGGTGGCCGCTGGTCGGGTGGAGAGCCGCAGCATCGGTCTGATGAACGTGCATCAACGGGTCAAGTTGCTCTATGGCGACGGCCTGCACCTCAAACGGCTGGAGCCGGGTACCGAAGTGAGTTTCTATCTGCCGGATCAGGAGTCGATGCCATGCTGAGTGCCATCATGATTGAAGATAAGTGTGTGCTGCGAGAGGCGTTGTCATGCTGAAAGCCATCATAGTGGAAGATGAGTATTTGATGCGGGAGGCGCTGGCCTATCCTGCATTCTTTCAGGGGGCAATGCCATGCTGAAAGCCATCATAGTGGAAGACGAATATCTGGCCCGGGAAGAGCTGGCCTACCTGGTGGGGCAGCACAGCAGCATCGAGATAGTGGCGAGCTTCGAGGATGGGCTGGAGGCATTCAAATACCTACAGGATCATGAGGTGGACGTGGTGTTTCTCGACATCCAGATCCCCTCCATCGACGGCCTGCTGCTGGCCAAGAATCTGCACAAGTCGAGCCATCCGCCCCACATCGTGTTCGTTACCGCCTACAAGGAGTTTGCGGTGGAGGCGTTCGAGCTGGAGGCGTTCGACTACATCCTCAAACCCTACAACGAACCGCGTCTCATCAGCCTGCTGCAAAAGCTCGAGCTGGCGGGCAAGTCGCAGACGGGGCAGGGGAGCGAGCCGGGCACGCCGCACAATCGCACCGTCAATCTGGTGAAGGGGGAGCGCATCATCGTCACCCCCTGCGAGCAGATCTACTACGCGGAAGCCGACGAGAAGCTCACCTATGTCTACACCCGTGATGATCGCTACGTGATGACCATGACCCTCAGCGAGTTCGTCAGCCGGCTGCCCGCCGAGGGGTTCTTCCGTTGCCACCGCTCCTACTGCGTCAACATCAACAAGATCCGCGAGATAGTGCCCTGGTTCAACAGCACCTATCTCATCCGGCTCCATGACCTGCCGTTCGAGGTGCCGGTCAGCCGCAGCAACATCAAGGCGTTCCGTCAGCTGATGCGGCTCTGATTGTCATTCATTCCCGCCGATCTGCATTTCATGCCTTAATCGGTCGGCGGGAGTGGCGTCTTGCCTATAGTGGCCCCAGTTTCCTTAAGGCCATTGACCGAGACGCATCATGACCAAAGAGATGAATCGCACCCGCTACCTCACCCTGTTGGGGACCATCATCACCCAGTTCGCGCTGGGATCCGTTTACACCTGGAGCCTGTTCAACGCCCAGCTCTCCGACAAGCTGGACGAGCCGGTCAGCCAGGTTGCCTTCGCCTTCGGTCTGCTCAGCCTCTCCCTGGCGGTGGCCTCCTCTCTGGCGGGCAAGCTGCAGGAGCGGTTCGGGGTGCGCAACGTCACCCTGGGTGCTGGCGTGCTGCTCGGTATCGGCTTCTTCCTCACCGCTCACGCCAGCAACCTGGCGATGCTCTACCTCTGCGCCGGCATCCTGGTCGGCTTTGCCGACGGTACCGGCTACCTGATGACCCTCTCCAACTGCGTGAAGTGGTTCCCGGAGCGCAAGGGGCTGATCTCCGCCTGCTCCATCGGCGCCTACGGCCTCGGCAGCCTGGGCTTCAAATACATCAACCTGCTGCTGCTCTCCAGCAACGGCCTTGAGACCACCTTCCAGCTGTGGGGGCTGATCGCCATGTCCATGGTGCTGGTGGGCGGCATGCTGATGAAGGATGCGCCCAAGCAGGCGGCTGCCGTGCAGCAGAGCGAGAGCCGCGATTTCACCCTGGCCGAGGCGATGCGCAAGCCGCAGTACTGGATGCTGGCTCTGATGTTCCTCACCGCCTGCATGAGTGGCCTCTACGTCATCGGCGTGGCCAAGGACATTGGCGAGAACATGGTGGGCCTGCCTGCCGTGGTCGCCGCCAACGCCGTCGCCATCATCGCAATGGCCAACCTGGGCGGCCGGCTGGTGCTGGGCATCCTCTCCGACAAGATGTCCCGCATCCGGGTCATCACCATCGCCCAGCTGATTACCCTGGTGGGGATGGCACTGCTGCTGTTCGTACCGCTCAACGCCAACCTGTTCTTCGTGGCGGTGGCCTGCGTGGCGTTCAGCTTCGGCGGTACCATCACCGTCTACCCCTCGCTGGTGAGCGACTTCTTCGGTCTCAACAACCTGACCAAGAACTACGGCGTCATCTATCTGGGCTTTGGTCTGGGCAGCATCATCGGCTCCATCGTGGCCTCCCTGTTCGGCGGCTTCATGGCGACCTTCAACCTGATCCTGGTGTTGCTGGTGGTGGCGCTGGTGCTCTCCCTCACCATCCGCCTGCCGGCGCCGGTATCGGTGGAGCGGGCCTGATCACCCGCCTGTCGCAGCACGCAATGAAAAGACCCGGGCCAGGCCCGGGTCTTTTTTTGTGCGCGGCTAAGCGCTCAGCGCGGCGGTAGCCCCAACAGCTGGCGCACCCGGTGGCAGGTCTCTTCCACTGTCGGCCAGTCGGCGGCGGTAATGGTGACATGACCCATCTTGCGGCCGGGGCGGGGTTCCCCCTTGCCGTAGAGGTGCAGATGCACGCCGGGCAGTGCCAGCAGGGCGGCCCAGTCTGGCGTGCCGCCCTGCCAGAGATCCCCCAGCAGGTTGAGCAGCATGGCGGGGTGCACGGCGATCCGGGCGGGCAGCGGCAGATCGCACAGGGCGCGTACCTGCAGCTCGAACTGGCTGCACTCGGCGTTGTCGAGGCTGGGGTGGCCCGAGTTGTGGGGGCGTGGCGCCAGCTCGTTGACCAGCAGTTTTCCTGCCACCAGGAAGAACTCCACCGTCAGCACGCCGACGTAGTCGAGGGCGGCGATCAGCTGTTCGGCGATACGTCTGGCGTCGGCTTCCAGCGCTGGTACGTTGGCCGGGGAGCGGGTCTGATCCAGAATGCCGCCGCTGTGCCAGTTCTGCACCAGCGGCAGGGCACCGATGGCACCGCTCGGGCTGCGGGCCAGAGTCAGGGAAAACTCACCCTCCAGCGCCAGCCGCTGTTCCAGCACGCAGGGTACGCCGCTGGCGGCCAGCGCTGCCGGCAGCTGGTCGGCGGCCTGAATGGTCCACTGGCCTTTGCCGTCGTACCCCTCGCGGGCGGTCTTGAGGATGGCGGGGAAGAGAGAGGCGGACAGCGCCGGCAGCGGCTCGCCCGGCTGCAGGGTCTGGTTGGGCGCGACCGGGATGCCGGCTCTGCTCAAGAAGGCCTTTTCTTCGCGGCGATCCTGACAGATGCGCACGGCGCCGGCGGCCGGGCGTACCGGCTGGTACTGCTCCAGCAGGGCCAGGGCGGTGGCCGGCACGTTCTCGAACTCGCAGGTGACGGCGGCGCAGCGGCTGGCCAGATCGTGCAGGGCGGTCGGGTCGTCATAGGCGGCAACAATATGGTGATCGGCAGCGGCGCCGGCGATGCTGGCGGGGTCGGGATCCAGCACCACCACCTTGTAACCGAGGCGGTGGGCAGCCATCACGAAGTAGCGGCCGAGCTGGCCGCCCCCCAACATGCCGAGGGTGGCGGGTGGCAGTATCATGCCGGGTCCTCCAGCGTGAGGGCCAGCACCCGGTCGCGTTCGTTGGCGCGAAAGCCGTCGAGCTGCTGCTGGTAGCGGGGGGCATCGCCGTCTTGCGCGACGGAGAGCAGGGAGACCGCGAACAGGCCGGCGTTGGCGGCGCCCGCCTCGCCGATGGCGAAGGTGGCGACCGGCACCCCCTTGGGCATCTGCACTATGGAGAGCAGGGAGTCCATCCCCTTGAGCTGGCGGGTCGGGATGGGCACACCCAGCACCGGAATGGTGGTCTTGGCGGCCACCATTCCAGGCAGATGGGCGGCGCCGCCAGCCCCGGCGATGATGGCGCGCAGGCCACGCTCACGGGCGCTGGCGGCATATTCGAACAGCAGATCCGGGGTGCGGTGGGCCGAGACCACGCGCGCCTCGTAGGGGACGCCATGCTCCTTGAGGATGCGGGCGGCGGCCTGCATCACGGGCCAGTCGGAGTCGGATCCCATTACCAGGCCGATCAGGGGAGGGGTATTCATGGCTGATGACTCCTTGCAGTCAAACGTTTGTCTCTGGTTGGCAAAAAGAGCCGGCAAGCCGGCTCAGAATTTTTCGGGTCGCACGATTTCGACCGGTTGCAAAAAGGCGACCATGGCATAGTCGGGGTAGTAGCGACTCTGCAGGTGGGCGAGCAGGCGTTCCGCCTGTTCGCGGCTGCAGATCGCCTCCAGCCGGATGTTGCCGCTCTCGCTCCAGCTGGCGTTGCGCTCACCGTGGTCGCCGCGGCCTCTGGCATCGGTGATGGTGTAGCCGCGCAGCCCCTCGCGGGTGAGGGTGCGCAGCAGGGTGGGTTCCAGGTTCGCTTCCGTGATGACGGTGAGCAGGGTGCGGATCTCGGTCTGCATGTGGCTACTCCGTGAAGTGGCGGGCCCAGCTGTGGTAGAGCGGGATCCCCAGCATGATGTTGAACGGGAAGGTGACCCCCAATACGGCGCTGAGCGACAGGCCCGGATTGGCCTGAGGGACGGCGATGCGCATGGTGGCCGGCACGGCGATATAGGAGGCGCTAGCCGCCAGGGTGGCCAGCAGGGTCAGGCCACCGAGGGAGAGCCCCATCAGCTGGCCGATCACCAGGCCCAGGCCAGCCGAGGCGAGCGGCATCAGCAGGGCGAAGCCGAGCAGGAACAGGCCGTGGCGGCGCAGGTCCTGGCACTGGCGGGCGACGATGAGGCCCATCTCTAGCAGGAACAGGGCCAGTGCCCCCTTGAACAGGTCGACGAACAGGGGTTTGAGCGGGGCAATCCCGTCTGGCCCGGCCAGATAACCGATGGCCATGCCGCCCAGCAGCAGGGTGACCCCCTTGCCGAGGAAGGTTTCATGGGCCAGCCGGCGCCAGCGGGTCTGCCGGCTCACTCCCTGGGCCAGCACGATGCCGACCAGGATGGCGGGGATCTCCATTACCGCCAGGAAGATGGAGAGCTGGGATTCGAAGCTGATGCCGCGCTCAGTCAGCCAGTTCACCCCGACCGCAAAGGTCGCCACGCTGACCGAGCCGTAGTGGGCGGCGGTGGCGGCGGCATCGACCCGGTTCATCTTGAGGCGCAGCACGGCAAACCCGGCCAGGGTCTGCAGCATGCCGAGCAGGATCACCAGTGCCAGTTGCGGTAATAACGGTTGCAGGGATTGCTGCGCCAGGCCGACGCCGCCCTTGAGGCCGATGGCCAGCAACAGGAAGAGGGAGAGAGTATCGTAGAGCGCGGGCGGCAGCTTGAGCTCGGAGCGCACCAGACCGGCCAGCAGGCCAAACAGGAAAAAGAGTACAACAACATCCAGCATGGGAGTTCGCAGGAGGCAATTCACAGGGTGGTTGCATGCTAGAGTGCAAGATGTTTCGATAAAATCAGATTTTGATTGATGATTGTTCGGTAGAAACTGATAAGAGGCCCGATGCTCAACTACAAACAGCTCTATTACTTCTGGCACGTGGCGCGCAGCGGGAGTGTGACGCGGGCCGCCGAGCAGTTGCACCTCACGCCGCAGACCGTCAGCGGTCAGGTGGCCGAGCTGGAGCTCTCGCTCGGGGTGGCGCTGTTCAACCGGGTAGGGCGGCGGCTTGCCCTGACCGCCGCCGGTCGCCAGGCGCTCGAACAGGCCGGCGCCATCTTCTCGCTCGGCGCCGATCTCGAGCATACCCTGCGCCATGCCAGCCAGGAGCTGACCATGCAGGTGGGGATCGCCGACTCCGTCCCCCGCACCCTGGCGTTCGAGCTGCTGGCGCCCGCCATGGCGCTGGCCACCCCGCTGCGGCTGGTGTGCCATGAAGAGCGGGCGGAACAGCTGTTCAGCGAGCTGGCCAGCCACAAGCTGGACATGGTGCTGATCGATCGCCCGCTCCCCCCCCGACAGCGGGGTGCGCGGCTATAACCACGAGCTGGGGCGCAGCCCGCTGGCGCTGTTTGCCAGCCCCGAGCTGGCCGCCAGGGCGCGGCAGGGGTTTCCTGCTTCCCTCGAAGGGCTGCCGCTGCTGATCCCGGGTGAGAAGTCGGCGACCCATGACAGCCTGCTGGCCTGGTATCGGCAGCAGGGCATCCATCCCCATCTGGTCGGCCAGTTCGACGATTCGACCCTGATGAAGTCGTTCGGCAAGGCGGGGATGGGGATCTTTCCGGCGCCGCTGGCCATGGCCGACGAGATCGCGCGACTCTACGGTGTCGAACGGATTGCAACCCTGGCCGAAGTGACGCTCTCCTACTATCTGGTGTCGGCCGGTCGTCACCTCTCCCATCCCGGTGTGCAGGCGGTGATGGAGGGGGCGAAGCAGCGGTTGGCTGCGCTGGGTGGCAAGAAATAGAAATCTGGATGGCTATACATCCACCTCTGCTCTGCCTATAATCCCTGCGCTTTGGCGCATCATGCTTAATAGGGAATCCGGTGAAAATCCGGAGCTGGCGCGCAGCGGTAAGGGGGAACGAAGCGACATCAGGGCACTGCCACAGGTGGGAAGCCGTCGCCGTAGGCCATCAGCCCCCCAGCCCGAAGACCTGCCAAAGTTCGTATTTCGGGCCGAGAGAAACCGGCCACGAAGTAGATGCTTACGCGAACTTAAGGATCTCTCATGTCCAAGAAATTATTGGCGGCTGCCCTGTTGCCAACGGCTGCCTTTGCCCAGACCACCATCCCCGTCAATCCTACTCTGGTGATCACCGCCAATCGGGTGGAGCAACCCATCAGCTCGGTACTGGCTCCCGTTGTGGTGATCGATCGCGCCGAGATCGAGTCCCGCCAGGTGCAGAGCCTGCCAGCGTTGCTGAAGACGCTGCCCGGCGTGCAGATCACCACTCTGGGTGGTCGAGGCCACATGAGCAGCCTGTTCATCCGTGGTACCAACTCCAACCATTCACTGGTGCTGATGAATGGGCGCCCCATCGCGGCCATGGTGGCCGGCACGCCGGATCTCAGCCAGATCCCGCTCGGCAATATCGAACGCATCGAGTACATCCGTGGCCCACGTGCGGCCGTGTATGGCTCGGACGCCATCGGCGGCGTCATCAACCTCATCACCAAGACGTCCGCCAAGAATGGCAGCGAGACCCACCTGAAGGGCGGTGTGGGCAGCAATGGCTACGGCCAGGGCCAGCTGCGTACCGTGCAGGCTCTGGGCCAGCAGACCGACATGAATATGATGATCGGTTACGAGCGCACCGATGGATTCGACGTGGTGGCCAATGCCCAGCAGCCGGATCGGGATGGCTTTGACAGCTTGAACGGCCAGTTCGGACTGAATCATGCTTTCAACGACGCATGGAGTGCCGACTTCAACGCCCAGGGCTATGACAACCAGACCGAAATGGATGATGCGTATCAGTCGGCCGATCAGAGCCGGGTGCAGGCGTTCCAGTACGATGGCGGTCTCAAGTATCAGAGTGGCGCGCTGAGCAGCCGGCTGGAGGCCAGCTACGGCGAGAACAAGCTGAAGAGCTGGCTGGAGAGCAAAGGGGAGTCCAGTGCGGAGCCCATCCACACCGGGCTGACCCGCTTCTCCTGGATCAACAGCTGGAGTGGTGTCGAGGGGCTCAACCTGACCGGTGGTGCCGACTGGCAGCAGGAGCAACTGAAATCCGATACACGCAGCTATGGTCAGGCATTCAATGCCCCGGATCGCGACAACACGGGTCTGTTCGTGGTGGGCAGCTACCGCTGGCAGGCTCTGCTGTGGGAGCTCTCTGGTCGTACCGATGACAACAAGCAATATGGCCGCCACAACACCTGGTCCGCTGCCAGCGGGCTGGATCTCGATGACAACCATAATGTGCGCCTGAGTTACGGCACTGCCTTCAAGGCACCGACCTTCCTCGATCTCTACTATCCGGGTTATGAGAACCCCGCGCTGAAGCCGGAAGAGAGCAAGAACCTGGAGCTGGGCTTCAACGGTCGCTACACCGGTTGGGATTGGTCGCTGAACCTCTACCGCAACCAGATCCAGAATCTGATTGCCTGCCAAAGCGCGTCCTCTACCTGCCGACCGGACAACACCGACGCCGAGATCCGCGGTGTGGAAGTGGCGCTCGGTCTGGAAACCGGACCACTGCGGCACGATCTGAGCTTTGACTACACCCGGGCCGAAGACAAGAACGACGGGGATCAGCAACTGCTGCGTCGTGCCAAGCAGAAGGCCAGCTGGCTGACTCAGGTACAACTGGGCCCGGTCGATCTCTCCACCGAACTGCTCTATGTCGGCAAACGGGATGACAAGAACTTCAGCAGCTTCCCGGCGGAGCGGGTTGAGCTGGGTTCCTACACCCTGATCAACCTGGGGGCGAGCTATGGGGTGACGCCTCAGTTCACGCTGGGTGGCCGCATCGACAATCTGTTTGATCGTGATTACGCCCCGGCCTATGGCTATGCGTCGGCAGGTACCGAGTTCAAGCTGACGGCGGATTACCGTCTCTGAGCGGCAACGCTACCTATATAAGAGAAGATAAAAAGCGAGGCCCCGCCATTGGTGGGGCCTTTTCTATTGGCGGTCGGCGGGAGTATGATCGCCGACTTGCACCAAAGGGGAGCTCAAGTGGCCAATATTCTCGTGTTCGACTCCGGTATGGGTGGGTTGACCATCTACCGCGAGATCCGCCGCGCATTGCCGGCACACAACTACTTCTATTGTTTTGATAATGCCAACTTCCCCTATGGTGAGCTGAGCGAGGCCGCCCTCACCGAAGTCTGCACCAGGTTGGTCAGCCACATGGTGGTCGAGCATGCCATCGATCTGGTGGTGATTGCCTGCAACACGGCCAGCACCATAGCGCTGCCGTCCCTGCGTGCTGCCATGACAGTACCGGTCGTCGGCGTGGTACCCGCCATCAAGCCCGCAGCCGCGCTTACCCGTAATGGTTGCATCGGCTTGCTGGCAACCCCGGGGACCGTCAGCCGTGAATATACCCACGAGCTCATCGCCCAGTTTGCGCCGGGCAAGCGGGTGCTGCTCAAGGGGGCGACCGAGCTGGTTGTCGAGGCCGAGCACAAGCTGGCGGGTCTGCCGGTCAATATGGCGCTGTTGCGGGAAGTATTGGCAGACTGGCTGGAAGGGGAAGAGCATCCGGATACCCTGGTGCTGGGCTGTACCCATTTCCCCTTGCTGGATGAAGAAATACGGCAGTTGATGCCTGCGTGTCAGCTGGTGGATTCCGGCAGCGCGGTCGCCAAGCGGGTGGCTCACCTGCTGGCCGGTTTGGTAACGACACCGACACGGCTGGAAGATGTCGGGGGTAAGGCCTATTGCACCCGGCTGGATGCCCAGACCCAGAAACTGACAGCCCCCTTGCAAGCTTGGGGGCTGTCATCACTCGAAGAGGTCAGGTTCTAACGGATTGCCTGCCAGCGGTCAGGCATCCACTTCACTACCTTCTCGCTCATCTTTGTCCCGCTTGTCGTTGGCTTCACGTACTTTAAGGGTACGTTGTTGATACTCCTTGTCGTTGAGTGCGGCGATCGCCTTGGCGGCATCGGCAGCGGGCATCTCCACGAAACCAAATCCTCTGCGCTTGCCGGTTGCCTTGTCCTTCATCAGACGGACCGAGATCACCTGGCCCTGCTCGGCAAACAATTCGCGCACGGCTATCTCATTGGCACGGTATGGCAGATTGCCTACATATAAGGTGCAGGTCTCCTGACTGGAGGCCAGTTCAGCCACACCCGCCGGTGCACGATTCAGGAACAGCGGTACCACGAAACCGCCGATAGCCAAGCCCACAGCAAAAATCACTTCGGCTTTCAAAGAAAACTGCAGGGCCTGGGCAACCAGGTAACCAACCAGCGCCAACACCAGAGCAAGGATGGCCGCCTGCACATAAACGGGAAACTTGGATAAATTCATCTTTAAAGACCTTTTGTAAATGAAAGCAAAAAAGGTGCAACACTCTATTCACCTCCATGGTAACCAGCTTTCCAGCCGGGCGCTACCATGGACCACTTGGGACATATTATCCGTTCCAGTATGGCATCCCTTGAGAGGGGAAGA
>AACY020114989.1_pt1 | contig 10292 bp, 10 predicted proteins | sample 267378 | NCBI WGS metagenome assembly AACY02 (sample SAMN02954345, study PRJNA13694) | marine metagenome | biome: aquatic; feature: ocean; material: water; isolation source: isolated as part of a large dataset composed predominantly from surface... | reverse complement strand
TTAAACCTAAACCTCTTTTCCCTCTAATAATATTTGGAAATTTTTTTGACAATTCTTCAAACCCAGCACTTAATTGTTCCCCTCTTTGATAAACATTATTGATAATATTTCTTCTATTTATTTCTTCTAATACAGTTAGGGCAGCTTTACAGGCGAATGGGTTCCCTCCAAAAGTGCTTGCATGATCTCCTGGAGAAAAAATGTTGGCTTTTTCTTTTACCAATAATGCTCCAATTGCATGACCTCCTCCTAATCCTTTAGCTAGTGTGAATCCATCAGGTTCAATTCCTAAATTCTCATAACCCCACATTTTCCCAGTTCGACCTACTCCACTTTGGACCTCATCTAAAATGAGAAGAGAATTATATTTATCACATATATCTCTTAAGCTTTTAAAAAATATTTTACTTCCAGGAATTACGCCGCCTTCTCCTTGTATTGGTTCAACTAAAACGCCGGAAATTTTTTGATCATTATTTTCACACTCTTCAAATAATTTTTTTACCGAATCAAAATTGTTAAATTTAAAAAATTTGAACCCTTGAATCATTGGTTCAAAACCTTTTTGATATTTGGGCTGTCCAGTGGCACTCAAGGCTGCAAGCGTCCTTCCATGAAAGCTGGATTCTGCTGCGAGAATAATTGATTCTTTTCCTTTATTTGTTGTATTACCATATTTTTTAATTAATTTAATTGCTGATTCATTTGCTTCCGCACCACTATTGCAGAAGAAGACGCTTTTAGCACAACTCATATTCGTTAAAGTTCTGCTTAATTGTTCTTGTTCTTCAATGTTGTAGAGATTAGAAATGTGCTGAATCTTTTTTAGTTGAGTTGATAACCTTCTTCTTAAAACTCTATCGCTATGTCCAAGACTACAAGTTGCTATACCAGCGACTGCATCAAGATACCGTTTACCTGTTTTGTCCCATAGCCAACAACCTTTTCCTTTTTTGAAAGATATATCGAATCGACTATAGGTATTCATCAAAGTGGGAGCGGTCGGACTTGAACCGACATACCCGAAGGTGCCGCATTTTGAGTGCGGTGCGTCTACCAATTCCACCACGCTCCCAAGGCTTTTGCAAAAATGAACTTTTTTATTATAACAAAAATCAACTTATTGACTATTCTTTAGGTCAAGGAAAAGTTATCAAGATAACGTTTGTAAATAGTTAATCTTTTCGATAAAAACATAGAATTATTTATTGCATTTGCTGACAAGAAATAAGGTAAAAAAAGAAAATTTAAACATTTATGATACATTTTTGTGATTAATTGCGCTTAAAAGTCTTTTTCTGAGGGGATAGCTTCATGATTAGTAATATTATGTTATATTTAATAAAAAAACAAATGTCTAAAACACAAGCTAAAAAATTATCTTTTAAATTTGTTCCTTATCTATTTATTGCAGTGACTATACTGACAACATTTGGATCTAATAACGGAACTTGGGCATGAATGAATTCAAATTTAATGGTTTAAATAAAATTTGGTCTAACCGCTTTCTAGTTTTGTTTATATTATTTTTGGGTTGTATTTCACTAATCAATATTGCTTACGTTTAAATCAATTTTCTTAGTTCTAAAAATATTTGTTTAAAGGACTAAGCTGCTTCGAGTTTTGAAGGATTCTCAGATTTAGGTTCAATTTTATATTCATTCTCCTCAAAGGTATTTTTACTAATCTCCCTAATTATTTTTACACCTAAATTTTTTAGTTTTAATTCAAAATTTTCATAACCTCTATCTAAATGTTCTAATCCATAGATCTTGCTAATACCTTTTGCGATGATTCCTGCAATTATTAATGCAGCTGATGACCTTAAATCTGAGCCAACTAGATTCATCCCATTAATTGTTTTAACACCTTTGATGTGAGCTACGTTTTTGTTTAATTTTATACGGGCGCCCATTTCATTAAGTAAATAAATATGATTCATTCTGTTTTCGAAAATTGTTTCAGTTACCTTTGATTCACCATTTGCGATTGTCATTAGAGTAGTAAATGGTGCCTGCAAATCAGTAGGAAAGCCTGGAAAAGGAGCTGTTTCAATATCTACTCCTTTAATCTCATTACTCTTGATAGAAATCGAATTACCTTTAATCGTAATTTTACTCCCACTCTCTTGAAGCTTATTAGTAACAGCTTCAAGATGATGAGGGATTACTGGAGAGATTGTTATTGAAGAGGAAGTTGCAGCAGCGGCTATTAGAAAAGTTCCAGCTTCTATTCGGTCTGGAATTACTTTATGGGTACATCCGCCAAGCTTATTAACACCATCAATAATAATTGTTTCTTTACCAGAGTCATAAATTTTTGCCCCCATTTTATTAAGCATTTGGCATAAATCTTGAACTTCAGGCTCTCTAGCAGCATTTTCAATAGTAGTTCTTCCTTTAGCTAAAGATGCTGCCATTATTAAAGTTTCAGTAGCACCTACACTTGGACAATTTAATTTAATATGAGTGCCATGAAGTCTATTTTTGTTTCCCCTTATTTTTGCCTTGACAATTCCCTCTTCAATAATAATGTCTGCTCCTAATGCGATTAGTCCATTAATGTGCTCGTCTATTGGCCTTGAGCCAATATTGCATCCACCTGGTAAGGGTACTTGAGCTTCTCCAAATTTAGTTAATAGTGCACCTATACAAAAGAAACTGGCTCTTAATCCTTTAACAAGTTCATATGGAAGTTCTTTAATCGAAATAGTTGTTGGATCTATTTCTAGTTGGTTGTTTTTACGAACTAAATTAACTCCTAAATTCTTTAAGATATTCCCCATCTTTTCAATATCAGTGAGAAAAGGTACATTTTCAAGAATTATTTTTTCATTAGTTAGCAATGATGAGGCTAATAAAACTAAGGCGGAATTCTTCGCACCACTTATTTCAACTATTCCATTTAACTTGCCTTGGCCAAGAATCTTTAAATTTTGCGATTTAAGATATGACTTCGTTTTGCTTCCGCAAATCATTAAGACTTAATTTATTAGATTCATCATGACAAACTAATAATATTAAGTCCACCCTATGTAACGTCATGAATATTAATTAAAAGTGAAAATGTATTTTTGATTTCTTGGGAAATAAAAATTTAATAAATAATTGATCAAAATTTTTATGTAATTAAAATATAGTTGATAACAAATTTTCAAACTTACTCATAGAAAATACTTTTTTAAAAATAACTAGTAAAAACAATAATCTAGTTAAAAGATTTAGATCATTTAAAAGAGGATCATCTCCAAAAGATCAAGACTTTTTTTGCATAGAAGGTACACATCTTATTGAAGAATTGCTGAAATCTGGAAAAAATCCCTCTAAGATTTTAGTTACCGAAAAATGGCTAAGAAAGAATCAAAATCTAAGCAAAAAATTTCATGAGTCATTAATAAATATTGTCTCAGAGGAAGTCTTAGCATCTGCGATTTCAACAATTAATCCAGATGGGATAGCAGCTTTAGTTGAGATTTCAGCAATACCTGATTATCAATTCAATAGGAAAGATGATTTTGTTCTTGTTCTCGACAGAATTCAAGATCCTGGGAATATGGGTAATCTATTTAGAACCGCTTTAGCTGCGGGTGTTAATGCAATTTTTTTAGCTGGAGGTGCGCACCCACTAGGCCAAAAGGTATTAAGAGCATCCTCAGGTGCAGTTTTTCATCTGCCATTTTTAAGATTTGATGGAATTGAAGAAGAAATATTAAATTCTTTACTTAAGTCTTTGTCTGAATTATCAAATGCAGGCTTTAAGGTTTTCTCTACTAGTAGCCATAATGAGAGTTCAAAAAAACCTTCAAAACCTTACTGGGAAATTGATTGGTCCAAACGTACCGCATTAATTTTGGGTAATGAAGGTCAAGGTATTCATAAAAAAATTCAAGAAGCTTTTAATGAAACAATTACAATTCCGCATAGTGAGCTTGTAGAATCATTGAATGTGGCTTGCGTTGCAGTTCCATTATTACTAGAACGAAAAAGAGTCGCATACACCTCTAATAAGTAAATAAAAAAGTGACTGATTCAAGTTTTGATTTTGATTTAATCGTTATAGGAGCAGGATATGGAGGTTTTGATGCCGCTAAACATGCTGCTGGTAAGGGACTGAAAGTAGCAATAGTAGAATCTTCTGATATGGGAGGCACATGTGTTAACAAGGGTTGTGTCCCATCTAAAGCTCTTTTGGCTGCAAGTGGAAAAGTCAGAGAAATAGCTGATTATGAACATTTAGCTAAATTTGGAATTCATGCTTCCCCAGTAAGGTTCGAGAGATCAAAAATTGCAGATCATGCAAATAATTTAGTGTTAAATGTTAGAGAAAATTTAACAAAAACTCTGATAAGGAGTGGAGTTGAAATTATTTTGGGTATTGGCAGAATAGAAGGAAATCAAAAAGTAGGTGTAAGAGATAAAAACGGAATTGATAAAATCTTCACATGCAAGAATATTGTTATAGCAACTGGTTCTTCCCCATTTGTCCCCCGTGGAATAACTTTGGATAATAGGACGGTATTTACTAGTGATGATGCGGTTAAACTTGAGTGGCTTCCAAGATGGATAGCTATTATTGGAAGCGGATATATAGGGTTGGAATTTGCTGATGTTTATACCGCGCTAGGTTGTGAAGTTACCATGATCGAGGCTTTGGAAAATATTATGCCAACATTCGATCCAGATATTACAAAAATTGCTAAAAAGAACCTTATTCAAGCAAGAGATATAGATACAAAATCAAATGTCTTTGCGACAAAAATAACGCCTGGATGTCCTGTAAAAATAGAATTGACAGATGCAAAATCTAAAGAAGTTGTTGAAACTTTAGAAGTTGACGCTGTATTAGTTGCAACTGGCAGAAGTCCTAATAGTAATAACTTAAATCTTGAGTCGGTTGGTATCGAAACAGTAAGAGGTTTCATTCCTATAGATGATCAAATGAGGGTTAAGAATGGTGGTGAAATAGTACCCAATATTTGGGCTGTTGGAGATGTAACAGGAAAACTGATGCTTGCACATACAGCTGCTGCTCAAGGTACTATTGCTGTTGATAATATTTGCGGTGGCAACGTCGAAATTAATTATAAAAGTATCCCAGCAGCAACCTTTACTCACCCTGAGATAAGTTCAGTTGGTCTCTCTGAAGCAGAAGCCAAAGAGATATCTGCAAAAGAAAATTTTACTTTGGGGGTTGTCAAAAGTTTCTTTAAAGCCAATTCAAAAGCATTAGCTGAATTGGAAAGTGATGGATTACTAAAGTTGATTTTCAATAAAGATAATGGGAAAGTATTAGGTGCTCATATTTTTGGGTTACATGCAGCTGATTTGATTCAAGAAATTTCTAATGCTATTTCAAGGAACCAAGGCGTAATTGAATTATCTAAAGAAGTTCATACTCATCCCACTCTTAGTGAAGTAGTTGAAGTCGCGTATAAACAAGCTGCTTCTCAAATAAAATAATATCTAAAATAATGGAGATAAGACGCAGGCCACCAAATCCAACAGTAAGGGTAGAAAATTTAGAATATGCTGTGCCTCATAGGGAATCACAAGCAAAAAATATACTGGAAGAAATTGTATGGCACAAGGACATTGAAATTAAAAATTTTAAAAAAATATTTTCTTTAGAAGATCTAATAAAAAAGATTGAAAAACTTCCTGCCCCCAAAGATTTTTATAAAAATATCTTGGAGTCAAAAATAAAACCAGGAGTAATTGCTGAAATAAAAAAAGCTAGTCCGAGCAAAGGAGTTATTAGAAAAGATTTTAACCCTGAAGAAATAGCAATTTGTTATGAAGGATTAGGAGCATCATGTATCTCAGTACTTACCGATAAAAGGTTTTTTCAAGGTAGTTATGAAATACTCGAAACTGTAAGGAAATCAACTAATCTCCCCCTACTCTGCAAAGATTTTATTATTTCTGCTTATCAGATTTATAAAGCAAGGGTATCTGGTGCTGATGCAATATTATTAATCGCTGCGATTTTAAGTGATGACGATTTAATTTATCTAAAGAAAATAGCTGATAATTTAAAGATGAGTGTTCTTGTTGAAGTCCATAACGATAATGAATTAGAAAGGATACTTAAGTTAAAATCTTTTAATTTAATTGGAATAAATAATAGGGACTTAAAGACTTTTAAAACGGATTTAAAAACATCAATAGAATTGATGCACACATATGCTGAAATATTTTTAAAACAAAATATTCTTCCCATTAGTGAATCCGGAATTAATTTTGCTGAAGATTTAGAATTGCTCAATTCTATTGGAATCAAGGGAGTATTAATTGGTGAAACTTTTATGAGAGAAAGTGATATTGAACAATCTTTCAAGAAATTATTTAACTCACTTTAATTTTGACTTCAAATCGTGCTATAAAATTTAATAAACAGAGTTGTACTGAATATATATGCAGGCTGTAATTTTAACCGGTGTAGTTGCAGGATTTGTACATGTTGTTAGTGGCGCTGATCATCTAATTGCAATGGTACCAGCAGCGATTAATAATCCCCAAAAAGCTCTTAAAAATAGTTTCTCATGGGGCTTAGGACACTCTTCAGGTATCCTCTTGTTAGCTTTCCTAGCGATTTTCATAAAGGATATTACGCCATTAAACAAATTTTCCAGTATAGCCGAATTCCTAGTTGGAATTTCTCTTCTAATTGTTGGAGTATTTGCAATAAAAAATTCTTTTAAACTAAAAATCCACTCGCATTCCCATAAGCATGAGAATGGGATTGCCCATAGTCACTTTCACTTTCATGTTAAGGAACAAAAAAATAATAATAAGCACTCACATGCCTTGACAGGTTTAGGCTTGCTGCACGGTATAGCTGGCGGTTCGCATTTTCTTGCAGTTCTTCCTGCTTTAGCACTACCTTTAACAAGCGCTTGCTTATATTTGATTTCATATTTGTTTGGTTCACTAATTAGTATGAATCTTTTTACTTGTTTAATATCTTTTACTACCTTTAAAGCAAGTCACAAATTTATTAAAAGATTAATAGCTGTAGCAGGAGGGCTTTCCTTTTCTGTGGGATTATTTTGGATTCAAAGAAGTGCTTCTGTTTTTTTGAATTAAAAAATTTTTTAATTTAGGAAAAATTAATTTAGAAGTGACAATCCCAATTATTTTTTCGTTATTGATTAATCCAAATTTATTACTATCTTCGCTAAATTCAATATTGTCGCCAAGAACCTCAATATCATTTTGATTCACTGAATTTATCCTTTTTATTAGTTTTTTATTTTTTAGTGGATGATTAAAAATAACTATTTGTCGATTTTTAAGTATTGATTTATTCTTTTTATATTTTTTAAAAAATACAATATCCCCCGCTTTTAGGGTTGGTAACATAGAGTCACCATAAACAAAAGCGGTTTTTCTTAAACCCAAGAAAAATAAAATAAAATCAAAAATACTTTTGAAAATAATTCTGATTAACTAGCTTTTACGAAAGCGTCTGATCTTCCTTTTGATGCCCAGAAAATATTATGAATCTTTTCAACATAAGTCATGAGTTCTTCAGCTTGAGCTAAATCAATATTAACTTTGCATGCACTGCATAATTTGGCTGCCTTCCAAATTGTTTCATGTAAGTCTGGATAAGTTTCTAAGTGAACTGGTTTAAAGTAATCTGTCCACAGAATTAGAATTTCTTTCTTTGTTTCTTTTGCTTGCTCTTCTTTAACTGCAACATATCTAGAAAATGTATTGCTGTATGTAGCCCACTCCGCTGAATCAGTGCTAGAAGGAGCTTCTAGTGCAATAAGCTTTTTTGTCATTGATAAAACTGCTTCTGCTGCAACTCTTGTAGATGCTGGATCATAAACACCACAAGGACCATCACAGTGAGCATGGACGATCATTGGGGATTTTTTATCTAGAAGAGAATTGATGAATTTAATTAACATTTCAAATAATTTGTGTTGTATATATATTACTTGGAGATTAACTAAATTGAAAAGTCTTAAATATTTTTCTTACTTAATTTAATTGACTTTTAATAATTCAACTTCAAATATCAAGGTCGCATTAGCAGGTATTACATTTCCTGCTCCTCTTGATCCGTAACCAAGTTCAGGAGGAATTGTTAATTTTCTTTTCCCTCCAACTTTCATACCTGCAACACCTTCGTCCCAACCTTTTATTACTCGTCCGGCGCCCAAGGGAAAGCTGAATGGAGCTCTACCTATACTTGTATCGAATTGTGTTCCGTCTTCTAAGGTTCCAGTGTAATTTACTGTAACTGTTTGTCCAGCGCTGGCCTCATCTCCTTCCCCATTCAGGATGTCCGCAATAATTAGACCACTTTCTGTAGTCCTTGAATTAGTATCTGATTGTGTTTCTTCTGCCATAGCGAAAAGTATAGGATTTGGATCTGATGGGTCTAATTCAAATAAGTTGTTATTTGAAACATTTGTTGGTTTTGCTAGAGGTGTTTGTTGAACTAATTGAGGTTCTGTTTCAGCAGCATTAACAACTTGGGGAGAATTAAATTGACTGAAAATAGTTAATGAAACACAAATAACAAAAACTGCAAAACTGATAAAGACTTCTTTCACCTAAATTTTAAAAGTACTAAAACTAATACTACAGAATAAAGGTACAATGTATGGGTGATTATATATTTAATTTCGTAATTTTAGATTGTTAATCCCGACTCAGATTAAAAGTTTAAGACAATATTTTTACCCTTGTGTAGGAGGAATTTTAGGAGGAATTTCTGTTTCAACTCATTTTTGGCTGATTTTTATGCCGATTTCTTTATTTATTTTATGGAAGGCAAGTGAGAGAAAAATAGCAAATTTTTGGTGGGGTTTTTTCTTCGTTTTGATCAGTCATTCATGGTTATATGATCTTCATCCTTTAACATGGCTTGGTTTTTCATGGCTTGCAAGTTTAATAATCGCCATTTCAATATTATTATTTTGTGCTTTTTTGGGTGGGATATTAGTTTATTTATGGGGATTGTTAGCTGAAATTATTCTCTGGAAAGAGGATGTTTTTAAAATGAAAATATTACCTTTAACAGTAAAAGTAACTTTTTTATCTTTGACTTGGGGGATTGGTGAATTAATACTTTCTCAAACACCTTTTTTTTGGATAGGTTTAGGCGAAAGTCTTGTCCCAGCTGATATTTATCTTGCTGGTTTGGCAAGATGGATTGGCGCAAGTGGTTTATGCGTAATACAAATATTGATTGGATTTTGGATTTTTTTTAGTCACGGTAGATTGAAAAGAAAACTTCACTTTAAAAAAATATTTCTTTTAGGACTTCTTATTATTTTTTTCTTACATTTATTTGGAGGTTTAGCAACTCCAATTAAAAGAAATTATGAAAATCCTGTAGCTATTTGGCAAACTAATATACCAACAAGAGAAAAATTAAAAATAGATGATGAATTTATTAAAGAAAAACAATCTATCGCTCAAAAGTATGCTTTAGACAATCAAGCGAAACTTCTTGTTGCTCCTGAAGGAACTCTATACAATAATTTTTATTTGTCTAAAGGCTCTAAGGTTAATACCTTGGCAGGAGGTTTCAGAAATTCTAATAACGAGTTAAGAAGTTCTTTACTAGGATTTCAAATTGGAGATCAATTTTTTACCTCATTTATAGATAAAAATAGACTTGTTCCATTAGGTGAAAAAATACCTAGATTTTTAGATAGTTTTTCAAGAGGATTATCTGCAGTAGGAGGAATTCAACCAGGCTCTGATTCAAGATTTTTTGATCCTAAATTTACAGAACCTTTAGCAGTGGCTATCTGTTATGAAATTAGTGATGGATTGGAAATAAGAAAGGCTATTAATAGCGGTGCAAAACTAATATTAACTGCAGCAAACTTAGATCCCTATCCAACTAAGCTTTATGATCAATTCCTTTCTTTGGCAAGATTGAGAAGTATTGAAAATAGAAAAGATAATCTACTTGTATCAAACACCGGTCCTTCGGGTTTAGTAAAAGATGATGGAAGAATTATTCAACTTCTAGATTTAAATGTGGAGCAAAATAAAATTGTGTTCCCTAATTTTTCATCCGAAAAGACCTTATATACAAAATTTGGAGATAAACCTCTTTTGTTATTGTTTATATTTTTTATGGGATTAAATTTCTTTTGGAAAATTAATTAATTAATCCGCCACCTAATAAAATTTCTCCTTTATAAAAAACTGCAGCTTGTCCTGGCGTTACTGAACTTTGATTTTCTTCAAAAATTAATTTAAATGTTCTAGTTGGATTATCTAAATTTTTCAGAGGTATTAAAGTTCCTTTTACTGGAT
>AACY020526624.1_pt1 | contig 10293 bp, 16 predicted proteins | sample 267378 | NCBI WGS metagenome assembly AACY02 (sample SAMN02954345, study PRJNA13694) | marine metagenome | biome: aquatic; feature: ocean; material: water; isolation source: isolated as part of a large dataset composed predominantly from surface... | reverse complement strand
TCGGTCGGTAACTTCGATCCCGCTGGAAACCCGTATGGGTAAAGGTAAGGGTGAGCCTGACTACTGGGCGGCCGTCGTGAAGCCAGGCACGATTTTGTACGAGATTGGTGGCGTCAGTGAAGATGCCGCGCGGATCTGTCTGCGGCGTCTTGCCCACAAGATGCCGGTCAGGGTTCGGATGGTGAAGCGGCGCGGGTTGTGAGCCCCGGTCGTCGGCCTTTCGAGAATGGCTGATGGAGCTGTCCGCGGCACAACGAGCGTTGCGGACACGAAGCGATAGACAAAGAGATCACGGGTGAGGTCGGAGCGATGACAAAAGCGAATGAACTTCGCGAGATGAGCAATGAGCAGATTCAGGCGGTCTGGAAAGACGCCTCTGAATCGTTGTTCAAACTCCGCCTGCAGGCCCAGACGGAAAAACTGGCCTCTCCTTCAGAGGTGCGGAAGAACCGAAAGACGATCGCCCGTTGCCAGACGATCCTGGCAGAGCGGGAGAAGGTGGCTGCAGGAAATGAGGCCCCGTCGACGGAAACGGAAGCGGAGAAGGTTTGAATCTTCGGTAGGTCGCGACTGCGACGAGACATTCAACGACGGCGGGTGTCGTTGGATGGATGACGGCGGCAGGCGGCAGAGAGAGCAGATATCCCAGCAGGAGAGAGTCGATGCCCAAGCGGGTGGTGACAGGAAAGGTGACGAGCGCGTCTGCGGCGAAGACCCGACGGGTCGAGGTTCCGCGGATCGTTCGGCACACGAAGTATGGCAAGATTTTGCACCGCCGCACCGTCTGCCATGTGCACGACGAGAATGAGGAATCGGGTGCGGGAGACACTGTTGAGATCGTTGAGAGTCGCCCACGCAGCCGGCTGAAGCGTTGGGAACTGGTCCGGGTCGTGGCCAAGAGCACGGCCGTCGACGTGGCGTCGCTGCGAAGCGGTGCTCGCGCGACGCGGCTCCGCGAGGGAGCGGCGAAGGCAGAGGAGGCGGAACTCTCGGCCCGCCCTGAGCAGGCTTCCGTGGCGAATGAATCAGGAGTCGAGACCGCGGAAAGTGGTGGCGAACAGGGCGGAGTGGAGCCCACCAGTGCAGAGCAGCCAGGAACGGAGCAGGCGGGCGAGTGAGTCGTCGCCGTGATGGCCGGCTCGAGCGATACCGTGTGATTGAAGGCAGGAAAAGTCAATGATCCAGATGCAGACGCGGCTCACCGTCGCGGATAACACCGGCGCCAAGGAAGTCATGTGCTTCAAAGTGCTCGGCGGGAGCCGCAAGCGGACCGCCGGACTCGGTGATGTCATCATTTGCAGCGTGAAGAGCGTCATACCGGGAAGTGACGTCAAGAAGAAGGCGGTCGTGAAGGCAGTGATCGTGCGGTGCAAGAAGCCGACGCGGCGTGTCGACGGGAGCTACGTGCGTTTTGACAGCAATGCGTGCGTCATCATCGACAACGACAAGAATCCGAAGGGAACCCGTATTTTCGGGGCGGTCGCTCGCGAACTGCGAGAGCAGAGTTTCATGAAGATCGTCAGTCTGGCAAGCGAGGTGATCTGATGCTGATCCGATCTGGCGACATGGTAGAGGTTCGCTCCGGCAACTCCCGGGGAACGCGAGCGAAGGTTTTGGTGGTGCTGCCTCAAAAAGGCAAGCTTGTGGTCGAAGGCGTCAATCGCGTGTATCGACACATGAAGCGGAGCCAGAAAAACCCGCAGGGTGGGCGGCTCAGCAAAGAGATGCCGATCAACGCGTCAAACGTGATGCTGGTTTGTCCGTCGTGTGGCCAGCCCACGCGGATTGGGAAGCGTCTTGCGGATGACGGCGGGAAGGTGCGGTTCTGCCGGAAGTGCGGTGCGGAAGCCGGTGTCTTGCGGGCGCCACGCGCGGCGGCGACCAAGGCGACAACCTGATAACTGGCTGACGGGTGGCATGACCCGTTGGCGACAGACAGGGGCGGATGCATTGGCCGCCCCGCACACAACGAACGAAATGCCGCAAACGGCGGTGAGAACAGGAAGGCAGTGGGACTGATGGCGAAACAGAAGAGCGAGGCGACGAGTGAGGCTGCCGCGGGAACGCCGCGTCTGCTTGAGCACTATCGCAACGTGGTTCGGCCAGCGCTGGTGGAAAAACTCGGTGCGATGAATCCGCACGCGATTCCCGGGCTGGAAAAAGTAGTTGTCAACATGGGTGTTGGGGTGGCGATCACCGAGAAGAAGTATCTCGATGAGGCGATCTCCGCCATGTCGCAAATCACCGGCCAGAAGCCGATTGCGACCCTTTCGCGGGTGGCGGTTTCGGGCTTCAAACTTCGTGAGAATCTTCCCATCGGCTGTAAGGTAACGCTCCGTGGCCGCCGGATGTGGGAGTTCCTTGACCGTCTGGTCTCGATCGCTCTGCCGCGAGTTCGCGACTTCCGTGGCCTGTCCGCAACGGCGTTCGACGGGAATGGAAACTACAGTCTCGGGCTTTCGGAACAGATGGTGTTTCCGGAGATCAACCCTGATCGGTTCACCCGACCGCAGGGTATGAATATCACGATCGTCACTACAGCAAAGTCTGATGAGGCAGCCCGTGAACTGCTCAAGGGCTTGGGCGTTCCGCTGAAAAAGGATGGGGATGCCGACGCAGCCGCGTAGGCGTGGATGCCCTTTAGGTCGCAGTCAACGAGGACGAGATGGCAAGTAAATCAAAGATCGCGGCGGCAAAGCGTCCGCCGAAGTTCTCCACCCGGATTGTGCGTCGCTGCATGTTTTGCGGTCGGCCGCGAGCTGTGTATCGCAAGTTTGGCACATGCCGTATCTGCTTTCGAAAACTGGCTGATCAGGGAAACATCCCCGGCGTGAAGAAGGCGAGCTGGTAGCCACGCTTGGCCGGGCGACGCCCGGCCGAGCCGGTGGGCGATCCGCTCCAGACGAACCAAGCAACAGGATTGAACAGGAATCGCACGCTCCGCGTGCAGCAGGCAGACAGTCATACGCTGGCGGAAGTGTGCCAGACGCCTGCACGAAACAAATGACTCTACGAGGGCCGACCCGACCATGATGACCGATCCCATCGCCGACATGCTCACGCGGATCCGCAATGCCGTTCGGATCGAGCGTGCCGTGATCGAACTGCCGACCTCCAAGGTCAAGCGGGGCGTGGCGGACGTTCTCAAACGCGAGGGCTTTATCTGGGATTGGCGAGAGGTGGAGTCGGCTCCGGTGCCGAAACTGCAACTGGATTTGAAGTATGGGCCCAACGGGGAGCGAGTGATTCGACACATCCGGCGGGTGAGTTCCCCGGGGCGGCGAATCTACAGTCGATCGACGCGTCTGAGGCCCGTGCTTGGCGGACTGGGGATCTCGATCGTGTCCACGTCGGGCGGGGTGTTGAGTGACCGCGAGGCCCGCCAGAAGAAGCTCGGCGGCGAGGTCCTGGCGGAGCTCTGGTAGGTCGGCGAAGCCCTGTGCGTATCTGTTGCATCATCAGTCTCCAGACAACCTGTCGGTGAATAGGGAAGAGATCGAGTCATGTCGCGAGTTGGTAAAAATCCCGTGCCGCTGCCCAAGGGTGTGAAGGCCTCGCTTGAAAACGGTGGCCTTCGTGTCGAGGGGCCGCTTGGCAAGCTGGAACTGCGGCCCCACCCGAATGTCTCGGTGGAAATCGCCGAGGAAGAGGTTCGTGTGGCCCGGCAGGACGACACCCGCATTTCTCGCAGTGTTCACGGACTGACGCGAGCCTTGATCGCCAACATGGTTGAAGGCGTTGAGAAGGGCTACGAGAAGCGACTTGAGGTCGTGGGTGTTGGATACATCGCGGCCGTCCAGAAGGATGTGCTGCAGCTGCGTGTCGGCTTTGCCAACGAACTGCATGTGCCGATTCCGAGCGGCCTGACGGTGACCTGCCCAGATCAAACGCACATCTCGGTCAAGGGGATCGACAAGCAGCAGGTGGGCCAGTTTGCGGCGGAAGTGCGGGCCTTGCGAAAGCCTGAGCCGTATAAGGGCAAGGGGATTCGTTACGAGGGCGAGCAGTGCGTCGGAAGGCAGGCAAGGCGGTCACCAAGTAATCGGGGTGCCGCCAGCAGTGGCAATCTGGCCGTCGTGACCCCACAAGCAGCAGCCGCACGTCGCGACCACGCCGATAGACAAAACGATCGAAGACGGGAACGAAAATCATGGACCACGCAAGAACGAATCTTCGCCAGCGGACGCGTCGTCGCTTCCGTGTTCGGAAGCGGCTAAATGGCACTGCCGAGCGGCCGCGGCTCACGGTGTTTCGCTCACATAAGCACATTTATGCTCAGATTGTGGATGATGTGAGCGGTCGGACGCTCGCCTCGGCCAGCAGTGCCGACAAGACGCTGCGAGAGCAGGTTGGCTTTGGTGGCAATCGCACCGCCGCGGAGGCGATCGGCAAGGCGGTCGCCGAGCGGGCACAGGCCGCTGGCGTGAAGCAGGTCTGCTTCGATCGCGGAAGCTTCCGTTATCACGGCCGTGTTGCGGCACTTGCGGAAGCAGCGCGGGCTGCCGGCCTCGAGTTTTAGGAATCCACGAGTTTCAGGAATTCATTTGGCGAGCAGGCGACGCATTCCGCCAGGGCCCGTCACTCACCACACGTCCACGTAACTGAGGAACAAGGGACCATGTCGTCAGGCAGAGAGCAACGCAGCGGCGAGTTTAGCGAGCGAGTCGTGAAGGTTCGCCGATGCGCGGCGGTGGTGAAGGGCGGTCGTCGCTTCAGTTTTGCCGGCTTGGTGGTGGTTGGAAACGGCCAAGGGAAAGTCGGCTGGGGCTATGGGAAGGCGAACGAGGTGCCTCCTGCAGTCGAGAAGGCGATCAAGGACGGGATGAAGAATCTGATCGAGGTTCCGCTCGCGGAAGGCACCATTCCCCATCGCGTCGTCGGTGTGAGCGGCACCAGTCGGGTGATCATGCTGCCCGCCAATGCCGGCACCGGCGTGATTGCCGGTGCGTCGGTTCGTGCCGTGTGCGAATCGGCTGGTATTCAGGACGTGTTGACGAAGGCTCAAGGATCGACCAATCCGCTCAATCTCGTGAAGGCTGCGATCAATGCACTTGAGCAGCTGCGGACCCGCGATGATGTCGAACGACTTCGTGGCGTGAGCCTCGGGTAACTTATTTGGCGGCATCGCTTGGTGGGTGGCCGGTTCCGGCGGAACCGCGTTGCCGCCCCGCCCATCACTTCCCACAAACGTTTTGCAAGGACCCACGCCATGCGTCTTCACGATGTCAACAAAGGGATTCACAAGAACCGCAAGCGACTCCGCGTTGGTCGTGGGCCCGGATCCGGTCACGGGAAAACGTCCGGCCGTGGTCACAAGGGGCAGGGGCAGCTTGCTGGCTGGTCGGCTTCGGCGATCTTTGAAGGTGCCCGGATGCCGATCATCCGGCAGATTCCGAAGCGGGGCTTCCACAACCGTTTTGCCCGTACGGTCTTTTCTGTGAACATCGGCGACATCGCCAAGGCGTTTCCAGCAGGGGCTGAGGTGACGCCTGCAGCGCTCAAGGCGGCGGGGCTGGCGCGTGGTGTGTGGGACGAGTTGAAGATTCTGGGCCAGGGAGAGGTGCCCCATGCTCTCTCGGTGTCTGCTCATCGCCTGAGCCGGCAGGCTCGCGAGAAGATTCTGGCTGCGGGCGGCACGGTGACGGAAATCCCCGGACCTGCAGCCGTCGTCAAGGGTCAGAAAAAGGCATCGCAGAAAACACCGGCGACGGAGTAAGCTCTCGGTCCCTGTGAGACCGGGATGTGACGACCGGCTCGTGCGGCGGCCTTTGCGGGTTGCCCCAACGCCTCAGGAGGAAGCGGACTGGTGCTCGAGAAACTCCGCATTATTTTCACGATCCCGGAACTTCGGCAGAAGATTCTGCTGACACTGGGCTTGCTGGCCATCTACCGTGTCGGTTGGCAGGTGCCTCTGCCAATTGTCGACCCCCAGGCGATGACGGCCTTTGCCGAGGAAGCCGGGGGACTTGGCGATCTGCTGAAGACGGTGGCCGTGTTTTCGGCCAGTCAGCTCTCGCAAGCCACGATCTTCGGCTTGGGGATCATGCCCTACATTTCCGCTTCGATCATTTTCCAGCTGCTGGGAACGGTCTGGCCTCCACTGGAGCGGCTCCAGAAGGAAGGCGAAGGCGGGCGGAAGAAGATCAACGAATACACCCGCTATGCGACCGTGGTTATCTGTGTCGTGCAAAGCTGGGCCTATGTGGCGTTTCTCGCCTCCACGAGAATCGGGGAGATGCCGCTGATCGACTCTGCGTTTTTAGTTGACGGCCGACTGCCATTGCTGTGGCAGTTTGTCGCCGTGATGACCATGACTGCCGGCACGATCTTCTTGATGTGGCTCGGTGAGCAGATCGACGAGTTTGGTATCGGCAACGGGATCAGCCTGCTGATTATGGCTGGCATTCTGGCGGCGATGCCCAGCGCCTTGGTGGAGCTGACCAGCGATACCAGCTGGGAACTTGGTGGCGGCGGCGGCAAGATGGGCGTGGAAACGCTGATCGTGCTCGCGGCGTTGTTCGTGGGCGTGGTGGCTGGTGTCGTGTTTATGACGCAGGGCCAGCGGCGGATTCCCACACAGAGTGCGAAGCATGTTCGCGGTCGGCGGGTGTATGGTGGGACCCGGCAGTACCTGCCGCTGCGGGTGAATCAGGCCGGTGTCATGCCGATCATCTTTGCCAGTTCTCTGCTGCTGTTCCCGCAGATGCTCTTCCAGTACCTCCACAACGCCAGCCCGGGAAGTCAGATCCTCGCGTCGCTGCACGACTCGTTCACCCGTGGGCAGTCGTTCATCTACAACTTGCTTTATGTGTTGCTGATTTACTTCTTCTGCTATTTCTGGACGGCGATCACCTTCAATCCCAAGGATATCGCGGACAACCTGAAGAACTTCGGCACCTTCATCCCTGGGTATCGGCCAGGAAAGCGAACGGCGGATTACCTCGAAAGGGTGATGGAGCGGATCACCTACGTGGGGGCCGGCTTCCTGGCATTGGTGGCGATCATCCCCACAATCGTGGCCGGTCTGCTGGGCATCCCGCCTCAGATTGCGAGCTTCTACGGTGGCACGGGGCTTCTGATTGCGGTGAGTGTGGCCTTTGACCTCGTGCAGAAGATCGACAGCCATCTCGTGATGCGAAACTACAGCGGCCTGCTGGAAAAGTCCGGAGCCGCAACGGGCCGGTGATTGCCGGCATTCAGTTCTTGGAGTGCTCGGCAGTCGAACACGTTTGCCACACCACCTCGTCGTGCTGCCAGTGTTGAACTCGGCAGCGGCCCATATTCATGCGGATCGTCCTTATCGGGCCACCGGGAGCCGGCAAAGGCACGCAGTGCCAAAGGCTCGTGGAGTACCTGGACGTCCCGCATCTCTCCACAGGTGAGATGCTCCGGCAGGCGGTGCTGGATCAGACCCGCGAGGGCCAGCAGGCGGCCAGTTTCATGGAGAGCGGCCAGCTTGTGCCTGATGAGCTGATTGTTGGGATGGTCAGCCATCGGCTGATGCGTCCTGATTGTCGCAAGGGCTGCCTGTTGGACGGCTTTCCCCGTACGCTCCGGCAGGCGGCGACCCTTGATGAGTTTCTTGAGCGTCAGGCCATGAGCCTTGATGGTGTCATCGAGTTGGCCGTGCCTCGTGAAGAACTGGTGCGGCGGATGCTCAGCCGCAAACGCGAGGATGATGATCCAGAAATCTTCGCCCGGCGAATCGAAAGTTTTGAGAAACAGACGGCTCCCCTTCTGGATTACTACGCCCGGCAGCGAAAACTCGTCAGCATCGACGGGCTGGGGGCAGCCGACGAGATCTTTGCCCGCGTGAAAACTGCTGTCGAGCGATTTGAGAATCGTCAGCAGGGCCGCAATGGCGGCGCTCACTGAGGGCATGTGTGCCTCCCAGCGATTGCCGCAGGGGGGCTTCGGTGGTGCTATACTTTCGCCCTGGCGGCGGCAACTGCCTTGGCGGATCCGCACCTGGAATCAATCGAGCCTGGCCAACGAGAGTCGAGTCAACACACGTGGTGAATCTTCGTTCCCCAAGGGAAATTGCGGCGATGCGCCGCGCCGGTTTGATTGTCTGGGCCGCCCACCAACTGGCCCGGTCTTTAGTGCGGCCAGGAATCACCACGCTCGAGATCGACAAGCAGATTGAGGCTTTCTACGGTGAGCACGACGCGAAGCCGCTCTTTAAGGGGGTGCCGCATCCCAGCCCTGGGAAGCCCGCGTTTCCTGCCGTGTGCTGCATGTCAGTGAATGACGAAGTGGTGCATGGGATTCCTTCGTCGCGGGTGCTCAACGAGGGGGATGTGGTGAGCATCGACACGGGCTGTCGTGTCGGCGGCTGGTGCGGCGATTCCGCGGTCACCTATCCCGTGGGGCGAATTTCCGAGGACGTGCAGAAACTCCTCGACTGCACCTCCGGCGTGCTGGCTCTGGCGATCGAACTGATGGGCAAGCGGAGCCGGTGGAGCGACGTAGCCACGGAAATGGCAAAGTATGTCCGTGATCATGGTTTTTCGGTGGTGGAAAACTTCGTCGGCCATGGGATCGGCCGCAACATGCACGAAGATCCTCAGGTGCCCAACTTCTGTACGCCGCAGTATCGGCGACACCACGACTTCTCATTGGAGCCGGGGCTCGTGATCGCAGTTGAGCCGATGGTCAACATGGGGACAAAGAAGGTCCGTGGCCTCGCAGATTTCTGGACTCAGTCAACGGTCGACGGAAAAGCGAGCGCACACTTCGAACACACGATCGCGATCACTGACAGCGGGCCCGTGGTGCTGACTTCAGCCCCTGCGGACGGTGAAGTGGTCGCCGCCAAAGACTGAGTGAGGGGCTCAGTGGCCGAGCACGCTCGGTTAAAAACCCCTCAATTCCCGGAATGTGTGTGACCCCCTTGTGGACCGACTAGGGGGCCTCCTATACTCCGGGGCTCCCGGTTGTATCCCAATCCTTGTGAGGCGCGGTGGGTTGTCCGCGGTTGATGATGAAAGTTCGCGCGAGCGTCAAGCGTATCTGCGAGAAATGCAAGATCGTCCGTCGCCGTGGCGTCGTATTCGTCGTCTGCGACAATCCACGTCATAAGCAGCGACAAGGCTAGGGGCCGGTCGGCATTCGCTGAAGCATGGTGCGGCGCAGGAGGCTGCGTTAGCCAGGCTTGACGGATCGCCTGATGTCCATGTGCCACCCTGGAACGAGCGGTTATGCCACGCCTTCTCGGAGTCGACATTCCGTCGGAGAAGAAAACGATTTATTCCCTGCAGTACCTCTACGGCGTCGGGCCGGTGGTGGCTCGGGAGTTGTGCCACAAAGCGGGCATTGATCCGCTTGGGAAGGCTCGTGATCTTCAGGAGGACGAGCTGGCCCGCTTGGCCGCCCTGCTCGACAAAGACTACGTCTGTGAAGGTCAGCTGCGTCGGCAGGTGTCGCAAAACATCTCTCGGTTGAAAGACATCGCGGCCTACCGAGGCCTGCGGCATCGCCGAGGGCTGCCCGTTCGTGGGCAGCGGACGAAGACCAACGCCCGGACCCGAAAGGGCCCCAAGAAGACGGTTGCAGGGAAGAAGGGTGTGAAGGACTTGAGGTAGCCCGCGATTGTGGGCCAGCGGTCCGCACGCAGTGCGTCACGTTTTGACGCAGTTGCTGTGGCGGTTTGCCGGCCCCTCGCTGTTCGCCTGAGTGGCCTGTTCGCGTTCGGTGGCCCCTCAGGACAAAACGTATTGCACATATGAATGTTCGCTGTGGCCCACGTGCGGAACCGGGAGAACCGGGATTGAGGGGCTTGCGGCGAATGGTGGCATGATGAAGAGTTTGGAGGAGAGTTCGTGGCCAAAGGCTCGAAAGCTAGGAAAAAGAGTGTTTCATCGGGCGTCGCCTACATTTCGGCGAGCTTCAACAACACGACCGTGACGATCACCGACAACCGTGGTGACACGCTGTGCTGGGCGAGTGGTGGCACCTGCGGTTTCAAGGGAAGTCGCAAAGGGACGCCGTTTGCTGGGCAGTTGGCCGCTCAGCAGGCTGCCGAGAAGGCTGCCAAGTTTGGGGTGAGGGACCTTGAGGTCAAGGTTCGTGGCCCGGGAAGTGGCCGCGAGAGCGCGATCACGGCGCTCCAGGCGGCAGGCATGAACGTGAAGAGTATCGAAGACGTCACCCCGCTGCCGCATAATGGCTGTCGCCCTCCGAAAAAGCGGCGGGTGTAGCCGGCGGTTGATGGGAGGCGGTGCCCCTTTGTGGTGTGCCGCTGCGGGTCGGCCCGGGTCGAGTCTGAGGCGATCAGCCGATTCGGTTGGTGCC
>AACY020360987.1_pt1 | contig 10298 bp, 7 predicted proteins | sample 267378 | NCBI WGS metagenome assembly AACY02 (sample SAMN02954345, study PRJNA13694) | marine metagenome | biome: aquatic; feature: ocean; material: water; isolation source: isolated as part of a large dataset composed predominantly from surface... | reverse complement strand
GCCCTCGACGCCGTACATCAAAAACGCCTCGCCGCCGGGATGAAACAGCAGCGACTTGTCGCCAAGCTGGGCCAGGTAGCCATGACCGCCCCCCTCGCGCAGCACCAGGGCATGGGCACGGGCCAGCTCCTCTGCTTCCGGCTTGCGCCCGGAGACCCGCAGCGGCGCCAGCAGCTGGGCTACCCCAACCACGGCCAGCACGGCCACCACGCTGCCCATGGCCCGCAGCCCGCGAGAGGCGGCGCCATGGGGCGAGAAGTGGAACCAGAGGGCGTGGTCATACTCCACCTGACGGTAGGAGAAGAGCAGCAGCCAGAGCGCCCCCAGCAGCACGGCCCCCACCGAGATGAGCCAGCCCGGAGTGAACTGGGCGTGCAGCAGGGAGCCCTTGCGATAGAACAGTGAGCGGCAGGGAGTGATGATGAGCAGGAACAGCCCGAGCAGCAGGGCCGACTCCCAGTCGAACCCCTTGAGCAGGGAAAAGATCATCCCCAACCCCAGCAGCAGCTGGGTAATGCGAAACGCCGCATCGTGGCGCCGGTAGAGGCTGCGGGCCAGCAGGATCAGCAGCACGCCGCTGACGCTGCCGAGCACATGGGAGAGCTCCAGCAGGTGCAGCGGCAATACCTGCAGGAACATCTCGATACGCCCGCGCATGGTGGGGATCATCCCCGAGCAGAGCAGCAGGCTGCCCGCCGCGAACGCTCCCAGGCTGATCAGCGCCGGCAGGAACTCGCGCACCGCGGTCATGATGCCCTGCAGCCGGCTCCAGCGCGCCTTCTGCTGCAACAGCTCCTGGCTGGTGAACAGCAGCAGGGCGCACAGGAAAGGCAGCACATAGTAGATGCAGCGATAGAGCAGCAGGGAGGCCAAGAGCTTGTCCACCGGCAGGTATTTGGCCAGCAGTAGGCTCATGCTCGCCTCGAACACCCCGATCCCGCCGGGCACATGGGCCAGCACCCCGAGGAAGCTGGCCAGTACGAAGGCACTAAGCAGCACCGGATAGGAGACGCTGTCCGCCGGCAGCAGCACATAGAGCACGGCGGCGGCGGCCATCCAGTCCAGCAGCGCCACCAGCAGTTGCAGCAGCCGGGTTCTGAATACCGGCAACACCAGCTCGTGGCCGCGCCAGACCAATGCGGGCTTTGGCCAGAACAGGTAGCCAAGCACCGCCAAGAGTGCCAGCCCACCCGCCACGTTGAGCAGCTGATCGGCCCACAGCGGCCAGTCCGGCAGCAAGGTGGTGGCCTGCCCCACCAGCAGGGCCGTGCCCCCCCAGGCCAGCAGGCCGAGGAAGAAGGTCACCGAGCAGAAGACGATGATCCTGGCCACTTCTCCGGTGCCAAGCCCCAGCGACGAGTAGATGCGATAGCGCACCGACGAGCCGGTCAGCAGGGCAAAACCCAGGGTGTTGGAGAAGGTGTAGGCGATGAACGAGGTGACCCCCACTTGCTGCCAGGGCAGCCGCTTGCCGAGGGCGTGCACCGCCAGCATGTCGTAGCAGCAGAGGCTGGCATAGCTGAGCAGAGTAAGCAACAGGGCACCGCCCAGCAGCGGCAGTGGCAAAGACCAGATGGCCAGCCGGATGTCGTGCCAGTGCCAGAGGTGAGTCAGACGATAGAGCACGGCCAGCGCCGCCCCCAACAACAACAAGCTACATAACGGGCCTAACCAGATAAACAGATGACGCCGCATTGCCGATCCCTACCGACGCGAGGCCATGGCCATGCGCGTCACGTTGCTGAACATGGCCACCCGCAGCGGGAAGCACAGACTGCACTCCTTCGCGCCTTGGCCTTCAAATAGATGTTTTATGGGCCGTGGGCGGCGAACGATCGGCACTGATGACATGGCCAGTTTGGCCCTGGCTGCCCGGAAAATGCCCCCGCCCAGCATGGCATCCCACTTTATATCGACTTTTTTGCAAAAGACGAGCCTTGCCCCCGAAATAAAATTACTCAGCTGCTGGCAGATTAATTCGCCGCTTACCCTGGCGGTCAGCCCCGCCACATCCCGTTGGCGCACAGCACAATTAATGAGCAGTGACATCATACACCAGATAACGCGCTTTACCCGACCCATCTGGTCAGGTTGGCAAGCCGCTCACGGGTCATCATCAGGCTGCGCCCAAATAAAAAGGGGAGCCAGGCTCCCCTTTATCTCAATATGGCGTTACTGCACGCTGCGACACTGGCTGAAGATATCCAGCTGCTGGTCATATACCGCCGTATTCACATCCCAGATCCCCAACATGGACGAGAACAGGTTGTCGTGGGAATAACGGGTATTGGCTGCCTTCTGCTGCAGACAATCGAGATTCATTCCCTTCTCTTTGGAAAAACCGGGCGACATCCACACCTGCATGGGCACCCGGGTCTGATCATCCGGCGCAAACTTGTAAGGGGTACCGTGCAGATAGAGCCCCAATGCCCCCAGTGACTCGCCATGGTCGGAAATATAGATCAGCGCCGTGTTGTATTTGTCTTCATATTTTTTCAGCCGTTCGATCATGCTGGCAATCACAAAATCGGTGTAGCGAATGGTGTTGTCGTAGGTATTCTCCAGCTCCTGATCGGTGCAGTTTTCGATATCGCTGCGCTGGCAATCCGGCAGGAAATGACGATGCGACCCCGGATAACGCTTGTAATAGGTCGGGCCATGGCTGCCGATGAGGTGAAAGCCCACCAGCTTGTCCCCCTTCATGCCGGCCAGCTCGTCGTCCAACCCCTCCAGCACCACCTCGTCATAGCAGGTGTTCTTGTCACAGAACTTGGGGTGATCCTTGGGCTTGACTACCATGTTCGGCACCCGATCGCACACGCCCTTGCAGCCGCCGTCATTCTCCTTCCAGAAGATGGAGATGCCGCTCTTTTGCAGCACATCCAGCAGCCCTTCGCTGTTGCGGGCCTGGTTGCCGTCGAACTGGTTGCGCCCCATGTTGGAGAACATGCAGGGCACCGAGACCGCCGTCGCCGTGCCGCAGGAGCGCACGTCATTGAAGGAGATGATCCCCGCCTGCTGGCTGGTGAAAGGGTTGGTCTCCTTGTGATAGCCGTTCATGGAGAAGTTCTTGCCGCGCGCCGTCTCCCCCACCACCAGGAACATCATGGTCGGCTTCTCCTTGCCGGCCACCCGCTTGGCGTCGTCCCCCATGCGCTGGAACGGTACCGGCTCCGCCAGATAGCGTTTGTAGAGATATTTGGTGGTGCTGTACATGTAGTTGGCCGGCGTGATCTCCCGGTTCAGGGTCTGGTTGTTGCGCCCGACCGAGGCATAGTCCTGATAGTAGACTGCAGCGATGAGCCCCAATACCGCCAGCGAGGCCAGCATGGAGAGCCCGCGCTGCAACAGGCCCTGATACCATTTGGCCGGATATTCTATCTTGACGAAAAACAGCAGCACCGCCGGCAGCACCCCGGCCAGCAATACCCAGACCACGATGGGCACGCTCAGGTAGGAGTAAGCCTCGCTCTGGTTGGTCTCAAAGATGTTCTGGATCATGTCGCCATCAAACAGCACCTTGTATTTCATCATGGTGTAGCTGGCAATGGCACCGGTGATAAACAGAAAGGCAAAGAAAGGCTTGATGAAATAACGCACAGAGAATGGCATGAATACAAAGTTCAATGCCGCTACCAATACAATGGGAATGGAGATGGCAAACCCGATTTTAAAATGCTCAAGCTGCGTCAATATCTCATAAAAATGCAGCAGGACTGGCCAATTGAGCAAGAAGGCAAAGATAAATGCCAACAACAAAATAAATGGAACAATTCTTATTCTAAGAAAAGAAGGCATGCATATCTCCCTGTTACGCTTCTTTATTACACGTCGAAATAGCCGAACCAGAGTCGACACGCCGATATTTGGCGCCGGATAGTAACAGCGTGCTGAAAACACCAAATATACTATTTTCAAATATCTTCAATAATGTGATGTATATCAACAATCATCAGTAAACTGACAGCCTAGCCGACGATACTTAAGGAAAAATTAAGATACCCGAGTTATGCAACCGCACAAAAAACAGCCATGCATATACGACTCATCTTCCCGCCTCGCGCTCGCACCACTCTTTTTCAAGACGGCCGCTCGTCCTTAAGTTTTGCTTAAGACTGCCCGGCGAGGCTGTTCCCTGACGAGTCCTCGTCACACGACAGATGCGAGAGAGGGTTAACATGCACAACAGCAACAGCGCAGCAATCAGCAAGGTACCAGAGATCACCCTGGCATTCTGGGTCATCAAGATTCTGGCGACCACCCTGGGGGAGACGGGGGGTGACGCCGTCTCCATGTCGATGGAACTCGGTTATCTGGTGAGCACGGCCATCTTTGCCGTGATATTTTTCGTGTCGGTCAGCGCGCAGATCGCAGCGACCTCCTATAACCCCCTCCTTTACTGGACCACCATCATCGCCACCACCACGGTCGGCACCACCCTGGCAGACTTTGCCGATCGCTCGCTCGGGCTGGGCTATGCCGGTGGTTCCACCCTGCTGCTGGCCTTGCTGATGGGCTCCTTCCTGCTCTGGTATCGGCTGCAGGGCAGCATCTCCACCGGCAGCATTACCACGCCGCGCACCGAGCTGTTCTACTGGGTCACCATCATGTTCTCCCAGACGCTGGGCACCGCACTGGGTGACTGGACCGCAGACGAGGCCGGCTTTGGTTATGCAGGCAGTGCCGTGCTGTTCGGCGGCATGCTGGCCGCCATCGTGGCGACCTACTACCTGACCCGGGTGTCGCGGACCCTGCTGTTCTGGGCCGCCTTCATTCTGACCAGGCCGCTGGGAGCCGTGGTGGGGGATTTTCTGGACAAGCCGCTCAGCAAGGGCGGACTGGAGCTGAGCCGTTACTCCGCCTCTTTCACCCTGCTGGCCGCCATCGCCGCACTGGTGCTGATCTCGACCCTGCGCAACCGGCAACCGGTTCGGGCTGAACTCGATATCGAACAGTAATCACTCAGCAAGCCAGCCCGGCCACCTCTGGGTCGCCAGGCTGGCTATGCTCTGTGGGAATTGATGCGAGGCAAGGCTCCCCCCGATGACGACAGGCAACAGACAAGACCCGGCCCCACCCTCCCGCCAGATCCCGCGCGGGGTCTGGGTGCTGGGCTTCGTCAGCCTGCTGATGGACATCTCGTCCGAGATGATCCACAGCCTGCTGCCTCTGTTCATGGTGACGGTGCTCGGCAGCAGCGCCCTCACCATCGGACTCATCGAAGGGATGGCGGAGGCCACGGCACTGATGGTCAAGGTCTTCTCCGGCACCTTGAGCGACTATCTGGGGAGACGAAAGGGGCTGGCTTTGCTGGGTTACGGGCTGGGAGCCCTGACCAAGCCGCTGTTCTCCATCGCCACTGGCAGCGGGTTGATACTGACCGCCCGCCTGCTGGACAGAATCGGCAAAGGCATTCGCGGCGCCCCCCGTGATGCGCTGGTGGCCGACCTCACCCCCCTTGAGCTGCGCGGCGCCGCCTTTGGCCTGCGCCAGTCCCTCGACACGGTCGGTGCCCTGCTGGGGCCACTGCTGGCCGTCGGATTGATGCTGCTCTGGCACGATGATTTTCGCGCCATCTTCTGGCTGGCGGTCATTCCTGGGCTGGCCTCGGTCGCCCTGCTCGCCATCGGCCTACGTGAACCCAAAGAGAGCGATGGGCGCGAGCGCCGCAACCCCCTGCGACGCGACAACCTGCGCTGGCTGGGTAAACCCTATCGCTGGGTGCTGTTGATCGGCGCCCTATTTACCCTGGCCCGCTTCAGCGAAGCCTTTCTGGTGCTGCGTGCCCAACAAAGCGGCATGGCGCTGGCACTGGTGCCGCTGGTCATGGTGGCGATGAATATGATCTATGCCCTCAGCGCCTACCCGTTCGGCCGCCTCTCGGATCGCATGAGTCACCGTACCCTGCTGATCTGGGGGTTGCTGGTGCTGATTGCCGCCGACCTGGTGCTGGCAACCAGCACCCACTGGGGCGTGCTGCTGGCAGGGGTGATGCTGTGGGGCATTCACATGGGAATGACCCAGGGGCTGCTGGCCGCCATGGTGGCCGCCACGGCCCCGGCGGATCTGCGCGGCAGCGCATTTGGCTTCTTCAACCTCATCTGCGGCCTCGCCATGTTGCTGGCCAGCCTGCTGGCCGGCCTGCTGTGGGACCATCTGGGCCCAGCCTTCACCTTCTACGCAGGCGCCGCCTGCTGCCTGCTCACCCTGCTAATACTCAGCAAATACCAGGCACAGCCATCCACCACGGCGCCATGACCCGAGAATACCGGCGTCCAGACAGCAAAAAGCCCCCGGCAACCAAGTTGCCGGGGGCTTTTCTAAAGATGGCGGAGGAGGTGGGATTTGAACCCACGGATGGTCGCCCATCGCCGGTTTTCAAGACCGGTGCATTCAGCCGCTCTGCCACCCCTCCGAACGGCGTGCATACTACGTCAGCCCCTTGTTCATATGCAATACATATTTGATTTGGGATAGTAGGGGGCAACAGGCTGGGGTGGGGCTTGAAATCAGCGCTCGTCATCCCGACATTCAGTGCATACAATGCGTTAACGAGGCGGATTGCCGCCTCACCCCGGAAATCAAGAGGACACCCAAGATGGATACCCGTTCTATCTATACCGGCACCCAGAGTGCCGCGCGCGATACCAACAAGGTACTGCGCAACACCTATATGCTGCTCTCCCTCACTCTTGGCTTCTCTGCCGTGGTGGCCGGGGTAGCCACCGTGATGAACATGCCGCCCCTGCACTGGGCCATCTTCCTCATCGGCGTCTACGGTCTGATGTTCCTGACCGAGAAGAATCGCGAAAACGGCATGGGGCTGGTGTTCACCTTCGCCCTGACCGGTCTGCTGGGCTACAGCCTCGGCCCCATCATCAACATGTACATGAACAACGGCGGCGGCGAGATCGTGATGACCGCGCTCGGCGGCACCGCGCTCACCTTCTTCGGTCTGTCGGCCTATGCCCTGACCACCAAGCGTGACCTCTCCTTCATCGGCGGCATGCTGTTCGTCGGTTTCTGGGTACTGCTGGTGGCCATGATCGCCAACATCTTCCTGCAGATGAGCGCCCTGAGCCTGGCCCTGTCCGCCATGTTCATGCTGTTCTCCTCCGGCGCCATCCTGCTGACCACCCAGCAGATCGTGCGCGGCGGCGAGACCAACTACATCTCCGCCACCGTCACCCTGTACGTTTCCATCTACAACATCTTCCTGAGCCTGTTGAGTCTGCTTGGCGGCAACCGCAACTAATCAAACACCCCGCTTCGGCGGGGTTTTTATTGGCACCTGTTTCTGTCAGGATAAGTTGTAAATCAAGGATATGAAGCGAAGTGGCCCTGATCCAAATCAGGGCCGTTTCGTTGTTGACCGGTTATGATCTGGTTTTCGTTTCGCTCAAGGGTTGCGCTCTCCCATGCCCATGGATTTCTCTGGCCTGTTGCGCCGTTTGCTGACTGACAGTCATATCTATTTCGCCCTCAAGGTACTGCTGGCCATCATGGGGCTGCTTGCCTTCACCCTGGCGACCGGCGATATCCAGCTCACCGTGCTGCTCTCCCTCGGGGTGGTGGCCGGCGCCATCGCCGAGACCGACGACAGTCTGTGGGGCCGGGTCAAAAACCTCGCCATGACCCTGCTCTGCTTCCTGTTTGCCTCCCTGTGCGTGCAGTACCTCTTCCCCACCCCCTGGCTGTTCGCCCTGGGGCTGGCGGGCTCCACCTTCATCTTCGTGATGGTGGGGGCGCTCGGTCAGCGCTACGCCACCATCAGCTTCGGCTCCCTGCTCATCGCCATCTACACCATGTTGGGGGCCGCCAAGGCGCCGGATCTCTTCTATCAGCCGCTGGCCCTCGGCGCCGGGGCACTCTGGTATGGCCTGGTATCGCTGGTCTGGCTCTGGCTGTTGCCCTACAAGACCCTGCACGAACAGCTGGCCCAAAGCTACTTTGCCCTCTCCCGCTATTTGCTGGAAAAATCCCGCTTCTTTCCGGCCGACGAGCACGGCGCCCAGGCCATTCGTCACAACCTGGCCCAGCTCAACATCAACCTGGTCAACGCCCTGACGCTCACCAAGTCGGCGCTCAACGCCCGCCTCAGCACCCGTCACCGGGCCTCCCCCGAGCTGGCCAGCCTGCTGCGCCTATACCTGCTGGCGCTGGAGATCCACGAGCGGGCCACTTCCAGCCACTACCCCTACAGCAAGCTGGAGGCCGAGCTCAAGCAGGGCATCGTGCTTGATGGCTTTCAGGAGGTGTTCCTGCAGCTCTCAGAGGCGTGTCAGCGGCTCGGCTATGCCATCCTGGTGCACAAGCCCTATGCCCACAACAAGCGCATCCACTGGACGCTGGAGGCCCTCGGCGATCAGCTGGAGTTCACCCACCTCAAGCAGCACTACCCGAAAACCCTGCTGACGCCGATGAAGTTCCTGCGCCGCAATCTGGCCAGCATCAACCAGTTGCTGCAAAGCGCCGAGGAGCTGCAAAATCCCGAGCAGGCCCCGCAGAGCCTGCCGCCCCTGGCCCGGCCCGCCCGCCTGCCGCTGCTGACCCAGCTCAAACAGCACCTGACCCCCAACTCCATGGTGTTTCGCCATGCCCTGCGGCTCTCACTCGGGTTGGTGGTGGGCTATGGCATCCTGCAGGCGTTCCACCTGGACAAGGGTTACTGGATCCTGCTGACCGTGCTGTTCGTCTGTCAGCCGAGCTACAGCGCCACCCGTCGCCGGCTGGTACAGCGCATGCTCGGTACCTTCGCCGGCCTGCTGGTGGGGATCCCGGTGCTCTGGCTGTTCCCGGAATTGCACGTGCAGCTGGTGGTGATGGGGCTGGCCGCCTTCCTGTTCTTCACCCAGGTGCGCAGCAACTACAGCGCCGCGGTCTGCTTCATCACTCTCTACGTGTTGATGGCGTTCAACCTGCTGGACGGCATCGGCTTCGCCATCCTGGGGCCGCGCATGCTCGATACCTTCCTCGGCTGCCTGCTCTCCTACGCCCTGGTGGCCTGGCTGTGGCCGGACTGGCAGTACAAGCGGCTGCCGACCCTGATCGCCAATTCGCTCTCGGCCAACGCCCGCTATCTCTCGGCAGTGCTCGCCAGCCTGCAACAGCAGCGGGATGAGTCCATCGACTACCGGGTAGCGCGCAAGAGCGCCCATCTGGCAGACAGCGAGCTGGCCATGGCCTGGCAGAGCATGCTGGTGGAGCCGCAAAAGCGCCGCCGCTTCCTCGACCTCTGCTTCACCCTCACCTGGCGCAACCACGCCCTGCTCTCCTACATCTCGGCGCTGGGGGCCCATCGCGACAAGCTGGAGGCCATCGGCGAGCTGGACGAGATCAGCCGTCACCTGAGCCACACCCTGGAGCGGGCTGCCGGTCACCTGGCGGGAGAGATGCCGGAGCAGATCGAGGGGCAGTGCCCGGTCATCACCCCGGACAGCAGCGAGGAGCAGCTGATGCTGACCCAGCAGCTCAACCTCATCAGCCAGCTGGCGGATGAATTGCTCACCCTGGCCAACGAGAGCCGGTTGCTCACCCGGGAACAAGGCGCTACCATGCCCGCCCAATCCTGACAGGCCACAAGGAGCCCACCATGTCCGAGCATCACCAGCTGGAATTCAACGGCCAACTCATCGAAACCGATGCCAAGGGTTATCTGCTCAACAGCAACGACTGGAGCGAGGCGCTGGCACTGGTACTGGCCGAGCAGGAAGGTATCGTGCTGGAGGAGCCGCACTGGGAAGTGGTGCGCTTCGTGCGCGCCTTCTATCTGGAGTTCAACACCTCCCCCGCCATCCGCGCCCTGGTCAAGGCGATGGAAAAGCAATACGGCCCCGAGAAGGGCAACAGCCGCTACCTCTACAAGCTGTTCCCGGAAGGCCCCGCCAAGCAGGCCACCAAGATTGGCGGCCTGCCCAAACCGGTGAAATGTATCTAAAAAAATACCGCGCCCATCCAAGATGCAGCGCGGTATTTTTTTACCTTGTCGACCCTGTTAGGGGTTGTAAGCCACCACGGAACCACTCAAGCCGGTCATCTGGCCGATGCGGCTCTGCATGCCCTGCAGCTTTGCCTTGGAGACATCCGGCCCGATGAAGACCCGGTTGAGCTGACCCTGGACCGGCGTGCGCGGCGAGGTGTGCGCCGAGTAGCCCGCAGCCCGCAGCTTGCCCACCAGCGCATTGACGCTGTCGACGTTCTTGAAGGCGCCAAGCTGCAGGATCCAGCTGCCCTGGGCCGGCGCAGTAGCGGCAGGCGCCGGGGCTGTCGTCGTGGTCGGTTGTCCCATCTTGCTGGCA
>AACY020561857.1_pt1 | contig 10312 bp, 11 predicted proteins | sample 267378 | NCBI WGS metagenome assembly AACY02 (sample SAMN02954345, study PRJNA13694) | marine metagenome | biome: aquatic; feature: ocean; material: water; isolation source: isolated as part of a large dataset composed predominantly from surface... | reverse complement strand
TTTTATTTAAAGTTTAAATTCAATAGCACTGGCAAGAATCGAAATGACATCACCATACTCATATGGATTGCAAGCGCTGAAAAAATACCAAACAGAACTGTAGGATTAAAATTAGAGAATATAAAGATTAAAAATCCTACGATAATTGTTAGCCCTGTAATCAATATAGCTCTACCAGTAGAATAGATTGTTTCTTTTTCACTATTTTCTTGTGATTTTTTTCTCTCTTGTAGATATCTCCAAGCAAAATGTATCGAATAATCAACAGACATTCCAACTGATATAGATGCAATTGTAATAGTCATGATATCTAACGGAATATTAAATATGCTCATTAAAGAAAGAACAACGCCAACAGAAAATGCTGGTACAACAATAATAAATAATGCATTTAAAAATGATCTAAATAAGACCAATAGCATTAAAAAAATTGCTGCGAAAACCAAAGATATAGTTTTTATCTGTGAGCTAAATAAGCTCTGCAGCAAATTGTTATATAAAACCCCTAAACCACTTACGGTATAACTGACCTCACTATCAGACAAGGCTTCAGAAAGAAAATTATCTACATCTAAGAGAAGTTGATTTCGATTTATGCCGTCAAATGAATCAATCGTCCTGATTGTTATTCTTGCACTTCTCTCATCTTCTGAGATGAATTCATTTAACAAATCTTTAGCTTTCTCGCTTTCAATCAATGAATTTTTTACAAATGCCAGCTCTAAATCGCCAATTTCATTGCCATCATTTAATCTTTCAGCTAGTTGGACTCCGTTTACTAGACTTAAAGCTTTCCCTAAAGCATCAAATTTAGTTAGACCTTCTTGAATTTCTTCTAAAACATCCATGTTCTTTTCACGCCACCAATAAGTGACTGTTTCTGAACCTTCACTAAAGAAAAGATCATCTTCATCGATAAAAAATTCTTCTTCAGGCAGCTCTAGAATAACTTCTATTGGAGTTGTGCCTCCCAATTTATCATCTATCAAAGACATGCCCTGATAGATCTCAGTATTTTCATTGAAGTAATCAATAAATTTATTCTCAACTTTTAGATTCGAGCTGAAATAAAAGAATAAAGGGAAACTAATTAGAAGAATTGGAAGGTAAAATTTTCTAACAAAGCTTCTGCCTGTTAAATAAATATTGTTATAAAAAAAAGGTACTAAACTCTTATTTTTATTCGCTGTTATATTTCTAATGGCTAGAGCGCTGGGAATAAAAATAAATGATACAAAAAAATTTAAACAAACCCCGACAGCCATCATTTTTCCAAAATCAATTACGGGCTTAATGTCACTTAAAATTAGAGATAAGAATCCTACAGCTGTTGTCAAAGCTGCATAGAAACATGGTGTAATAATTTTTGAAAATGATTCAGCGTTGGTGATGCCCTCTTCAACACCTTCTTGAACTTTAACAAGGATGTGTATTGATATTGCAATTGATGCGATCAGCAAAAGAGCAAGAAAATTTGAAGAGACTATACTTATTGGCCAATCAAACAAACCTAAAATGCCCATCGTAGATAACATAACTAAACCGGCATTTAATATGACTACTGATACTGACCAAAGGTCTCTAAAAAATAAAGTAAGTAATATGAAAAATATAATTACAGTCAGAGTGCCGAAGGTGTTCACATCAGCTTTAATGAAATCTATTGTATCGACCACTATCATTGCTGGACCAGCTAGATACATTTCAAACGTCTGATTGCTGACAATAATAGCTCTTATTTCAGCCATAGCTTGAGAATAATCATCTCTATCATATAAGTTGATCTGCATAGCTGTAACTTCACCATCTTTACTAATCACTAACTCATTAAAAATTGGGCTTGTGCTCAATTCTTGTTTTGCTTTATCTAAATTAAGCTCATCGATCAATAGATATTTATCGTTATCAGCTGATTTAATTAAAGATACCTTTGGTTGCTCGAATATTGGCGCATCTAAGATTGATATAACATCACTAACTACTTCTAAAGCAAGGAGTTTATCTTGAAGAGCTTTTAGTTGGATTAATGATTCTTGAGAAAATATCTGATCATTTTTAATGGCTAAAATTACGTATTCTGAGGTCCCAAATTCATCGTTTATTTCATCATAGATTTGATAATCAACATCACTATCAAGAACTAGAGTCTCAGATGAAGCATCAAATCTAAAATTATTTAACCCTAGCAAAGAAGTGCCTAAGAGAAGAAATAATCCAAATAAAAATAAATATTTATGATTAATTATTTTTTGAAAGAAATCTTGAATCATTATTTAGCACACTCAGGAGAATTAGGATATTCACTAGATTCTTCCCATTGATTGCTAGTTTTTGAGACTATAGATATTGCGTGTATTTTTCCTACAAAATCTCCCATAGCTTTATAAACCAGTTTATGTCTATTTATCAGAGATTGATCAATAAATTGATCTGAGACAATAATGATTTTTAAATGAGAAACGGAGCCATTATAGCCACCATGATTGGGGCTTTCATCTATAACTTCGAGATGAATGCATTCAATATTTTCTGATAGTCTTTGCTCTATTTTTTCAATCATCTCTTGTTAATCCTTGTGATTTGTTTTTTCTTGATATTGGTAAATCGTTTTCACTGATTTCTTCATATTGAACGTACTCTTTAAAAAAGAATTTTATTGCTAAATATCCAAATATAAATCCTCCAATATGGGCAAAATATGCAACGCCATCATATGTGTTTCCAGCTGCACTTATTAATTGGCCGAAGATCCACATACCAATTACTATGCTTGCGGGTATTTTTACAAATTGTATGAAAATAAAGAACCAAATAAATACTCTAATTCTTGCTTGTGGATATAGCACAAAATAAGCTCCCATTATTGCTGCTATACAGCCACTTGCCCCAATCATAGGAACATCTAGACCGCCTGAGAAAAAAGATTGCAATAATGCAGCTGAGACACCACCAAGAGCATAAAATATTAAAAAATTAACTCTGCCTAGATAGGCTTCTATATTGTCGCCGTAGATATACAGAAAAAGCATATTGGAAAATAAGTGAGCAAAACCACCATGCAAAAATGCAGAAGTAACGATGGTATGAAGATCATTAAAATCTGTAAAAACACTAGGTCTAACTCCATAGTCACTTACGAGTCTATTATTTGCTGCATCCCCTAGAGACATTTGATACAAAAAAACTAATACATTAATTCCTATGATCGTCCAAGTTAAAATTGGTTTTCTCGGTGTAGGGTTGTCGTCTGAAAGCGGGTAAAAAAGAAACATTTTATTTAATTGGTATCAGTGAATCTATAAATTGGTCTGCAACTGTATCCCAAGTATAAGTTTTTGAAGATTGAAAGGTTGATTCTCTATCAACTTTTAATGCTCTCTCAACAGCTAAACTAAGATTCTCATCATCAAGCGAACCATTAATACCTTCTATTACTATATCTTTAGGTCCAGTAACATTGAAACCGGCAATTGGTGTTCCACATGCAAGAGCTTCGATCAAGACAATGCCAAATGTATCGGTTTTAGATGGAAATACAAAGCATGCTGCATCTCTATAAAAATCAGCAAGCTCATCGCCCACTTTAAATCCGACAAACTCAACATCTGGGTATTTTTTTTGATATGACTTAAGACTAGGACCTCCACCAACAACAACTTTAGGTAAATCAGATTCCATTTTTAAAAATTCTTCTATATTCTTCTCGACTGCGACTCTACCGACATAAAGCAAATACTTTTTTTTGCTTCCCTCTTTGGTTGGATAGAAGATTTTTTCATCAAAACCTCTAGACCATAGAAAAAGATCTGTAAAACCATCAGACGATAGATCTTCCATATGGCTTTTAGTATTAACAAGCGTCTTGGCTGCAGAATTATGGAACCATTTCAATAATCCCTTCGTAGCATCAAGACCAATACCAAATCTTTCATATACATATTCTGGAAATTTTGTATGAATACAAGATGTATAAGGAATTTTGTGTTCTAAACAATAATGTCTTGCGGTTAATCCCAATGGTCCTTCAACTGAAATATGGAAATAATCTGGTTCAAGTTTTTGTATTTTCTTTTTAAGATCCCAAAAATTCCATGCAACTGATATTTCTGGATAATTAGGAAGAGGAAATGTATGAAATAGGCCTGGATGTATTACATCAACATGAAAACCCTTTTCTTCTAGCTTATCTACTACCGTGGTCATAGTTGTAACTACCCCATTAACTTGAGGCTTCCATGCATCGGTAACTATCAAAATTTTCTTCATAATTCTGCAGCCTTAGTAATATTATTGTTATTGTCTACTTTTATAAGTTGAATAGAACCGTCCATCAGCTCAACTATAGCAGAACATGATTCAATCCAATCGCCTGTATTTAGATAAAAATGGCTTTCAAATTTTTTAATTTCTGGCCTGTGATTGTGTCCACACATTAGGCCAGAATATTCTCCTTTTTGGCATTCATTTTTTACTTTTTTATGAAACCCACTAGCTCCATCTACAAGTCGTTTGGTTAATGCTTTTAAACGTTTTGAAAGTGGGCGATTTATATATATGAGGCCGTCATAAATTAGACCTCCAAGCTTAGATATCCATTTTGCATTAGTGGTTACAGAATCGTATTGATCGCCATGTATTAGTAAAATTTTTCCGTGTTTTTTTGACATGAAATCATATCGCTCACAATGATCTAATTTATCTAGTTGATTAATTATCATGTGATAAGGCTCTCCTCTGTTATATAGATCTTCTATTATTCTATCTTCCCTCAATGGATCATCATGATTGCCAGAAATATATTTCACTTCTACACCTTGTTCTTTAAGTTCAATAAATCTGTCTAATATCTTCGTGTGAATATCAGGCCAAAAGAAATTATCTTCCATTGCCCAAAAATCAATAATATCGCCAACAAGATACAGCTCTTTGCATTTGAGATTGCTGAGAAAAAGGTCAAGCTTATCACTTTGGCAGCCACTAAAACCTAAATGTATATCTGATAAAAAAACAGATTTGTATTGATTATTCTGATCCATGTATCATTATTTTAATCTATGTCCCTTAAACAAAAAGAAGAAATTACAATTTGGGCCTTTAAAGATGGAAAAAAAGGCCATGAAAAGCAAATTAATGCATTAATTTCTGAATTATCACAATTTAAACAGCTAAAAGTCTATGAATTTAACTCTTGGGAAGTGCATAGCTCTAAACCAGACATAATTATTGGGGCTGGCAATAACACTCATAAACATATGTTGCTAGCAAAAAAAGAACATCCAACAGCAAAAACAATCGTTTTAATGAAGCCTTCTATGAGGCCTACACAATGGTTTGATGTGGCTATAGTTCCAGATATGGATAAATATTATTTCAATAAACCCAAAAATGTAATTTCGACTCAAGGTGTTCTATCAAAGTACTCTGACCAAGAAACTATTCCAAAGACAGGTCTTATTGTCATTGGAGGTAAAAGCAGACACTATCATTTTCGAAAAAATGTCCTTTCACAACAGATTGAATGGCTTTTAAACGATGTTTTTAAAGACTATAAATGGAAAATTACCACCTCACCAAGATCACCTAACTTGGATCAACCAAGTCATTCAGGAAACGCAGAATTTTATAGCTGGAAGGATACTGCCGAAGATTGGTTGTCAAATGAAATGATGCAAAGTGAAATAACTTTTTTAACGCCAGAAAGTGTATCGGTTTTATATGAGGGGCTTTCTACTAAAACAATGGTTTATGTTTTTCATCATGAACATCACATTGATGATCAATATGGAAGCAAACGAAAAACTAAAGTGACTAGGAATATTAATAAGCTAAAGAAGCAAGGCCACATAGGATATATTGACTCAAAGCGACATATGTTATCTCGTTCTATTAAATCTGCTGAAATCATACATCCTCAAAAAAATATTCATCTGAAAGAAGTTAAAAGAGTGGTTAAAGAATTATTAGAAAGGCTATGAAAATCTTGCATTTATTTTCTAGCAAAGTATTTGCTGGATTAGAGAGGCACTTAGAAGAGCTTTCTCATGAACAATCAAAAAACCATGAAGTTGTTGTTGTAGGTCCTGAAGGCTTGAAAGAAAATTTTCGTTGCGAATATAAGGTTTTAGACACCAATCAATGGAGACATTCACCAATTCTATTGAATCAAACTAAAACAATAATTAATTCCATAGCTCCTAATGTATTGCACACTCACGCAAGTAAGATGACTAGCATTGTTAATAAATTTAAAGATTTAAATCTTCATGTCTCAACCATTCATGGGACTAAGAAAGATATTTCTCCTTTTGAAAAAACAGACTTTATATTTGGAGCTAGCAAAAAATCACTAGAGAAAATATCGTCATCAAATTCCATGGTTTTAGAGAATTGGGTCGATGAAAGCAGGTTCAGCAGCTATTCAAAATCTGAAAGTGAATATTTTCTTTACTTAGGTAGATTTGAACCCGTTAAGAATCCTAAAAGGCTAATTAATGCTTGGAAAGACATGAATCATAAATTGATCATGGTTGGCGAAGGCGCATTGAAGGGTGAAATGCAAAATTTAATTAAAGATCTCAATTTATCTAATCAAATATCATTGAAATCTGAAACAAATAATATTGCTGAATTATTTTCAAAAGCTAAAGCGCTAATAATACCTTCCAATAGAGAAGGTTCACCAAAAGTTTTATTTGAATCTCTTTTTTGCAATGTGCCAGTACTATCAACTAGATGTGGCATTATGAGCGATATACTTCCTCCCACTTCTCTTGCTGAAATTGATGATGAAAATTTTAAGAATCTACTATCTCAATGGGTTGATAACATTGATGAACTAAAAACAATGCAAGAAGTTTGTTTTAAAAAAGTTAAACAAGAGAATTTGCTTTCAATTCAAGCTGAAAAAGTTAATAAAGTTTATCAAGATTTATTTTCTAAAGTATCTAAGTAAAATGAAACCGTTTTGGAGTGCATTAGGTCAGATGTAAGAAATACATTTGAAGGTTTTTGATCTGAAATAGATAAATTTTTAACAGTTTCGGCTAAAGATTTGAAGTTTCCAAATTCAACTTTGCCCTGTGGATAGAACATTTCTAAAACTTCCCCTACACCACCTCTGTCCCAACCAATAATTTTCTTGCCCATCATTGCTGCTTCAAGAATAGTGCGTCCAAATGGCTCAGGTGTAGTTGAAAGATTTATCACTAAATCAGATAAATAATAAATCTCTCTAATATCCTCTTTCGCATCATAGAAAAAAACTCTATTTCTGATGTTGTAATTCTCAATCAACCTGTTTAAACGATTAAAATATTTTTTCTTTGCATTCTTGTAAGGACCAACAATTAAACCAGAAAAATCATCAGGCAGTTCGGAAATCAATTTAATGAAAGATTCTTGCCCTTTCCATGATGAAAGTCTTCCAGGAAACGCTACAATTTTTTTGTCTATTAGATCGGGTAAATTTCTATAAAAATTATCTATATATTCCTGCTTAGGCTCAAATTTAGACGAAAAATAAGATTCATCAGAACCCCTATAAATAAGCATAGGAGGCTTTTTTAGATGTCTTTCGTAATTGTCATAAATATATTTTTCAACTGTCTTAGAGATAGCTATAACTCTGTCAAAACTAGCCATTATTCTGCTATAGAATGGGGTGCTATAAAGGCCATGAAAAGTTGAGAATATTAAAGGTCTTGGATTTTTGATAAAGAGTTTAGAGAGCTGCAAAACCCAAGCTGGTACTCTTGATCTGATGTGAATAATATCAGGAGATATTTCATTGATTACATCAGCAAGTTTTTTTGCTTGGAAAAGAGTAAATAAACTTTTTTCTGCTATTTGAAGGTGTATGTGTTTTCCTCCATCATCAATTAAATTTTTTACTTGCCTGCCACCATTAGAAATTACATATGATTGATGTCCCTTACCTACAAGATATTTATTAAAATCTAGAACTCCCCTTTCAACGCCGCCCGTATTTAATGTGGGAAGAATCTGTATTATTTTAAGTTTACGCATCTAATGAATTCACTCTTATTCTACCGTATCTTGTTTCTTCAAAATTTACATTAATGCCTGATAGAGTTTCTGTTACTAGCTCAATCATCTTTGATGAATTGCCGCATATTATTATTAGAGGTAATTGCTCTTGATTGTTTAGCACGAAATCTTCGACCATAATTTTTACTTCATGATGTCTGACACCATGTAGATCAAGATTTAATAAGTGTTGCTCAAGAAAGGTTTTCAATCTCTATATATTTTTACTAGCTGTTCGCCTTTAGAATTTTTATAAGCTCTTGCCATAGCTGGCGTATTGAAAGTCATTGCTACATTACCTTCAGAATCAAGCACTATAACTCCTCCATCCGCTCCAATAGATCTTAGTTTTTCAATAACTATTTCAGCTGCTTCATTTACATCTTTAGATTGATATTTAATTAGATCGCATATTTCATTTGCCACATTAAATCTGATAAAGAATTCTCCATGTCCTGTTGCAGAGACACCGCAAACATTATTTTCAGCCCAAGTGCCTGCTCCAATAATAGGAGAATCTCCAATTCTACCAGGCATCTTGTTAGTCATTCCCCCTGTGGAAGTTCCGGCAGCAATGTTGCCTTCCATATCTATTGCTACCACTCCAACTGTACCCATTTTGTTCTTTTCTTTTTTTATTCTTTTAGCGTCTTCTAATCTATCTTTTTGGTAGAAATAACTGGGGTAAACAATATCTAGACCAGCATCTTTAGCTACCCTTTCAGCTCCTCTTGATGAGAACATTACATGATCTGTATTTTCCATGACATAGCGAGCTAAAGAAATAGGATTTTTGACGTTAGTTACAGAGGCTACAGCTCCAGCATTATTATTTAGTCCATGCATGATTGAAGCATCGAGCTCTTGTCTAAGTTCAGACGTATAAACTGCTCCTTTGCCCGCGTTAAAGAGTGGATCATTCTCAAGCAATATTATTGCTTGTTCAACAGCATCTAAACTTGATCCACCATTAATAAGAATCTCATACCCTGTATTCATTGAACCTTCTAAACCCTTCATAATGCCTTCAACTTGGCCTTCTGGCATATTTTCAAACCAACCTGCTCCGCCATGAACAACTATTGCTACTGGCTTAGAGTTAGAAAATAAAATTGATGAAAAAAATACAATTAATGTGATTAGAAATTTCTGCATCTTGTTTCTCATAATGAATTATTTAGTTGCTGATGTAAAATACTTATATGATGTTAACGACTCCTGATTTATCTGACCAAAATGATGATGCAAAAGTCATTGAACTTTCATTTCAACACTATGGAAACATTAAATCTTTCTACGGACAAATTGAGACAGCAGTTTGTCCTGATGATAATTCTTATGTAAAAGAGATATTAGAAGAAGACGGTAACAATAGATTGCTTTTTATTGATGGTGCTGGCTCAATAAAATGCGCTCTTCTTGGCGACATGTTAGCTGGCAAAGCAATAGATAATAATTGGTCTGGAATAGTGGTAAATGGTTGTGTTAGAGATGTCGAGATTCTATCAAATCTAAATATAGGGATTATGGCTTTAGCGAGCTCACCAAAAAGAAGTGAAAAGAAAGGTAGAGGCAGCAGATCAGAGACCTTAAATTTTGGAAACCTTTCAATAAAACCAAATAATTGGGCTTATTGTGATCAAAATGGAATCTTAATATCAGATAAAGAACTTAAATTTTAAAAGTAAGTTGCATAAATAAACACAAGCATAGCAATAATAAATACTGATCCTGCATTGAATAACGTTGAAGTTTTAAAATCTTCATTTGAGAATTGGAAAACTTTTTGGTTAGTCTCTGATCCAGAAAATAGATGACTAAATATAAAAGCTATTCCAAATGACACCATCATCTGATGCATGAAAGGCTCTATTAATGCTTCTTCGACATTGAGTACATATAATTTCATGGCCACACCTGCAATAAGTGCGGCAACCGAGCCAATTAAAACAGATCTTGAGTTAGAAGTTCTAATAAAAATTGCTGATAAGAATACAAATAATATCACCGGGCTAAAAAGCCCCATATATTCTTGAACATATTGAAAAGCAGAAGGTAGGCTACCAAGAAATATTGGAGCCACAATAATAGAGATAACTAAACCTGTTAATCCAGCTATTCTTCCAATATTTACTAAGCTTGGATCGTTGATGTCTTGATCTTTTCTGTAGATGTCCATGGTAAAGATTGTGCTGACGCTATTTGACAGTGATGCTAAAGAAGAAACAATTGCAGCAATCAAAGCAGCAAATGCAAGGCCTAACAT